>OFCY01000001.1_pt1 | contig 91322 bp, 105 predicted proteins | sample 1520981 | NCBI WGS metagenome assembly OFCY01 (sample SAMEA2532533, study PRJEB24079) | metagenome
CGCGGTCAGGTGATCGCCGCGGTGGGTGGCGTAGGAATTGAAGTCCTCTTCCGGCAGGCCCATCTTCGCCAGGTATTCGCCGGCCGCGCTGTCCAGCAGGATCGCGTTGGACGGCGACAGATGATCGGTGGTGATGTTGTCCGGCAGCACCGCCAGCGGGCGCATGCCGCGCAGCGTGCGTTCGCCGGCCAGCGCGCCTTCCCAGTACGGCGGACGGCGGATGTAGGTGCTCATCGGGCGCCAGTCGTACAGCGGGCTGGCGCGCTCGCCGTGCTCGACCCGCACGTTGAACATCGGGCCGTACACGCGACGGAACTGTTCCGGCTTCACCGAGGCGCGCACCACGGCGTCGATTTCCTCGTCGGTCGGCCACAGATCCTTCAGGCGGATTTCGCGCCCCTCGAAAACGCCCAGCACTTCCTTCTCGATATCGAAACGCACGGTGCCGGCGATCGCGTAGGCCACCACCAGCGGCGGCGAGGCCAGGAAGGCCTGCTTGGCGTAGGGATGGATGCGTCCGTCGAAGTTGCGGTTGCCCGACAGCACCGCGGTCGCATACAGATCGCGATCGACGATTTCCTGCTGGATCTTCGGATCCAGCGCGCCGGACATGCCGTTGCAGGTGGTGCAGGCGAAAGCGACCACGCCGAAGCCGAGTTTTTCCAGTTCCGGCGTCAGTCCGGCCTCGTCCAGGTACAGCGCCACCGCCTTGGAACCGGGCGCCAGCGACGACTTCACCCACGGCTTGCGGGTCAGGCCGACCCGGTTGGCGTTGCGCGCCAGCAGCGCGGCGGCGATCACGTTTCGCGGATTGCTGGTGTTGGTGCAGCTGGTGATGGCGGCGATGATGACCGCGCCATCCGGCATCAGGCCCTCGGCCTCCTGCGCGCGCGCCTGCGCCAGATCGCCGGCAATGCCCTTCTCCGCCAAATCGGCGGTGGCGACGCGGGCGTGCGGATTGGACGGGCCGGCCATGTTGCGGACGACGCTGGAAAGATCGAACGCCAGCGTGCGTTCGTATTCGGCATGGGCCAGGCTGTCGGCCCACAGGCCGGCGGTCCTGGCATACGTCTCGACCAGGCGGACCTGCTCTTCCTCGCGGCCGGTCAGGCGCAGGTAGTCCAGGGTCTGGCTGTCGATGAAGAACATCGCCGCGGTGGCGCCATACTCCGGTGCCATGTTGGAGATGGTGGCGCGGTCGGTAGAGGGTGAGCGCGGCGGCGCCTTCCCCGCGGAATTCCAGATAGGCGCCCACCACCTTCTGCTTGCGCAGGAACTCGGTCAGGGCCAGCACGATGTCGGTGGCGGTGATGCCCGGCTGCGGACGCCCGGTCAGTTCGACGCCAACGATGTCGGGCAGGCGCATCCACGACGCGCGCCCCAGCATCACGTTCTCCGCTTCCAGGCCACCGACGCCGATCGCGATCACGCCCAGCGCATCGACGTGCGGGGTGTGGCTGTCCGTGCCCACGCAGGTATCCGGGAAGGCCACGCCGCCACGCACCTGGATCACCGGCGACATCTTCTCCAGGTTGATCTGGTGCATGATGCCGTTGCCCGGCGGGATGACGTCGACGTTCTCGAACGCATGCCGCGTCCACTCGATGAAGTGGAAGCGATCCTCGTTGCGTCGATCCTCGATGGCGCGGTTCTTGGAAAACGCGTCCGGATCGTAGCCGCCGCATTCCACCGCCAGCGAGTGATCCACGATCAGCTGCACCGGCACCACCGGATTGACCTTGGCCGGATCCCCGCCCTTGTCGGCGATGGCGTCACGCAGGCCGGCCAGATCCACCAGTGCGGTCTGGCCGAGGATGTCGTGGCAGACCACCCGCGCGGGGAACCACGGAAAATCCAGATCGCGGCGACGTTCGATCAGCTGCCTGAGCGAATCGACCAGGGTCGCCGGCTCGCAGCGGCGCACCAGGTTTTCCGCCAGCACGCGCGAGGTGTACGGCAACCGGTCGTAGGCGCCGGGCGCGATCGCTTCGACCGCGGCGCGCGCGTCGAAGTAGTCCAGGGAAGTGCCCGGCAGGGCTTTGCGGTATTCGGTGTTCATGGCTTCGCGGTGGGCGTGGCTTTGCGGCGGTCGGGATTCCGGATCATCGATGGCGACTCCGCGCGTTCCCGTCCGGAAACGCGCGGGGCCCGCGGCATCAACGCTGGTCGATCGGGACGAACGCCAGGTTCTCGGGGCCGGTGTAATTGGCGCTGGGGCGGATGATCTTGCCGTCGATGCGCTGCTCGATGACGTGCGCGCTCCAGCCGCTGGTGCGGGCGATGACGAACAGCGGGGTGAACATCGCGGTCGGCACGCCCATCATGTGGTAGCTCACCGCGCTGAACCAGTCCAGGTTGGGGAACATCTTCTTGATGTCCCACATCACCGCTTCCAGGCGCTCGGCGATGGCGTACATCTTGGTGCTCTGCTGTTCCTCGGACAGATCCCTGGCACCTCTTAATCACGTCGTTGCGCGGATCGCCGACGGTGTAGACCGGATGGCCGAAGCCGATGACCACTTCCTTGCGCTCGACCCGCGCCTTGATGTCGGCCTCGGCCTCGTCCGGCGTCTCGTAGCGCTTCTGCACCTCGAACGCGACCTCGTTGGCGCCGCCGTGCTTGGGTCCGCGCAGCGCGCCGATGGCGCCGGTGATGCACGAATGCATGTCGCTGCCGGTGCCGGCAATCACGCGCGCGGTGAAGGTGGAAGCGTTGAATTCGTGCTCGGCGTACAGGATCAGCGAGGTGTGCATCGCGCGCACCCACGACTCGCGCGGCTTCTCGCCATGCAGCAGGTGCAGGAAGTGGCCGCCGATGGAGTCGTCGTCGGTCTCCACGTCGATGCGCTTGCCGTTGTGGCTGTAGTGGTACCAGTACAGCAGCATCGAACCCAGCGAGGCCATCAGCTTGTCGGCGATGTCGCGCGCGCCCGGATGGTTGTGGTCATCCTTCTCCGGCGAGACGCAACCCAGCACCGACACGCCGGTGCGCATCACGTCCATCGGATGCGCCGACGGCGGCAGTTGTTCCAGCGCCGCCTTGACCGAAGCGGGAATGCCGCGCAGCGACTTCAGCTTGGCCTTGTAGCCGGCCAGTTCGGCGCGGTTGGGCAGCTTGCCGTGGACCAGCAGGTGGGCGACTTCCTCGAACTCGCTGGTGGTGGCGACATCGAGGATGTCGTAACCGCGATAGTGCAGATCGTTGCCGCTGCGGCCGACCGTGCACAGCGCGGTGTTGCCGGCGGCGGTGCCGCTGAGGGCGACGGACTTCTTCGGCTTGAAGCCGGTGGCTGGGGTATCGCTCATTATCTTGCTCCCGGAGTTTCTGCGGTGGACGGCCCGATCCCGTGCGCATCGCCAGGGTGGCGGTGGCGTGGGCATGAAGCCGTGCCCTGGTTGGAAATCAGGCCTTGTTCCTGGCGAACAGCGCGTCGAGCTTCTGCTCGTAGTCGTGGTAGCCGATGCGCTCGTACAGTTCCTCGCGCGTCTGCATCGAATCGACCACGTTCTTCTGGTGGCCGTCGCGGCGGATGGCGGTGTAGACCGCCTCGGCGGCCTTGTTCATCGCCCGGAACGCCGACAGCGGATACAGCACGATGCCCACGCCGGCCGTCTTCAGTTCCTCGACCGAGAACAGCGGGGTCTTGCCGAACTCGGTGATGTTGGCCAGCACCGGCACCTTCACCGCATCGACGAAGCGGCGGTAGGTGGGCAGGTCGTAGGCGGCCTCGGCGAAGATGCCGTCCGCGCCGGCCTCCACGCAGGCGATGGCGCGCTCGATCGCCGCGTCCACGCCATCCACCTGGATGGCGTCGGTGCGCGCGATCAGGAAGAAGTCCGGATCGGTCTTGGCATCGGCCGCGGCCTTGACCCGATCGACCATCTCGCCCGCCGGCACGATTTCCTTGCCGGGACGATGGCCGCAACGCTTGGCGCCGACCTGATCCTCGATATGGCACGCGGCCGCGCCGGCCTTGATCAGCGACTTGACCGTGCGCGCGATGTTGAACGCGCTGGGTCCGAAGCCGGTGTCGATGTCCACCATCAGTGGCAGATCGCAGACGTCGGTGATCCGGCGCACATCGATCAGGACGTCTTCCAGCGTGTTGATACCCAGATCGGGCAGACCGAGCGAACCGGCGGCGACGCCGCCGCCGGACAGGTAAATGGCGCGGTAACCGGCCCGCTTGGCCAGCAGGGCGTGGTTGGCGTTGATGGCGCCGATCACCTGCAGCGGTGATTCCTCGGCGAGCGCGGCGCGGAACTTCGCGCCGGCGGATGCGGTACTCATGCAGTCTCTCCTGCGGTGGACGCGGCCCGCCCGGCTTGGCCCGGACAGGCACCCGTGGTGCGCGAAAGGGTACGCGCACCGGCGGCGCACAATCTGGCACCATCACTCGGGTTGATCAATCTTGATCACATCAATCAATCTATCGGCCATGGATACCGACCTGCTCTCCGCCCAGGACACCTGCCGCCTGCTCGGCATCAGCCAGGCCACCCTGTACGCCTACGTCAGCCGCGGCCTGATCGAATCGCGCCCGGGAACCGACCACCGCAGCCGGCTGTACCTGCGCCGCGACGTGGAGCGGCTGGCGCAGCGCAAGCGTGCCGGGCGGGGCGCCGCCCGTGGTGCGGCGCAGAGCCTGGATCGCGGCCTGCCGGTGCTGGAGACGCGGATTTCGCTGATCCGACCCGAAGGCCCCTATTACCGCGGACGTCCAGCGGTCGCCGCGGTGCGCGAAGGCGCCACCCTGGAGGATGCCGCCCGGCTGCTCTGGGACTGCGGTGAACAGGACCCGTTCGCCCCCCCGCTGGAAACCCACTGGCCGTCGCATGTCGCCCCCATCGCTGGCGACGCCGGCCTGCCACCGCTGGCGCGCGCCATGTCGGCGATTCCCCTGCTGGCGCTGGACGTGCGCCAGCCCGCGGGCGCGACCGCCCTGGTCCGGTAAGAAATTGCCGCCACCCTGCTGCGTCACAACGCCGCCCTGCTGGTCGCGCGCGCGCCGTCCGCGGGCCCGGTCCATCGGCTGCTGGCGCAGGCGTGGAAGCCGGATGACGAAGGCTTCGCCGATCTCGTGCGCGCGGCGCTGGTGCTGTGCGCCGAACATGAACTCAACGTCTCCGCGTTCGCCGCGCGCGTGGTCGCCTCGACCGGCGCGCACCTGCACGCCACCGTGTGCAGCGGACTGGCGGCGCTGTCCGGCCCGCGCCACGGCGGCGCCACCGCGCGCGCCTACGCGTTGATCGAAAGTGCGTGCGCGGCCCATTCGCCGCGCGATTTCATCGCCGCCCGCTGGCGCCAGGGCGAGGATCTGCCCGGCTTCGGCCATGCCCTCTATCCGAATGGCGATCCCCGCGCCGCCGAACTGCTGGCGCGCCTGCGCGCGCGGCATGCGAACAGCCCCGGCATGCGGGGACTGGAAGCGATCATCAGCGCCACCGGGGACATCAACGGGCAACGCCCGAACGTCGACTTCACCCTGGCGGCGATCTGCCACCTCAACGCCCTGCCCGCCGCGCCGGCGCTGGTGATGTTCGCCTCCGCGCGACTGGCCGGCTGGCTGGCGCACGCGCTGGAACAACAGGCGCAGGGCCGCCTGATCCGCCCGCGCGCCAGCTACACCTCGTCCTCCCGGCGGCGATGGATTGAGTCCCGCCGACCGGCGCCCGGTTCAACTGCCGGCTTCCGGGCCCCGCTGGAGCGCCCTCTTCACTTCATCCAGCGCGTTTGGATCATCCAGGGTGGAGAGATCGCCGGGATCCGCCCCCTGAGCCAACGCCTGCAACGAGCGCCGCAGCAGCTTGCCGGAGCGGGTCTTGGGCAATGCGTTGACGATGTAGACGCGCGCCGGTCGTGCCACCGCGCCCAGGCTTTGCTCCACGGTGCGGCGCATGCCTTCGGCGGCGCGTACGCGTTCGTGCGGCTCTTCGGTCGCCTGGCGCAGCGTCGCGAACACCACCGGCACCTGGCCTTTCAACTCGTCACCGACGCCAATCACCGCAGCCTCGCCACGGCGGGAAAGCCGGAGACCGATTCCTCGATCTCGCGCGTGCCCAGGCGATGCCCGGCGACGTTGATGACATCGTCGGTGCGCCCGAGGATGAAGGTGTAGCCCTGCTCGTCGCGGATGGCCCAGTCCAGCGAGCTGTACAGCAGTTCCTTGAAGTGGCTGAAATAGCTGGACAGGAAGCGGGCGTCGTCACCCCAGATGGTGGTCATGCAGCCCGGCGGCAGCGGCGGCTGGATGACCAGCACGCCCTTCTCGCCCGGCCCGACTTCCGCCCCCGTACCCTCGTCGATCACCTTCATGCGGTAGCCGAGATTGGGAAAACCGGGCGAACCGAACCTGACCGGCTTCATGTCCAGGCCCGGCAGCAGCGTCAACGCCGGCCAGCCGGTCTCGGTCTGCCAGTAGTTGTCGATGACCGGCTTGCCCAGCGCATCGTTGATCCAGTGCGCGGTCGGCTCGTCCAGCGGTTCGCCGGCCAGGAACAGGTATTGCAGCTTCGACAGATCATGCCGGCGGATGAAATCCACGTCGTGCTTCTTCAGCACCCGGATTGCCGTTGGCGAGGAGAACATGGTGCGCACGCCGTACTTCTCGCACAGCGACCACCAGATGCCGGCATCCGGATGGAATGGCAGGCCCTCGTACAACACCGAGGTCGCGCCGACGATGAGCGGTCCGTACACGTTGTACGAATGGCCGACCGCCCAGCCGACATCCGAAGTGGAGAACATGACCTGCCCCGGCGCGACATCGAAAACGGTACGCATCGACAGCGCCAGCGCGACCGCGTAGCCGCCGACATCGCGCTGCACGCCCTTGGGCTTGCCGGTGGTGCCCGAGGTGTACAGCAGATAGCTGGGCTCGTTGGATTCCAGCCATGCCACCTCCACCTGTTCGTCGCCGACCGCCTGGCGCAGCGTGGCGTAGTCCTCATCGCGTCCCGCCACCTTCGGCTCGGCCGGATCCAGCCCGCGCGAGACGATCAGCACTTTCGGCGGCGGCGTGACCGCCTTTGCGCAGGCTTCGTCGACCAGCGACTTGTACGGGATGATCTTGCCACCGCGCATGCCGGCGTCGGCGGCGATCAGCAGCTTGGGCTGGGCATCGTCGATACGCAGCGCGAGGTTGTGCGCGGCGAAACCGCCAAAGACCACCGAGTGGATGGCGCCGATGCGCGCGCAGGCGAGCATCGCGAACACCGCTTCGGCCATGTTGGGCATGTAGATGACCACCCGATCGCCGCGCCCCACGCCCAGGCGCTGGAGAACGGCGGCGAAGGCGTTCACCTCGCGATGCAGTTCTCGGTAGCTGATCTCGCGGGTCGTGCCGGTTTCGGTGGACACCGCCACCAGCGCCAGCTGATCGGCGCGTTCGGCCAGGTGCCGGTCCACCGCGTTGTAGCAGAGATTGTCTGCCCACCGACGAACCAGCGCCGGAACGGCGGCCGCGAATAGTCGAGTACCTGCCGCGGCGGCACGTGCCAGTGGATGGCGCGCGCCTCCTCACCCCAGAAGGCTTCCGGCTCGTCGATCGATCGGCGATAGACTTCCTCGTAACCCATGGCCGCCCTCCCGGCGCTGCGATTTGGCTTTCGCCAGCATAGTCCCGGGACGGCGCGTGGGCCTTCCGACATTGGTCGCATACGCTTCGCTAGACCAGCGAACGGATATCAAAACACCTTATCGGCTGTTGCTTTCGCGATGCGCGTTGCGACGATCCTCAAGGTATTACCTGATCGATATCACCCACCGTCACTTTGCCTTTCCAACCCTCGAAGAAGTTCTCATATTGCTTCTCCAGATCCCTGGCAACCAGTTCCTCCGACGCCATGGAACAACCGCTGACCGGTAGCGCCTCTCTCGCCTGCTTCATCGGATCCCACGCAGTGTTTACACCCGCCACACAGGTTCCACTGCCATAGATGGGATTGTTTCGAAAGCTGGATATCTGTCTGCGATATCGTCTGTCTGCCCTGACTGCGGCAACGCCATCACCGTACTTGTCGGTCATCACGCCCAGCAGCCGCTTGGCTTGCCTGCGCTCATCATCCGTCGATTTCAGTAATGCGGATTCATAGATCGCGCGCCGCGTCGGAGCGTCTCTTTCAGCAGCCAACGCAAGCCAAGCCAAGCCGAGGGGACGATTTTCTGCGAGCCCTTCGCCATTGAAGTAGATCACGCCGAGAACACTCTGGGCTGGCTTGCTTCCCCATCCCGCAGCAAGCTCTAGCATTTCCTTTGCCTGCTCGTACTTTCCGTTTTCCCAGAGCTGTTTCCCTACGCAATAGTTGTACTCGCCAGGAAGAAACCGGAACATCAAGGCGTTGCACTCGGCCGGTCGCGAGGATTCCGCCTGCTGCAAAGATGATCTGGTATCGGATACCTGCGCCCAGACCAGCGGCACAAAAGACGAGCATAGAAAGAGTGCCAAGAACCGAGCCTTCCTCATCTTACGCATCACCCTTCACTCCTTGCGACAGGCCGTCCGAAGCGACGATAGGGCGTTCTCCCGGCCGTTGCAAACAACAAAAAAAGCGCCGGGCATGCCCGGCGCTCTCTTGTCAGCAACAACCCGTCTGTCTCAGCCCAGCAGGTGCGCCACGCCGGCGCGCTCTTCTTCCAGCTCGGCCAGGGTCTTGTCCATGGCGGCGCGGCTGAACGCGTCGACTTCCAGGCCTTCCACGCGGGTGTACTCGCCATTGGCGGTGATCACCGGCACGCCGTAGATCACGCCTTCCGGGATGCCGTAGCTGCCGTCGGACGGCACGCCCATGGTCACCCACTTGCCGTTGCTGCCCAGCACCCAGTCACGGATGTGGTCGATGGCGGCATTGGCGGCGGAAGCGGCCGAGGACAGGCCGCGCGCCTCGATGATGGCGGCGCCGCGCTTGCCGACCTGCGGAATGAAGGTGTTGGCGTTCCAGTCGGCGTCGTTGATCTTGTCCTTCAGCGACACGCCGTTGGCGGTGGCGAAGCGGTAGTCCGGATACATGGTCGGGCTGTGGTTGCCCCACACCACCAGCTTCTCGATGTTGGTAGACGGCCACGCCGGCCTTGTTGGCCAGCTGGCTCAGCGCGCGGTTGTGGTCCAGGCGCAGCATCGCGGTGAAGTTCCTGGCCGGCAGGTCCGGTGCCGACTTCATGGCGATGTAGGCGTTGGTGTTGGCCGGGTTGCCGACCACCAGCACCTTGACGTCGCGGCTGGCGACCTTGTTCAGCGCGGCACCCTGGGCGGTGAAGATCTTGGCGTTTTCCAGCAGCAGGTCCTTGCGCTCCATGCCCGGGCCGCGCGGACGCGCGCCGACCAGCAGGGCCACGTCGGCGTCCTTGAACGCCACTTCCGGATCGTCGGTGCCGACCATGCCGGCCAGCAGCGGGAACGCGCAGTCTTCCAGCTCCATCATCACGCCCTTCAGCGCGGCCTGGGCCTTGTCGATCGGCAGCTCCAGCAGCTGCAGGATGACCGGCTGATCCTTGCCGAGCATTTCGCCGGAGGCGATGCGGAACAGGAGGGCATAACCGATCTGGCCGGCGGCGCCGGTGACTGCAACACGGACGGGGGTCTTCATGGGGTTGTCTCCGAGGGAAAGGAAAGCCGGACTCAGGCGAGTTCGGCGAAGAAGGCCTGGATGCGCGACAGGCCTTCATCCAGCTGGTCGTCGGCACAGGTGTAGGAAATGCGCAGCGCGCGCGGCTCGCCGAAGGCCGAACCCGGCACGCAGGCCACGCCCTTGGCTTCCAGCAGGGCGTTGCAGAAGTCCACGTCGTTGCGGATGACCACGCCGTCGTGGGTCTTGCCGAACGCGACCGAGATATCCGGGAACGCGTAGAACGCGCCCTCCGGACGCGGGCACACCACGCCCGGAATCCGCGCCAGCGCCGCCAGCACGCGATCCCGCTTGGCGGCGAATTCGGCGCACTTGCGCTGCGGGATGTCCTGCGGGCCGGTCAGCGCGGCGACCGCCGCGGCGGTGACCACTTCCGGCAGGTTGGTGATGTGGTTGGAGTTGAGCGCCACCAGCGCCTGGGCGACATTCTCCGGCGCGGCGATCAGGCCCACGCGCCAGCCCGGCATGCCGTAGGTCTTGGACAGCGAATCGATGACGACGGTGCGCTCGCGCAGCTCCGGGCGGAAATGCAGGAAGTTGTGGTAGCCGACACTGTCGAACACCAGGCGGTTGTAGATGTCGTCCAGCAGGATCCAGGTGTCAGGATGGCGCGCCACCGCCTCGGCCAGCGCCGCGACCTCGTCCTTCGAGTAGACCATCCCGGTCGGGTTGGACGGGTTGTTGAACAGGAACACCTTGGGCTTCTGCGCCAGGGCCGCGTCCAGCTGTTCCGGGGTGAGCTTGTAGTTCTGCTCGGGCGGACACGGCAGCTTCAGCGATACCGCGCCGACGATGTCGGCGATGTCCTGGTAGGTGGTCCAGTACGGGGTCGGATAGGCAATGGTGTCGCCTTCGTCCAGCAGCGCCTCGGCCAGGTTGTACAGCACGTGCTTGGCACCGACCCCGGCGACGATGTTGCGGCGGGTGTAACCGGTCAGCCCGCTGCCTTCAAGATGATGCAGGAAGGCATCCAGCAGCGCGTCGGTACCGCGGTTGGAACCGTACTGGCCGGAATCCTTGTCCACATTTGCGCGCGGCCTCGTAGACATGCTCGCCGGGCAGGAAATTCGGTACGCCGATCGAGAAGCTGATGATGTCGCGGCCTTCGGCCTTGAGCTTCTTCGCCTTTTCCGCGACCGCCATGATCGCGCTGGGCTTGGCGCGACCGGTGCGCCGGGCAAGCTGGGGCATTGCATTACCTCGAGGGGATGTTTCGCGGGAGGAACGTGCGTGCGCCGTTTTTTGCGGCGCGGAATTTTACCACGCCGCCCCGGTCCGGCCGGGGTGGATCGGAGGGTCCGGCCTCCTCCCTTGGTCGTAGCCGCGGCTCCCCCGGATCGGGGGAGCGCACGGCCGGGCGCGGGTCAGGCGCTCAGGTAACGGTTCCACTCGGCCACGCGGTCGGCCTTGGCGGCCAGCACGGCGTCGGCGTCGCCGTCGATGGTGAGGCGGTTGATCAGGTCACCCTGCTGGACCGCGTCGACCACGTCCAGGCCTTCCAGGACCTTGCCGAACACGGTGTGCTTGCCGTCCAGCCACGGGGTCGCCACGTGGGTGATGAAGAACTGGCTGCCATTGGTATTGGGACCGGCATTGGCCATCGACAGCACGCCGCGGTCGTGGCGCACGCCGTTGTTGGTCTCGTCCTCGAACCGGTAGCCCGGGCCACCGCGGCCGGAACCCTCGGGGCAGCCGCCCTGGATCATGAAATCGGCAATCACCCGGTGGAAGTTCAGGCCGTCGTAGAAGCCGCGCTTGGCCAGGTTGACGAAGTTGGCGACCGTCAACGGGGCCTTGTCGGGGTACAGCTCGACCTTGATGGGGCCGCGGGAGGTGTCGAAAGTGGCGATGAGGGACATCGGGAGCTCCTTTGCAGGACAGGGGTTGAAGGGGGTGAGGGGCGTCGGGAGGGCCGGGAACCGGCTCGGACCCGGATCTGGGGGCCCTTGGCACCGTTTCCAGCCCCGGCCGCGTTCAGCCGGGACGCCCCCCGGACGCTAAATGTGAGGACGTAACCCGTTATAATACGCCCCATTCCTCCACAGCCCCTGCGCGCACACTGGCGCGCCTTTCCGCATGTCCATCCAGAATCTCCGCAACATCGCCATCGTCGCCCACGTCGACCACGGCAAGACCACTCTCGTCGACTGCCTGCTGAAGCAGTCCGGCACCCTGTCCGAGCGCACGGTGCTTGCCGAGCGGGTGATGGACAGCAACGACCAGGAAAAGGAACGCGGCATCACCATCCTGGCCAAGAACACCGCCATCACCTGGCAGAACAACCGCATCAACATCGTCGACACGCCCGGACACGCCGACTTCGGCGGCGAAGTGGAGCGCGTGCTGTCGATGGTCGACTCGGTGCTGATCCTGGTCGATGCGATGGACGGCCCGATGCCGCAGACCCGCTTCGTCACCCAGAAGGCGTTCGCGATGGGCTTCAAGCCGATCGTGGTGGTCAACAAGATCGATCGTCCCGGCGCGCGTCCGGACTGGGTCATCGACCAGGTGTTCGATCTGTTCGACAAGCTGGGCGCCACCAACGAGCAGCTGGATTTCCCGATCGTCTACGCTTCGGCGCTGCACGGCTACGCCAGCCTCGACGACGCCACGCGCGACACAACATGACCCCGCTGTACGAAGCGATCATGAAGCACGTCCCGGCCCCGTCGGTGGATCCGGAAGGCGCGTTCCAGATGCGCATCAGCCAGCTGGACTACAACAACTTCGTCGGCCTGATCGGCATCGGCCGGATCCAGCGCGGCAAGGTCAAGAAGAACCAGCCGGTCAGCGTGGTCGACCGCGAAGGCAAGAAGCGCCAGGGCAAGATCGTGCAGGTGCTGGGCTTCATGGGACTGGAACGCATCGAAGTCGAGGAAGCCGAGGCCGGCGACATCGTCGCCATCGCCGGCATCCAGGACCTGAGCATCTCCGATACCGTCTGCGCGCTGGACACCCCGGAAGCGCTGCCGGCGCTGACCGTCGACGAGCCGACCATCAGCATGACCTTCCAGGTCAACAACTCGCCGTTCGCCGGCCACAAGGATTTCTCCGGCGGCAAGTTCATCACCAGCCGCCAGCTGCGTGAGCGCCTGGAGCGCGAAACCCTGCACAACGTCGCGCTGAAGGTCGAGGAGACCGCCGACGCCGACAAGTTCCTGGTCTCCGGCCGCGGCGAACTGCATCTGTCGGTGCTGATTGAAACCATGCGCCGTGAAGGCTTCGAACTGGCCGTGTCGCGCCCGGAAGTCATCATCAAGGAAATCGACGGCCAGCTGATGGAGCCGGTCGAGCAGCTGGTGGTCGACATCGAGGAAGTGCACCAGGGCGGCGTGATGGAAAAGCTGGGCACCCGCAAGGCGCAGCTGAAGAACATGGAATCCGACGGCAAGGGCCGCGTGCGCCTGGACTACACGATTCCGGCGCGTGGCCTGATCGGCTTCCAGAACGAGTTCCGGACCCTCACCCAGGGTTCGGGCCTGCTGTTCCACGTGTTCGATCACTACGGCCCGAAGGAAACCGGCCCGATTGCCAAGCGCCAGAACGGCGTGATGATCGCCAACGCCCCCGGCGTCACCCCGGCCTATTCGCTGGGACCGCTGGAAGAACGCGGCCGCCTGTTCGCCGCCGAAGGCGACAACGTCTACGAAGGCCAGCTGGTCGGCATCCATTCCAAGGACAACGATCTGACCGTCAACGTGATCAAGCCCAAGCCGCTGACCAACATGCGCGCCTCGGGCAAGGACGACGCGATCAAGCTGACTCCCGCGCTGAAGTACTCGCTGGAGCAGGCGCTGGATTTCATCGAGGACGATGAACTGGTGGAAGTCACCCCGAAGGAAATCCGCCTGCGCAAGAAGATGCTGACCGAAAGCGATCGCAAGCGCGCCTCGCGCGCCGCCTGATCGCCCACGGATGGTCGAGGCCCCCTACAACCCGGATCCCAAGGCGCATCCGGGCCTGCACGTCATCGCCCTGTTCGAGGGCTTGAAGGGGGTACTGGCGCTGGCCGCCGCAACCGGGCTGGCGCTGCTGGGACCGCAGCCGCTGCGGCACTGGGTGGAAGCGATGATCGCCCGCTTCCACCTCGATACCGAGCACGGCACCCTGCCCTCGGTACTCAACGCCATCAATCCCGAAGCCGTCCACCTGGCCGTCCTGGTGGTCGTGCTGTACGCGGTCATGCGGCTGGCCGAAGCCTGGGGCCTGTGGCACGCCCGCGCCTGGGCTTCCTGGCTGGGCTGCATCGGCTCGGCGCTGTACCTGCCGCTGGATCTGTATGCGCTGTACCGCCATCCCGGCTGGCACACCTGGGCGGTGCTGCTGATCAACCTGGCCGTGGTCTACATCCTCGGCCGCGACCTGCGCCGGCGCCGCAGGGTTTGAAAGGACCTCCCGGCCTGCTAGCCTCACGCAAGCTCACCGGGGGAATCCGCCACATGCGTTCGCGAACGCTGCTGCTTTCAGCCGCCCTGATGCTGGCCGCCTGCCAGCGCCAGCCCGCCGCGGTCACCAACGCGCCCGCCGAAGCGCCGACGGAGTTCGCCTACGCCGAACTGGACATCGACGACCTGCAGGGGCGCATGCAGCGCGGCGAACTCGACAGCCGCACCCTGACCCGCGCCTACCTGGATCGCATCGCCGCGATCGACAAGGCCGGGCCTCAGCTGAACTCGGTCATCGAAATCAACGCCGACGCGATGAAGGAAGCCGCCCTGCGCGATCTCGAACGCAAGAACAACGCGGTGCGCGGCCCGCTGCACGGCATCCCGATCCTGCTCAAGGACAACATCGACGCCACCCCGATGGTCAACTCGGCCGGTTCGCTGGCGCTGAAGGACTTCCGCCCCGCCAGCGACGCCTTCCTGGTCAAGCGCCTGCGCGAGGCCGGCGCGGTCATCCTGGGCAAGACCAACCTGAGCGAGTGGGCGAACTTCCGTTCCACCCATTCCACCTCCGGCTGGAGCGCGCGCGGCGGCCAGACCCGCAATCCCTACGTGCTGGATCGCAATCCCTGCGGCTCCAGTTCCGGCAGCGCGGTCGCGGTATCGGCCAATCTCGCCGCCGCCGGCATCGGCACCGAAACCGACGGCAGCATCATCTGCCCGGCCGCGGTCAGCGGCGTGGTCGGACTGAAGCCGACGGTCGGCCTGATCAGCCGCGACGGCATCATCCCGATCTCGTTCAGCCAGGACACCGCCACCCCAATGACCCGCAGCGTGGCCGACGCGGCGCTGCTGCTGACCGCGCTGGCCGGTCGCGACACCGCCGATCCCGCCACCACCAACGCGGCCTGGAACGTCACCCTCGACTATCACGCGCGGCTGAAGCCGGACGGGCTGAAGGGCGCGCGCATCGGCGTGCTGCGCAGCAAGCTCGCGATCCACCCGGACGCCGCCGCCGCGATGGAAGGCGCGATCAAGGTGATGCGCGAGGCCGGTGCGACGATCGTCGACGCCGAGATTCCCACCGATGGCCAGTGGGACGAGGCCGAACTGGAATTGATGCTGTACGAGTTCAAGGCGGGGCTGGAACGCTACCTGGCCGGGCACGACGCACCGGTGAAAACCCTGTCGCAGCTGATCGGCTACAACCAGCAGTACCGCGTCTCGGAGATGCCGTATTTCGGGCAGGAACTGTTCGAGATGGCCAACGCCAAGGGCGGTCTCGGCGAAAGCGGCTACATCAGCGCGCGCAGCCGCGCGCGCCGGCTGGCCGGTCCGGAGGGCATCGACGCGGCGCTCAAGGCGCAGCAGCTCGATGCATTGATCGCGCCGGCCACCGGTCCGGCATGGCTGACCGACCACAAGGCCGGGGATCATTTCCCGGGCGCGGGCTACGGTGCCGCCGCGGTCGCGGGTTACCCCAGCCTGACGGTGCCGATGGGACACAGCGACGGCCTGCCGCTGGGCATCGTCTTCATGGGAACCGCCTGGAGCGAGGGACGCCTGATCGAACTTGGTTATGCCTACGAGCAGCTGACCCGCGCCCGCAATCCGCCCGAGTACTGGCCCACCCTGGATACCCGCGGATCGCGGGCGGCCCGCCGCTGAACAGTCCGCACGCCGCCGCGGCTTGTGGCGACCGTCCCGGACCCGGCGTAGCATGACGCCACCTGTCCGCGCGGCCACCCGACCAGAACGCTGATGGAGCTCGATCCGCAACGCGCCTCGGAACTGCGTGCCCTGGGCAGCTCCCGCTTCGCCGCCGCCGAGCGCCGCCGGCGCCTGGATCGGCTGGCGTGGGGTGTACTGGTGCTGTCCTTCCTGCTGTCGCTGTGGTTCGGCGTGATGGCCTGGCAGCAGGCGCGTGCCGGCGCCGGCGCGCGCTTCAACGCCCGCGCCGAGGCCATGGCCACCGCGCTGGCCACCCACATGAATGCCTACGAGGACACCGTGCGCGCCGCCGCCGCGGTGCTTGAGGCGCAACCCGGCCTCGATCGCGCCGGCTTCCAGACCTTCGCCCGCCGGCTGCGCATTCCCAACCAGCCCGCGGGCGTGCATGGCCTGGGCTTCGCGCGGCGGGTGACGGCGGCCGAGCTGCCCGCCTATCTCGCCCGCCAACGCGAAATCCATGGCGCGGAATTCCATCTGCACCCGGACGGCGCGCGCGACGAGTACGTGGTGCTCGACCTGCTCTATCCCGAACGGGACGGCATGCTGCCGCTGCTGGGCAAGGACGTGTTCGCCGAGCCCGAGCGGCGCGCGGCCATGCAGCGGGCCCGCGACAGCGGGCAGCTCAGCATCGCTCCGCGGATCGGCCTGGCCGACAGCTCGCGCGGCGAGTCCGGACGTCCCGGCTTCCTGCTGTATTCACCGGTCTATGAAGTGCGATGCCGCTGGGAGCCGATGCCGCACTGCGTCGCCGCCACCTGCGCGGCTACGCGACGGCGGGGTTTGGCTGGGCCCAGGTGATGCAGGAGGTCGCGGGCGAAACCGGCGGCGATCCGCTCGATCTGCGCCTGCTGGTCCGCGCGCCCGGCGCCTCGCCGATGCTCGTGTTCGAACGCAGCAGCCTGCGCGAGCGCTACGGCGCCGACATGCAGCCGGCGTTCCGCTACGCGCGCAATCTGGATTTCCTCGGCGGCGCCTGGGAACTGAGCCTGTTCTCGGCACCCGCGCGCGTCGCCGTCCCCGGCCTGCTGCCCATCGCGGCGCTGACCTTCTGCGGGCTGGCCTTCGGCGTGCTGATGTTCCTCCTGTTGCGCAGCCTGGCGCGCGCCGAGCACCGCAGCCGCGCGCTGCTGGACGCGGTCGCCGATCACCTGCCCGCGCTGATTGCCTACGTCGGCCGGGATCGCCGCTACGGCTTCACCAACCGGGCCACCCGCGACTGGTTCCGCGACCAGGCGCCCTGGACGGATCGCACCATCGAGGAAGTCCACGCCGGCAACCCGGCGTTCCTGGCCGACCTGCGCCGGGCGCTGGAGGAAAGCACACCCGATCACGGCGCGGTATGGGAAACCCGCATCGGCGATCCGGAGCGCCATGTCCAGGCTTACCTGGTGCCGGACGTGGATCCCGATCGCGCCATCGCCGGCTGGTACCTGATGGCCACCGACACCAGCGAGCAGAAACGCGCGCAGCGCGAGATCTCGCTCGCCCGCGATCATCTCCAGCGCATCACCGACAAGCTGCCGGCGATGATCGCCCAGTACGACCGCGACGAACGCACGGTGTTCTTCAACCGCGCCTGCCAGGAACTGCCGATCTGGCAACGCCCGTATTCGCCCGGCGTGCCGATCCGCGAGATGCTGGGAGAAGAGCACTATGCGCGCCGCAAGCCGTACATCGACGCGGTGCTTTCCGGCCGTGATGTCGACTTCGAAACATCGTTCACCCTGCCCTCCGGTCCGCGCCGGATGCACGTCTACTACACGCCCGACATCGGCGACGATGGCGCGGTGAACGGTTTCCTGGTGATGGTGATCGACATCTCCGACAAGGCGCGGCTGGAAAGCGCGCTGCACGACGCCACCGAGCGTGCCGAGGTCACCCTGTCCTCGATCAGCGAGGCGGTGGTCACCGTCGATACCGAGGGTCGCGTCACCTACATGAACCCCGCGGCGGAAGCGATCAGCGGCTGGACGCTGCAGGAAGCCGTCGGCCTCGCGCTGGAGAGGATGCTGCCGCTGCGGCCCGTCGCAGAGTCCGTGGAAGAAAGCGAATCCGGCGCGCTGGTTTCGGTTCCCGGCGATCTGGAACTGGTGCGGCGGGACGGCCGACGGATGCTGGTGAAGCGCTCCGTCTCGCCCCTGCACGGACACGACGACAGCCTGATGGGTTCGGTCATGGTCCTGCGCGACATCACCGAAGAACGCACGCTCAGCGCGCGCATGGCCTATCTGGCGCACCACGACTCGCTGACCACCCTGCCCAACCGCCTCCAGCTCAACGAGGCGCTGGGGCAGTCAATCGCCAACGCCACCCATCGCGGCACCAGCGTCGCGGTCCTGTTCATCGATCTGGACCTGTTCAAGCACGTCAACGACGCGCTCGGCCATCACATCGGTGATCAGCTTTTGCAGCAGGTCGCAAAACGAATCCAGCGCAACATCGGCAACCTGGGCACCGTCTACCGGACCGGCGGCGATGAATTCGTCGTGCTGCTGGACAACGTGGTCAACCGCGACGGGGTCGCGCTGATCGCCGAGCGGCTGCTGGCGATCGGCGGCACGCCCTACACGGTGGCCTCGCATGAGCTGCACCAGGCCTTCAGCATCGGCATCAGCCTGTTCCCCCGAGGACTGGCTACGACGCGCCCACCCTGATGATGCGTTCCGACGCCGCGATGTACCTGGCCAAGCGCAACGGCCGCAACGCGTTCCGTTTCTACACCCGTGAACTGGCGTCGAGCGTGGATGCGCGCATCGAGCTGGAAAGCAGCCTGCGCCGCAGCCTGCGCAACGGCGATCTGACCCTCTACTACCAGCCGCAGATCGACCGGCGCAGCGGTCGCATCGTCGGCGTGGAAGGACTGGTGCGCTGGAAGCGCGGCGACCGCCTGATGCTGCCCGGCGAATTCCTGCCGATCGCCGAGGAAACCAACCTCATCGTCGATCTCGACCAATGGGCCATCCGCGCCGCCTGCCGGCAGAGCCGGCAGTGGCAGCAATCGGGCCTGCCGCCGATCCGGGTTTCGGTGAACGTCGCCGCCGCCAATTTCGATACCGACACGCTGGTGGACACGGTCGTCTCGGCACTGGAGGAAAGCGGGCTGGCCGCCGAGCATCTGGAACTGGAGGTCACCGAGACCACCCTGATGCGCGACGTGCAGCGCACCGACCGCGTCCTGCGCGCGCTCAAGGCGCTGGGCGTGCGCATCGCCATCGACGATTTCGGCACCGGCTTCTCCAGCCTGAGCTACCTGGGCAACTACGGCTTCAACGTGCTCAAGATCGACCAGTCGTTCGTGCGCGACGTCACCGAGGCCAACCAGGGGGCTATCACCCGCGCCATCATCGGCCTCGCCGGCCAGTTGCAATGCCGCACGGTCGCCGAGGGCGTCGAAACCCAGGCGCAGCTGGCCTGGCTGGTCGCCAATGGATGCGACGAATTGCAGGGCAACCTGTTCAGTCCGCCGGTCCCGGCGGCCGATTTCGCCCGCCTGTTCGCCGGCGAGCCTTCATGGTTCATCCCGCAGCCGGCGCGTGGGATGCACGCGCACTGGTCCTGAGTCGTACTCAGCGCCCGGCCGGTGACGCCAGCTGATTCTGCTTGCGCACGATCGACATGGCGATTTCCAGCGACTGCTCGTAATTCAGTCGCGGATCCACGGTCGAGCGGTACGCCCGCTCCAGATCGGCGTCGGTCAGTTCGCGCGCGCCGCCAGTGCACTCGGTGACGTCCTCACCGGTCAGTTCCAGGTGCACGCCACCCAGCCGGGTTCCGGCTGCGGCGTGCAGATCGAACGACTGCTCGACCTCGCCCCGGATGTTGTCGAACCGACGGGTCTTGTAGCCGTTGGAAGTGCTCTCGGTGTTGCCGTGCATCGGATCGCAGACCCACAGCACGCGCCGGCCGTCGCGGCGGACCGCTTCCAGCAGCGCCGGCAGCTTCTCGGCGATCTGGGTCGCGCCCATGCGGTGGATGAAGGTCAAGCGGCCCGGCTCGTCTTCCGGATTCAGCACATCGATCAGGCGCAGCAGTTGATCGGGCGAGACCGACGGCCCCACCTTGATGGCGATCGGATTGCGCACGCCGCGCAGGTATTCCACGTGGGCGCCATCGACCGCGGCGGTGCGCATGCCGATCCACGGGAAATGCGTGCTCAGGTTGAACCAGCCCCACTGCCGCGGCACTTCGCGGGTCAGCGCTTCCTCGTACGGCAGCAGCAGCGCTTCGTGCGAGGTATAGAAATCGATGCGATTGAGATTGTGGACTTCGGAACCGGACAGGGTTTCCATGAAGCGCACGGCGTCGCCGATCGAGCGCACCATGTCCTGGTACTCGGCCGACAGCGGCGAGTAGCCTACCCAGCTCAGGTTCCAGTACTCCGGATGGTGCAGGTCGGCGAACCCGCCGTCGATCAGCGCGCGCACGAAATTCATCGTCATGGCCGAACGCGCGTGCGCCTTGATCATCCGGCGCGGATCCGGGATCCGCGCCTCCGCGGTGAACTCCGGCCGGTTGACCAGATCGCCACGATAGCTGGGCAGCGTCACCCCATCACGGGTCTCGCTGTCAGTCGAACGCGGCTTGGCGTACTGGCCGGCGAAACGCCCCACCCGTACCACGGGCAGGCGCAGGCCATGCACCAGCACCAAGCTCATCTGCAGCAGGACCTTCAGCCGGTTGGAAATCAGCCCGGATTCGCAGTCGCTGAAACTCTCGGCGCAGTCACCGCCCTGCAGCAGGAAGCGCTTCCCTTCCTGCGCTTCGGCCAACTGTTTCTTCAGCGCAAAGATTTCCCACGACGTCACCAGCGGCGGCAACTGCCGAAGCTCGGCCAGCGCCGACGCCAGTTCCGCGGCGTCCGGATAGGTCGGCATCTGAACCGCCGGTCGTTCGCGCCAGCTGTCGGGCGCCCAGTTCGCGGGCAGGCTGACGGCGCGGAGGTTGCGATCGGGGGGACTCATGGGGGGATTCCTCGTGCGGTTCACCATGGTGACAGAATGGTGCGCCGCGTCAAACCTCAGTAGTAGCGCGACTTGCGCCGCTTGAACGCGGCGACCAGCGCCCACAGGGCCAGCAACACGAACCAGACCAGCGCCCAGCCCGGCATCGACAGGCCCAGGAAGGCCCAGTCGACCTTGGCGCATTCGCCGGAGCCGGTCAGCACCTGCCTCAGCACGTCGCCCATCGGGAAGGCTTCCATCATGTAGGCCAGATCCGGGCCACAGGCCGGCACCTGATCCGGCGGCAGGCCCTGCAGCCAGACGTGGCGACCAGCGATGCCGATGCCCAGCCCGGCCGCCGCCAGCCCGAGGATGCCGTAGAAGCCGCGCCCGCCCGCCGCCTTCGGCGAGTGCAGGCCGCCCAGCAGGAACACCAGCGCCAGCAGCGCGAACGCGCCACGCTGGAAAGTGCACAGCGGGCAGGGAATCAGCCCCTGGACATGCTCCAGGTACAGCGCATAGCCGAGCAGGCCGGCGCAGATGACGAAGCCGAGGAGGAACTGCGCGCGGAACGACCAGCGGAACGGGTTCATGAAAGCTCGCTGCGGACGGGTAAAGCGCATTATCGCCGCGTGAAGGCCAAAAACAAATTCCACCTGGTTACCAGCGATTTCCCTTCCCGGCCTCCTCCCCAGGGACGGCGCGCCGGCGGGGAATCCGTATGCCATTCCCGCCGCCGCTGCCCGTTATTCCGGGCACAAAAAACCCCGGCATCGCCGGGGTTTTTCGGGGTCCTGCGGGACGGCTGATTACTCGGCCGCTTCCGGACGGTCCACGAGTTCCACGTAGGCCATCGGCGCATTGTCGCCAGCGCGGAAACCGCACTTGAGGATGCGCAGGTAACCACCCGGGCGGGACTGGTAGCGCGGGCCGAGGGTCGTGAACAGCGTACCGACGGCTTCCTTGTCGCGCAGGCGCGAAAAGGCGAGGCGGCGGTTGGCAACGCCGTCGACCTTGGCCAGGGTGATCAGCGGCTCGGCGACGCGGCGCAGTTCCTTGGCCTTGGGCAGGGTGGTGCGGATGAGGCCGTGCTTGATCAGCGAGGCAGCCATGTTGCTGAACATCGCTTCGCGATGGGCGCTGGTGCGGCTGAACTTGCGGCCGGCTTTCTGGTGGCGCATGGTCTTGATTCCTGATGATGAATGTTGAAGCTGTTGGACGTCGTTGTCGCCATCCTGGCGTTGGAACTTGGACTGCGGTTGGTCCGAACCGGCCTGTGCTCCCTGGCCGGAAACCGTCGCTAACCTTCAGGCCCGTCGACGTTGCTGCTCTGGTGAAACCACCCGCGCCCGGAGGCGCGGGGCATTGCGATGACTGCGCGCGGCTTAGCCGAGCATGCCGTGCTGGGCGACGCCGGCCGGCGGCCAGTTCTCCAGCTTCATGCCCAGGGACAGGCCACGCTGCGCCAGGACTTCCTTGATCTCGGTCAGCGACTTCTTGCCGAGGTTCGGGGTCTTGAGCAGTTCCACTTCGGTCTTCTGGATCAGATCGCCGATGTAGTAGATGCTCTCGGCCTTCAGGCAGTTGGCCGAACGCACGGTCAGTTCCAGATCGTCGATCGGACGCAGCAGCACCGGATCCACGCCGCTGCTGGCCGGCTTGGCCGCGCCGCGATCGCGGTGGGTGAAGTCACCGAACACGGACAGCTGATCGCTGAGGATGTCGGCGGCGGTGCGCACGGCTTCCTCGGCGTCGATCGTGCCGTTGGTCTCGATGTCCAGGACCAGCTTGTCCAGGTCGGTACGCTGTTCCACGCGCGCGGCTTCCACCGCGTAGGCGACGCGACGGACCGGCGAGAACGAGGCGTCCAGCACCAAACGGCCGATGCTGCGGGTCTCTTCATCCGGACGACGGCGGGCAGCCGCCGGCTGGTAGCCGAAACCACGCTCGATCTTCAAACGCATGTTGATCGCGGTGTCCTTGGTCAGGTTGCAGATGACCAGGTCCGGATTGAGGATTTCGACGTTGTGATCGGTCTTGATATCGGCGGCGGTCACCACGCCCGGGCCCTGCTTGCTCAGGGTCAGGGTCGAGGAATCACCGGTATGGATGCGGATGGCCACATCCTTGAGGTTCAGCAGGACTTCCAGCACGTCTTCCTGCAGGCCTTCGATGGTGCTGTATTCGTGCAGCACGCCGTCGATCTCGACTTCGGTGATCGCGAAGCCGGGGATCGACGAGAGCAGCACGCGGCGCAGCGCATTGCCGAGCGTATGGCCGTAACCACGCTCCAGCGGTTCGATGACCACTTTGGCGCGGTTGTCGGTCAGACGCTCGATCTGCGGGCCGCGGGGGCGCAGCACTTGCTGAGTGATACCCGTCATGTTGCTTTGTCTCCTGCAAACCCCCGACGGGGGCATCGGGGGTGCGTGAATGAATTACTTCGAGTACAACTCGACGATCAGCGCTTCGTTGATGTCCGCAGGCAGGTCGGAACGTTCCGGCACGGCCTTGAACACGCCGCTGAACTTCTTCGCGTCGACTTCGATCCAGGACGGGCTCAGGTCGAGCTGTTCGGACAGGGTCAGCGACTCCTGCACGCGCAGCTGCTTCTGGGCACGCTCGGACAGGGCGATCGCGTCACCGGCCTTGACCTGGTAGGACGGCAGGTTGACCGGCTTGCCGTTGACCAGCACGCCGCGGTGCGAGACCAGCTGGCGGGCGGCCGGACGGGTCACGGCGAAGCCCATGCGGTAGATCACGTTGTCCAGGCGGGTTTCCAGCAACTGCAGCAGGTTCTCGCCGGTGTTGCCCTTCTTGGTCGAGGCCTTCTTGTAGTAGTTGCGGAACTGGCGCTCCAGCAGACCGTAGATACGCTTGACCTTCTGCTTTTCACGCAGCTGGGTGGCGTAGTCGGACAGCTTGCCCTTGCGGGCGGCACCGTGCTGGCCGGGCTTCTGCTCCAGCTTGCACTTGGAGTCCAGCGCGCGGGCCGGGCTCTTCAGGGACAGGTCGGCGCCTTCGCGGCGCGCGAGCTTACAGGTAGGACCGATATAACGAGCCATTTCTTATCGCCCCCTTAGACGCGACGCTTCTTCGGCGGACGGCACCCGTTGTGCGGGATTGGCGTCACGTCGATGATGTTGGTGATCTTGTAGCCGACGTTATTCAACGAACGAACGGCCGACTCACGGCCCGGACCCGGGCCCTTAATCTAACTTCCAGCGACTTCACGCCGTAATCCAGCGCGGCACGGCCGGCCTTTTCGGCGGCGACCTGTGCAGCGAACGGAGTCGATTTGCGCGAACCGCGGAAACCGGCACCACCCGAGGTCGCCCAGGAAAGCGCATTGCCCTGGCGGTCGGTGATGGTGACGATGGTGTTGTTGAAAGAAGCGTGGACGTGGGCGACGCCGTCGGTGATGACGCGCTTGATCTTCTTCTTGACTTTGGCAGCAGCTGGCTTGGCCATGATGGTCGCCCCTTACTTCTTGATGGCTTTGCGCGGACCCTTGCGGGTACGGGCGTTGGTGCGGGTGCGCTGGCCGCGCAGCGGCAGGCCGCGGCGATGACGCAGGCCGCGATAGCAGCCCAGGTCCATCAGGCGCTTGATCGCGATGCCGACTTCACGGCGCAGGTCGCCCTCGACCACGTACTTGCCGACTTCGGCGCGCAGGCGCTCGACTTCCGGCTCCGACAGGTCGCGGATCTTGGTGGTCGATGCGACGCCAGCGGCTTCGCAGACCTTCTTGGAACGGGTACGGCCAATGCCGTAGATGCTTTGCAAACCGACCCAGACATGCTTCTGGGCAGGCAGGTTGACACCTGCAATACGCGCCATGACGCGGTCTCCAACTGTGTTTGATGGCCCGGCAGGCCGCCTTCCGGCTAGGAAAACGGGCAGACGAACGGAGTGAACTGGAAATTTTAGCAAGATCTCGGGTTACTGGGAAGCCCGCGCCGACCAAGGGTCGGCACGAAGCCCGGCAGTGGGGAGTGTGCCCATGCTCCGGCGCCGGAAGCTGCCTGGTGCCGGGCTTCCGGGGTTTCCCCCGGGGCCCTGCCCCGCCCGCGCTACTCTGGCGCGGGACCGGCGGCTTCACACCCGTGCGCGAGATCGCCGCCCGGGCCGCCCTTTTGGTTGGTCCGGCCCTCTCGGGCCGGCCGCGCGGAAGGCTTCCGCGCCAGGTGGGCAATTATCCGCGCGAAAGTCCGCCGCGGGAACCACCCTTCAGATTTGCCTTCTTCAACAGGCTTTCGTACTGGTGCGACATCAGGTGCGCCTGGACCTGCGCGATGAAGTCCATCACCACCACCACCACGATCAGCAGCGAGGTGCCGCCGAAGTAGAAGGAGGTGCCCAGCTGGGTCCGCATCACTTCCGGCAGCAGGCACACCGCCACCAGGTACAGCGAACCGGCCGCGGTCAGGCGGGTCAGCACACCGTCGACGTAGTCCGCCGTCGCCTTGCCCGGACGGATGCCCGGAATCAGCGCGCCCGACTTCTTCAGGTTCTCGGCGGTTTCCTGCGAGTTGAACACCAGGGCCGTGTAGAAGAACGCGAAGCCGATGATCATCGCCGCGAACACGATCATGTGCAGCGGCTCGCCCGGTGCCAGCGCCTGCGAGATGCGCTGCAGCCAGGTGGTCGCGCCGTTCTGGCCGGACCACATCGCCAGCGTGGCCGGGAAGGCCAGGATGCTGGAGGCGAAGATCGGCGGGATAACGCCGGACATGTTGAGCTTCAGCGGCAGGAACGAGGTCTGGTTCATGTACGCGCTGCGGCCACCCTGGCGACGCGCGTAATTCACCGTGATGCGGCGCTGGCCGCGTTCCACGAACACCACGAAGAAGGTGAAACCGAAAACCACCAGCACGATGACGATCAGCGAGATGGCGCTGAGCGTACCGGCCTGGAAGGCTTCCAGGGTGGTCAGCACGGCGCCCGGAAGGCCTGCGACGATGCCGGCGAAGATGATCAGCGACACGCCGTTGCCGACGCCGCGCTCGGTCACCTGCTCGCCCAGCCACATCAGGAAGATGGTGCCGGCGGTCAGTGCCACCACGGCGGTCAGGACGAAGCCGAGGCCCGGCGCATACACCACCGGCACGCCGCCCGGAGCGACCTGATTCTGCAGCGCGACGGCGATGCTGCCGCCCTGCACCACCGCCAGCAGCACCGCGCCGATGCGCGAATACTGGGTGATCTTGCGACGGCCGGACTCGCCTTCCTTCTGTAGCGCCTTCAGGCTGGGGAAGATATGCACGCCCAGCTGCATCACGATCGATGCCGAGATGTACGGCATGACGTTCAGCGCGAAGATGCTGAAGCGATGCAGGGCGCCACCCGAGAACATGTTGAACATGTCCACGATGCCGCCCTGGTTCTGCATCATCGCGAGCATGGCGTCGGGATTGACGCCCGGCACCGGCACGTAGCAACCGATGCGATAGACGATCAAGGCACCCAGCACGAACAGCAGGCGCTGGCGGAGTTCGGTGAACTTGCCTGCGCCTGCCAGCGCGCTGGCGGCATTACCCTGCGCCATGCGTCACTTACTCCTGCACGCTGCCGCCGGCGGCTTCGATAGCCGCCTTGGCACCTGCGGTGGCCAGCACGCCCTTCAGCACGAACTTCTTGGTCAGTTCGCCCTTCTTGACGATCTTGGCGCGCTTGGCGGTGCTGGGGACCAGCTTGGCGGCACGCAGCGCGGCGAAGTCGATCTCGCCGGCTTCCAGCTTGTCCAGCTGGTAGGACAGCACTTCCGCGGTGTCCTGCTTAAGCTTGGAGCGGAAACCGACCTTCGGCAGACGCTTGATCAGCGGCATCTGGCCGCCTTCGAACTTCGCCTTGATCTTGCCCTTGCCCGCGCGGGCGAAGGAACCCTTGTGACCGCGACCGGCGGTCTTGCCCAGGCCGGAACCGATACCGCGGCCAACGCGGGTGCGTTCGGCGCGGGCGCCCTCGGCGGGCTTCAACGTATTCAGACGCATGATGATTACTCCTCGACCTTGACGAGGTAGTGGACCTTGGCGATCAGGCCGCGAACCTGCGGGCTGTCCTTGAGTTCACGCACATCGTTCAGCTTGTTCAGGCCCAGCGCCTTCACCGACAGGCGGTGGCGGGACTGGGAACCACGCAGGCCGCGCACCAGGCGGACCTTGACGGTCTTGTTGGACTCGTTAGCCATTGAGGAGTTCCTCCACCTTCTTGCCGCGCTTGGCCGCGATGCGGGTGGGCGACTGCATGTCGCTCAGACCCTTCAGGGTGGCGCGAACCAGGTTGATCGGGTTGCGCGAGCCGACGGCCTTGGCCAGCACGTTCTTCACGCCGACCGCTTCCAGCACGGCGCGCATCGCGCCACCGGCGATCACGCCGGTACCTTCCGAAGCCGGCTGCATGAACACGCGCGCCGCGCCGTGGCCGGCCTTGACCGGGTGCCACAGGGTGCCGTTGTTCAGCTCGACATTGGACATGTTCTTGCGGGCGTACTCCATCGACTTCTGGATGGCGACCGGCACTTCACGCGCCTTGCCGTAGCCGAAGCCAATCTTGCCGGCGCCATCACCCACCACCGTCAGCGCGGTGAAGGTGAACTGGCGGCCGCCCTTGACGGTCTTGCTGACGCGGTTGACCGCGACCAGCTTCTCGATCATGCCGTCGTCGACTTTCTCTTCGCGGTTGCGGTCGCGATCACGACCCCGCGGTTCACGTTGTTCTGCCATTTCGAAATCCTTGGTTGATGTGGATTTGTGGCTTGGCCACTTATGGTTGTGGAGTACTTCGTTGCCACGCTTCCGGTCACACAAGGACCGGGGCGCCCGGCGCAGCCCGCGCCGGCAGGTCAAGGCATGGGGTCGCCCCCATGCCTTTCAAGATTAGAACTGCAGGCCGCCTTCGCGGGCCGCGTCGGCCAAGGCCTTGATGCGGCCATGGAAGCGGTAACCGGAACGGTCGAAGGCCACCTTCTCGATGCCCGCGGCCTTGGCGCGCTCGGCGATCAGCTTGCCGACCTTTGCGGCGGCATCGCTGTTCTTGCCGTTCTTCAGGCCATCCTTCACGTCGGCCTGCAGGGTGTTCGCCGAAGCGATGACCTTGGCGCCGTCTGCGGTGAACAGCTGGGCGTAGATGTGCTGGCCGGTACGCAGGACGGACAGGCGCGGCACACCCAGTTCGCGGATGTGCGAACGGGTCGACTTGGCGCGGCGCAGGCGGGCGGTGTTCTTGATGCTCATGATCTGGTTCCTCGAAGCCGAAGGCGTGCTTACGCCTTCTTCGCTTCCTTACGGATGATGGTCTCGTCGGAGTACTTCACGCCCTTGCCCTTGTAGGGCTCCGGCGGACGGAAACCGCGGATCTTGGCGGCGACTTCGCCCACGCGCTGCTTGTCCGCGCCCTGGACCAGGATTTCGGTCTGGGTCGGGGTGGCGATGGTGATGCCTTCCGGCGCCTTGAACACGACCGGGTGCGAGAAGCCGAGCGACAGGCTCAGATCCTTGCCCTGCATCGCGGCACGGTAACCCACGCCGACCAGTTCCAGCTTGCGCTCGAAACCTTCGGACACGCCCTTCACCATGTTGGCGAGGATGGCGCGGATGGTACCGGTGATGGCGTCGTGCTCGATGGTTTCCGGCGCCAGGTTGGCAACGCCGTTCTCGATCTTCACTTCGACGCCGGCGGGCTTGGTGATCGCCAGGGTGCCCTTCGGGCCTTTGACGGTCAGCGTTTCCGCCTGGAGGTTGATTTCAACGCCCTTGGGCAGGGCAATCGGCTTTTTGGCTACACGGGACATTGGCTTACTCCGTTAGGCCACGAAGCACAGGACTTCACCGCCGACGCCCTGCTGGCGCGCCTGCGCATCGGTCATGATGCCCTTGGAAGTGGAAATGATGGCGACGCCCAGGCCGCCGAGGACCTTCGGCAGCTCCGCCTTGCCACGATACTGGCGCAGGCCCGAACGGGACACGCGCGACAGCTTCTCGATGACCGGCTTGCCTTCGAAGTACTTCAGGACGATTTCCAGCTCGGCCTTGTTGTTCTCGGTCTTCGTCACACGAGCGTCGGCGATGTAGCCTTCCGACTTCAGGACGTTGGCGATGGAGGCCTTGATCTTGGAGGACGGCATTTTCACCGTCTGCTTGCCGACGGCGGCCGCATTCTTGATGCGGACCAGCATGTCGGCGATGGGATCAGTCATGCTCATAAGTGGTTGCCTTTTGAGTAGCACCGATATCCGCTTTCGCGAAAATCTTGGGTTGTGCCTGGAAGCCCCAGGTGGCGGTCCCGTCGGGACCAGGTTCCGCGGCGGACCGCGGGAACCGGCAATTGTACAGCAACAAGTCCGGCATGTGCCGGACCTGCTCTCTGACCGTCCCGGGACGGGCCCGGGAGGCCGGATTTGTTACCAGCTGGCCTTGCGCAGGCCCGGCACGTCACCACGCATGGTGGCTTCGCGCAGCTTGTTGCGGCCCAAGCCGAACTTGCGGTAGACACCGCGCGAACGACCGGACAGCTCGCAGCGATTGCGCTCGCGGCACGGCGAGGAGTCGCGCGGCAGCTTCTGCAACTTGGTCACCGCTTCCATCTTCTCTTCATAGGACGCGTTGACGCCCGAGATGATCTTCTTCAGTGCTTCGCGCTTGGCGGCGTACTTCTTCGCCAGCTTGGCCCGCTTGATATCGCGGTTCACCATTGAGGTCTTTGCCATGTGTGGTTTTCCTGCGACTCAGTTACGGAACGGGAACTTGAACGCTTCCAGCAGCGCCTTGGCTTCGGCGTCGCTCTTGGCGGTCGTGGTGATGGCGATATCCATGCCGCGGAGCGCGTCGACCTGGTCGAAGTCGATTTCCGGGAAGATGATCTGTTCCTTCACGCCCATGTTGTAGTTGCCGCGGCCGTCGAACGAACGACCCGACACGCCGCGGAAGTCACGCACGCGCGGCAGCGAGATGTTGATCAGGCGGTCCAGGAACTCGTACATCTTGGCGCGACGCAGGGTCACCTTGCAGCCGATCGGCCAGCCGTCGCGGATCTTGAACGAAGCCACCGAGATGCGGGACTTGGTCGTGATCGGCTTCTGGCCGCTGATCTTGGCCAGGTCGGCCACGGCGTTTTCCAGGATCTTCTTGTTGGTCGCCGCTTCACCCACACCCATGTTGATGGTGATCTTGGTGATCTTCGGGACTTCCATCGGATTGGTGTAACCGAACTTCTTCATCAGAGCCGGCGCCACTTCTTCCTTGTAAATTTTTTCGAGACGGGTGGTCATGACCTCATTCCTCAGGCGTCGAGCGCCTCACCACTGGAGCGGAACACACGCAGTTTGCGTCCATCCTCCAGGACCTTGAAACCGATACGCTCGCCCTTGCCGGTGGCCGGGTTGAACAGAGCGACGTTCGAAATGTGGATCGAGGATTCACGCTCGACCACGCCGCCGGCGATGCCCGCCTGCGGATTCGGCTTGGTGTGGCGCTTGACGACGTTGACGTTGGAGACGACCACACGGTCACCGTCCACGCGCACCACGTCGCCCTTCTTGCCCTTGTCCTTGCCGGCGATGACGACCACCTGGTCGCCCTTCTTGATACGGTTTGCCATTTCTATGTCCTCCGCTCAGAGCACTTCAGGCGCGAGCGAAACGATCTTCATGAACTTCTCGGAGCGCAGCTCGCGGGTCACGGGCCCGAAGATGCGCGTGCCGATCGGCTCCTGCTTGTTGTTGAGCAGCACGGCGGCGTTGCCGTCGAAGCGGATCAGCGAACCGTCCGGGCGACGAACGCCCTTGCGGGTGCGCACGACCACGGCGTCGTAGACTTCGCCTTTCTTGACCTTGCCACGCGGGATGGCGTCCTTGACGGTCACCTTGATGATGTCGCCGATGCCGGCGTAACGGCGCTTGGAGCCGCCCAGCACCTTGATGCACATCAGTTCCTTGGCGCCGGAGTTGTCGGCCGCGTCAAGGTAGCTCTGCATCTGGATCATGATTCAGATCTCCTCTTATTCAGCCGCGCGGGTGACGATTTCCACCACGCGCCAGTTCTTGGTCTTGGACATCGGGGCGATTTCGGTCACCCGCACCACGTCGCCTTCCTTGCAGCTGTTGTCCGCGTCGTGCGCGTGCAGCTTGGTGGAACGGCGAATGTACTTGCCGTACAGGGCGTGCTTGACCTGACGCTCCACCAGCACGGTGACGGTCTTGTCCATCTTGTTGCTGACGACGCGGCCTTCGATGGTGCGTTGCGCTTTGTCTTTGTTATCGCTCATCTTGGGCGCTCCTTACTTCTTGCCGCCGAGCAGGGTCTTGACGCGAGCGATCTCGCGGCGAACCCGGCGGGTTTCATGGGTCTTCGGCAGCTGGCCGGTGACCTTCTGCATGCGCAGGGAGAACTGCTCCTTGCGCAGGTCGGTCAGGTGGGCCTTCAGTTCGTCAGCCGACTTCTCGCGGAGTTGCTTGAGTTCCATTAGCGCACCGTCCGGGTCACGAATTGGGTGGTGACGGACAGCTTGGCCGCGGCCAGGCGGAACGCCTCGCGCGCGATTTCCTCGCTGACGCCTTCGATTTCATAAATCATGCGGCCGGGCTGGATCTGGGCAACCCAGTACTCCACGTTGCCCTTACCGGAGCCCATTCGGACTTCGATCGGCTTCTTGGTGATCGGCTTGTCGGGGAACACGCGGATCCACATCTTGCCGCCACGCTTCACGTAACGGCTGATGGAGCGGCGCGCCGCCTCGATCTGGCGCGCGGTCAGCTGACCGTGCGCCGTGGCCTTCAGGCCGTACTCGCCAAAGCTGACGAGTTACCTTTCCAGCTCAGGCCTTCGTTACGGCCCTTGTGCATCTTGCGGAATTTGGTTCGCTTGGGTTGCAACATGATTATTCCCTCGCCTCGCGATCACGGCGCGGTCCACGCGGACGGTCGCTGCGCTCATTGCGTTCGGCGCGCGGCGTATCGTCCTGCTTTTCCTGGCCCACCTGGCTGAAATCGAAGATCTCGCCCTTGTAGACCCACACCTTGATGCCAATGATGCCGTAGGTGGTCTTGGCTTCAGCGAAGCCGTAGTCGATGTCCGCACGCAGGGTGTGCAGCGGCACGCGACCTTCGCGGTACCACTCCGAACGGGCGATTTCGGCGCCGTTCAAGCGGCCAGCGACATTGACCTTGATACCCAGGGCGCCGAGGCGCATCGCGTTGCCGACCGCGCGCTTCATGGCGCGGCGGAACATGATGCGGCGCTCCAGCTGCTGGGCGATCGACTCGGCCACCAGCTGCGCGTCCAGTTCCGGCTTGCGGACTTCGGTGACGTTGATGTGCGCCGGGACGCCCATCAGGTCACTGACTTCCTTGCGCAGCTTCTCGATGTCCTCGCCCCGCTTGCCGATCACCACGCCCGGACGGGCGGTGTGGATGGTCACGCGGGCGGTCTTGGCCGGACGCTCGATCAGGATCTTGGAGATGCCCGCCTGCGCCAGCTTCTTGCGCAGCATTTCGCGCACCTTGAGGTCGGCGGCCAGGTAGTCGGCGTAGTCGCGCTTGTTGGCGAACCACTTGGAATTCCAGTCCTTGGCGATGCCCAGGCGGATTCCGGTCGGATGAACTTTGTGACCCATACTTATTTGCCCTCGCCCACGACCACGGTGATGTGGCTGGTGCGCTTAAGAATGCGGGTACCACGGCCCTTGGCACGGGCCATGAAACGCTTCAGCACCGGACCTTCGTCGACCATGATGGTCTTGACCTTCAGCTCGTCGACGTCGGCACCCTGGTTGTTCTCGGCGTTGGCGATAGCGGACTCGACCACCTTCTTGATCAGGTGGGCGGCCTTCTTGTCCGAGAACTTCAGCAGGTTGACGGCGCGTTCGGCCGACAGGCCACGCACCTGGTCAGCGACCAGGCGGGCCTTCTGCGGGGAGATGCGCGCGGTGCGCAGGATGGCTTTCGCTTCCATGGTCATCTCTCCTTACTTCTTGCCGCCGGCTTTCTTGTCGCCACCGTGGCCCTTGAAGGTACGGGTGACGGCAAATTCGCCGAGCTTGTGGCCGACCATGTTCTCGTTGACGAGCACCGGAACGTGGTTCTTGCCGTTGTGGATAGCGATCGTGAAGCCCACCATTTCCGGCAGGATCATCGAGCGACGCGACCAGGTCTTGATCGGCTTCTTGCTGCCGCCCGCGGCCTCCACCTTCTTGACGAGGTGGTGATCGACGAACGGGCCCTTCTTGAGTGAACGTGCCATGGTCGATTAGCCCCTACGATCGCGGACGATGAATTGCTGAGTGCGCTTGTTCTTGCGCGTCTTGTAACCCTTGGTCGGCACGCCCCACGGGGTGACCGGGTGCGGGTTGCCCTGGCCGGCCTTGGCCTCACCACCACCGTGCGGGTGGTCGACCGGGTTCATGGCCGCACCGCGGACGGTCGGCTTGACGCCGCGCCAACGCTTGGCACCGGCCTTGCCCAGCTTTTCCAGGCTGTGCTCGTCATTGCCGACTTCGCCGACGGTGGCGCGGCACTCGATCTGCACCTTGCGCATTTCGCCCGAGCGCAGACGCAGCGTGGCGAAACCCTGCTCGCGAGCGACCAGCTGCACGGCGGCGCCGGCGGCGCGGGCGATCTGGGCGCCCTTGCCCGGCTTCAGTTCGATGCCGTGCACGGTGGTGCCGACCGGGATGTTGCGCAGCGGCAGCGTGTTGCCGACCTTGATCGGCGCGTCGCTGCCGGCGATGACCTGGTCACCGGCCTTCAGGCCCTTCGGGGCGATGATGTAGCGGCGCTCGCCATCGACGTAGCACAGCAGCGCGATGTGCGCGGTGCGGTTCGGATCGTATTCGATCCGCTCAACGCGCGCCGGGATGCCTTCCTTGTCGCGCTTGAAGTCGATGATGCGATAGTGCTGCTTGTGACCACCGCCGATGTGGCGGGTGGTGATGCGGCCGTGGTGGTTGCGACCGCCGGTCTTGCTCTGCTTTTCCAGCAGCGCAGCATGCGGGGCACCCTTGTGCAGGTCCGGCGTCACCACGCGGACCGCGGAACGGCGGCCGGCGGAGGTTGGCTTGAATTTCATCAATGGCATGTGGGTCTACCTCAGGCCTTGGCCGTTACGTCGATAGCCTGGCCCTCGGCCAGACGCACGTACGCCTTGCGCCAGTCGCCGCGACGGCCGTTGCGGAAACGGAAAGACTTGTTCTTGCCCTTCACGTTGACCACATTGACTGCCTCGACCTTGACGTCGAACAACTTTTCCACGGCGGCCTTCACATCGGCCTTGGTGGCGTCGTTCGAAACTTCAAAGACGTATTGGTTGGAAACTTCCTGCAGGCGCGCCGTCTTCTCGGAGACACGCGGAGCACGCAGCACGCTGAAGATTTTCTCGTTGCTCATGCCAGCCACTCCTCGATCTTCTTGACGGCATCGGCGGTGACGACGACGCTGTCGGCGCCCACCAGGGCGACCGGATCCAGGCCCTGCACGTCACGCACTTCCACATACGGCAGGTTGCGGGCGGACAGGTACAGATGCTCGGAGGCGTCTTCGGTGACGATCAGCGGACGCTGACCGACTTCCAGACCCTTCAGCTTCTCGATCAGCGTCTTGGTCTTGGAGGTGTCGAGGTCGAACGCGTCCACCACCATCAGGCGGTTCTGGCGGTTCAGCTCCGACAGGATCGCGCAGATGGCCGCGCGGTACATCTTGCGGTTGACCTTCTGGTCGAAGCTGCGGGGCTTCGCTGCGAAGGTCACGCCGCCGCCGACGAAGATCGGCGCGGTCAGCGCACCGTGACGGGCGCCACCGCCCTTCTGCTTCTTCGACTTCTTGGTGGTGCCATTGACTTCGGCGCGGGTCTTCTGCGCCTTGGTACCGGCACGACCGGCATTGCGATAGGCAACGACGACCTGGTGGACCAGATCTTCGCTGAATTCACGGCCGAACACGGCGTCGGAAACCGACAGCTTGTTGGCGCTACCTGTAATGGCTAGTTCCATTGTCGTTCTCCTTAAGCCTTGCTAGCCGGACGCACGATCACGTCGCCACCGGCAGCACCCGGAACGGCGCCGCGGACGGCGATCAGGCCGCGCTCGGCATCGACGCGAACCACTTCAAGGTTCTGGGTGCTCTGCTGCACCGCGCCCATGTGACCGGACATCTTCTTGCCCGGGAACACGCGACCCGGGGTCTGGCGCTGACCCAGCGAACCCGGCGCGCGATGCGACAGCGAGTTACCGTGGGTGGCGTCGCCCATGGTGAAGTTCCAGCGCTTGATGGTGCCCTGGAATCCCTTGCCCTTGGTCACGCCCTGGACGTCGACCTTCTGGCCCACTTCGAAAATGTCGGCCTTGATTTCGCCGCCGACGGTGAAGTCGCCCAGCTTGTCGTCTTCGACGCGCAGTTCCCACAGGCCACGACCGGCTTCGACCTTGGCCTTGGCCAGGTGACCGGCGACCGGCTTGGTGATCAGCGAGGCACGACGGGTGCCGACGGCCACCTGCACGGCGCTGTAGCCGTCGGTTTCCGGGGTCTTGATCTGGGTGATGCGGTTCGGGGTTGCTTCAATCAGCGTCACCGGAATGGACTTGCCGTCCTCGGTGAACACGCGGGTCATGCCGGCCTTGCGGCCGACGATTCCCAACGAATACTTCTTCGCGGTCATGGTCGTTGGCCTCAGGTCAGCTTGATCTGGACGTCGACGCCGGCCGCGAGTTCGAGCTTCATCAGCGCGTCCACGGTCTTGTCGTTGGGGTCGACGATATCGAGCACACGCTTGTGCGTGCGGGTTTCGTACTGGTCGCGGGCGTCCTTGTCGACGTGCGGGGAAACCAGGACGGTATAGCGTTCGATCTTGGTCGGCAGCGGGATCGGGCCGCGCACTTGCGCGCCGGTCCGCTTGGCCGTCTCAACGATCTCGCTGGCCGAGCGGTCGATCAAGCGATGATCGTACGCCTTGAGCCGGATTCGGATCTTTTGGTCCGCCATGACGGAATTTCCTTCGTTAAAGAGCGACGGGCGTGGCTTCTGGGATGCCTTGCCCCGGTAGGGTCCAGACGTTCAGCCCCGTTCCGGAACCGCCGGAAAGCGCGGTCACGGTGAGCCTGAGCGGCCTGGGGTTTCATCCTGAAAAACTAGGCAGGCCGGTAAACCGGCCCGCCCAGACAGAAAAGTATAGGACGCATGACTGACCCCGTCAATAGCGGGGCATCCACCCCTGAAACCGGGCGGCAGGCACGCGACTCTCCTTGTCTGGCGAACACGAAGCACTCCCTGTGCTTCTTTTCGCGGTATCGCCGGCATACCTCCCAGGGGGAACCGGCGTGGGTATTGCGATATCCCGGGATGGCAGGGCCATCTGGGGGCGCGCATTATAACGATGTTTTTGCTGGTTTGCAGCAAATCCGGCGAATTCTTATTGCCGGAGCCCGGTGGAGGCTGGAATCCCTGCCCCGCCGGGGTATTTCTGGTCTTGCCAGTTCAATGGCCCCGGGTTTCGCCGGGGCAACAAACCGACAAAAACGGGGCGGGCCTTTCGGCCCGCCCCGGTCGGTTCGTTACTTGATGATCTTGGCCACGACGCCGGCGCCGACGGTACGACCGCCTTCGCGAATGGCGAAACGCAGGCCTTCGTCCATCGCCACCGGGTTGATGAGCTGCACGGTCATCTTGATGTTGTCGCCCGGCATCACCATCTCGGTGCCTTCCGGCAGCGTCACCGCACCGGTGATGTCCGTGGTGCGGAAGTAGAACTGCGGACGGTAGCCCTTGAAGAACGGCGTGTGACGGCCACCCTCGTCCTTCGACAGCACGTACACCTCGGCCTCGAACTCGGTGTGCGGGGTGATGGAACCCGGCTTGGCCAGCACCTGGCCACGCTCCACGTCGTCACGCTTGGTGCCGCGCAGCAGCAGGCCCGCGTTGTCGCCCGCCTGGCCCTGGTCCAGCAGCTTGCGGAACATTTCCACGCCCGTGACCGTGGTCTTCTGGGTCGGACGGATACCGACGATTTCGATTTCGTCGCCCACCTTGATGATGCCGCGCTCGATTCGACCGGTCACCACCGTGCCGCGACCCGAAATCGAGAACACGTCTTCCACCGGCATCAGGAACGGCTTGTCCACGTCACGCTGCGGTTCCGGAATGAACGTGTCCAGCGCCTCCACCAGCTTCAGGATGGCCGGCACGCCAATCTCCGACTGGTCGCCTTCCAGCGCCAGTCGCGCCGAACCCTTGATGATGGGGGTGTCGTCGCCCGGGAACTCGTACTTGGTCAGCAGCTCGCGAACTTCCATTTCCACCAGTTCCAGCAGCTCGGCGTCGTCCACCATGTCCGCCTTGTTCAGGAACACCACGATGTACGGCACGCCCACCTGCCGCGACAGCAGGATGTGCTCGCGCGTCTGCGGCATCGGGCCGTCAGCGGCCGAGCACACCAGAATCGCGCCGTCCATCTGCGCCGCACCGGTAATCATGTTCTTCACGTAGTCCGCGTGTCCCGGGCAGTCCACGTGCGCGTAGTGACGCGTCGGGCTTTCGTATTCCACGTGCGCCGTCGAAATCGTGATGCCGCGTGCCTTCTCTTCCGGCGCCGCGTCAATCGCGTCGTACGCCTTGAACTCGCCGCCAAAGCGCTCGGCACCCACCTTCGTCAGCGCCGCCGTCAGCGTCGTCTTGCCGTGGTCAACGTGACCAATGGTGCCCACGTTCACGTGCGGCTTGGTGCGCTCGAACTTACCCTTTGCCATTTTGAAAACTCCGATATTGGGGATTTGGGATTGGGGATTGGGGAAAAACGGGATTCATGCTCTTGCGAATCTCGAATCCCGAATCCCGTTTCCCTGCATTAATTCTTCTTGACGACCGCGTCGGCGATGTTGGCCGGCGCTTCGGCGTAGTGGTCGAACTCCATCGTGAAGGTAGCGCGACCCTGCGACATCGAGCGCAGCGTGGTGGCGTAGCCGAACATTTCGCCCAGCGGAACCATCGCGTTGATCACCTTGCCGGACGGACTGTCGTCCTGGCCCTGCAGGATGCCGCGGCGGCGGCTCACGTCGCCCATCACGTCACCCAGGTATTCCTCCGGCGTGACGATCTCGACCTTCATCATCGGCTCCAGCAGGACCGGACTGGCCTTGCTGAAGGCTTCCTTGAACGCCATCGAGCCGGCGACCTTGAACGCCATTTCGTTGGAGTCCACGTCGTGGAACGAGCCATCGACCGCGACGATCTTGACGTCGACCACCGGGAAGCCGGCGAGCACGCCGTTCTTCATCGCTTCCTCGATGCCCTTGCCCGCGGCGGTGACGTATTCCTTCGGCACCACGCCGCCGACGATCGCGCTCTCGTAGGAGAAGCCGACGCCGCGTTCCTGCGGCTCCATCTCGATGACGATGTGGCCGTACTGGCCGCGACCGCCCGACTGGCGCACGAACTTGCCTTCCTGCTTGACCTTCTTGCGGATGGTTTCGCGGTAGGCCACCTGCGGCTTGCCGACGTTGGCTTCAACGTTGAACTCGCGCTTCATGCGGTCGACGATGATGTCCAGGTGCAGCTCGCCCATGCCGGAGATGATGGTCTGGCCGGACTCTTCGTCGGTGCGCACGCGGAACGAGGGATCTTCCTGGGCCAGACGACCCAGCGCGATGCCCATCTTTTCCTGGTCCGACTTGGTCTTCGGCTCGACCGCCATCGAGATCACCGGCTCCGGGAACACCATGCGCTCCAGGGTGATGATGTGATCCTGCGCGCACAGGGTGTCGCCGGTGGTGACGTCCTTCAGGCCCACCGCCGCGGCGATGTCGCCCGCGCGCACTTCCTTGATTTCGTCACGCTGGTTGGAGTGCATCTGCAGGATGCGGCCCACGCGCTCCTTCTTCGACTTGACCGGGTTGTACACCTGGTCGCCCGAATTCAGCACGCCCGAGTAGACGCGGAAGAAGGTCAGCGAGCCGACGAACGGGTCGGTCATGATCTTGAACGCCAGCGCCGAGAACGGCTCGGTGTCGGACGCCTTGCGGGTGTCTTCCTTCTCGTTCTCGTCGATGCCCTGCACCGGCGGACGATCCGCCGGCGACGGCAGCAGGTTGACCACGCCGTCCAGCATGGCCTGCACGCCCTTGTTCTTGAACGCCGAGCCGCAGAACACCGGCACGATTTCCACCTTCAGGGTGCGCTCGCGCAGACCGGCGATGATGTCGGCTTCCGACAGCTCACCGTCGTTGAGGTACTTGTCCATCAGCGCTTCCGAGGCTTCGGCCGCGGCTTCGATCATGAACGCACGCGCCGCCGCGGCCTTTTCCTGCAGCTCGGCCGGAATGTCGCGGTACTCGAACTTGGTGCCCTGCGAGGCGACATCCCAGTGGATGGCCTTCATCTTCAGCAGGTCGACCACGCCCTCGAAGCCGTCCTCGGCGCCGATCGGCACCTGCATCGGCACGGCGTACGCGCCCAGGCGCGACTTCAGCTGGCCGACGACCTTGTCGAAGTTGGCGCCGGTGCGGTCCATCTTGTTGACGAACGCCATGCGCGGCACGGAGTACTTGTTGGCCTGGCGCCACACGGTCTCGGACTGCGGCTGCACGCCGCCGACCGAGCACAGCACGAACACCGCGCCGTCGAGCACGCGCAGCGAACGCTCGACTTCGATGGTGAAGTCGACGTGCCCGGGGGTGTCGATGATGTTGAAGCGGTGTTCCTGGAACGAACCGTCCATGCCCTTCCAGAACGCCGTGGTGGCGGCGGAAGTGATGGTGATACCGCGCTCCTGCTCCTGCTCCATCCAGTCCATCGTGGCGGCACCTTCGTGCACCTCACCGATCTTGTGGCTCTTGCCGGTGTAGAACAGGATGCGCTCGGACGTGGTGGTCTTGCCCGCGTCGATGTGGGCCATGATGCCGAAGTTGCGGTAACGCTCGATGGGAGTGGTGCGAGCCACGACAGTCTCTCTTTTCTGATGGGAGAACCGACGGGAATCCGGTCCTCCGTGGAGGGCGATCTTCTATATGGCCGAATGCCGCCTTGCGGCGGCCTTCGGTGTTCTGCGGACAGGCCGCTTGGGGCACCTAGATGGTGCCGATGGGTACCCGATTGCAAGGGGGCCTGGCTTGTTACCAGCGGTAGTGGGCGAACGCCTTGTTCGCTTCCGCCATGCGGTGGGTTTCTTCGCGCTTCTTGATGGCGCCACCACGGTTTTCCGAGGCGTCCAGCAGCTCGGCGGCCAGCTTGCGCGGCATCGAGTTCTCGCCGCGCTTGCGGGCGGATTCGATCAGCCAGCGCATTGCCAGCGCCAGGCGGCGGCTGGAACGCACTTCGACGGGCACCTGGTAGGTGGCACCGCCGACGCGGCGGGACTTCACCTCGACGGTCGGGGCGACGTTGTCCAGTGCCTTTTCGACCAGTTCCAGGGCATTCGGGTTCTTTTCGCCGATGACGTCCATGGCGCCATAGACGATCTTCTCGGCGACGGACTTCTTGCCGCTGAGCATGACCATGTTGATGAAACGGGCGATCGTCTGGCTGCCGTGCTTGGGATCCGGCAGGACTTCACGCTGGGGAGCTGAGCCTTTACGCGACATAGTTCTTCTTCCTTAACCTTAAGCCTTCGGGCGCTTGGCGCCGTACTTGGAACGGCCCTGGCGACGCTTGGCGACGCCGGAGGCGTCGAGCGAACCGCGGACGGTGTGGTAACGCACGCCCGGCAGGTCCTTCACACGACCGCCACGCACGAGCACCACGGAGTGCTCCTGCAGGTTGTGACCTTCGCCACCGATGTAGCTGATGACTTCTTCCTGGTTGGTCAGGCGCACCTTGGCCACCTTGCGAAGCGCCGAGTTCGGCTTCTTCGGGGTGGTGGTGTAGACGCGCGTGCACACGCCGCGACGCTGCGGGCACTTGTCCAGCGCCGGCGAGGCGCTCTTGTAAGTGGTTGCCTGCCGCGGCTTGCGGACCAGCTGGTTGATGGTTGCCATGTTTGGATTCTTTGGGTGAAGGCCGGAGCCTTGTTGCGTGAAAACGACGGCAGGCCGCGAACCGGCCCACCGAGACGGAAAAGTATAGCTGGCACCCAGCGACACCGTCAATGCGGTGTATGCCGGGGGCCTCTACAGGTTTGCGATCCCGCCCTTCCTGGGCCGAAAACGAGGGGCTCCCTGCCCCTCATTTCGTGGTCTGGGGCGGCCCGGAGGCCGCCATCTTGCCGATTTTAGCTGGCGCTGGACTCCTCGCCGGCTTCCTCGGCCGCGGGAGCCGGGGCGGAGGACGCTTCGACCGGGCTGCCCGCCAGCGCATCCACTTCCGCCTCGGTCAGACCGGAGGCGTTGCGGCGACGCTGGTTGTGGTAGGCCAGGCCGGTACCGGCCGGGATCAGGCGGCCGACGATCACGTTTTCCTTCAGGCCGCGCAGGCTGTCGCGGGTGCCGCGGACGGCCGCCTCGGTCAGCACGCGGGTGGTCTCCTGGAACGAGGCCGCCGAGATGAACGATTCGGTCGCCAGCGAGGCCTTGGTGATGCCCAGCAGGACCGGGTCGTACTTCGCCGGCAGCTCGTTGCGGGCGGCCAGCTTACTTTCTCCTCGATCAGGCGCTGCTTCTCGACCTGCTCGCCGGACAGGAACTTGCTGTTGCCGGTGTCGGTGATCTCGACCTTGCGCAGCATCTGGCGGGTGATCACCTCGATGTGCTTGTCGTTGATCTTCACGCCCTGCAGGCGGTACACGTCCTGGATTTCCTTGACCAGATAGGCCGCCAGCGGTTCCACGCCGAGCAGGCGCAGGATGTCCTGCGGGCTCGGCTCGCCGTCCACGATGGTTTCGCCCTTGGTCACGTGCTCGCCTTCGAACACGATGATCTGGCGGAACTTCGGAATCAGCTCCTCGTGCTCGGAACCATCGGTGTCCTTGATGATCAGGCGCTGCTTGCCCTTGGTGTCCTTGCCGAAGCTGATCACGCCGGAACGCTCGGCCAGGATCGCCGGATCCTTCGGCTTGCGCGCTTCGAACAGGTCGGCCACGCGCGGCAGACCACCGGTGATGTCGCGGGTCTTCGACGCTTCCTGCGGGATCTTGGCGACCACGTCGCCCACGCCCACCGGGGCGCCGTCCTGCAGGTTGACGATCGAGCGCGGCGGCAGCAGGTACTGCGCCGGCAGATCGGTGCCCGGGATGTTCAGGTCCTTGCCGTCCTTGTCGACGATGCGGACGATCGGGCGCAGATCCTTGCCCTGCGAACCGCGACGCTTCGGATCGGTGATCTCGCGCGAGGCCAGGCCGGTCAGCTCGTCGGTCTTCTCGATGACGGTGACGCCATCGACGAAGTCGACGAAGCGGACGAAACCGGCCACTTCCGAGACGATCGGGTGGTTGTGCGGGTCCCAGTTCGCCACGGCCTGGCCGGCGGTGATCTGGTCGCCATCCTTGACGTTGATGGTGGCGCCGTAGGGCAGCTTGTAGCGCTCGCGCTCGCGACCGTGGCCGTCCAGCACCGACAGTTCGCCCGAGCGCGACACCGCGACCAGGCTGCCGTTGGCGTGCTCGACGTACTTCAGGTTGTTGAACTTGATCGAGCCGGTGGTCTTGACGGTGATGTTGTCCACCGCCGCCGCACGCGATGCCGCGCCACCGATGTGGAACGTACGCATGGTCAGCTGGGTGCCGGGCTCGCCGATCGACTGGGCGGCGATGACGCCGACCGCTTCACCGATGTTGACGATGTGGCCACGGGCCAGGTCACGGCCGTAGCAGTGCGCGCACACACCGAACTGCGATTCGCAGGTGATGGTCGAGCGCACCTTGATGGACTGCACGCTGGCGTCTTCCAGCTTCTGCACCCAGGCTTCGTCCAGCAGGGTGTTGCGGGTGACGATGGGATCCTCGTCGTTGCCCGGCAGGAACACGTCCTCGGCCACGACACGACCCAGCACGCGGTCACGCAGCGGCTCGACCACGTCGCCGCCTTCCACGATCGGGGTCATGGTCAGGCCTTCGCTGGTACCGCAATCCACCTCGGTGATCACCACGTCCTGCGCCACGTCGACCAGACGGCGGGTCAGGTAACCCGAGTTCGCGGTCTTCAGCGCGGTGTCGGCCAGACCCTTTCGGGCACCGTGGGTGGAGTTGAAGTACTCCTGCACGTTCAGGCCTTCGCGGAAGTTCGCCTTGATGGGCGTCTCGATGATCGAGCCGTCCGGGCGCGCCATCAGGCCACGCATGCCGGCCAGCTGGCGGATCTGCGCCTGGCTGCCACGGGCGCCGGAGTCGGCCATGATGTACAGCGAGTTCATCGACTTTTCGTTGATGGTCTCGCCCTTGGCGTTCTGCACCTTGTCGGTACCGATGGTGTCCATCATCGCCTTGGCGATGCGCTCGTTGGTGCGCGACCAGATGTCGACCACCTTGTTGTAGCGCTCGCCGGCGGTGACCAGACCCGACTGGTACTGCTCCTGGATTTCCAGCACTTCCTGCTCGGCTTCGCCCAGGATGCCCTTCTTCTCGGCCGGGATCAGCATGTCGTCGATGCCGATGGAGACGCCGGCGCGGGTCGCGTAGGCGAAGCCGGTGTACATCAGCTTGTCGGCGAACACGACCGTGTCCTTCAGGCCCAGCATGCGGTAGCTGGAGTTGATCAGGCGGCTGATGGCCTTCTTGTTCAACTCGGTGTTGGCCAGCGCGAACGGCAGGCCTTCCGGCAGGATGTCTGCCAGCAGCGCGCGGCCGATCGTGGTGTCCACGATCGACGACTTGCGCTGCTTGCTGCCGTCCTCGTCGGTCACCACCTCGGTGATGCGGACCTTGACCTTGGCATGCAGCTCGACCACGCGGTTGTCGTAGGCGCGCTTGACCTCGGAGATGTTGGCGAACGCCATGCCTTCGCCCTTCTTGTTCTCCAGGGCGCGGGTCATGTAGTACAGGCCGAGCACGACGTCCTGCGACGGCACGATGATCGGCTCGCCGTTGGCGGGCGACAGGATGTTGTTGGTCGACATCATCAGCGCGCGGGCTTCCAGCTGCGCTTCCAGCGACAGCGGGACGTGCACGGCCATCTGGTCACCGTCGAAGTCGGCGTTGAACGCGGTGCAGACCAGCGGATGCAGCTGGATCGCCTTGCCTTCGATCAGCACCGGCTCGAACGCCTGGATGCCCAGGCGGTGCAGGGTCGGCGCACGGTTCAGCAGCACCGGGTGTTCGCGGATGACCTCTTCCAGGATGTCCCAGACTTCGGCTTCTTCACGCTCGACCAGCTTCTTGGCGGCCTTGATGGTGGTGGCCAGGCCGCGACGCTGCAGCTTGGCGAACACGAACGGCTTGAACAGCTCCAGCGCCATCTTCTTCGGCAGGCCGCACTGGTGCAGCTTGAGGTACGGACCGACCACGATGACCGAACGGCCGGAGTAGTCGACGCGCTTGCCGAGCAGGTTCTGGCGGAAGCGGCCCTGCTTGCCCTTGATCATGTCGGCCAGCGACTTGAGCGGGCGCTTGTTGGTGCCGGTGATGGCGCGGCCGCGACGGCCGTTGTCCATCAGCGCGTCCACCGACTCCTGCAGCATGCGCTTTTCGTTGCGCACGATGATGTCCGGAGCGTTCAGTTCCAGCAGGCGGCGCAGGCGGTTGTTGCGGTTGATGACGCGGCGGTACAGGTCGTTCAGATCGGAGGTCGCGAAGCGGCCGCCGTCCAGCGGCACCAGCGGGCGCAGATCCGGCGGCAGCACCGGCAGCACGGTCATGACCATCCATTCCGGACGGTTGCCCGACTCCAGGAACGCCTCGATCAGCTTGATGCGCTTGGTCAGGCGCTTGAGCTTGGTCTCGGAGTTGGTGCTGGCGATTTCCTCGCGCAGGTTGACCATTTCGGCCTGCAGGTCGATGGTGCGCAGCAGGTCATAGACCGCCTCGGCGCCCATCGCGGCGTCGAAGTCGTCGCCGTGCTCCTGGCGCGCCTGCATGTACTGCTCTTCGGTGAGCAGCTGGCGGCGTTCCAGGGTGGTCAGGCCGGGTTCGGTGACCACGTAGGCTTCGAAGTACAGCACGCGCTCGATGTCGCGCAGGGTCATGTCCAGCATCAGGCCGATGCGCGAGGGCAGCGACTTGAGGAACCAGATGTGCGCGACCGGCGAGGCCAGGTCGATGTGGCCCATGCGCTCGCGGCGCACCTTGGCCAGGGTGACTTCGGTGCCGCACTTCTCGCAGACCACGCCGCGGTGCTTCATGCGCTTGTACTTGCCGCACAGGCACTCGTAGTCCTTGATCGGGCCGAAGATGGCGGCGCAGAACAGGCCGTCGCGCTCCGGCTTGAAGGTACGGTAGTTGATCGTTTCCGGCTTCTTCACTTCACCGTAGGACCAGGAACGGATCAGGTCCGGCGAAGCCAGCGCGATCTTGATCGCGTCGAAATCCAGCGTCTGGCGCTGCTGGTTGAAGAGGTTGAGCAAATCTTTCATGGTTTTCTCCGGGATTCGGAATTCGAGATTGGGGATTCGTCAGAGCGGCGATCCGTGAGACCCGGGAGGCAGGTGCCTGCCAATCCCGAATCCCGAATCGCCTATCCCGAACCTCAGTTGTCTTCCAGTTCCATGTTGATGGCCAGGGAGCGGATTTCCTTCACCAGCACATTGAAGGATTCCGGCATGCCCGCGACCATCTCGTGTTCACCGTCGACAATGTTCTTGTACATCTGGTTGCGGCCCTGCACGTCGTCCGACTTGACCGTCAGCATTTCCTGCAGGGTGTGCGCCGCGCCGTAGGCTTCCAGCGCCCAGACTTCCATTTCGCCGAAACGCTGGCCGCCGAACTGCGCCTTGCCGCCCAGCGGCTGCTGGGTGACCAGCGAGTACGGGCCGGTCGAGCGAGCGTGCATCTTGTCGTCCACCAGGTGGTTCAGCTTCAGCATGTGCATGTAGCCGACCGTGGTGTGGCGATCGAACGCTTCGCCGGTGCGGCCATCGAACAGCTGGGTCTGGCCGCTGATCGGCAGGTCAGCCAGTTCCAGCATGTGCTTGATTTCCGCTTCCGCCGCGCCGTCGAACACCGGGGTGGCCATCGGCACGCCGTCGGTCAGGTTGCGCGCGAGGTTGATCAGCTCCTCGTCGCTGAACTGCGACAGGTCGACGCGATCTTCGCCCAGCTTCTTTTCGTGGTTGTAGATCTGGTCCAGGAACTTGCGCAGATCGGCGACCTTGGCCTGGGCTTCCAGCATGGCCTGGATCTTCCGACCCAGTCCCTTGGCGGCCCAGCCCAGGTGGACTTCCAGCACCTGGCCGATGTTCATACGCGACGGCACGCCCAGCGGATTCAGCACGATGTCCACGGTCTCGCCGGTGGCCATGTACGGCATGTCCTCGACCGGCACGATGGTCGACACCACGCCCTTGTTGCCGTGACGGCCGGCCATCTTGTCACCCGGCTGGATGCGACGCTTCACGGCCAGGTAGACCTTGACCATCTTCAGCACGCCCGGGGCGAGATCGTCGCCCGCGGTGATCTTCCCGCGCTTGTCGGCGAAGCGGCGCTCGAACTCCTTCTCGTGCGCTTGGATCTGCTTCTGGGCGCGTTCGATGGCGTCGGAGGCGTCGTCGTCCTTCATGCGGATGGCGAACCAGTCGGCCTTCTTCAGGCTGTCCAGGTAGGCGTCATTGACGGTATCGCCCTTCTTCAGGCCCGGGCCACCGTTGGCGACCTTGCCGACCAGCTGCGAACGCAGGCGGGCATAGATGGCGCTTTCCAGGATGCGGAACTGGTCGTCGAAGTCCTTCTTGACGCGCTTGATCTCGCTTTCCTCGATCTGGCGCGCGCGCTTGTCCTTCTCGATGCCGTCGCGGGTGAAGACCTGCACGTCGATGACGGTGCCGTCCATGCCCGGCGGCACGCGCAGCGAGCTGTCCTTAACGTCGGACGCCTTCTCGCCGAAGATGGCGCGCAGCAGCTTCTCTTCCGGAGTCAGCTGGCTCTCGCCCTTCGGCGTGACCTTGCCGACCATGATGTCGCCGGCGCGTACTTCCGCGCCGATGTACACCACGCCGCTCTCGTCCAGGCGGTTCAGCGCCTGCTCGGAAACGTTCGGGATGTCGGCCGAGATTTCCTCCGGACCCAGCTTGGTGTCACGCGCGACGCAGGTCAGCTCTTCGATGTGGATCGTGGTGTAGCGATCCTCTTCCACCACGCGCTCGGAGAGCAGGATGGAGTCTTCGAAGTTGTAGCCGTTCCACGGCATGAACGCGATCAGCATGTTCTGGCCCAGGGCCAGTTCGCCGATGTCGGTCGAGGGACCGTCGGCCAGCACATCGCCGCGCGCCACCACGTCACCCACGTTCACCAGCGGACGCTGGTTGATGCAGGTGTTCTGGTTGGAGCGGGTGTACTTGATCAGCGTGTAGATATCCACGCCGGCATCATGCTCGTCGGAGATCTCGCTCTCGTTGACCTTGACCACGATGCGGGCGGCGTCGATCTGCTCGACCACGCCACCGCGGCGCGCGTTGACGGTCACGCCCGAGTCGCGCGCCACGGCGCGCTCGATGCCGGTACCGACCAGCGGCTTCTGCGCACGCAGCGTCGGCACGGCCTGGCGCTGCATGTTGGCGCCCATCAGCGCGCGGTTGGCGTCGTCGTGCTCCAGGAACGGCACCAGCGCCGCCGCGACCGACACGGTCTGCATCGGCGAGACGTCCATGTAATCGACTTCGCTCGGCGGCTTCAGCAGCGACTCGCCCTGGTAGCGGCACGGCACGAACAGCTCGGTCAGGCGACTCTTGGCGTCATGCAGCGCATTGGCCTGGGCGATGACGTACTCGTTCTCCTCGATCGCCGACAGGTATTCGATTTCGTCGGTGATAGTGCCGTCCACGACCTTGCGGTACGGGGTTTCCAGGAAGCCGTAGTTGTTGGTGCGGGCGTACACGGCCAGCGAGTTGATCAGGCCGATGTTCGGGCCTTCCGGGGTCTCGATGGTGCAGACGCGGCCGTAATGGGTCGGGTGCACGTCGCGCACTTCGAAGCCGGCGCGCTCGCGGGTCAGGCCGCCCGGACCCAGCGCCGAGACGCGGCGCTTGTGGGTCACTTCCGACAGCGGGTTGTTCTGATCCATGAACTGCGACAGCTGCGAGGAGCCGAAGAACTCCTTGATCGCGGCGGCCACCGGCTTGGCGTTGATCAGCTCCTGCGGGGTCAGGCCCTCGGACTCGGCCATCGACAGGCGCTCCTTGACCGCGCGCTCGACGCGGACCAGGCCCACACGGAACACGTTCTCGGCCATTTCGCCGACCGAACGCACGCGGCGGTTGCCCAGGTGGTCGATGTCGTCCACGGTGCCACGGCCGTTGCGGATCTCGGTCAGGACCTTGATGACGTCCAGGATGTCCGAGGTCTCGCCCAGCTCGGCGACCAGGCGCTTGGCCTCTTCGTCGGTACGCGAACCGAAGTACTTCTTGTCATACAGCACGGCTTCGCCGGTGACTTCCTTGCGACCCACGCGGCGGTTGAACTTCATGCGGCCGACGTTGGACAGGTCGTAGCGCTCGAAGGTGAAGAACAGGTTGTGGAACAGGTTCTGCGCGGCGTCCTTGGTCGGTGGCTCGCCGGGACGCATCATGCGGTAGATCTCGACCAGCGCTTCCAGCTGGGTGCGGCTCGGATCGATGCGCAGGGTGTTGGACAGGTACGGACCGCGATCCAGATCGTTCACCCACAGGGTGCCGACCGCGTCGACGCCGGCCTTGCGGAACTTGACCAGCTGCTCTTCGGTGATCTCGTCGTTGGCGTTGGCCAGCAGTTCGCCGGTGTTGCCGTCGATCACGTCGTGCGACAGGATGCGGCCGACCAGGTACTCATCCGGCACCGCCAGCGCGGAGATGCCGGACTGCTCCAGCTGCTTCACGTGGCGCGCGGTGATGCGCTTGCCCGCCTCGACGATGACGCGATCGCCATCGGCCAGGTCGAAGTTCAGGGTTTCGCCGCGCAGGCGCTCGGACACCAGTTCCAGCTGCACGCCTTCGGGCAGGATGTGGAAAGTGTTGATGTCGAAGAACTCGTTGAGCATCTCCTCGTTGGAGTAGCCCAGCGCGCGCAGCAGGATGGTCACCGGCAGCTTGCGGCGACGATCGATACGGGTGAACAGCGCGTCCTTGGGATCGAACTCGAAGTCCAGCCAGGAGCCGCGGTAAGGAATGATGCGGGCGCTGTACAGCAGCTTGCCCGAGCTGTGGGTCTTGCCGCGGTCGTGGTCGAAGAACACGCCCGGCGAGCGGTGCAGCTGGGAAACGATGACGCGCTCGGTGCCGTTGACGATGAAGGTGCCGTTCTCGGTCATCAGCGGGATTTCGCCCAGATAGACCTCCTGCTCCTTCACGTACTTGATCGCCTTGGTCGACGATTCGCGGTCATAGATGACCAGACGGACGGTGACGCGCAGCGGGGCGCCGTAGCTCAGGCCACGGTTGCGGCACTCGCGCTCGTCGAACACCGGTTCGCCGAGCTTGTAGCCGACGTATTCCAGCGCGGCGTTGCCGCTGTAGCTGGAGATCGGGAACACCGACTTCAGGGCGGCGTGCAGGCCCTTGTCGTCGCGCTTGGAGGGCTCGGTGAATTCCTGCAGGAATTCGCGGTAGGAGTCGACCTGGATGGCAAGCAGGAAGGGGACTTCGAGGATCGAACGCTGTTTGCCGAAGTCCTTGCGGATGCGCTTCTTCTCGGTGAACGAGTATGTCGTCATGGGAGTGCCTTTGGCATCGGGGGCCGCGCGTCCGCGACCCCGGGGGAACATTCTTTCGAACGGGAGAATTTTCAGTTGGAAGCCGCTGGTATTGCCGGCACCAGCACGCCTTCTGCTGCTGCTTCCAACTACAAACTCGTTTGGGGGCGGGGACCTATGACAGGGGAATCGGGACTCGGAACAGCGCTGTTTCGCTCTCCAGTCCCTGCTCCCGGAGCATCAAGCCCGGCCTTTCAAACAACGACCGAAGGCCAGGGGCTTGCGCCCCCGGCCTTGGTTTGCCGCCGATGTTGCGTGGCGACGGATGTTGCTTACTTCACTTCGACGGTGGCGCCGACGGCCTCGAGGTCCTTCTTCATCTTCTCGGCGTCTTCCTTCGAAGCGGCTTCCTTCAGGACGCCACCGGCCTCGGCGAGGTCCTTGGCTTCCTTCAGGCCCAGGCCGGTGATGGCGCGGACGGCCTTGATGACTTCGACCTTCTTGTCGCCGGCGGTCTTCAGGGTGACGGTGAACTCGGTCTGCTCTTCGGCCGGGGCGGCGGCGGCGGCCGGACCGGCAGCAGCGACGACCGGGGCGGCGGCGGAGACGCCGAACTTCTCTTCGATGGCCTTGACCAGCTCCATCACTTCCATCAGGGTCTTGCCGGCAATGGCGTCGACGATCTGTTCGTTGGAAAGGGACATTGTGTTTACCTTTTGGAAATTTATCTTGGGAAAGGGTTCAGTGAACCGTTAAGACGTCGAACTCAGGCTTCGGCCGCAGCTTCGGCGACGGCTTCGCCGCCACCCTGCTTGTCGCCCACGGCCTTGACGGCACGGGCGAACATCGAGGCCGGTTCGGCCAGGACGCGGGCCAGCATGGCCAGGGCCTGATCGCGGGTCGGCAGCGATGCCAGAACCTCGACGTGGCTGGCCGGATACAGCTGACCGCCCAACGCGACCACCTTGGCCTGCAGCTTGTCGTTGCCCTTGGCGAATTCCTTGATCAGACGCCCGGCGGCGCCGGGTTCTTCCGTCGAAAACGCATACAGCAGCGGACCGACGAGCTTGTCCTTGACGCACTCGTATTCGGTACCTTCGACGGCACGCGAAGCCAGGGTGTTCTTGACAACTTTCAAGAACACACCGGTCTCACGCGCCTTCTTGCGCATCGCGGTCATCTGGGTGACCGTGATGCCTGCGTATTCGGCGGCGACCAGGGAGTGCGCCTTGGCGGCGACGTCTGCCAGTTCGGCGACTACTTCTTGCTTCTGGGACAGATTGAGAGCCATACACTCCTCACTTGTTGATTCCGCTCGCGGCTCCTGCCGCTTGCGGTCCTGGACGGCACCCCTCCTGGGTACCGGGGGCGCGAGCCCCGGCGGTGGCCTTTCTGACTGGCATGAATCTGCACCAGGAAATTTCCAGAAGGCGGCACCATCTGCGCAGGCGCGTTCCCTTTCGGGTCCGGATTAAGCGATCCCGCTTCCATCGACGGCGATTCCCTGCCAACACAAGCTTCCGTGCCCGTCGTCGATGCGCGCGGACCGCACCTGCGGTCTTTGACGGCTATCGCTCGGGAACGGATTCCGTTGCGATTGCCCTCAAATGTTCGGCAACGTCCTTGCGGACGCTGCCTTGTTGCGTTCCCTGCATGGGCCGGATCCAGGGGGCCGTAAGATCCCGATGGATCCCTGCTTTCACAGGGATGATGAATCGGCAAAGCCGCGCGCCGGGGCGCGCGGGCCGGTTCATCACTTCAGGTTGAGCGACGACTGGTCGACGGTGACACCGGGACCCATGGTCGAGCTGACCGAGATCTTCTGCAGGTACTGACCCTTGGCGGTGGCCGGCTTGGCCTTGACCAGATCGGCCAGCAGGGCCTGCAGGTTGTTCTTCAGCGCTTCGTCCTCGAAGCTGGCCTTGCCGATGGTGCAGTGGATGATGCCGGCCTTGTCGGTGCGGTAGCGCACCTGACCCGACTTGGCATTCTTCACGGCTTCGGCCGGGTTCGGCGACACGGTGCCGACCTTCGGGTTCGGCATCAGGCCGCGCGGGCCCAGCACGGTGCCCAGCTTGCCGACCACGCGCATCGCGTCCGGCGTGGCGATGACCACGTCGTAGTTGATGTCGCCGGCCAGCATCTTCTCGGCCAGGTCGTCCATGCCGACGGCTTCGGCGCCGGCGGCGGCCGCTTCGTCAGCCTTGGCGCCGGCCGGGGCGAACACCGCCACGCGGACCGACTTGCCGGTACCGGCCGGCAGCACGGTCGAACCGCGAACCTGCTGATTGGACTTCTTGGCGTCCACGCCCAGGCGCACGGCGACGTCGACGGATTCGACGAACTTGGCCTTGGTGGCAGACTTGATGATCTTCAGCGCCTCGTCGATGGCATACGCCTTGCCGGGGGTCACTGCGGCCAGGATGGCCTTCTGTCGCTTGGTCTGTGCCATCTCTTAACCCTCCACCGTCAGGCCCATGGAGCGGGCCGAACCCGCGATCGTGCGAACTGCCGCGTCCAGGTCGGCCGCGGTCAGGTCGGGTTCCTTCGCCTTGGCGATCTCTTCCAACTGCTTGCGGGTCACCTTGCCCACCTTTTCGGTGTTCGGGCGCTTGGAGCCGGACTGGATGCCCACGGCCTTCTTCAGCAGGATGGTCGCCGGCGGCGTCTTGGTGATGAAGGTGAACGTACGGTCGGAGTAGGCGGTGATGACCACCGGAATCGGCAGACCCGGCTCCAGCTTCTGCGTGGCGGCATTGAACGCCTTGCAGAACTCCATGATGTTCAGGCCACGCTGACCCAGCGCCGGACCGACCGGCGGGGACGGGTTGGCCTGACCGGCCTTGACCTGCAGCTTGATGTAACCAACAACTTTCTTAGCCATTTGAGTTCTCTCCGGGTGCTAGCGCCGGTTGTCAGGCTCCCCATCGGACCGGGAAAATCACGCGTCCCGGCTTCGCGTTGTAGACGCACGGAAGCCGCCTTGCGGCGGCTGGTGCCCTGCCCGACTCCTTTGGACAGGGAGCCGCGCAGTATATCAGGGTTTTCCGGGCCGTGCCGGCGGCACGCCGGAAGGGGGGTCAGGCCTTCTCGACCTGGCCGAATTCCAGCTCTACCGGGGTGGAGCGGCCGAAAATGAGCACCGCCACGCGCAGGCGGCTCTTTTCGTAGTTGACTTCCTCGACCACGCCGTTGAAGTCGTTGAACGGGCCGTCGATGACCCGGACCATTTCGCCCGGCTCGAACAGCACCTTCGGACGGGGCTTTTCCACACCTTCCTGAACGCGGTCCAGGATGGCGGCGGCCTCCTCGTCACGGATCGGCAGCGGGCGATCGGCGGTGCCGCCGATGAAGCCCAGCACCTTGCTGGTTTCCTTGACCAGATGCCAGCTCTCGTTGTCCATGCGCGGGATGCCCGCCTCGTCATGGGTCTCGATCTGGACCAGGACATAGCCCGGGAAGAACTTGCGCTCGGAACGGCGTTTCTGGCCGGAGCGCATCTCGACCACTTCCTCGGTCGGAACCAGGACGTCGCCAAACTTTTCCTGCATGTCGTTGCGGACGATGCGATCCCGCAGCGCCTGTGCAACCGACTTCTCGAAGCCCGAATAGGCGTGAACCACGTACCAACGCTTCACTGCGACATTCTCCTCAGCGGCCGTAGTCCAGGAACAACTCGATCGCCCACTTGATGGCGAAATCGAAGCCCGCCAGCAGCAGGCTCAGGATGATGACGACGATCGCCACCACCCAGGTCATGCGGGTCGCTTCCTGGCGGGTCGGCCACACCACCTTGCGCAACTCGAACCGCGATTCGGACAGGAATTCCCGGGTGTCCCGGCCCTTGCCGGTGGTCAGGAACACGACCGTGCCCAGGACCAGGCCGGCCGCGACCGCCAGCGAACGCAGCGGCGTGGCCCACTGGCCATTGAACCACCACCACGCCACCAGGCCCGCGACCACGAGGGCAGCGGCCAGCACGTACTTGGCGATGTCGCCGGCGGATGCGCCGCCCTTGGATTGTTCGACCTTGCTGTTCAAGTCAGTGTCGCTCTTTGCTCTAAGGGGCCGGCCATGCATTCCGGCCCTGTGCGGAAGACTCCGCCGGTGTGGCACGCCAGGAGGGACTCGAACCCCCAACCTGCGGTTTTGGAGACCGCTGCTCTGCCAATTGAGCTACTGGCGTATCGATTTGCTAAAGGTTTCCCTTAGACGGCGAAGGCGGACCGAGGTTCCGGCCCGCCGTTCGCGAGGTCCGGCGAAGCGATTCGCCGGAACAGCAGCTTACTTGATGATCTTGGCCACGACGCCGGCGCCGACGGTACGACCGCCTTCGCGAATGGCGAAACGCAGGCCTTCGTCCATCGCCACCGGGTTGATGAGCTGCACGGTCATCTTGATGTTGTCGCCCGGCATCACCATCTCGGTGCCTTCCGGCAGCGTCACCGCACCGGTGATGTCCGTGGTGCGGAAGTAGAACTGCGGACGGTAGCCCTTGAAGAACGGCGTGTGACGGCCACCCTCGTCCTTCGACAGCACGTACACCTCGGCCTCGAACTCGGTGTGCGGGGTGATGGAACCCGGCTTGGCCAGCACCTGGCCACGCTCCACGTCGTCACGCTTGGTGCCGCGCAGCAGCAGGCCCGCGTTGTCGCCCGCCTGGCCCTGGTCCAGCAGCTTGCGGAACATTTCCACGCCCGTGACCGTGGTCTTCTGGGTCGGACGGATACCGACGATTTCGATTTCGTCGCCCACCTTGATGATGCCGCGCTCGATTCGACCGGTCACCACCGTGCCGCGACCCGAAATCGAGAACACGTCTTCCACCGGCATCAGGAACGGCTTGTCCACGTCACGCTGCGGTTCCGGAATGAACGTGTCCAGCGCCTCCACCAGCTTCAGGATGGCCGGCACGCCAATCTCCGACTGGTCGCCTTCCAGCGCCAGTCGCGCCGAACCCTTGATGATGGGGGTGTCGTCGCCCGGGAACTCGTACTTGGTCAGCAGCTCGCGAACTTCCATTTCCACCAGTTCCAGCAGCTCGGCGTCGTCCACCATGTCCGCCTTGTTCAGGAACACCACGATGTACGGCACGCCCACCTGCCGCGACAGCAGGATGTGCTCGCGCGTCTGCGGCATCGGGCCGTCAGCGGCCGAGCACACCAGAATCGCGCCGTCCATCTGCGCCGCACCGGTAATCATGTTCTTCACGTAGTCCGCGTGTCCCGGGCAGTCCACGTGCGCGTAGTGACGCGTCGGGCTTTCGTATTCCACGTGCGCCGTCGAAATCGTGATGCCGCGTGCCTTCTCTTCCGGCGCCGCGTCAATCGCGTCGTACGCCTTGAACTCGCCGCCAAAGCGCTCGGCACCCACCTTCGTCAGCGCCGCCGTCAGCGTCGTCTTGCCGTGGTCAACGTGACCAATGGTGCCCACGTTCACGTGCGGCTTGGTGCGTTCGAATTTACCCTTTGCCATGGCTGCTTCTTCTCGAGGTGGATCGTTGAAATGGAGTTGGAAAGGTGGTGCTCACGAATGGAATCGAACCATCGACCTCCTCCTTACCAAGGAGGTGCTCTACCGACTGAGCTACGTGAGCGTGAAACTGTTTGTCGCTTCGGTTACCGCAGGCCCCGCGCTGGGCGTTCAAGTGGAGCGGGAGACGGGAATCGAACCCGCACCATCACCTTTAAAAGGCTGAGGTTCTACCGTTGAACTACTCCCGCGCCGGGAGACTACTACAACACAAAACAACTCGAATTTTGGTGGAGGGAGGTGGATTCGAACCACCGAAGGCGTAAGCCAGCAGATTTACAGTCTGCCCCCGTTGGCCGCTTGGGTATCCCTCCGTAGCCACCCGGAAGAGCCGGGTAGGAGGGGTAAATCAAACCGGGTGAAACAGCCAGCGATTTTGGCCTGAAGCAGACTGGCTGTCAACGCGAAACGCCAACTTTTTTATCAGACATTGAAGCGGAAGTGCAGCACGTCGCCTTCCTGCACCCGGTATTCCTTGCCTTCCAGGCGCAGCCGGCCGGCGTCGCGCGCGCCCGCTTCGCCCTTGTACTTGATGAAATCGTCGAACGCGATGGTCTCCGCGCGGATGAAGCCCTTCTCGAAATCGGTATGGATGACCGCCGCCGCCTGCGGCGCCGTCGCCCCCGCCTTGACCGTCCAGGCCCGGACTTCCTTGACCCCGGCGGTGAAGTAGGTCTGCAGGCCGAGCAGCTTGTAGGCCGCGCGGATCACCCGGTTGAGGCCGGGTTCGTCCAGGCCGAGGTCGGCCAGGAAGGCGTCGCGATCGGCGTCGTCCAACTGGGCCAGCTCTTCCTCGATGGCGGCCGAGACCGGCACCACCTCGGCGCCCTCGGTGGCGGCGCGGGCGCGCACGGCCTCCAGGTGCGGGTTGTTCTCGAAGCCGTCCTCGAGCACGTTGGCCACGTACATCACCGGCTTGAGGGTCAGCAGGAACAGGTCGCGGACCAGCGCCCGCTCCTCCTCGTCCAGGCCCAGCGCGCGACCGGGCTGGCCCTCGCTCAGGCCGGCATGCAGCTTCTGCAGGACCGGTTTGCGGGCGATGGCATCCTTTTCGCCGGCCTTGGCCGAACGTTCGGCGCGGTTGAGCGCTTTTTCGACGCTATCCAGGTCCGCCAGCGCCAGTTCGGTGTCGATGGTCTCGATATCGGCGATGGGGTCCACCTTGCCGGACACGTGGACGATGTCGCCATGCTCGAAGCAGCGCACCACTGGTTGATCGCGTCGACCTCGCGGATGTGGGCCAGGAACTTGTTGCCCAGGCCCTCGCCGCTGGCCGCGCCGGCCACCAGGCCGGCGATGTCGACGAACTCGACCGCGGTCGGCAGCACTTTCTGCGGCTTGACGATTTCGGCCAGCTGGTTCAGTCGCGGATCCGGTACCGGCACCACGCCGACGTTCGGCTCGATGGTGCAGAACGGAAAATTGGCCGCGGCGATGCCCGCCTTGGTCAGCGCGTTGAACAGGGTCGACTTGCCCACGTTGGGCAGGCCGACGATGCCGCATTTGATGCCCATAAATATCCGGGATTGGGAATTCGGGATTCGGGATTCGAAAAGCGCTTTTCCGAATCCTGAATCCCCAATGCCTAATCCCTGCTCGTGTGCAGCCGCTTCATGGCCTCGTTGAAATCGCCCTGCGCGGCCAGCGGGAGCACGTCGATGGCGTCGTCGATGGCGCGGCCGATCAGGATTTCGTCGTCCTTGCCGGGTTTGCCCAGCACCCAGCCGGTCACCTTGTCCTTGTGGCCGGGATGGCCGATGCCGATGCGCAGGCGGTGGAACTTGCCGTGCCCCAGCAACTGGATGGTGTCGCGCAGGCCGTTCTGGCCACCGTGGCCGCCATCGAACTTCAGCCGGGCCACGCCGGGCGCCAGATCCAGTTCGTCGTGGGCAAGCAGCGCCTCTTCCGGCGCGATCTTCCAGTAGCGCAGGGCGGCGGTCACCGACTTGCCGCTCAGGTTCATGTAGGTGGCCGGCTTGAGCAGCCAGATCGGCTGGCCGGCGACCACGACCTTGGCGGTTTCACCGAACAGCTTGCTTTCCAGGCCGAACCGCACGCCCTGTGACTCGGCCAGGGTGTCGACAAAACGGAACCCGGCGTTGTGCCGGGTTCTGGCGTGCTCGGCACCGGGATTGCCCAGTCCGACGATGAGACGAAGACCTGCCATCGCAGTGCCTCACGCCGGTGCGCCCGCTGACGCGGACGCACCGTGGCGCGATATTACTTCTCTTCCTTCTCGGCGCCTTCTGCCGGCGCGGCTTCGGCGTCTTCCTTGCCGTGCTTGGCGGTGACCACCGCGTCGTCGTGTTCCTTGCCCAGCTTCAGCTCGGGGATTTCCACGCCTTTCGCAGCTTCAGGTCCGACAGGTAGACGATGTCGCCGACCTTCAGCTCGGACAGGTCGACTTCGATCGACTCCGGCAGGTTCTTCGGCAGGCACGCCACGTGGACTTCCTTCAGTTCGTGGGTCACGACCACGTCGGCGGACTTGCCGGCCGGCGACTTGTCTTCATTGACGAAGTGCAGCGGCACGGTCGCGCGCAGCACTTCGTTGTCGCTGATGCGCTGGAAGTCCAGGTGCATGATCTGCTGCTTGTACGGATGACGCTGCATGTCACGCAGCAGCACCTTCTGGACGTCGCCATTGAGGCTCAGGTCCAGGATCGACGAGTAGAACCAGTCGTGCTGGCTGGCCAGCCAGACGTCGTTGTGGTTCAGCTGGATGCTGACCGGCTTGAGTTCGCCACCGTAGACGATGGCGGGAACGTTGCCGGCGTGACGCAGGCGGCGGCTCGCACCCTTACCCTCGTCTTCGCGGCGCTGGACCTTGATTTCGTGTGTCTTTGCCATGTTTGCTAACTACCTAGGTTGATGAACCGCCTCGCGGCGGTCTTGAAGACTCCCCCGCGACCAGGAGAGCCGTTTGAATGCCGGGATTTGGCATTCGGGATTCGGGATTCGCAAACGCCAATCCCGAATCCCCAATCACGAATCCCGGCCGTCAATCCACGTACAGCGAGCTCACCGACTCGCCAAAGGCGATGCGGCGAACGGTTTCGGCCAGCAGTTCCGCCACGCTGAGCTGGCGGATGCGGCCGCACGCCTTCGCTTCCGGCGAAAGCGGGATGGTGTCGGTGACGACCAGTTCGTCCAGCACCGACTTGTTCAGGTTGTCCACCGCCGGGCCCGAGAGCACAGCGTGGGTGCAGTACGCGGCCACCTTCTTGGCGCCGCGCGACTTCAGCGCGGCGGCCGCGGCGCACAGGGTGCCGGCGGTGTCGACGATGTCGTCCACCAGCACGCAATCCTTGCCGTCGACGTCACCGATGATGTTCATCACGGTGGCGACATTGGCGCGCGGACGGCGCTTGTCGATGATGGCCAGGTCGGCATCGTCCAGGCGCTTGGCGACGGCGCGCGCGCGCACCACGCCGCCCACGTCGGGCGAGACCACGATCAGGTTGTCGGTGCCGTAGGCGCGCCAGATGTCGGCCAGCAGCAGCGGCGAGGCATACACGTTGTCGACCTGGATATCGAAGAAACCTTGGATCTGGTCGGCGTGCAGGTCCACCGTCAACACCCGGTCGGTGCCGACCGCGCTGAACATCTTGGCCGCCACCTTGGCGGTGATCGGCACGCGCGAGGAACGCAGGCGGCGATCCTGCCGCGAGTAGCCGAAGTACGGCACCACCGCGGTGACGCTGGCCGCCGATGCGCGCTTGAGCGCGTCGATCAGCACCAGCAGTTCCATCAGGTTTTCCGCGGCCGGCGCGCAGGTGGGCTGGACCACGAACACTTCCTGGCGGCGGACGTTCTCCTCGATTTCCACCTGCACTTCGCCATCGGAGAAGCGCGACACCAGCGCCTTGCCCGGGCGCACGCCCAGTTCGCGGCAAATGCTGTCGGCCAGCGATTTGTTGGCGTTGCCGGAGAACACAAGCAGGTTGCGGTCGTCTTGCATTTTTCTCTCTCGGCGGGCTTCTGGCGGCGGCGGGAAGTCGCGGCGCAGTCCCTCGCGGGCGCTGCAGGAAAACCGCGGATTGGCAGGGGCGGAAGGATTCGAACCTACGAATGCCGGGATCAAAACCCGGTGCCTTAACCACTTGGCGACGCCCCTAGGCGTTAGGTTTCCGATTCGAGCGCATCCTGCAGCGGCGAGCGCGGCGCGCCCGGCGCCAGCCAGGCCCGCAGGCCGGACAGTTCCGCCAGCGCCGCTTCCGCCTGGGTCCGCTGTGCGAACTCGACGAAGCAACCGCTGCCGGATCCGGTCAGCCGCGGCGTGCCGATACGCGCCAAGGCCTGGAACACGGCCTCGATGGCGGGTTCCCGGCGGCGCAGTACCGGCTCGAACGCATTGCCGAGCAGGTGTCCCGAAACGAAGTCCGATATTTTCGCGGGTGGCGCGTTTCGCGTCAAATCAGGGGCCTGGAAAAGGGCGGCGGTGGGAACATGAACGCCGGGGTCGGCCAGCACGTACCAGGCCGGCGGCAGGGCGATGGGGGTCAGCTGCTCGCCGACGCCCTCGGCCCAGGCGTTGTGCCCGCGGACGAACACCGGCACATCCGCGCCCAGCCGCAGGCCCAAGGCCGCCAGTCGCTCCACCGGCAACCCGGTCCCCCAGAGCCCGGTTGAGCACGACCAGCACGGTCGCCGCATCGGGACCGATCCGCCACCGAAGCCGCCACCCACCTAATGCGCTTTTCGACGGAGATGTCAGCCCCTTGCGCGCAATTGGTCTCATCTTTGAGCAGATTGGCCGCACGCACCAGCAGGTCGTCGGCCTCGGCCACGCCGAGGACGGACGGCGCCCACCCGGCGAATCGCGCCGTCCGGACGCACCCGCAAATGCACGGTGTCGCCCCAGTCCAGGATGCGGAATACCGACTGCAGCAGGTGGTAGCCGTCCGGCCGCCGGCCGGTGATGTGGAGGAACAGGTTCAGCTTGGCCGGTGCGGGCCAGGCCGACCAGCCGTCCTCCGGAGAGGGAGCCGTCACGGCGTGGCCTCGAGATCCCAGCGATCCACGATCAGGCGGACCCGGGCCTGGCCGCGCTCGGCCTCGATGCGGCGGGGCATCGCGGGCTGAGCGCCGGCGGCCGGCAGCCATTCGGTGTAGCGGATGGTCCAGCCTGCCTGGCGCAGCGCCTGAAGCTGGCCCTCCGGACCGAATTCCGGGCTGCCCTGCCCGCTCAGGCCGCGCGCCCATTCCGAAAGCGTCTGTACCGGAATGTCCCAGCCGGTGGCTTCGCGCAGCAGCAGGTCGGCGTCATCGCCCCGGCGGGGGCCGCCTTCCAGCCCTTCCAGCCGCGCGCCGTCGGCGCCGGCGCTGAGGCGCCAGCTCTGGCGGGTGACCGGGGCGCTCAACAAAGCGGTGTACTGCGCGCCCTGCTGGCGCCAGTCGAGCCGGCCGCTGCCGCCCTTGCCGGCCTGGCTGACCGCCACCCGCGCCTCGAAGCCCCATTCCGGCTGCCCGCGCAGCCACGCCTCGCGGGTGGCCTGGCGCGCCTGGGCGGCGGCCAAGTCTGGGATCATCCAGTGGCGGCGGCGCGGATTTGCGGCCACCGCCGCTGGCGCAGGCGGCCAGCATCAATACACAGGCCGCCAGCAGCGGGCCACGCCATTTCCACTTCATGCTCCGGTCTTCTCCAGCGCCCGCTGCAGCGAGCGGTTTTCAGGGTCAAGCTTGCGCGCCTCGTCGAAATACTTGCGCGCCTCGTCCTTCTGCCCCATCACCCACAGCACTTCGCCGACGTGCGCGGCGATCTCGGGATCCTTCTGCAGGGTGAAGGCGCGGCGCAGTTGCACCAGCGCCTCCGGCAGCCGCCCCAGCCGATACAGCACCCAGCCGTAGCTGTCGATGATGGCGGCGTTCTCGGGTTCGGCCACCCGCGCGCGATCGATCAGTTCCAGCGCCTCCTGATAGCGCTGGGTGCGATCGGCCAAGGTATAGCCGAGCGCGTTGAGGGTGGCGGTGTTCTCCGGATCGATGACCAGGATCTTGCGGAAATCCGCCTCCGCGCGGTCGACGCGATCGCGCCTTTCCCAGGCCAGGCCGCGCGCATAGAGGATCTCGATGTCGTCCGGATAGGCCGCCAGGCCGCGCGCGAACACGTCCAGCTCGCCACTGTCGTCGCCGTTCTTCTGGCGCAGTTCGGCTTCCAGCAGGTAGGCGTTGCGGCGGGCATCGTCGTCGGCCGAGGCGTCGCCCTGCAGGGTGCGCAGTTCCTGGAACGCCTGGGTCTTGCTGTCCAGTTCGTAAAGGGTGTTGGCGGCGCGCAGGCGCGCCTCGGAGCGGGCGCCGCCGGCCGGCACGCTGCGGTACCAGTCCAGCGCTTCCTGCGGACGCTTGAGGAACTCGGCCATCTGTCCCAGCAGCAACCGCCGCCCGCCGTCGGGCTGGCTGGCCTCGCTGCGCAGTTCGTCGTACAGCGCGATCAATGCGGTGCTGTTGTCGGCCTTGGCCAGCAGCGAAGCCCGCAACGCGTAGCTCTGATCGTCCTGCGGCCCCTTCGCCAGGGTCGCCGCAGCGGCCACGGAATCCCCCAGCGCCTCGTACTCGGCCGCCACCGCCAGCCGCAGCTCGGGCCTTTCCAGCACGTCCGGTCCCAGCCCGCCCAGCACCTTGCGCGCTCCGGCTTCGTCGCCGGAACGCCGCAACTGGGCCGCGTGCAGCAGCACCACGCGCGGTTCCTGCGGGAAACGATCCACCACGCTGCCGACGATCCGGCGCGACAGTTCCGGCTGCTCCAGCTGCTGGGCCAATCCGGCGAACGCCAGCCAGGCCTGCAACTGGGCGGGAATGGTGTTGCCGTCGACCAGTTCGCCCAGCAGTTTCGCCGGCAGTTCCGGATCCTTGCCGCCGCTGCCCAGCGCGGTCAGCGCGTAGCGCCAGCCCATTTCGTCCGGCGAGGCCATCAGCGTGCCCAGTTCCCGGCGGGCGGCGCGGGCATCGCCGCGGCGCAGCGCCAGGGTGGCGTCGGCGCCGCGCATGGCCAGCGACTTGGGCGCGCGGGCGCGCCAGAGCTTGAGCGCCTCGGTGGCGCCGGCGTCGTCGTTGGAAAGCAGGGCGATACGGGTGGCTCGTTCGGCCAGCCCGGCATCCTCGGTGGCGCGGGCCGCTTCCAGGTACCAGCGGGAGGCTTCCGACAGCTGCCCGGCCTGGAGCGCGAACTCGCCCGCCATCACCGTGGTGAGGGCATCGTCCCGCGCCGGCGGCGCCTTGCGCGAGGCCAACGCGGGGCCGGACAGGGCCAGCAGCAAGGGAAGCACCAGGCTGAGACGCAATATTGCGGGCATGAGACTCACGTGGGCCGTAAAATAGCGGCCACTTACCAGCCAGCAGCTTAGCGCAAGCACCTGAACGATGACGTTGTGGGTCCTCGGACTGAATCACCAGACCGCTCCGGTCGAACTGCGCGAACGCGTGGCGTTCGACGCCGGCGCGTTGCCGTCGGCGCTGTCGGCGCTGCGTGCCCTGCCGCAGGTCGAGGAAGCCGCGCTGCTGTCCACCTGCAATCGCACCGAACTGTACGCGGTGGCCCACGACGGGCAGGTGCTGGCGAACTGGCTGGCCACCCACGCCGACGGGCTTGAAGCCTATCTGTACCGCCATCGCGACGCCGACGCCGTGCGCCACCTGTTCCGGGTCGCGACCGGACTGGATTCGATGGTGCTGGGGGAACCGCAGATTCTCGGCCAGGTAAAGGACGCCTGGGCCAACGCGCGCGAACACGGCGCGCTGGGCAGTCGTCTGGACCGGCTCTTCCAGCAGACCTTCGCGGTCGCCAAGCGCGCCCGCACCGACACCCGCGTGGGCGCCAATCCGGTGTCGGTGGCGTCCACCGCGGTGCGCCTGGCGCAGGATTCGTTCGCCCGCCTCAGCGATTCGACCGTGCTGCTGGTCGGCGCCGGCGAAACCATCGAGCTAGCCGCCAAGCACCTCAGCGAAGGCCGGGTGCGGCGGCTGCTGATCGCCAACCGCACGCTCGCCCACGCCCAGGAACTGGCCACCCGGCACGGCGGCTACGCGCTGCCGCTGGGCGAACTGGAACGCCACCTGGCCGAGGCCGACGTGGTGTTCTCGGCGACCGCGGCGCGCGAGCCGATCCTGCTGCGCGCGCACGTCGAGCAGGCGCTCGCGCGCCGCCGGCACAAGCCGATGCTGCTGTTCGATCTGGCGGTCCCGCGCGATATCGCCGCCGACGTGGCCGACCTCAACGACGCCTACCTGTACACGGTCGACGATCTGGAACGCGCGGTCGAGGACAACCGACGCAGCCGCCGCGAAGCCGCCGACGCCGCCGAGGCGATCATCGAACTGCAGGTCGCCCGTTTCGTGGAAACCCTGCACGCCAGTAGCCGCCAGGAGCCGCTCAAGCGCCTGCGCGCGCATGGCGAGCAGGCGCGCGACGACGTGCTGGCCAAGGCCCGCCAGCAACTGTCCAATGGCCGCGATCCGGAAGCGGTGCTGGAATTCCTCGCCCACTCGCTGACCAACCGGCTGCTGCATCCACCGACCGCCGCGCTGCGCGAAGCCGCGCTGACCGGCGATGCCGAGCTGGCGCGCGCCGCCGATCGCCTGTTCCCGGAAAAGGCGCCCTACTCCCATTCCAAGAAGCCCGATGACGCCGACGCTGCGCCGTAAACTCGAAGCGCTGGCCGAACGCCGCGAGGAACTGGAACGCCTGCTGGCCGATCCCGGCGTGGCCGGTGACAACGAACGCTTCCGCAACTACTCGCGCGAGTTCGCGCAACTGGAGCCGGTGGCGCTGGCGCTGGCCGAGGAAGCCAGGGCCAAGCGGGATCTGGCCTCGGCCGAGGCGATGCGCGGGGATCCGGATCTGGGCGATCTGGCGGAAGAGGAAATCGCCGCCGCGCGCGCGCGCCTGGCCGAGTTGGAAGACGAACTGTCGCTGCTGCTGGTGCCGCGCGACAACCGCGACGACGGCAACCTGTTCCTGGAAGTGCGCGCCGGCACCGGCGGCGACGAAGCCGCCATCTTCGCCGGCGATCTGTTCCGCATGTACGCGCGCTACGCCGAACGCCAGGGCTGGCGGGTGGAGATCGAATCCGACAATCCCGGCGAACACGGCGGCTACAAGGAAATCGTGGCCAAGGTCAGCGGGCGCGGCGCGTTCTCGCGGCTGAAGTTCGAATCCGGTACCCACCGCGTGCAGCGCGTGCCGGAAACCGAATCGCAGGGCCGCATCCATACCTCTACGCAACGGTGGCGATCATTCCCGACGTGGACGAGGTCGAGGACGTCACCATCAATCCGGCGGATCTGCGGATCGACACCTTCCGCTCCTCCGGCGCCGGCGGCCAGCACGTCAACAAGACCGAATCGGCCATCCGCATTAAACAAGTGCCTTCCGGGGTGGTGGTCGAATGCCAGACCGAGCGCAGCCAGCACGCCAACCGCGACAAGGCGATGAAGCGGCTGAAGCGCAACTGCTCGATGCCGAGCGCAGCAAGCAGCAGGCCGCGCAGGCCGCCTCGCGGCGGTTGCAGGTCGGCAGCGGCGACCGCAGCCAGCGCATCCGCACCTACAACTTCCCGCAGGGCCGGATCACCGATCACCGGGTCGAGGGCCTGACCCTGTACGATCTGCCCAACATCATGGAAGGCGATCTGGATCCGCTGGTGGATCGCCTGACCCGTGAATACCAGGCCGATGAACTGGCCCGACTGACGGAGGCGGCATGAGCATCACGGTACGACGCGCGACCCTGGCTGATGCGGAAGCGATCGCGCCGGTGTTTGATCTGTACCGCCAGTTCTACGAGCAGGCGCCGGATGGCGCCCTGGCGTCGACCTTCGTGCATGAACGGCTGGCGCGCGAGGAATCGGTGGTCTTCGTCGCCGAGGACGGCGGGCGCCTGCTGGGATTCACCCAGTTGTTTCCTTCGTTCTCCTCGGTGCGCGCGGTGCGCATCTGGGTGCTCAACGACCTGTACGTCGTTCGCGAGGCCCGCCGCCAGGGCGTGGCGCGGGCGCTGCTGGACGCGGCGGCGGCATTCGGCCGGGATTCGGGTGCCGCGCGCCTGGAACTGGAAACCGATCACGACAACCGTACCGCCCAGGCGCTGTACCGGCACCTGGGCTGGGAGCCGTACGACGGCACCCTGCGGTTCCGCCTTCCGCTGGACGCCTGAGGCCCCTTTGCGCTGCGGATACTCCCGCGATGACGCAGGACGCGCGCCGGTCGTGAACGGGCACCATTGAAAGCCACGCCGGCCAGCCCTTACGCTGCCGGCATGAGCCATGCCAACGATTTCCTGCCCCTGCGCCTTGCCCTGCTGACCGTCTCCGACAGCCGTACCCTGGCCGAAGACGGCAGCGGCGACTACCTCGCCAACGCCGCCACCGACGCCGGTCACCGGATCGCCGAGCGCAGCCTGCTGCCCGATGACCGCTACCAGCTGCGTGCGCTGGTTTCGCGCTGGATCGCGGATCCGGCGGTGGACGGCATCCTGGTCACCGGCGGCACCGGCTTCACCGGCCGCGATTCCACTCCGGAAGCACTGCTGCCGCTGCTCGACAAGGAGATGCCGGGCTTCGGCGAGTTGTTCCGCGCGATCAGCTTCGAGGAAATCGGTACGTCCTCGTTGCAGTCGCGCGCCTTCGCCGGATTGGCCAACGGCACCTTCCTGTTCTGCCTGCCCGGCTCCACCTCGGCCTGCCGCACGGCCTGGGAACGCATCATCTCCGCGCAACTCGACGCCCGCACCCGGCCCTGCAACCTCGCCACCCTGCGGCCCCGCCTCAAGGAATGACCACAGGAACGGCCATGTCCATCGACGCCACCCTGCGCATGCTCGCCAAGGCCAGCGGACTCAGCGCCGCCGACATCGCCACCGCCATTCCCAAGGTCGGCGCCGCGACCGTCCGCTCGTGGATGAGCGGCGACAAGCTGCCCGGCAGGGATCAACTGGCCGCGCTCGCCCGTGCCTTCGGCGTGCCGGCCGGCGCGTTGCTGGCGGAGCTGGCCACCCAACTGGACCCGGCACGCACGCGCGGCAAACACAATCTGCTGGCCGCCTATCGCGAACTGAATTCCCGCCAGCAAGGCGCGCTGCTGGAAGTGGCGCGCGGCATGGCCGGCACCTCCCGCCAGAACCGCCGGAAGAAGGCCCCATGAAGGAACTCAAGCGCAAGGAATACGAGCAACTGCTCAAGCCGCTGCAACTGGAACTGGCGGCGATGGCACGCTGGGCCGCGCACGCGGGTGCGCGCATCGTGGTGCTGATGGAAGGCCGCGATACCGCCGGCAAGGGCGGCGCCATCAACGCCATCCGCGAACACCTCAATCCGCGCCAGTGCCATGTGGCCGCACTGCCCAAACCCGGTGAACGCGAAAGTACCAGTGGTACCTGCAACGTTACATCGCACACCTGCCGGCGGCGGGTGAAATCGTGCTGTTCGATCGCAGCTGGTACAACCGCGCCGGGGTGGAAAAGGTGATGGGCTTCTGCACCGCCACCGAATACCGCCGGTTCCTGGCCCAGGTCCCGATCTTCGAGAAGCTGCTGGTGGACGACGGCATCCTGCTGTTCAAGTACTGGCTGGCGGTGGATCAGTCGCGCCAGGAGGAGCGCTTCGCCGAACGCGCCGAAGAACCGCTCAAGAGCTGGAAGCTCTCGCCCATCGATCTGAAGGCGCGCGAGAAGTACGCCGACTACACCGCCGCCCGCGAGGCGATGCTCAAGGCCACGCACACCACCGACGCGCCGTGGACGCTGGTCGACTTCAACGATCAGCGACGCGGCCGGCTGACCCTGATCCGGGATCTGCTGGATCGGCTGCCCGATACCCAGGTGCCGCTGGAGACCCTCGGCCTTCCACCGTTGAAGGGCAAGCCGCAGAAAGAGAAGTACGGCGTACTCAAGCCGATCACACCGTTTCCGATCTAGTTGGCGACAGGCCCGTTCGCCGCTGGCGCTTTGCGGAATCCGTTTCCGCGAGGGGCGATGCCAAGCGCACTTCGCGTACTTCCCGTCCTGACTTCGTCCTGGCGTGAGGCGGCACTGGCGCACATGCGCATCCCGATGACGGGACCGGCATCGACTCACATTCGCATGTCAATGTGCGTTGCATCTGACCGGTGAAGCCACTAGCGTCGTCCGGCACACGGAGCCGGAAACGCAATCGATGGCACGACGCCTTGCCTGCCGCATCATCACGACCGCACTGCTTGTTGCCCTCACCCTGACCGGATGCCGGAGCCCCATGTCCTCCCCTTCCTCCGATGAGTTCCCCTCGCGCCTGCCCCAGGGGTGGTATACCAACGTGAACGCCGAGTGGCCGTTGAAGTTTCAAGGACACTATTTCAGTGTCTCGACCTACAGTACCTACGGCTGTCGGGTGCTGTATGCGGGAATGCAGCGCGTGGATGATGCTGAAGACGAACTGCAAGGTTCGTCCGAGCGGCTGGGGGACATGTATCCCAACAACATGACCGCCACGATGGGTCCCATCCCCAACTTCCCGCCGCCGGCGAAGGTGACCTGGCGGTCCAGGGATGGCACCGCGCACGAAGCCGACATCGACATCGGCGAGATATTCAAGGACCAGCGGATTCGCCACAACGTCGCTCGCGAGGATGCCAGCGAGCCGGCCACCGACGGAATCACTGAAATCATTCTGGAAGTCAACGACCGCACCATCAATGTCTATACACGGACGAACATCTGGCTGAAAAAGCCTCGATTCCCAGACCAGCCTCTGAGCAACTACCGGGGCGACCTCATCAAAGTCTTCAGCCAGACCTACTAAGCCAGGAGGCCGACCATGGGGTCCGTTCCCAAGCCGCCCCGGGACGGGGGTGTGAGCTATTACCCGGCCGATGCGCAGGACCTGGACAGCTACCGCCAGGCCGTAGCGGCGCTGGCGCACATGCGCATCCCGATGACGGGACCGGCATCGACTCACATTCGCATGTCAATGTGCGTTGCATCTGACCGGTGAAGCCACTAGCGTCGTCCGGCACACGGAGCCGGAAAACGCAATCGATGGCACGACGCCTTGCCTGCCGCATCATCACGACCGCCCTGCTTGCCCTCACCCTGACCGGATGCCGGAGCCCCATGTCCTCCCCTTCCTCCGATGAGTTCCCCTCGCGCCTGCCCCAGGGGGGGTATACCAACGTGAACGCCGAGTGGCCTTTGAAGTTTCAAGGGCACTATTTTAGTGTCTCGACCTACAGTACCTACGGCTGTCGGGTGCTGTATGCGGGAATGCAGCGCGTGGATGATGCTGAAGACGAACTGCAAGGTTCGTCCGAGCGGCTGGGGGACAAGTATCCCAACAACATGACCGCCACGATGGGTCCCATCCCCAACTTCCCGCCCCCGGCGAAGGTGACCTGGCGGTCCAGGGATGGCACCGCGCACGAAGCCGATATCGACATCGGCGAGATATTCAAGGACCAGCGGATTCGCCACAACCTCAGGCCCGAGGAGATTTCCGAAGACGGCATCGGGCCCGGTGCATTGCCGGGCATCATCCTGGAAGTCAACGACCGCACCATCAATGTCTACATGCGGGCGCACATCTCGACTCGGGAACTGCAAATCCCAGGAAATCGCTACAGCGATTTTCGGGACGACCTCATCAAAGTCTTCAGCCAGACCTACTAAGCCAGGAGGCCGCCCATGGGGTCCGTTCCCAAGCCGCCCCGGGACGGGGGTGTGAGCTATTACCCGGCCGATGCGCAGGACCTGGACAGCTACCGCCAGGCCGAAGCGGCGCTGGCGCACATGCGCATCCCGGTCCTGCTGCACGCCGATGACCCGCACCAGCGATTGTTCATCGCCGCCCTGGACGGTACCGGCAACAGTATGTTCGATGACAAGCCCGAGCACTGGAGTGTGGTGGCGAAAATCCACGAGCAGATAGAGCTGAACAAGCCACGCGGAGTTGCCAGTGGCTACGTCGAAGGCACCTTCACCCAGACCGGGGCGTGGAAGACCCCGGCCCGGCTCTGGGACGGTCGCTTCGGCCACACCTTCGACGAGCGGGTGGAGACGGCGTACTTCCAATTGTGCACGCAAGCCAAGACATGGCTGCAGGAAGACCCCCAGGCGCAGATTCGGGTGGCCGGCGTAGGCTTCAGCCGCGGCGCCGAACAGGTGGCCGCCCTGCAAAGGTGGTGGACGAGCGTGGCCTGCGCGACACCGATGGCGCCCGCTACTCGGTCAACCGCGAGAACCTGATAACCCACATCCGCTACGCCGACCGTCCCCTGCTGGTCGAACCGGGCCGGACCCCGCAGGCGGCGCTGCTGTTCGACCCGGTGTCCACCGGCGTGCGCGAACACGACCGGCGCCTGCCGCCCTCCACCCTGTCGACCCTGCAAATCACCGCCCAGGACGAGCGGCGCAACCTGTTCCCGGCCAGCGCCCACCTGCCGCCGGGCTTCAGCGAGGGCGGCCGCAACTACCACGCGGTGGTGGGCGGCAGCCACAGCGACATCGGCGACACCTATGCCCGCAACGGCCTGGGCACGCTGAGCTTCAACCTGGGCGTGGACTTCCTCAACCGGCTCAGCGACCGGGACTACCTGCACCGGCGCGCCGTGCCCGAAGACCCGACCCAGTTCGTCGTGCACCGCTCCGAGCAGCACATGCGCGGGCTGTACGGCACTGGCCGCTACGACCGGCAGGGCGAGCGCGGGCAAGTGGAGTTGCTGGGACCGGCGGCCAGGTGCCGGAGCGGCGCGGTCCGCGCCTGCGCCAGCAAGGCGCCCATCGACGAGGCGCTGGAGGAACAGATGGAGCGCCGGACCGCGCCGGCTCCGACGCAGGCGCCACCGCGCGGGCCGGACGCCGCGTTCCTGGACGGGGTGGTGGGCCGGTTGTACCGCAGCGTGCTGAGCGGGGACGACCGCGGCATGTCGGCGGCCATCGACGACTACCTGCGCAGTCCGGTCAGCCTCGGGTTTCGCGAGGCAGTGGCGCAGGCGCAGGAACGGCTGGAGCGGCAGGAAGCGATGTCTACGCCGGCCCGCCAGGACCGCGCGCAGGCCGAACAACCGGCCCAACACGTCCATGAGCCGCCGGTCATGCGGTAGGAGCAAGAGCATTGGCACTGGAAGATACTCAACGACTTGTCATCGAGCTGGCGGCTCTCACCCGATTGCTCGAGCAGCGCAGCCGGTCGGCCGTGCATCAGGTGGAACAGGCGGCAAGGGCCATGGACGAAGGCACGCGCCAGTTGGTCGCCCAGACCGGGGGACTGACGCGGGAGATGGCGCAGGCCTTGCAGCGACAGGCGGGAGACATGTTCGGGCAGGGTCTTGGCAGCAGCGTGGAGCAGCTCAGGCAGCAGTTGGGCTCCGCCGCCAATGCGGCAACATCGGCGGCCAGCACATTGGAAGGCGAGCGCAAGGCACTGCAACACGAGCGCCGCACCTGGTTATGGCTTGGGTGCGGTGCCCTGCTGATAGGAACCGCGCTCGCGGTATTGGGTTCGGGTTATGCGGTGATGCAAAGTCGCAAGGAAGTGCAGCAGAACCGGGTCGAAGCGGAACTCCTGCGGGCCTACAACCGGGCAGACGTGACCCTGTGCGGCGAACGTCTCTGTGCAAACGTGGACGACAAGGCGACTCGTGTCGGTGAACGCAGGCAGTATCGGGTGGTCAAGAACCGGTAAGCGGAACCCGGGCTTCTCCACGGACAACGCCCCGGATGATGGGACTGAACGGTCGCCATGTGGAATGTGAGTTACGTGACGGTTTTCACTGCCGATTCAGTCCATTCTTTCAAGACTCGCCGCACCTGCTACATCTCTGCAAATGGAGTGCCCATGAACACCCTCCGCCATTCCAAACCGTTGCTGGCGCTGTGCGCCGGCCTGTTGCTCGCCACCGCCTCGGCCGCGAATGCGCAGGTGGTCGGCTACAACTTCCGCACCGGCGATGCCTGGGTGGATACGCGCCTGATCGAGATCAACGACTACGGTTCCCGCTACCGCGAGCCTTTCATCGACGAGATGACCGGCTACTACGGCGCACCGCGCTCGCTGGTGACCGATCTGTTCGGCCGGCGCTGGTCGGCGGGCGACATCTACTACGCCTGCGCGATCGCGCACATCCTGCGCCTGCCCTGCATCGACGTGGTGCATGAGTACGAGCGCAATCCCGGCCAGGGCTGGGGCGCCATCGCCAAGCGCATGGGCATCAAGCCGGGTTCGCCGCAGTTCCATGCGCTGAAGAACGGCTTCTCGCGCACCTATGACCGCTGGGGCTACCCGATCACCGTGGATCGCAACGTGCATGTCGACTGGTCCAAGCATGGTCCGGGCAAGGGCAAGCCGGCGAACGCCGGCAACGGCAACGCGGGCGGCAAGAGCTCGCGTCCGACGCAGGGCAACGGCCAGGCAGCTTCCGACAAGGGCAAGGGACGCGGCGGCGAGCAGGGTTCTCCGGCGCAGAGCGGCGGCGGCAAGGGCAAGGGCCACGGTCAGGGACAAGGACAGGGTGGCAAGGACAAGGGCAACGGCCAGGGCAAGAAGTAAGCCGGACCGATCCAGCGCAACCAAGGAGGCGGCCATTCGGCCGCCTCTTTGTTTATGCGAACGCGCTTCAGCTGACGTCGAATCCCGGTGGCACCGGCGCGGTCCACGACGAGCGCTCCACCCGTTCCACCCGCGCCTGCGGCGGACCGTGATGCAACCAGCCCGCCAAGGTTTCGATGGCCTCCGGCTCGCCGGCCGCGATCACTTCCACGCGTCCATCCGGCAGGTTCCGCGCCATGCCCGACAGCCCCAGCCGACGCGCCTGCTCGCGGGTGGAGGCACGGAAGAACACGCCCTGCACCTTGCCTTGGATCAGGAAACGGACCGCGTCCATCAACCCGGCTCGCCCGCCGATTGCGCCATCAGGGCTTCCAGATCGCGCGCGGTGACGGGGCCGGCGAACGCCTTGGCCACCTTGCCTTCGGGCGAGATCAGGTACGTGGTGGGCAATCCGCGCGGGGTCGCGAAGTCGGCCGGCGGCGCCATCACGTCGAGGATCGCGATCGGATAGACCACCGGGTGTTCCTTCAGGAACGCCTGCATGTCGGCGGCGGTGATGTCCTCGTAGGCCAGGCCGATGACCTGCACGTCCTCGCGCATCGCGTCCAGCGCCGACAGCTCCGGCATCTCCTTCAGGCAGGGCGCGCACCAGGTGGCCCAGAAGTTGACCACCACCCACTTGCCGCGCTGCGCGGACAGGTCGAACCGTCCGCCATCGACGGTATCGACCGCCAGGGCCGGCAGGTCCGCGGTGGTTTCCCGGATCTGCATGCCGTTGCCGGCATCGGCCGCTGGCGCTTGCGCGGCCGGCTTCGGTTCGTCGCCCGCGGGCGCGGGGGCGGTCGGCGTCGAAGGTTTGCAGCCGGCCAGTGCCAGCGTGGCCGCCAGCAGGATTGTCAGCACCACTCTCATCGATTGTCCTCGTTGGAATCCAGATAGATGTCGCTGACCCGGCGCTTGAGCAGTTCGCGCAGCGGCACCCGCAATTCGTCCAGCGTGCGGCGCGCGGCGATGCCGAGCGAATCGTCGCGACACGGCAGGTGCGCCTCGGCGATCGGAATGCGCAATTGGCACGCCTCGTAGAGCTCGGCCAGGGTCATGTCGTCCAGATCCCGCGCCAGCAACCATTCGCCCTCCTCCGCCCGCCGCAGCAGGTTGATGTCGGCCAACTGGCCAAGCATCTGCTGGATCAGCGAATCGGTCAGCATCGGCTCCAGCGCCAGGATCTGGTCGCTGTGCAGGCCCTGGCCCTGCGCGCGGGCTTCGTTGAAGCGGCCCAGCATGCGCAGCAGCCCATAGATTTCGTAGCCGAGCGGCAGCCGCATCGATACCGGCTGGTAGCGGAAGGCCGCCATCGCCGACGCCAGCGACGCCCCCATCAGGATCGCCACCCAGCACAGGTAGATCCACATCAGCAGGATCGGTACCGCGGCGAACGTGCTGTAGATCTTCTGATAGGTATTGAAGCTGCCCAGGTACAGGCCCAGGCCCCACTTCACCAGTTCCAGCAGGACGGTGGCGAGCAATGCGCCGGCCAGCGCATAGCGCAGCTTGATGGTCCGGTGCGGCACCACGCGGTAGATCATGGTGATGGCGGCGAACTCGATCAGCAGCGGCGCCAGCGTCAGCACGAAGGTGCGCAGCACCTGGCCCTCGCTGGTCGCGAACAGCGGCAGGGCGAAGAAGCGGGCCGACATCGCCAGCGACGCCGCCGCCACCAGTGCGCCCAGGGTCAGCACCGTCCAGTACACCAGGAAACGCCCGAACTTCGGCCGCGACGAGGCCACCCGCCAGATCCGGTTGAAGGTCGCCTCGACGCTGTTGAGCGTGATCAGCAGTGAAATCAACCAGAGATCACGCCAACCGCGGTGAGCTGGCCCGCGCTGGCGGAGAACTGCTTGATGTAGATCTCAGCCGAACGCGCCGCATTGGGCACGAAGTTGGAGAAGATGTAGTCGCTGAGCTGGTCGCTCCAGCGATCGAACACCGGGAAGGCCGACAGCACCCCGAACACCACCATCGCCAGCGGCACCAGCGCGAACAGGGTGGTGTAGGCCAGCGACGCCGCCGCTTGGAACAGCCGATCGTCGAGGAAGCGCTTGGCCAGGAAGCGGAAGAAGGTACCGGCGCGCGCGCGGTCGCGCAGGCGGTCGGTCCAGCGATTGACGGAATCCAGTGGCTCCATGACGCGGGAAGGGTAACCGATGCGTCCGCGACGCGACATCGCCGCGTTCCTCGGGGGATACTAGGCGGCCCTGACGCGAACGGACCGATGCATGGCCGAGATCCTGGTGCTCTACTACAGCCGCGGCGGATCGGTGGCCCGCCTGGCGCGGCAGATCGCGCGCGGCATCGGCGAGGTCGAGGGCATGGCCGCTCGCCTGCGGACGGTGCCCCCGGTCGCGCCGGTCACCCAGCAGGCGGCCCCGCCGGTGCCGGAAGACGGCGCGCCCTACGTGGAAGCGCGCGACCTGGCCGAATGCGCCGGCCTCATCCTCGGCAGCCCCACCCGCTTCGGCAACATGGCCGCGCCGCTCAAGCATTTCATCGACGGTCTGGGCGCGGAATGGGCCAGCGGCACGCTGGTCGACAAGCCGGCCGCGGTATTCACTTCCACTGCGACCCAGCACGGCGGCCAGGAATCGACCCTGCTGTCGATGCAGTTGCCGCTGCTTCACCACGGCTGCGTGCTGGTCGGGATTCCGTTCACCGAGACCCTGCTGAGCACCACCCGCACCGGCGGTTCACCCTACGGCGCCAGCCACGTGGCCGGTGGCAGCGACGACCCCGTGCTCAGCGACGATGAAGCCGCGCTGGCGCGCGCGCTCGGCCGTCGCGTGGCCGACGTCACACGCCGGCTGGAGGGCCGGCGATGACGCGCCCGCGCATCCCGTCGGCGCTGATGCTGCTGGCGCTGGCGGCGCTGTACGCGCTGTGGTTCCGCGGCGATCGCCACTATCCGGCGGTGCTGCTGGTGTTCTGTCTGCCGCCGTTCCTGCTGGCGCTGGGGCATTTCCTGCGCCGACCGCGGGCGCCTTTCTGGGCGGGCGTGTTCGCCCTGTTCTGGTTCGCCCATGCGGTGATGGTCGCGTGGTCGCGGCCGGCCGAGGCTGGCTATGCATGGGGTGGCATCGTGTTGTCGGTGGGCATCGTGCTGACCACCAGTTGGCCAGCGCTGCGCGCCCGCTTCGGCCGCAAGACCACGCCGTGATCACGCGCAACGGACAAGGTGGCCTTCTGCGTTTGCCGGCGCTGTTTCTGCTGTCGCTGTGCGCGGCCTCGCCCGCGTTAGCCGATGAAAACGGCGGCGGATGCCGACCTCGCGAACAGGTGGTCACCCAGGCGGACGGCTCGCGCCTGCGCCTGGCGGTTCGATGCGATGCGGCCGGTACCGATGGAACGGTGTCGCCGGCGCGGTACGAGGTGGCGACGGCCGCAGCGGGCGGCTCGCGGTTCCAGCCGGCATTGACGCTGGGAACCGACGCCATGGAAGAACCCCTGCGCGATGTGGACCTGGTCGACATCGATCAGGACGGTTTCTTCGAGGTGGAAGCGCGCGGCATGTGCGGGGCCGGTCCGAACTGCCTGGGCGATCTCTATCGCCAGGATCCGGCGACCGGGAAACTTTTCCATTTCTTCAGCGGCGGCTACGCGGACCTGCGCGTGATCGATGGCCACCTGGTCGAATCCGGGCGCGCCAGCTGCTGCGCCTGGGAATACCATGCCTGGCCGCTGGACGGTCCACCGCGCCTGCGCGACTACGACAACATGGCGCTGATGATCACCATCGGCGCGGATATCGCGAGCGAGGACGAGAACGCACCCGCCCGCTGCACGTTCAGCCGCGGGAACGGCGATAATTGGCAGGTTGTCGCGCCCCCGGGCGCGGCGTGGCTGCCGCTGTGCGAGGTGTACGGCGACGGCTATCACCTGGTCACCCCCGAAGAAGCGCGCGCCGCGGAAGCCGCGGCCGCGCAGGAGCCCTGAGATGGAAGAACTTCTGATCGTCACCACCGGCGGCACGATCGACAAGATCTACTTCGACGACAAGTCCGACTACCAGATCGGCGATCCGCAGATCGGCCAGATCCTGAAGGAACTGGGCGTGGCGTTCCGCTTCACCGTCATCCCGATCATCCGCAAGGAATGTGCACATCACCGACGAGGATCGCGAACTGATCCGCGCCACCGTCGCCGCGCAGCCGGCGCGCCACGTGCTGATCACCCACGGCACCGATTCGATGGTGCAGACCGGCCACGTGCTCAAGTCCATCCCGGACAAGACATCGTGATGACCGGCGCGCTCAATCCGGCGCGCTTCCGCGGCTCGGACGCGGAGTTCAACATCGGCTGCGCGGTCGGCGCGGTGCAGTCGCTGCCGCCGGGCGTCTACATCGCGATGAACGGCCGCATCTGGGATCCGGCCAAGGTCCGCAAGAACGTCGCCGCCAACCGTTTCGAAGCGGCCTGATCCGGGCCGCGCTGCCGGCGCGCTCCGCCGGCGGCACCGCGCCCGCCGTCCCGCGCGGCAATGAGCGGCTAGGCCGCCAGCGCGCGCTTCAGCGCGGCGTGGATGCGCGGATCCAGTGACTGCGCGGCATTGAAGCGCATGAAGCACCCCGCGCCCGGTGACTGGCTGAAGGCGTTGCCGGGCGCCAGGAACAGTTGCCGTCCTTCAGGCAGTCGCGGGCCAGTTGCGCCGCATCGACGCCGGCCGGCAGCCGGCACCACAGGAACATGCCGGCCTGCGGGGTCAGCCACGGCGTGATGCCGACCGTTCCCAGCTTCGCGAGAGTCCGCTCGCGCGCATCGGCCAGGCGCAACCGCACGCCCTCCATGTGCCGGCGATAGCCGCTGTCGGTCAGTGCCGCCAGCAGGACGTCGGCGGCCAGCCGGCTGCCGCCGAAACCGGTGGCGAGCTTGAGATCGGCCAGCGCGTCGAGCCAATCCGGGCGCGCGGCGATGAAGCCGCAGCGCAGCGACGCGGAAAGGGTCTTGGAGAAGCTGCCGATCTGGATCACCCGCGACAGGCCGTCGAACGCGGTCAGCCGCGGCGCGGGAGCGGTTTCGAAGTCGGCGAAGATATCGTCCTCGACGATCACCAGGTTCGAGGTTTCCGCCAGCTTCAGCAGCCGGTGCGCGATCACCGGCGACAGCACCGCGCCGGTCGGGTTGTGCAGTCCCGAATTGGTGATGTAGAGCCGGGGCGCCTGCGTCTGCAACGCGGCCGCGAACGCCTCCAGATCCGGCCCGGCCGGCGTGTACGGCACGCCGACCACCTTGACCCGGTGCGCCTTCAGCAGCGCGTGGAAATTGAAGTAGCAGGGATCGTCGACCAGCACGGTGTCGCCGGGTTCGAGCAGGAAGCGCGCGATCAGATCGATGGCGTGGGTGCCCGAATCGGTCAGCATGATCTGGTCCGGCGATGCCTCCACGCCGTTGCCCGCCAACCGCCGTGCCAGCAGTTGCCGCAACGCCGGGGCGCCGAGCGGAGTGGCGTAGTCGGCCAGCGACACCGTATCGGTCCGCGCCACCGCGCGCAGCGCACGGCGCATGCCCGATTCGTACATCCACGCCGCCGGCAGCCAGCCACAGCCGGGCTTGAGCATCGCCGCGTCGGTCTCCAGCGACTGCCGCGAGATCCACATCGGATCCACTTCCCGGTCGAGCCGCGGCCCCATCCGTGCCAGCGCCAGCGGCGCGATCGGTCCGGCGACATAGAAGCCCGAACCCGGCCGCGAACCGATGACGCCCTCCGCGACCAGCCGTTCATAGGCTTCCACCACGGTGGACACCGAGACCTGCATCGCCTTCGCCTGCGCGCGCACCGAGGGCAATCGCGTGCCGGGTCCATAGGCGCGCGCGGCGATCCGTGCCCGGATGGCCGTCATCACCTGATCGATGCGGGTACTGCCCGATTGCCGGCCCATCGCTCTCCCTCCTTCCGACTGTACGGCTCAACAAGGCATAACAGTTACTTGCAACTGTACTGGATTGTATCTGGGGATGACGGTACGAGCGTGGTCCACTGGCCGCATTCTCCGAGAGGCAGGCAATGGACAAGGCGAGCAGCGGCTGGATCAACGGTTTCATCGGCGTGGTGATCTTCGCCGGCTCGCTGCCGGCTACCCGGGTGGCGGTGCTGGATCTGGATCCGGTGTTCCTGACCGCCGCTCGCGCCGCGATCGCCGGCCTGCTCGCGCTGCTGCTGCTGTGGGCGTTCCGCCAGCCGCGCCCGGATCGGGCCGACCTGCCCGCGCTGGCGGTGGTGGTGCTGGGCGTGGTGGTCGGCTATCCGCTGCTGAGCGCGCTTGCCCTGCAACACGTCTCCTCGGCGCACACGATCGTGTTCGTCGGGCTGTTGCCGTTGAGCACCGCGATTTTCGGGGTGATCCGCGGGGGCGAACGCCCGCGGCCGGTGTTCTGGCTGTTCTCGGTGCTGGGCAGCCTGTGCGTGGCCGGCTATGCGCTCATGCACGATGCGGAAGCCTCCTGGGCCGGCGATCTGCTGATGGTGGCCGCGATCCTGTTCTGCGGCCTGGGCTATGCCGAGGGCGCGCGGCTGTCCCGCCGGCTCGGCGGCTGGCAGGTGATCTGCTGGGCGCTGGCGTTGTCGCTGCCGGTGGTGTTGCCGATCACGTTCGCGTCGCGGCCGGATTCCTTTGCCCCGGTGGGTACGCCGGCCTGGATCGGGCTGGCCTACGTTTCGCTCTTCAGCATGCTGATCGGCTTCGTGTTCTGGTATCGCGGGCTGGTGCAGGGCGGCATCGCCGCGGTCGGGCAGCTGCAACTGCTGCAACCGTTCTTCGGACTCGCCCTGGCGGCGCTGCTGCTCGGCGAAACGGTGAGCTGGACGATGCTCGCGGTGACCCTGGGCGTGGTCGCCTGCGTGGCCGGCGCGAAGAAGTTCGCGACCTGACAATCGTAGTGATTCCAGCAAACGAAAAAGGCCGGGCGATGCCCGGCCTTTTCGTCATGTCGCTGGCGTCGCGCCTCAGTCGCGCAGCTTGACCAGCCAGCCGTGGCGATCCGGAATCTTGCCGTACTGGATGTCGGTCAGTTCCTTGCGGATGGCCATGGTCACTTCACCGGCCGGCGCGCTCGCGTCGCCGACCGAGAAATCGCGCCCCTTCAGCTCGCCGATCGGCGTGATCACCGCGGCGGTGCCGCAGGCGAACACTTCGGCGATGTCGCCCGAGGCCACGCCCTGCTTCCACTCGTCGATGGTGACCTTGCGCTCCTCGATCTTGTGGCCGCGATCGCGGGCCAGTTGCAGGATGCTGGAGCGGGTCACGCCTTCCAGGATGCTGCCGGACAGTTCCGGGGTCACGATCGTGCCGTCCTTGTAAACCAGGAACACGTTCATGCCACCCAGTTCTTCCAGGTATTTGCCCTCGACCGGATCCAGGAACAGCACCTGCGAGCAGCCCTGCGCCTGCGCTTCCTGCTGCGGCAGCAGCGAGGCGGCGTAGTTGCCGCCGCACTTGGCCGCGCCGGTGCCGCCCTTGGCGGCGCGCGCGTAGTCGGTGGACAGCCAGATCGACACCGGCGCCACGCCCTTGGCGAAATACGCGCCGGCCGGGCTGGCGATGACGTAGTAGCCGGCCTTCTGCGCGGCACGCACGCCGAGGAAGGCTTCGGTGCCGATCATGAAGGGACGGAAGTACAGGCTGGTTTCCGGTGCACCCGGCACCCAGTCGGCGTCCACGGCGATCAACTGGCGCAGCGATTCGGTGAACTCGGCGACCGGCAGTTCCGGCATCGCCAGGCGGCGGGCAGAACGTTGCAGGCGCGCGCCGTTGGCATCGGGACGGAAGGTCCAGATCGAGCCGTCGGCGTGGCGATAGGCCTTGATGCCCTCGAAGATTTCCTGACCGTAGTGCAGCACGGACGCCGCCGGATCCAGCGCCAGCGGACCGTAGGGACGCACCTGCGCGTCGTGCCAGCCCTGCGCCTTGTCCCACTCGATGGCGACCATGTGGTCGGTGAAATGCAGGCCGAAACCCGGTGCGGCGAGGATCTTCTCGCGCTCGGCGGCGCTACGCGCCTGGGTGGAGCGGTCGACCCGATAGACCAGGGGGGCGGCGTTGGCGACGTTCATCACTTGCTTCCTGTATTCCACTGCGAAAAAAGAGAAAAGCGCGCGCGGGCGCTCAGAGCATGCCGGTTTCCAGCTTGGCGGCTTCCGACATCATGTGGCGGCCCCACGGCGGATCGAACACCAGTTCCACGTCCGCTTCGGCGACGGTGGGAATCATCTCCAGCTTGCTGCGCACGTCGTCGACCAGGATCTCGCCCATGCCGCAGCCGGGCGCGGTCAGGGTCATCTTCACCTCGACCTCGCGCTGGCCATCGTCGCGATGGTTGAGCCGGGCCTCGTAGACCAGGCCCAGATCGACGATGTTGAACGGGATTTCCGGATCGAAGCAGGTGCGCAGCTGTTGCCACACCATCTGCTCGACCTCGTCGTCGCTGGCGTTGTCCGGCAGGCTGAGCGGGCTCGGTCGGCTCCTTTGCCGATCGCATCGGCATCCTTGCCGGCGATGCGGAACAGGTTGCCTTCCACGAAGACCGTGTAGCTGCCACCCAGCGCCTGGGTGATGTAGCCGTAGGTGCCTGCCGGCAGGGTCACGCTCTCGCCCTGCGGCACCAGCACCGCGGGGCAATCACGCTCGAATTGGACGGGTTCGCTGCTGCGGGAATACATGCGATTCACATGGGGGCGCGTGGGGGCCGCGCAAGGCCGATATTGTATTGCGGTGGCCCGGGCGGGCCGGCAGGCCTTATCCTTGGCGGCCCCCCTGCCGGAGCCTTCATGCCGCCCGCCTCCCCTTCCGCGCCATCCGCCCGTTGGCTGGCCCCGATCATCCTGCTGCTGGGTGGCCTGTGCTTCAGCCTGATCTGGGTGCTGCTGGCGCTCTATCTGGGACGGCAATCCGGTTGGATGGCGCTGCTGGCCGCCGTGGACGCCGCACTGCTGCTGCGCTTCGCCGGGGTGCGTCCGGGTGGCCGCCGCGCCCTGGTGGCCGCGCTGGCGACGGTGGCGATGGTGCTGCTGGTGAACTGGTTCATCATCGCCAGCCACCTCTTTTCGTGCTGGGCCTGCTGCCCTGGGAATCGGCGCTGCGGCTGGGGTTCTCCCATGCCTGGACCCTGGCCCGGCTCGCCAACGGCACGCTGGATTGGGCGTGCCTGCTGGCGTCGCCCCTGTTGGCGGCCTGGCTGGCGAAGTAGCATCCGGCGAATCCTTCCCGCGGGAGCGGCGCGAATGAGCCTGGCGGGATCGGGCTGGGCACCGCGCTCCATTACGGCATCGCCATCGTGATGGTGGCCGTCTATGCGCTGGCCGCGCGCCGGTGGCCGCGGCTGACCGGGCGCCCCTGGTCTTCCGGGCTCGTCTACGGCGGGCTGCTGTATGTGGCGATGACCTGGGTGGTGGTGCCGCTGTCGGCGGCCTCGCCGTCGCCGAAGGTTCCGGCATGGATCGCGGCAAGCATCGCCATGCACCTGCTCATCGGCCTGCTGTGCGCCGTGTTCGCGCGGCGCGCCCTGCGCCGAAACGCCGCGTGATGGCGCGGCGGCTCAGTGGCCGCCGCCGTCCAGTGCTTTCAGCTCGCTGACCAGCGCGCTGGCCATCTCCGCGCCGTCGCCGTACAGCATGCGGGTGTTGTCGGCGTAGAACAGCGCATTCTCGATGCCGGCGAATCCGGTGCCCTTGCCGCGCTTGATCACGATGGTGTTCTTGCTGTTGACCACGTCGAGGATCGGCATGCCGTAGATCGGACTGGCCGGATCGGTCTTCGCCACCGGGTTGACCACGTCGTTGGCGCCAATCACCAGCGAGACGTCGGTGTTGGCGAACTCCGGATTGATGTCGTCCATGTCCGCGATCAGGTCGTAGGGCACGCCGGCCTCGGCCAGCAGCACGTTCATGTGCCCGGGCATGCGGCCGGCGACCGGATGGATGGCGAACTTCACCTTCACCCCGCGATCGATCAGCTTCTGCGCCAGTTCCCAGATCTTATGCTGCGCCTGCGCCACCGCCATGCCGTAGCCGGGCACGATCACCACGCGCTCGGCGAAGGCCATCATCGCGGCGACATCACCGGCCTCGATCGGCTTCTGCGAACCGGAAATCTCCTGCGCCTGCCCGCCGCCGCCGAAATTGGAGAACAGCACGTTGCGGATCGGCCGGTTCATCGCCTTGGCCATCAACCGGGTCAGCAGGATGCCGGCCGCACCGACCATCATGCCGGCGATGATCAGCGCCTCGTTGCCCAGCACGTAGCCTTCGAACGCCACCGCCAGGCCGGTGAAGGCGTTGTACAGCGAAATCACCACCGGCATGTCGGCGCCGCCGATCGGCAGGGTCATCAGCACGCCCAGCGCCAGCGCCACCACGAAGAACGCGATGATGTACGGTGCCGACAGCGTGTAGGCCGCCCAGCCGCCGAGCGCCAGCATGGCGATGAACACCAGCAGGTTGAACGCCTGCTGGCCGGGGAACACCACCCGCTTGTCCAGCCGTCCGTCGAGCTTGGCCCAGGCGATGACCGAACCGGACAGCGACACCGCGCCGATCGCCGAACCGATCACCGCCAGCGCCAGCGTGGTCGCGTCCGGCTGGCGCGCGGCCAGCGCGGCGATCGCCGACTCGCTCCAGTGCGTGGTGTCGCGATGGACCAGGAAGGAGAAGCGCAGCAGTTCCACCGCGCCGATCGCCGCCGCCGAACCGCCGCCCATGCCGTTGTAGAGCGCGACCATCTGCGGCATGTCGGTGATCGGCACCTGCTTGCCGGACACCCAGGCCACCGCGGTGCCGATCGCCACCGCCGCGATGATCAGCGGAATGTTGTGCAGATCCGGCAGGAAGAACGTCGCCACCGTGGCGATCAGCATGCCCAGGCCGGCCCAGCGGATGCCACTGCGCGCGGTCAGCGGCGACGCCATGCGTTGCAGGCCGAGCAGGAACAGGGTCGCGGCGACCAGGTAGCTGGCCTTGACCAGGAAGGACAGCAGCTCGGGCAGGGTCCAGCTCATCACTTGCCCTCCTTGCCCGGCTGCGGCTTGCTGGACTTGAACATCTCCAGCATGCGCTCGGTCACCACGTAGCCGCCGGCGGCGTTGCCCGCGCCCAGCAGCACGGCGACGAAGCCGATGACCTTCTCCAGGGTGGTGTCGGCGTGCCCCAGCACCACCATAGCGCCGATCAACACGATGCCGTGGATGAAGTTGGAACCGGACATCAGCGGCGTATGCAGGATGACCGGCACCCGGGAAATGATCACATGCCCGGCGATGGCCGCCAGCATGAAGATGTACAAGGCCACGAAACCGTCGTTCATCCACGCACTCCCAGATTGTCGTTGCGCCGACGGGTCGCGCCGCGGCGTTTCCGCATCATAACCGCACCTGAACCCGGCGGAACCCCGTCGCGCGCCTGTCAACGCGCGCGCCGCCGGGGCGTTTCCCCTGTCGCAAGCGCCGCCGTTCCCACCACCCGCCACGAGGCAACCGCCATGATCCACCGCATCCCGCTGTGCCTGGCCGTACTGCTGTCCGCCGTCGCCACCCAAGCCTTCGCCGCCGATCCCGGTGATCGGGCCAATCACCGCCTCGACGCGCGCGGCGAGCGCATCGAACATCGCCTCGATGTCCGCGGCGACCGCATCGAGCGCCACTTCGATCGCCGCGCGGACCGTGCCGCCGCGCACGGCCATCCACGCGCCGCCGCCCGCCTGGATGCGCGCGGCGAGCGCATCGATCGCCGGCTGGACCGCCAGGGTGATCGCATCGAGGCGCGCCTGGACCGCCGCGGTGACCGGATCGAGCGCCGCTGGGACCGCCGGAGCTAAGCTGTGCTGGTGAGTACGGGCCCCGGACATGAAACCGATGCGGCGAGCGCATCGATCGCCGGCTGGACCGCCAGGGTGATCGCATCGAGGCGCGCCTGGACCGCCGCGGTGACCGGATCGAGGCGCCGCTGGGACCGCCGGAGCTAAGCTGTGCTGGTGAGTACGGGCCCCGGACATGAAACCGATGTCGCGACGCCGCCGCTGGCGGCGGCGTCGGCAGTATCGCTTGATCAGTTCCTGGCCGGACTGGGCACCCGCGCGTTCCGTTTCGCCGAAGCGGGGCTGCGCAGCCGCGACGATGCGCTGGACGCGGTGCAGGACGCGATGATGAAGATGCTCGCCTATCGCGAGCGGCCCGCCGCCGAATGGACGCCGTTGTTCTGGAGCATCCTGCGGCGGAAGATCGTCGACGTGCAGCGCCGGCAGGGCTTCCGCCTGCGCTGGCTGCGACCGGAGACCGAAGGCGAAGGCGAGGCCTCGCTGGACTGGGCCGACTCCGCGCACGGACCGTCGCAGTCGCACGAACAGCGCGAGGCGTACGCGCGACTGGTGCAGGCCCTGCGCGGCCTGCCCGCCCGCCAGCGCGAAGCCTTCACCCTGCGCGTGCTGGAAGAACTCGATGTCGCCGACACTGCCCGCGCGATGGGGTGTTCGGAAGGCTCGGTGAAGACCCATCTGTCGCGCGCGCGGGATGCGCTGCAGAAGCAACTGGAGGAATTCCGATGAACCCCGCCCACCCACACGATTTCGACACCCGCGCGCGCCAGGCGCATGCCGCGGCGCTCGCGCAGGTGTCCCCGCAGACCCTGGCGCGCCTGCGTGCTGCCCGCCATTCGTCGCCGGCGTCGCAGCGGCGCGCATGGCCCTGGCTGACCGCCACCGCGTTCAGCGCGGTGCTGGCGGTGATGATCGGCCTGCAATGGCTGCCGTCGTCCCCCGCGCCCGGCGCCGGAATCCGCGGAGCCGGCGATCACGGCGGCCACGCCGGAGACGGCGCTTCCCGCCAACACCCTGCTCGACGAAAATCCCGATCTGTACCTGTGGCTGGCCTCCTCCGAGGCGCCGCCACTGGCGATGGAGTGAACCGATGAAGACCCGAACCCTGCGTTGTTCCCTGTTGTCGCTGCTGGGCCTGTCGTTGCTGTGGACCGGCCAGGCGCTGGCGCAGCAGGCGGCCCCGTCCGCGCCGCTGCCAGAATGGGAGAAGCTGACGCCGCAGCAGCGTGAAACCCTGATCGCGCCGCTGCGGGATCGCTGGAACGGCGACCCGCAGGGCCGCCCGCGGATGATGGAACACGGACGCCGCTGGCAGCAGATGACGCCCGAGCAACGCGCGCAGGCCCGGCGCGGCATGCACCGTTTCGAACACATGAATCCCGAGCAGCGCGATCGCGCGCGGGCGCTGTTCCTGCGCATGCGCGAGATGCCGCCGGAGCAGCGCGAGAAGCTGCGCGACGACTGGAAGAAGATGACCCGGACGCAGCGCCACCACCTTACTGGAGCAGCATCGTCCCCGGGACGAAACCGCGCGTCCCTGATCCGGAGGCGGCGCGCCGCCGGCGGCGTCAGGCCGCCGGTTCGGGCCAGCGGGTCCTGGCCAGCAGTTCGTCCTGCCAGTCGAAGCTGATCGTCCCGTCCTTGAGGAACAGCGAGACGAAGTTCAGCACGTTGCGCGCGTACATCTCGCTGGCGTGCACCGCGCCCATGCTGGCGAGATTGAGCGGTCCGGCGACGGTGACGCCCTGGTGCTCGATCGTTTCGCCGGGCCGGGTGGCCTCGCAGTTGCCGCCGGTCTCCGCGGCCAGATCCACAATCACGCTGCCGGGCTTCATGCCCTCCACCATCGCGGTGGTGATGATCTTCGGCGCCGGCCTTCCCGGCACCGCGGCGGTGCAGACGATGACGTCCACGCCCTTGAGGTGCTCGGCCAGCCGGCGCTGCTGCTCGCGGCGCTCGTCCTCGGTCAGCTGGCGCGCGTAGCCGCCTTCGCCGGCCGCGCTCACGCCCAGGTCCAGGAAGCGGCCGCCCAGCGATTCGATCTGCTCGCGGGTCTCCGGACGCACGTCGAAACCCTCGACCTGCGCGCCCAGGCGCTTGGCGGTGGCCACGCCCTGCAGGCCGGCCACGCCAGCGCCGACGATCAGCACCTTCGACGGGCGGATGGTGCCGGCCGCGGTGGTCAGCATCGGAAAGAAGCGCGGTGCGAGCTGGGCGGCGATCAACACCGCCTTGTAGCCGGCCATGCCCGCCTGCGAGCTGAGCACGTCCATGGCCTGCGCGCGCGTCGTGCGCGGCAGGCGTTCCAGCGGAAAGGCCAGCAGGCCGCGTGACTGGATGGCCTCGGCACGCGCGGCATCCGCCTGCGGGTGCAGCATGCCGATCAGCGCCGCGCCGTTCTTCAGCCTGCCCAGCATGTCGGGCGCGGGCGGCTGCACGCACAGCACCACGTCGGCAGTGGCCAGGGTATCGCCATCGGCCGGGCGCGCGCCGGCGCCGGCATAGGCCTCGTCGAGAAAACCGGCCGAGCGTCCGGCACCGGGATCGAAACGCACCTGGGCGCCCGCGGCGACCATCTTCTTGACCGTTTCCGGGGTGGCGGCCACGCGCCGTTCGCCCGCCGCGGTTTCCTTCAGGACCAGAACCTCGACCGCCATGCGTACTCCGGTGCCGTTTGTGTCGGAGCCGATGCTAGCAAATGCGGCGCGCCGCCGGGCGGCGCGGACTCAGGGCGCAACGGGGCGGGCGGGTTCCAGCCGATCGATCACGCCCTGCATGGCGCTGTCGAACGCATCTTCCTCGATGTGCCGGCGCAGGCGGCCCAGCCGCACCATCGCCGCCAGTTCCTCCGGCGAGGCGACGCAGAAACGCACGCCGCGGCGGTTGACGAACAGCAGGCGCGAGGAAATCGGGCTCACCCAGGACAGCTTGCCCGGCTGCACCTTGTTGTCCTTGTCGATGAAGTCCAGCCAGGTGCCGATGGCGAGCAGGCGGAAATGATCGGCATCGGTGTGATCGAATTCGAGCGTGTCGGTGCCGCCGACGATCTGGATCGGGGTGTTCTCGTCATCCGCCGGCTTGGGCAGGATCACCTGCGGCAGCTCCGGCAGCGACTTCTGCAGATCCGGACGCGAGGCGGCGATCGCCTGCAGGGTGTCGTGCAGCGCATCCACGGCGCCGTGGGCGGCATCGGCGTTCATGCCGACACTGGCGAACACCTGCACCAGTCCCGGACGCCAGGCCTGCAGCCACGGCTTGCCGATGATCTGGCGCTGGGCCTCGGTCAGTTCCTCGAGGATGCCGTCGGCCAGCGCCAGCGCATCGCGCAGCGCATTGCTGTCCTCGCCCTCGCGCAGCAGCGTCATGGTGACGTGGTGCGCCCACGGCTGGCGCAGGAATTCCTCGATCGCGCCCGGCAGGTCGCGGCCGTCGACGCGGGCCGACAGTTCCGCGTTCATGCGCGTGCGCGCGGTCTCCAGGCGTTCCTGGCCGCGCTGGATCTCGGCGGCCCGGCGCTCGGCGATCTCGATGCGACGCCGATGCTGGTCCAGGAACGCGCGGAACTCTTCCTCCAGGGTCAGGAAGATCGCCAGGTTCTCGTTGAACTCGGCCACCAGCCGGTCCACCACTTCCTCGACCTTGGTCAGCAGGGTGCGCTCGGCCGCGCTCTCGCCGTTGTTGCCTTCGCAGGCCTCGGCCAGCGCATTGAGCAGGCGGCGGGCGGGGTGGGTCTTCTGCACGAACATGCGCCGGTCCAGCAGCGCCACCTTCACGAACGGCACCACCAGCCGGCCGATCAGTTCGCGCGGCCGCCCTTCCAGATCACGCTCGTCCAGCATGACGTCGAACAGCATGCCGACCAGATCGATGGCGTCCTCGTCGACCGGGGCCAGCCGGGCGGTGGACGGATCCACGCCCAGTTGGGTGGCGCTGCTGAGTACTTCTTTCTTCAGCCGCTGCGCCAGCGATTCGCCGGTGTCGCCAATCGCGGCCCGCAGGGTCGCGCTCGGGGTGGACTGCAGCAGCGACAGGACCGACAGCATTTCCCGCTGCGACAGATCGCGGGTGCCGAGCGCGCCGCGCGCGCTCTCCTGGCCGCGCTGGCCGCGGGATTCCTGCAACAGGTGGTGCAGGGCTTCCAGCAACACGGTCTGGGTGCCGGGCGTCTGCCCGTAGCCGCCCTCTTCCTGTCCCGCGCGGCCACCGGCGGCACCATGCGTTTCGCGGAACCCCGCCATCCGGCTGACGAAACGCGCGGCCCAGGCGGGCGCATGCATTTCCTCGTCCTGGATCAGCGGTTCGCTGTCGAAGGTTTCCGGGCGCGGCGCCGGCGTGGGCGCGGGTTTCGGTCCGGCCGGCAGGTCCGGCGCCACGCCGACCCGCACCAGGCGCTGGTCGAGGGCCTCGTAGATGCGGGCCACCAGCGGCACCAGCTCGCGCTCGCACAGCTTGACCACCACCAGCCGGACTTCCAGCGCCAGATCGCAGGTGCCGAAGGCGGTATGGATCGCGGCGCCGATGTGTTCGGCACCGATCGGATTGTGTTCGCCGTCCAGCTTGACCCCGGCGAGCACCGACAGGCGGCGTTCCAGCCGGCTCAGCACCGCCTTGCAGTCGCGCGCCAGCACCGCCGCCAGATTGCGCGCGGCCAGGCGCGACTCCAGCTCCTGTTCAGTGACCAGGCTCAGTCCGGAACTGTCGCCGCGCACCAGGATCTCCTCGGCCGACAGCGGCTGGCCGGCTTCCAGCGAGCGCCAGGCTTCGAGCATGGCGTTGCGGAAGCGTCCGATGATTTCCTCGCGCCGGCGACGCAGTTCGCGCATCGCGTCGAGGAACGCCATCTGCGAGGGACCGGCGCGCTCGGCGCGATTGAAAGAGCGCGTCGTCGAAACGGCCCAGCGCCTGGATGAACGCATCGGCCAGCGGCGGCAACACGGCATCACGCGCCTGACCGAGCAGGCGCGGATCGTGTCCACCACGGACGGTGGCGTGAGGGCTGTTCGTCATGCGCAAGGATCCCCGCTTGGCAGGCGAAAGTTGCAAACGACCCGTTAAGGTCAGGCGACTCACACATCGTAGGAAATCCAGTGCGAACCTGGCGTGACCAGATCGGCACTTTGGCGCGGTGCAACGGGAATGACAAGTTAAACTTGCGCGCATGTCCGCCGCCTCCCCCCTCCAGTTCCTCGACGATCGCCGCTCGGTACCCTCCCGCCAGCTCGGCGAACCTGGACCGGACCCGGCCGCCCTGCGCCGCATGCTGCAGTCAGCGGTGCGCGTGCCGGATCACGGCAAGCTGGTGCCATTCCGGTTCCTGCACATCTCCGGTCCGGCCCGGCTCGCCCTGGGCGATGCCCTGGCCGAACGCACCCTGGCGCGCGATCCGGAAGCGCCGGCCGCGGCGGTGGAGAAGGACCGCGGACGGTTTTCCCATGCGCCCGACATCGTCACCGTGATCGCCCGGATCACGCCCGGCCACAAGGTCCCCGAACAGGAGCAGTTGCTGACCGCGGGCAGCGTCTGCTTCGCCCTGCTGCAGGCCGCGCAGGCGCTGGGTTTCGGCGCGCAGTGGCTGACCGGCTGGATGGCCTACGACGAGGCCGTCGCCGCGCTGCTGGGCCTGGGCGCGAACGAGCGCATCGTCGGCTTCATCCACATCGGCACGCCGCGGATGGAAGCCCCCCGAGCGGGAACGGCCGGATCCGGCCGCCCTGCTCAGCGAATGGCGCCCCGATGGCCGCTGACGCCGACTTCGCGCCGGTGCGTCCGCTCTACCTGGTCGACGCCAGCCTGTACGTGTTCCGCGCCTGGCATTCGATGCCGGACGAATTCCACGATGCCGACGGCTGGCCGACCAACGCGGTCCACGGCTTCGCCCGGTTCCTGCTGGAACTGCTGGAGAAGGAGCGTCCGCAGCACATCGCCATCGCCTTCGACGAAGCACTCGACAGCTGTTTCCGCAACCGCATCTATCCGGCCTACAAGGCCAACCGCGATCCGGCGCCGGAAGAACTGCGCCGGCAGTTCGGCCATTGCAAGGCGCTGTGCGCCGCGCTCGGGCTGAGCGTGCTGGCGCACGCCGAGTACGAGGCCGACGACCTGATCGGCAGCGCGCTGCACGGCGCGCGGCCCACCGGTTTCCGAGGGGTGATCGTCTCGGCCGACAAGGATCTGTCGCAGTTGTGTGGGAACACGACGAGCAGTGGGATTTCGCCCGCGGCCAGCGCTGGGGCATGGCCGGGGTCAAGGCGCGCCACGGCGTGGAGGCACGGCAGATCGCCGACTACCTGGCGCTGACCGGCGACGCGGTCGACAACATTCCCGGCGTCAGCGGCATCGGCGCCAAGAGCGCGGCGGTGCTGCTGGCCCATTTCGGCAGCCTGGACACGCTGCTTTCGCGCATCGACGAGGTTCCGTTCCTGCGCCTGCGCGGCGCCGCCGGCATCGCCGCGCGCCTGCGCGAACAACGCGAACACGCGCTGCTGTGGCGCGAGCTGACCACCATCGCGCTGGACGCTCCGCTGGGCACGCAGGAAGCCGGGTTCGGCCGCGCCGCCGCCGACGGCGACGTGCTGCATGCCCTGGCCGAAGCGCTGCGGTTCGGGCCGATGACCCGGCGGCGCCTGCTGGAAGCGGCCGGTCTTCCGGTCGCCGGCTTTTCGGTCGCGTGATCGCCGCGCGGCGCTGCCGCCTACAAAACGTCATCGCCAGCCGTTAGCATCGCGGCATGGATGACGCTTCCCGACACCGCAAGACCGCCACGCCCCGCACCGTCTACGAAGGCCGCTATCTGCGGATGGTCGAACGCGGTACCTGGGAGTATTCCGAGCGCACCCACAGCGGCGGGCTGGCCGCGATCATCATCGCGGTGACGCCCGACGACCGCGTGCTGTTCGTCGAACAGTTCCGGGTTCCGTTGCAGGCCAACACCATCGAGATGCCGGCCGGGCTGGTCGGCGACATCGATGCCGGCGAGTCCATCGAGGTCTCATCCGCTGTCCTGTACCACCCTGACGCGTCCTCCGGCGGTCATCTGGATGCGGCGCGCGTTCTGGGCCGGCGAGGCATTGGGCCGGCAGACGATGACCTCGACCGACTGCATCGTCTCGCCGCCGCTCGCGCTGGCAAAGGCACGCGGCATGCCGTCGCCATGGAAAACGACCGCGCAGGCGTTGCTGTAGATGAGGAACAGGGGCGGCGCGGAGGGATCCTGGCCCTGGAGGCCAGTCCGCTGCACGCTGGACTGATCCAGGATGATATTCGGCCCGAAACCGCTTCCGCTCGCCGGGGCCGGCACCGGGACGAGGTTGTGCCGGTGAGCACCATCGACGAACGTGGTCATGTTGGTCCAGTCGAAGCCACCGGACGCGCTTTGGGTGCAGGGATTGGGGAAGGAGCGATCGCTGGAACCCTTGAGCGCCACGTCCTTGCGACGGTAGATGGCCTCGCTGCGCGCACGGTTGAGGCTGGCCACGATCTTGTCGGCCTGTGCGCTCAGCCGGAGCGACCACATCATCTCGCTCAGCGCGGGTGCCGCCATGGTGGCCAGGATGGCCAGCACCGCCAGCGCGACCAGCAGTTCCAGCAGGGTGACCCCGGAGACGCCGCGGCGGCGGGGATGCGAAGGTGAATGCACTCGAATTTACTCCCGCGAGGACCGGGGTGGTCCCTGATGGCGCGTGCGGCGTCGGACGAATGGAACCGGCGACGCGGTGGCGACATGCGCGCTTCCGACAGTGGAGGGCCCGCGTGACGCCGGGCGTCGATCCTAGCGGCTCAACGGCTCGGAATGGTCCGAACGGGCGCCAATGTCATTGAAGTCGCGCCGAACCCGCTTCCGCGGAAGTCGACCCATCGCAACGACAGCCCATCGTCACCGAAGCGGCAGGAGCGCCGTCCCGGCGCGAGCTTTTTCGCGCAATCTGTCTCCCGAGCAAAGCGCTCGCGGCCGGAGGCCGCTCCTACCCCATCCTTCCCGAAGCGGCAGGAGCGCCGTCCCGGCGCGAGCTCTTCGCGCGATCTGTTTCCCGAGCGAAGCGCTCGCGGCCGGAGGCCGCTCCTACCCCATCCTTCCCGAAGCGGCAGGAGC
>OFCY01000002.1_pt1 | contig 89046 bp, 86 predicted proteins | sample 1520981 | NCBI WGS metagenome assembly OFCY01 (sample SAMEA2532533, study PRJEB24079) | metagenome
TTCGTGGGCAAGGCCGGCGCGCGGCCGGAAATCTGGTCCTACGGCCATCGCAACATGCAAGGGGCCGCGTTGCATCCGGTCACGCGCGCGCTGTGGACCAGCGAGAAGGGTAGCAGGGCGGCGACGAAATCAACCTGCCGCGGGCGGGCGCCAACTACGGTTGGCCGCTGGCGACCCATGGCATCGATTACAGCGGCAAGCCGGTGGAAGGCGCGCGCGGGCGCAGCGTGCCGGGGATGGAGGATCCGCATTACGTCTGGGAGAAATCGCCCGCGGTCAGCGGCATGGCGTTCTATACCGGCGGCCTGTTCCCGCAGTGGCGGGGCAACCTGTTCCTGGGCGCGCTGGCGGCCAAGCAGCTGATCCGGCTGGAACTGGACGGCGACAAGATCGTGCACGAGGAACGCCTGCTGGGCGAGCGCAACCAGCGCATCCGCGACGTGCGCCAGGGACCGGACGGCGCGCTGTACGTGCTGGTGGACGCGCCGGATGGAAAGCTGCTGCGGATCGCGCCGCCGGCGCAGGGAGCGGGCGCGCCGGCGCGCTAGCCGGTGGCGGCCGCGGCCACGGGCGCCGCCACCGTCACGGCGGGCTTGCGCGCGATGAAGTCCACGCTGGTGATGCACAGCTGTTCCGGCGGGATGCCGGCGAACTGCGGATGCACCGGCGTGGCGGCCAACTGGCGCAGGCGTTCCGGACGCGCGTTCGAGGTATCCAGCACGATCGCGAAGCCGCAGTCGCGGGCGTCATCGACGAAGCGGTGCGCGCGCAGCCGGTTCTGGTACAGGAAGGCGTTGTTCCAACGCTGCCACTGACGATCGGAATAGCGCAGGTAGTGCAATTGGTGGATCCCGCGATCCACGTAGGCGTAGTGATCGCCGCAGTTGACCGAATGGAACATGATCCCGCCCGGCGCCAGGATCCGCATCGATTCGCGGTACATCGCGCCGATGACTTCCGGCGGCACGTGTTCCAGCACGCTGTTGGAGAACACCACGTCGACCTCGCCATCGGCCAGGGTGGTGCGGGTGGCATCGGCCGGGGCGCGGTACTGGACCACGCCATCGGTGGCCGCTTCCAGCGAGTCGCCAGCCAGCAGGCGGTTGCGCAGGCGCAGGTAACGCTCGCGCACCGCGTGCGGCTCCGCGCCGCCGGCCTCGGCGATGCGCGGCAGGAATTTTTCCAGGGTGGCGACGCAGCGTTCGGTCAGATCGCGGCGCAGATGGGTGTTCAGATCGTAGGTGGTGACGCGCGCCGCGCCGGCCAGGTAGCAGGCGAACGGAAAGGTCGGATACCAGCCGGTGCCGATCTCGAAACCGCGCATGCCGGCGAACGGCGCGCCGGCATCGCGCAGGTGGCCGGCCATGATCGCCCAGTCGTCGATCTTCACCGACAGTTCGCGCTCGAAGTCCTGCAGGCCGCCGAACTGGCGTTGCAGGTGGAAATGCAGGGTATGGCCGCCGGGCAGGTATCCCAGCACTTTCTGGACCATTCCTTTGACTCGCCAGTGCATGTCGGCTCCGTGATCGGGTGGGTGCGCTCAGCCCGCCGGGACGGCCAGCGGCGCGTCGGTGGCGCGATGGGCGTGGGGGGCGGTGCGCGTTTCGTTGAGCTGGCGGTGCACCAGCATGGTCGAGAGGATGCCGACGAAGGCCTGGTTGTCGGCGAAACCGCTGGCGCGGCCCTGCCGGCATTTCTCCACCAGCCGCGACACCGCCTGCGGCTCGAAGTAGCCGGCATCGCGGATGGACGCGGGCGCCAGCAGTTCGGCGACGTAGTCCAGCGGCTTGCCGTCGAAGAAGAAACTCTGGCTGTCCGGTGCGCGGTAGGGCTGCTTGGTCCGCTGCACGATATCGGCCGGCAGCAGATCCGCCAGCGCGCGGCGCAGCAGGTACTTCTCGGTCATGCCGCGGATCTTGAAGCTCGGCGGCAGCCGGTTGGCGAACTCGATGACCCGGTGATCCAGATAGGGAAAGCGGCCCTCGATGGAATTGGCCATCGCCACCCGATCGCCCTGCGAGGACAGCAGGTAGCCGGCCAGCAGCGACTTGGCTTCCACGTACTGATCGCGCGCCAGCGGACTCCACGCCATGATCTCCGGCGGCAGGGTCTGCTCATAGGCGTCCAGCGGATCCCAGCTGGCGGAGGCCGCGCGCAGATCCGGCGACAGGAATCCCAGCGCACGCTGCGAGGTGGTCCAGCGCGGGACGTGCGCGAACACCGGACGATGCAGGTGTTCCATGCCCTGGCCGAAGAACGACTGGGCGAAACCCGGATGGCTGACCGGCGAGTTGCGCAGGTAGCCGTACAGGCGTTCCAGCAGGCGCGGACGCAGGTGCGATTCCGGCTGCCGCGCCCAGAACCGGCGCACCTTGGCTTCCTTGAACAGGTCGTAGCCGCCGAATACCTCGTCCGCGCCTTCGCCGGTCAGCACCACCTTGTAGCCGTGCTCGCGCACGCTGCCGGCCAGCAGCATCAGCGGCACCGGCGCGGTGCGCAGTACCGGTGTCTCGGTGTGGCGGATCAGGCGCGGGAAGGCTTCGCCGATGTCGCGGCGGGTGCAGCGCAGGGTGGTGTGGTCGGTGCCGAGGTGGCGGACCATCGCCTGCTGGTGTTCGCTCTCGTCGAACTCGCCGTCCTCGAACGCGACCGAGAAGGTGCGGACCGGCGTGTCGGTGAATCCCTTGATCAGCGCGACGATGCCGGAGGAATCCAGGCCGCCGCTCAGGTAGGCGCCGACCGGGACGTCGGCGCGCAGTTGCAGGCGCACGGCGTCGACCAGCAGCGCGCGCAGTTCGTCGGTGGCCTGTTCCACCGACAGCGGGTAGCGCGAAGGCGAGGTTTCGGCGGCGTCCGGGAACGTCCAGTTCCAGTACGGACGCAGGTGCTGGCTGCCGTCGGCCTCGATGCTCAGCAGGCAGCCCGGCGGCAGGCTCTGCACGCCTTCGTACAGGGTGTCCGGATCCACCGGAGCCCAGTAGGTGAGGGTCTGCATGAGCGCGCGCGGATTGAGCTGCGCGCATTCGGGCAGCACCGCCAGCAGCGACTTCACCTCAGAGGCGAACCACACCCGGCCATGGCGGTGCGCGTGATAGAGCGGACGGATGCCGGCACGATCCCGTGCCAGCACCAGCCGCCGGCGCTCGCCGTCCCACAGCGCGATCGCGAACTGGCCGTTGAGGTGCTGGACGAAATCGTCGCCATAGCGGTCGTACAGATGCACGATCACTTCGGTGTCGGAATGGGTGTAGAAGCGGTGGCCGCGCGCTTCCAGATCCCGGCGCAGTTCCACGTAGTTGAAAATCTCGCCGTTGAACACCGTCCATGCGGTGCGGCGCTCGTTGTGGATCGGTTGGTCGCCGGTGGCCAGGTCGATGATCGACAGGCGCGCATGCGCCAGCGCCGCGCCGGGTTCGGCATGGAAGCCGAAACCGTCCGGGCCGCGATGGGCCAGCGGATGGATCATCCGTTCCAGCGCCGCGCGCGCGTCGTCGGGCCTGACATCCGCGCCGCTGAAGCCTGCGATTCCGCACATGCTCGGGTCTCCTTTCGCAGGTCAGGTGGAGCCGGCGGCGTACAGCGCACGCTCGCCCCGGGCTTCGGCCAGCACTTCCTCGCAGGCCAGCAGGGTGTCCTGGGCCACCTGGCGCCAGTCGCGCGAGAAGCGGCGGGCCAGGGCGGCCTCGTCCCAGTCGCGTTCCAGCGCTTCGCGCAGGCCCTCGGCCAGCGCGGCCGGATCGCGCGCCGGCACCAGCACGCCGCTGGCCGCGTCGACCACTTCGGGAATGCCGCCGACCGGGGTGGCGACCACCGGCCGGCCGCAGGCCAGCGCCTCGACCAGTACATTGGGATGGCCTTCGGAATAGCTGGGCAGGGTGACCGAGGTCGGAGGCGCACATCCAGCGCGCGACCTCCGCCGGCGGGCGGGTGCCGGCGAAGCGCACCGGCAGGTCGCCGGCCGCGGCCAGCGCCGCCAGTTCGGCATGCATCGGGCCTTCGCCCACCAGCACCAGTTGCAGGCGCGGGCGGCTGGCGCGCAGCGCGCCGGCGGCGGCGAGCAGTTCGCGCAGGCCCTTCTCGGGCACCAGCCGGCCCACGTAGGTGACCACTTCGGCCTCCGCGGACAGGTCCAGGGCCTGGCGCGCTTCGGCGCGGTCGGCCGGATGGAAGATGGACGCGTCGCAGCCGTTGGGGATGGCGCGGATGCGGTCCGGGTCGGCGCCGTAGTCGCGTTCGGCGACCCGGCCCAGATCCTCGCTGACCACCAGCAGGCGGCGGGCGGCATGCAGCACCGGGCGGGTCAGGCGGCGGCTGACGGCGTCGCGCACGCGCAGATCCGAACCGCGCGCCCCGACCACCAGCGGCACGCCGAGCCGGCGCGCGGGCAGCATCGCGCCGTAGGCGTCCGGGTACAGCCAGTACGACAGCACCAGGTCCGGGGCGAAGGCGCGCATCGGCGCGGCGATGGCGCGCGCGCACAGGCGGCCGTTGAACGGGCGGCTGACGGCGGGCAGGGCGGGGTAGCGCACGTATTCGACGTCGCAGCCGGGCACGTGGTGGTGTTCGTCCGAGGCCCGGTACAGGTAGCTGCGCGGCTGCGCCCAGCGCGGATAGGTGGCGATCGGGCTGAGCACGCGGACCTGCGCCAGCCGCGAAAGCTCGCGCACGGTCTGGTAGATCGGGCGGCCGCGGTTGGGCTCGCCGGCAATCGGGAACTGCGAAGTGACGATCAGCAGCCGCATGTCGCCCCGCCTCGGCAAGGTGCCGGGAACTGGCCTGTCGCGGGACTCGCTAGCGTTATATCGACCATGCAGTGAACCGGTTCCGGGAGTTGATGTGGTCCGCGAGAAGTCGCCTTCCGTGCGCGTGGTGGAGTTGGATGCCCTGAGGGGCATCGCCGCCGTGGCCGTGATGGCTTACCACTACACAACGCGGTACACGGAGCAGATAGGCCATGCCGGGGGGATGCCGCTGGACCTGCTGGCCGGCAAGTACGGCGTGCAGCTGTTCTTCCTGATCAGCGGTTTCGTCATTTTCATGACCCTGGAGCGGACCCGGACCGCGATGGATTTCGTGGTCTCGCGCTTCTCGCGGCTGTTCCCGGGCTACTGGGCGGCGCTGGCGCTGACCAGCCTGGTGGTCTATTCGATCGGGCTGCCGTTGCAGCAGCTGTCGCTGCACGACTGGGCGCTCAACCTGACGATGTGCCAGGAAATCCTCGGTGGCGAGCATCTGGACGGCTCCTACTGGACCTTGCAGATCGAACTGTTCTTCTACGCGCAGATGCTGCTCTGGTACATGCTGGGGCTGCTGAAACGGATCCACTGGATCATCGCCGGCTGGCTGGTGCTGGCCGCCATCGAGGGCCTGTGCGAGAAGAACGGCTGGCATTTCTCCTACGTGCTGCGCGAACTGCTGATCCTGCGCTTCATCCCGTTCTTCGCGATGGGCATCCTGTTCTACCGGATTCGCCAGAACCCGGCGGAGTGGCGTTTGAACGCGATCATGATCGGGCTGTGCCTGCTGGCGATCGCGGTCGGCGAGCGGCCGGTGTTCCTGCTGGTCGGCACGATCTGCTGCGCGATCTTCATTGCTTTCACCCTCGGCTGGCTGCGCTTCCTCAACGTGCGCGTGTTCGCCTGGCTGGGGACGCTCTCGTATTCGCTGTACCTGATCCACCAGGCCATCGGCTTCGCGGTGATCTACCGGCTGGAACAACTGGGCGCGCCGAGCCTGCTCGCCTGCGCGGCGGCGGTCCTGGTGGCGTTCGTCCTGGCCACGCTGCTGACCTACGGCGTGGAGAAGCCGGCGATGCGCTGGATCCGTTCGGAATGGAAGCGCCGCGGCATGCGCCTGGAGACCGCGTGAGCGCTTACGATGGCGGGCGCGCGGGGCGTCGCGGGGAGCCGGTTTGAAGGACAAGCAGAGGATTGTTTCCGCCGCCGCGTGGAGCATTGGCGCCGGCCTGGCCGGGCGCGCGGTGGGGCTGCTCGGCACCTTGCTGATCGCCCGTCACCTGAGTCCGGACATCGTCGCCGAGGTGACGGTGGCGACCGTGATCGCGCTGACCGGCAACTGGATCGGTGCCTGGGGCTGCGGCCAGTACGTGATGGTGCGCGGCGGGGAAGGGCGTGAGGCGGTGTTCACTGCCAGCCTGTTCTATCTGCTGGCCGGCGCGCTGGTGATCGCGATGACCTGGTGGTCGATGCCGTGGCTGGCGGACTGGTTGCAGGCACCGAACCTGGCCAGCTACCTGCCCGGCGCGCTGCTGGGCATCGGCATCCGCCGGCTGGGCGCGATACCGGACAAGCTGCTGGCGCGCGAACTGCGGTTCGGCCGCATCGCGATGGCGACCGCGCTGGGCGACGTCGCCTATGCGGCGGTCGCCGTCACCCTGGTGAGCACGACGGAGCTGGGCGGACAGGCGATGATCCTGGGCTTCATCGCGCAGTCCTGCGTGATCGCCGCGATCACCATCGCCGGCACCGGCTGGCGCAGTTGGCTGGCGCCGGCACGGATCCGCTGGGAACGGGTGCGCGACATCGCCCGCTTCGGCGCGCCGATCACCGGCGAGATCACCCTCAGCGAAGGCGGCCGCTACTGGGACAAGCCGTTGATGCTGCGGCTGGTCGGCGCGAACGACGCCGGTGCCTACGGCATGGCCTTCAACCTGGCGCAGTTGCCGGCGGTCTACGTCGGCGGCCACATCGGCACGGTGATGGTGCCGGCGATCGTGCGCGCCGAACCGGCCGCGCGGGCGCCGCTGGTCGTCAACGCGCTGGTGGTCGCGGCGGTGCTGCTGTGCCCGATGGCGGCCGGACTGGCGGTGTGCGCGCCGACCCTGGTGGCGGCGCTGCTGCCGCCGGCCTGGGCGATGGTGGCGCCGCTGCTGGGCGTGCTGGCGCTGATGATGCTGCTGGGTCCGGGCAGTTTCATCCTGTCCTCGTTCCTGACCTCGCTGGGACGCAACGGCGTGCTGCTGTGGATCGAGGTGGCGACGATGGCGGTGCTGGTGGCCGCGTTCGTCGTGCTGGCGCGTTGGGGAGTGGTGGCGGCGGCGTTCGCGGTCGGCGTGGCGATGCTGGTGCAGTGGCTGCTGACGGTGCGCGCCTGCCATCGCGACGGCGTGCGCCTGGGCCGGTTGTGGCCGCCGCTGGCGCGGGTGGCGCTGGCCTGCGTGGCGATGGTGCTGGCGGTGTGGGGCGTGCGTGCGATGATGGCCGGCCAGTTGCCCGCGATGGCGCGGCTGTTGCTGGAAGTGGGGATCGGGGGGCTGGTCTATCCCGCGGCGCTGGCGCTGTGCGGCGGCGGCCTGTTGGGGAATCTGCTGCAGTCGGCGGGCCTGGGGCGGCTGCCGCTGCTGGGACGCTGGTTGCGCGGTTGAGGGGGAGCGGTGCGGGCATCGGCCCGGCCGGATCGAATTCAGGGCTCCACGGAGCCGGGGGGAGTACTGGAATGTTCGATTTCAATGCCATCGTGCTGCTGCGGCGTGACGCGGGCAATCCGTGCGAGATCGCGCTGGAACCCCATCAGCATTTCACGGAACTCCGGCTGGGCGACGAGGGACGCCTGTCGCAGGTCTATCGGCAGCAGGGCCGCACCGGCGATCCGGGGCGCCTGCGCCGACGCTTCGAGCGCGGCTTCCGCTGCTTCGCGGTGGAGGAGGGCGATCAGCTGATCGCCTGGTTCTGGGCGCTGCACGGCGTGCCGCGCTATTTCGACGAGATGGGCTGGCTGTTCCCGCTGGACAAGACCCGGGTCTGGTTGCGCGACGCCTACGTGCTGCCGGAGCGGCGCGGCCGCCGTCTGCTGTCGGCGATGATGGCGATCGGCACCACGGTGGAATCGGCGCCGCTGGAATACCTGTCCGACGTGAGTTACTCCAATCGTCCGTCGCTGCGCGCGCACCGGGCGATGGGATTCGAACCGTTCACCACCGTCTACGGTTTGATGCTGGGCCGCCGCCTGCTGTGGCGCAGCCGGCCGCCGGCGCAGTTGCCGGCGCCGACTGCGTTGCATCCGCACAAGCGGGTGGTCTGGCTGAGCGCGGAGGAACGCGCCTGGCATCACGCGCAGATTGCCTGAACTGCCTGCTGGCTGATCGGCGCGTCGCGCTTCAGTCGTCGTGGCCCATCCGGTAGGCCAGCGGCCGCAGTACGCGTGCCGATGACAGCCAGCGATTGGCGGCGGCACCGGCGGCGAGCACGCCGGACACCATGACCTGGCGATCCGGCAGCAGTTCGGCCAGGTAGGAATTCTCCTGCGCCTGGCTGTCGAACTGGCGCAGCTGCGGCCAGCGCGCGTTCATCGCCTCGAACAACTGCCATTCGTTGACGCGGCCGGGACTGGCCTGGCGGTAGTCGGGATCCCAGCCGGTCTTGAAGCCGCTGAGCACCTGCCCGGACATCAGATTGCTGGTGGAAGCGATCACGCGATCGCCGCACAGCATTTCCACGAACACCAGCGCGCCGGTCGGCGCCAGCCGCGCCGCCATGTCGAGGAAGAAACCGCGCTGCGCCTCGCTGGCGTGCATCGAACTGCCGGCGCCGCCCTTCCAGCCCGCGTGTTCCAGCGCCAGGTGGCGCTCGGCCGCGGCCTGATCGGCATCGCCGCCCTGCAGGATGCGGGTGGAGATCTCGCCCTGCTCCTGCAGGCGGCGCAGCCGCCGGCGCAGATCCTTGAGCACCGAGCCACGCATGCGCGCGGTGGTGGAAACACCGGCGCGGGTGCGCAGCACCGGCCGCTGGAAGCGTCGAGTCTCGTGCCATTGCAGGCGCGGATCGCGGGTGGCCCACAGCGCCGCCGACAGCGGGCATTCGGCGACCAGGTTGTGCAGCAGCAGCACGCGCAGCACCAATCCAGGCCGCGCCATCAGATCGAGCGTCGCGGCGGCCACCGTCTCGGCATGACCGGGCGCATGCAGCAGGCCGGACTGGAATGCGTGCGCGTGGCGATAGCCGCGCCAGTGCGGCAGCGGCACGAACAGGTTGGGCGAACGGCGCTCCAGGCAGGCCAGGCCGATCAGTTCGCCGGTGTCGTCGCGCACGCGCAGCAGCGAGGGCGGTGCCTTCGGCGTCAGCCAGCGCGCGGCGGCCTGCACGAAGCCCGGCGCCAGGAACGGATTGGAAGCGGCGCTGTTCCGCGCCAGTTGTTCCCATTCGTCGAAATCGGCGGGTTGCAGTCGGCTCCAGTCATCGATGGCGACGCTGGCGGTCATGCCGGCACCGTGCCGTGCCGGCGCCCGCGCAGCGCATCCATCACCCGCGTGCGCAGGCCCAGGCGATCCACCGACAGCCAGGCCATGCGGCCCTCGGCCATCGCCAGCACGCGCTTGTAGTCCATGTCGCCGGCCATCAGCTCGTAGCGCGACTGGCCCTGCTGGATGGCGTGCTGCACCGCCTCGGTCACACAGCAGCCCGGGGCTGCCGCAGTCGCCGATGCGCGGGTAGTCGATGCCGGCCTGGTAGAAGCAGACCACGCCGCGCGAAACCAGATGGTAGAGATAGCCGGCCACGTCGTCCGCCGGTCTTCGAAGCGCAGCAGCTGCGCGCCATGAGTCGGGTGCGGAATCGGCGATCAGCTGGGCGGTAGGAAGGCGATGATGCGCGGATCCGCGAACGCGCCCTGTTCGCCGGCTTCGGCGGTCCAGTGCGCCTGGTGCAGTTCGACCAGCCCGTCGAACGAACGCCAGGCGCTGCGCCGCTTACCCACCCACCCTCCACCCGCAGTTCGCCCCAGCGCTCGCCCAGCTTGCGCGCGGTGCGGCGGACGCGGGCGCGGGTGTTGCGGCCGAGTACGCTCGACAGGTACAGGCCGTGATCCTCGCGCAGGCCGGTCAGATCGATGTATGGCGTCGGCCGCTTGAACATGCGCAGGCGCAGATCCGGCGCGCGCATCTGCTCCAGCGGAATGCGATCGACTTCGATGCCCGGCAGGAACAGGGTCAGCCAGTGGTGCTCGTGGCGGTGCAGGTGATCCACGAACGCCGACCAGGGTGTCGCTTTCCAGGCCCGTCTCGCTGAGCAGGCCGTTGAATTCGATGGTCAGGCTGTCGAGCGCGCGATCGCCGACCTGGTGCAGGCGCAGGTGGTGGGGCCCAGGCCGAAGAAGCGGCGGCGCGCGGTGACGATGCCCAGCCCGATCAGGCGCTTGTTCAGATAGACCGACGCCAGCCGCGCGTTCTTGCGCGGGCAGATCAGCTTCAGCCATTCCCAATCCACAGCCAGCTGAGGAACACGCTGCAGCGGGAGCGGCTTTCCAGTTCCTCCCAGCGCAGGCGAAGGAGTTCGAGATCCGGCAGCGGTTCCAGGCGGACGTCGAAGGAGCGGGTGGCGGGCGAGAGCATCGTGGTTTTCTCGTATCCGTGGAGAGGTGTCACCACGATCCCGCGCGACCGCGCGGGATCAGGGCGGGTGATGCAAGGGTTGTGCCACGCGGGCGCGCATCGACGGAAGCGGCGGGAAGGAAGGCGACGCGGTCAACCGAACGTCGCATCCAGTCCCTGCTCCACGCCCACGCGCGGCGTCCAGCCCAGCTGTTCGCGCGCGGCGGTGGTGTCGAAATTGGCCAGCGGCCGCAGCGAACGCACGCGGTAGCGGGTCAGCGGCACGTCGCGCTTGAGCAGCTTGCCCAGCAGTTCCACGCCCCAGCCCAGCAGCATGAACATCCACACCGGCACCCGCAGTCGCTTGAGTTCGCCGCCCAGCTTGCGCTGCGCGCGTTGCAGGTAGGCTTCCTGGGTGACGGCGGAGGTATCCACGATGTTGAAGACGCGGCCGGGCGCGCCGGGTGCGTCGGCCGCCTGCACCAGCGCGTCCACCACGTCGTCGATGTAGACCAGCGGCAGCGTCTGCGCGCCGCTGCCCACCGCGACCCAGCGGCCGGCCAGGCCGATGACGCCGTTGGGGGTGACCTTCTCCGCGCCGGGGCCGAAGATCTGGCCCGGGCGCAGGATCACCGCCGGCAGGCCCTGGCGCTCGATCGCCTCGCGCACGTGGCGCTCGGCGCTCAGCTTGGTCTGGGTGTAGGCGCCGCGCCATTCCGGATGCGGTTCATAGGCGGAGGATTCGTTCATCACCGCGGTCGGCGCGCGGCCGGCGTGATCGAACACGCTCATCGAACTGACGTAGACCAGGCGGCGGCTGCCGTGGGCGAGGCAGGCATCGACCACGTTGCGGGTGCCCCACACCTCCACCCTCGAAATCGCGCGGTCCGCCGCGCATGGCCGCGCCGACGTGATAAACCACGCCCGCGCCCTTGACCGCGTGGTCGACGATGCGCGGATCGCCCAGATCGCCGATCACCGTCTGCACGCCGGGATCCTGCGCGTAGGCGGTGACCGGGCGACGCACCAGCACGCGCACGCTGCGGCCCTCGGCGCGCAGGCGCGCGACCAGCCGGCGGCCGAGGAAACCGGCGGCGCCGGTGACCAGCGCATCGGCGGGCGGCAATTCGGTGTAGCGGCTTTCCAGCAGGGCGAGGCGCTGGCGGTCCGGTTCGGCGCACAGCGGTTCCAGCAGGCGGGCGATGCGCAGCGCGTCCTCGCCGGTGAACGGCGGCGCGGCGCCGTCGCGCGCGGCCTGGGCGAACGCCTGCGCGCCGTGGCGGATGCCGGGCGAGGGCTTGAGCAGGCCGGTGGCGAAGCGCACCACGTTCCAGGGAATCCGGAACACGTCCTTGAGCGAACTGAAGAACGCATTGGCGACGATACCGATGAACTTCGGGCCGGGCAGCACGCGGTGGACGCGGCAGGTCTGCAGGAAGCGATCCACCTCGATGGTGCCGCGGGTACCGCGCACGAACACGCGGTTCTCCATCGGCCGCGCGTTCCAGGACAGCAGCAGCCGGCCGGTGCCACGCGCGGCGCGCACCTGCGCCTGCCATTCGTCGAAGTGCAGGTTGGGATCGGTGCCGCGCGCCTGGAATGCGACCTCGGCATGTTCGATGTCGCCGAGGAACGCCTCGAGGGTGTACAGGCCGTGCACGCCGAGATCGCGGAATGGATAGGAACCCTGGGTCACCGAACCGGGCAGCGGGCCGCCGGCGTAGGGCGGATATTCGGAATTGCGGATGATGTCGACCGACACGACTTCGCCGATCCGGCCGTCGCGCACCGCCTGCAGGGCCTGCATCAGCACCGGATCGAACAGATCCGAATGATTGACGCCCAGCAGCAGGCCGCGGCTGCGGGCACGGGCGATCATCGCTTCGCAATCGGCCACGCTGTCGGCCATCGGTTTTTCGACCAGCACGTGGCAGCCCATGTCCAGCGCCGCCAGCGCGATGGCCGGATGCGAGGACGGCGGGGTGAGCACGTACACCGCCTGCGGCTGGGCGTCGGCGAGATCTTCCAGGCGCGCGGCCGCGCGCGCCACGCCGAAGCGCTGGGCCAGTGCCTGCGCCGCCGGCAACTGGTTGTCGCAGATGCCGACCACGTCGACGAAGTCCAGCCGCTTGAGCGCGGCCAGATGATGGGTGGCGACATAGCCGGCGCCGACGATGGCGACGCGCAGGCGGGTGGACGGGGAAGCGGGCGATGGGGGTGGTTGAGCATGATCAGAAAGGGGCGTTGGCGTTGCAGGGCCTGCGCGACCGTGTCCAGCACGGTGTCCACGCGGTTGTCCCAGGTCTGTTCTCAACCCGCGGCGATGCGTTCGGCGGCCGCCTGCGGGGTGTCTTCGGCCAGCGCGGCTTCCAGCGCGCGCAGGTAGCCGTCGCGGTCGTGGGCGATGCGCACCCAGCGCGAGAACTTCTCGATTTCGGGGTTGTGCACGCTGACTACCGGTTTGCCGGTGGCCAGGTATTCGCGCAGCTTGAGCGGATTGGCGTTGGCCACCTGGCGGTTCATCCGGTACGGAATGATCGCCACGTCGAACGCCTTGGCCCACTGCGGCAGGCTGGCGTAGGGCTGCGCGCCGGCCAGGCGCACGTTGGGCAGCGCGCGCAGTTCGCTCACGTCGGCGGCGGCGTGGCCGACCAGCAGGAAGGTCCAGCGCGGACGCTGGCGCGCCAGCCAGGCGATCAGATCCAGATCGATCCATTCGTGCAGCGAGCCGATGTAGCCGATCACCGGGCCGGGCAGGTCGCGCGCGGCGGCGGGCAGTTCGGTGCCGGCCTCGCTGGCATGGCGGAACAGATCCACGTCCACGCCGTGCGGCGAATAGAACGTGTGCGGGTTCAACCCGCGCTTGTGGTCGAGCAGCGCCGGCGGGGCGACGAATTGCAGATCCGCGGCGCGGCTGAGGGCCTCGTCGCGGCGGCCGATCAGCTCCGCGTCCACGCCCGGATGCGCGGCGTAGTCGTCGATGCAGTAGTACACGCACAGTTCCTCGCCAAGGCGCCGGGCCAGGAAGCCCGGATGCGGCACGACGAACCAGGAAATGCGGCGCTGGATGCCGACCGCGCGCAGCGCGCGGCGCACCGCCCAGCGTCCGAACAGGCGGTTGAACGCGTCCACGCCGGGAATCCGCCGGAATGGCAGCTGCGGCACGGTGCAGCGCCAGAAGCCGTCGCGGATGCGTTCGGGCCGGCGCAGGGCCGCGCCCAGCTTGCGCCACGCCTTCTTCAGGTCGCGGCCGGAGGCGTTGGGCGCGCGCATGCCCGGCGAGTCCACGTACAGCACCGGCATGCGCTCGGCCAGGCGGGTGGCGACGTGATGGCTGCTGGTGCGGTTTTCCGCGTTCCAGTCGTTGCCGAAGTACACCACGCCCAGCCCCTGCAGGGTCGCGTCGGCGTCAGTCATCGCGCCACCATGCGATCAGCCAGGCGGTGCCGCCATGATGGATCCAGTCCCTGTGCACGCCGGGGATGCTCTCCACTTCGGGCCGATCCGGCCGCAGGCCGGCGCGAAGAAAGTGATCAGCCCGTTGCGGCCCAGGTGGCGCATGCGCGCCACGGTCGCGGCGGGATCGCTGAGGTAATAGAGCACTTCGCAGGCGGTGACCAGATCGAAGCGGTGGCGCTGTTCGCCCCACGGCTGGTGGAACAGGTCGGCGGCGGCGAAATGCGCGCGCGGCAACCGCGCCTGCGCGCGCGCCACGGCGTGCGCGCTGACGTCCAGGCCGTACTGCTCATCGCTCAGGCGGGCCAGGTATTCGGTCTGGTGGCCTTCGCCGCAGCCGATTTCGAGCACGCTGCCGACCCGGCCGAACGCCTGTTCGATCACCCGGTTGGTGGCCTCGAAGCGGGTCCGCTCCATCGCCGAATCCATGTTCCAGGGATCCTCCATGCGATAGGCCATGTCCAGCCGGGCATGGTTGTCGCTGCCGCCGACGCCGCGCAGCGCGTACTTCATCCACAGGCGTCGCTGCGCCTTCTTCAGCAGTCCGGCGGTGCCAGCAAACATTCGAATCCCCCTGAACCTTCGTCCTTCAGCAGTGCGGCACCTCCTCGGTCGCCGCATGCGCGCTTGCCTCGTCCACCCGCAGCGGCCGCAGCGGCGAGCTGTACCAGCCGGCCACCTTGCCGCAGCGGAACTCGACCCACGAGGGGCCGTAGTCCCAGCGGGCCGCATGCTCGCCATCGGGTTCGCCGAGGATGCGCCGGGCCTGCCGGGTGTCCATGCCGACGGCAAGCCGGCTGGTGATCTCCGGCGTGCCCAGTCCCGGCGAAACCGCGTCACCGGGACCTGCGGGATCCAGCGAGGGCGTGGCGCTCTTCTGAGCGCCCCACCAGTACAGCACCAGCGCAAGCAGCGCCAACATCAGCAGGTAACGGCGACGACGCGCAAATCCGGTCACCGGTGCGGGCTCGGGGTCCTCGTCGGCGTCGTTGGCCGGTTCGGAATCACGCGTCCATGCGGTCCGCCCGGCGGCGAACGCGGGCGCCTTGGCCGCCGTGGGCGCGGGCGGAAGTTCGTCCACGAACACCGGCGCGTCGCCGTCGTCCCCGGCCGGCATCAGCGTCGGCCGTGATGCGCCGGGCAGGCGGCCGTGGGTGCGATGGAACTCCAGCGCCGCCGCGTACATGCGGTTGAGCCGCTGCAGGCGCGCGATCTCGACCGGCTGGCGCTGGTGATCCGGATGCAGCTGCGTCACCCGGCGGCGGTAGGCATGCTTGAAATTCAGCATGCTGCACTCCGCGTCCAGCCCCAGTTCGTTGTACAACGCGACGAAGTCGGTATCGTCCGACATGCAGAAAACGCCCCTGATAATCCCCGTTTACGTTAGCGCAGCGCGCTCGCGTTCGCCTGCCAGACGACAAACCGGCGCGAATGCGGCCACCGGGCGCGGGCGTGGCCGGATTCGGCGGCAATCCGCGTATTCAGGGCATCGGGCACGGTTGCCGGATGCGGATGGATGATGGCCAGGGGAGCATCGAAACAGGCAAGGGAACGCGCGGGCCGCAGGCAGCTGCTGGCGCGCTGGTGCCACCGTGCCGGCGTGCTGCCGCTGCTGGGACGGATGCGGCTGGGGCCGCGCGACGCGGTGCGGGTGCTGGCCTACCACCGCGTGCTGGAATCGGCCGAGCCGGATGATTTCAGTTTCGACACCGAACTCATCAGTGCATCGGCGCGGGCCTTCCGCGAACAGATGGAATACCTGAAACGGCATTTCGTGCCGATGTCGTTCGCCCAGGTGCTGGACCACCTGGACCGGGGCCGGCGGATTCCGCGCGGCGCGGTGCTGGTGACCTTCGACGACGGCTACACAACAACTACCGCATCGCCTTCCCGATCCTGCGCGACCTCGGAATGTCGGCGATGTTCTTCGTCTCCACCGGCCACATCGACTCCGGCCGTCCCTACGCCTACGACTGGCTGGTGCACATGGTGTGTTCCACCCCGGCCGCGCGGCTGCAGGCGCCGGAGCTGGGCGTGGACTGGACCCTGGGCGAGGGCCTGGGCGAACGCCGCGTGCAGGCTTCGGAGCTGCTGGACCGGCTCAAGTCGCTGGACGACGAGGGCCAGAGCGCGCTGATCGCGCGGCTGGAACGGGAGTGGGACATGCCGCGCGATCGCGGCCATCCGCACTGCCGCCCGATGACCTGGGACCAGCTGCGCGAGATGCGCGCGGCCGGCATGGAAATCGGTTCGCACGGCGTGGACCACCGGATGCTGGCCAAGCTGCCGCGCGAACGCATGCTCGCCGAGGTGCAGGGTTCCAAGCAGGCGCTGGAGCGCGAACTGGGCGCGCCGGTGGCGGTGCTGTCCTATCCGGTCGGCGGGCCGGACGCGTTCGACGGCGACACCGTCGAGGCGGTGCGCGCGGCCGGTTTCCGGATGGCGTGCAGCTACGTGGCCGGCACCCGCGCCATCGAGGCGACCACGCTGTATTCGGTGCCGCGCCTGCCGGTGGAACGGCAGATGGACCGGGAATGGTTCGAGGCGATGGTGGCGGTGCCGGAAGTGTTCAGTTACTCATCACGGTTGCGCACAGGTTGATCGAGCGGAGCGACAGGGGCTGATGTTCTTTTTCATCTTGGTTTATCTGGCGCTGGTGATCATCCGGCCCCAGGACTATCCGGCCGTTGCCGAAAACCCCGGGCCGCCGCTGCAGTCGATCGCGCTGCTGCTGGCGGCCGGGCTGTGGGTGTTCTCCGCGCGCAAGTCGTTCTCTGCGCCGCAGTACCTGCTGATTCCGTGCTTCCTGGTCGTGGCGATGTTCTCCAAGGTGGTGAACGGCTGGCCGGGCGGCGCGCTGTTCGTGTTCTTCATCTTCGCGCCGGTGCTGCTGGCCTACGTGCTGCTGGCCAACGCGGCCAACACCCGCGAGCGGCTGGAGACGGTGATGGCGGTGCTGACCATCTGCGCGGGCGTGCTGGCGCTGCACGGCGTGGAGCAGGCCACCCTCGGCATCGGCTGGACCGGGGTGGAACTGTCGCAGGGCACCCGCATCCAGTACGTCGGCATCTTCAACGATCCCAATGACCTGGGCCTGCTGTTCGTGATGTGCCTGCCGATGGCGTTCTACCTGAGCGCGCGCGGCGGCCTGATGGGCCTGCGCCGGCTGTTCTGGCTGGTGGTGGCGGGACTGTTGATATACGGCTGCTACCTGACCAACTCGCGCGGCACCCTGCTGGCGCTGGTCGCGCTGCTGGGCGTGTACGTCTGGCGCAAGCGCGGCATCTTCACCGCCGGCCTGCTCGGGGTCGGGGCGCTGGGCGGGCTGATGATGCTGCCCTCGCGCCTGCAGGACATGGAGGTCTCGGAAGCCTCGGCGATGGGCCGGGTGGATTCCTGGTACGAAGGCATCCAGATGTTCATCGGCAACCCGGTGTTCGGCATCGGCGCCGGCGGCTACTCGGATCTGCACGAGCTGACCGCGCACAACTCGTTCGTGCTGGTGTTGGCCGAACTGGGCATCATCGGCTTCACCCTGTGGCTGGCCATCGTTGGCTACAGCTTCCGGATGATGCTGGCACCGCTGGGACGCGGCGACGACATCATCAACGACGTGCCGGTGGAGGTGCCGGACGAGGAGGCGCTGGCCGAGTGGCGCAAGGACCGCGCGCTGACCCTGACCCTGCTGATGTCGCTGAGCGGTTTCATCACCGCGGCGTTCTTCCTCAGCCGCAGCTACGTGATCATCCTGTATCTGCTGATTGCCCTCGTGGTCGCCCATTACACGCGCCTGCGGGAGATCTATCCGAGCCTGCCCGTGTTCAGCCTGGACAAGGACCTGCTGCGCTGGCCGATTTACGCCGTAATCGGCGTTATCGGGCTGTACGTGGTGGTCAAGGTCCTCCTGGCAATGGCATGAACAGTCGGTCGCGCACCCTCAGCAACACCCTGTTCTCCTCGGTGGGCACGTACACCGAGTACGTGCTGGGCATGCTCACCTCGATCGTCATCGCCCGGCACCTGGGACCGGACGGTTTCGGTACCTACAGCCTGGTCATCTGGCTGGTCGCGATGGGCGTGGCGATCACCAACTCGGGTACCGCCAGCGCGGCGATCAAGTTCGTCGCCGAACTGCGCGGCACCGAGCGCACCGAGATGATTCCCTACCTGCTGGACTACCTGCGGCGGGCCCAGCGGATTTTCCTGCTGGTGGTGTTGCTGGCCGGCGCCGCGGTGTTCGTCTTCGGCGGCGATCGCATCGCCCCGGGCATGAACCACAAGCTGCTGCTGGGGTTCCTGGTGGTGGCGGTGGCGCTGCGCTCGTCCTACATGTTCAACATCGGCGTGGCCAAGGGTTTCGAGAACTTTCGCGCGACCGCGACGGTGGCGCTGGTGTCCACGCCGATCAACCTGCTGCTGGTGTGTGGCCTGGCGGCTGGACGCGCCGGTGGAATGGCTGCTGGCGTGTTCGTGATTTCCAGCTTCGTGTTCTTCGGCATCTCGTTCCGCCAGACTCGCCCCGATCGGTGCCGGCGCGCCAGCCCGGCGTGCAGTTGCCGGCGCCGCTGCTGGCGCGGGTGCGCCGGCACATGGGCTGGACCGCGCTGACGGTGTCGGTCGGCTTCATGGCCGCCAGCGAAGTGGAGGTGATGTTCCTGAACATGTACGCCGACAGCCATGCCGCCGGCCAGTTCAAGGTCGCCTACCAGCTGGCGATCGGTGCGGCGATGCTGGTGCCGGGCGTGTTCGGCGCGCTGCTGCTGCCGATGATGGCCAACGCGCTGAGCCGCGGGCGCGAAGTCGCCGCGCAACGCTTCGTCGCCACCACCGGTTACCTGGTCCTGCTGGCCGCGCCGCTGGCGGCGTTCGGCGTGGTGTTCTGCGACGACGTCATCCATCTGCTGTACGGGCGCGAGTACTACGCGGCCGGTCCGGTGTTCGCCGTGTGCCTGGTGGCGGCCTGCCTGACCGCGATGACCCAGGGCGGGTCCAGCCTGCTGGTCAGCGCCGACCGCCAGCGCAGCATCCTGGTGCTGGTGATCATCTGCGCGCTGCTCAAGGTGGTGCTGGACGCAGTGCTGATCGCCCACTTCGCGCTGAAGGGCGCGGTGGTCGCCTACATCACCGTCGCCACCCTCAACGCAGCGGTCTACATGACCCTGGCCAGCCGGGTCAGCCACGCGCATCCGGAGTGGGCGCGACTGGCGCGCATCCTGCTCGCCGCCGCGCTGGCCGGGCTGCTGGCCTGGCCGCTGCGCGGCCTGCTGCCGATCGCCTCGGTGCTGGCCGGCGGCGCGGTGCTGGTGCTGGCCTACATACCGTTGACGCTGCTGCTGGGGTGCTGGAGCCGCGGCGATATCGAACACCTGCAGCACCTGCACCAGCGCTTCGCCGCGGGCCGTCCACGGCTGGGCGCACGTTTCCTGGCCTGGGCCTACCAGCGCGCGCCGGGGGAGGGCACCTCATGAGCCTGTACGAACCGCTGTTCCGGCGCGTGTTGTTCCCGCTGTACGAATCCGGCCTGCGCCGACGCAAGACATTGCGCTACCTGGACGAGTACGAGCGCAGCCAGACACTGGACGAGGAGGCGCTGCGCGCGCTGCAATGGCGCAAGCTGCAGCAACTGCTGCGCCATTGCTGGGAGCAGGTGCCGTTCTACCGGCGGACCTGGAGCGAGCTGGGCATCCGCTCGCCCGAGGACATCCGCGACCAGGACGATTACGCCCGCCTGCCGTTGCTGGACAAGCCGACCATCCGTGCCAACTTCGAAGAGCTTATCGCGACCAACCGGCGCGAGGGCCTGCTGTACAAGACCACCGGCGGATCCACCGGCGAACCGCTGAAGTTCGGCTACACCCACGAAAGCTACGAGCGCCGCATGGCGATCATGTGGCGCGGCTACGGCTGGGCCGGCGCGCGCCTGGGCCAGCGCACGCTGTACCTGTGGGGCACGCCGGTCGGCGCGCAGAAGCGCAAGGACCGCCTGTACCACGCGGCCTTCAACCGGCACATGCTCAGCGCCTTCGAGATGAGCGAGGCGCGCATGGCCGAATATGCCGACGCGATCGACCGGTTCCGCCCGGAGACCATTGTTTCCTACGTCGCGCCGATCGTGAAGATGTCCGAATGGCTGATCGCCAACGGCCGCCGCCCGCACCGGCCGCAGCGCATCCTCGGCGCCGCCGAAACCCTGCACGAGGGCCAGCGCGCGCTGATCGAACAGGCGTTCGGCTGTCCGGCCTACAACACCTACGGCTGCCGCGAATTCATGCTGATCGCGGCCGAGTGCGAACACCGCAAGGGCCTGCACCTCAACATCGATCACCTGCACGTCGAACTGGGCGCGGGCATCGGCGATGACGTCGCCGGTCCGCGCGAGATCATCGTCACCGACCTGCACAACCTGGGCATGCCGCTGCTGCGTTACGTCAACGGCGACCTGGCGACGCCGGGGCAGGGGCGCTGCACCTGCGGGCGCGCGCTGCCGCTGCTGGCCAGCGTCGACGGCCGCAAGCTGGACGCCCTGCGCACGCCGGACGGCGCTACATTCCCGGCGAATACATCGTGTACGCCTTCCTGGGAGTCACCGGCATCCGCCGCTACCAGGTGGTGCAGAAGCGCCTGGACGCCTTCGAGATCAACCTGGGTGCGCGACCATGATTTCGACCCGTCGGTGGTCGAGCGCATGGGCGCGGAGCTGCGCAAGGTGATCGGCCAGCAGGTGGCGCTGGATTTCCGCTTCGCCGACGAGATTCCGCTGACCGCCACGGGCAAGCAGCGAGTGACGGTGTCCGAACTGACATGAAGGGTATGGAAGTCATCCATTTCGTCGAGAACCTGGAACGCGGCGGGCTTGAGCGCACCGTCATCGACCTGATTGCGGCCCAGCGCGACGCCGGCCATGCCTGCCGGGTGATCTGCCTGTTCGACGCCCGGCCAGCTGGCGCCGGAGCTGACCGCGCAGGGCGTGGAGGTCACCGCTGCCACAAGCGGCGGGGCCTGGACTGGGCCGCGGTGCGCCGCGCCCGCGCGCTGCTGCGCCGCCATCCCGGCGCGGTGCTGCACAGCCACAACGCCACCGCGCATTACCACGCGGTGCTGGCGGCGTGGGGCCTGCCGCTGGCGCGGGTGATCAACACCCGCCACAGCATGGGCGCGCCGGATCCGCGCAGCCGCAAGGAATGGCTGTACCGCCGCAGCATGCGCCTGACCGACTATGTCGCCGGCGTGTGCGAAGCCGCGCGCGGTTGTTTCGCCGATCAGGGCGTGCGTCCGCGCGAGCGCTTGCTGGCGGTGCCCAACGGCATCCGCCTGGAACGCTTCCAGGCCGCCGACGCCGCCGGACGCGCGGCGCTGGCGGCGGAGCTGGGCTGGCCCGCCGGCAGCCGCATCATCGGCACGGTCGGGCGGCTGCAGCCGGTCAAGGAGCAGCAGGCGCTGCTGCGCGCGTTCGCGCAGGTGCGCGCAAAGATGCCGCAGGCGGTGCTGGCGATCGTCGGCGATGGCGCCCTGCGCGCCCGGCTGGAGGATCTGGCCGGCGAACTGGCGCTGGGCGACGCCGTGCGTTTCCTCGGCGACCGCAACGATGTCCCGCGGCTGCTGACCGGCATGGAGTGTTCGCGTTGCCGTCGCGCAGCGAGGGCTACTCCATCGCGCTGCTGGAAGCCTGCGCCGCCGCGCTGCCGATCGTGGCCACCGATGTCGGCGGCAACCGCGAGATCGTCCGCGACGGCGTCAACGGAAAACTGATCGCCCCGGGGGATCCCGACGCGCTGGCGGCGGCGCTGCTGGGCCTGCTGGAAACGCCCGAAACCGCGGCACGGATGGGCCGCGCCGGCCGCGACTGGGTGCTGGCGGAGGGTTCGTTCCGGACAATGGCGCTGCGCTACGAACGGCTGTACACCGGCCAGCCGACCGCGCTGGGCGAACTGGCTCCCGAAGTGGAGATCGGCTGATGCGCGTCGTCCTTCACCCTGTCATCGGCCACCGGCATGATCCGCATGCTGCGGCGCGCGCGCGCCGCGGTGCTTCTTCCCCCGAATCCGGACCCCACGCCGCATGAATCCCCGGCCGCGCCGACTGAAAGTCCTGCGATGGATGCCCAACGCCTGGCTCACCACGGCCGGGCCGGCCGACGGCCGCGCGATCTACCTGACTTTCGACGACGGTCCGCATCCGGAGCACACCGCGCCGCTGCTGGACCTGCTGGCCGAGCACGATGCCCGCGCCAGCTTTTTCCTCATCGGCCAGCAGATCGAACGGCACCCGGAGCTGGCCCGGCGGATCGCCGCCGAGGGGCACACGCTGGGCAACCATTCGTTCTCGCATCCGCGTTTCGAAACGCTGTCGCTGCGGCAGCAGTTCGAGGAAATCGACCGCACCGACCGCCTGCTGACCGCCATCAACGGGCGCGAGCGGCACGGCTTCCGGCCGCCGCGCGGGGTGCTGTCGCTGCCGATGATCGCCCGCTGCATCCGCGAGCGCCGACGCATCCTGTACTGGTCCTACGACAGCCTGGACTACAGCCGGCGGCCCGCCGGCGAGCTGCTGGACGTCATCGGCCGCCATCCGATGCGGCCGGGTGAAATCGTGTTGATGCACGACGACAGCCAGCTGTCGCTGGATCTGCTCAGGGAACTGATTCCGCGCTGGAAGGCGGCGGGTTTCGCGCTGCGGGCATTGCCCACGCTGGACTGAACGCGGCGGCCCGACGCGCCGCCGACCGGGCCGCCAGCTGGCCGGATCGACCTCCGCCCCGCGTTGTTGTGAATGGCGGCAGACGCCGGACGAAGGCAGCGACGGGGGGAAGGCTTGAACGTTCTGATTGGAGTGGCCGTGCTGGCCGCCCTCGCGGCGCTCGGCGCCTTCGCGATCTGGCGCCTGCTGCGCGCCCGCAACATGGAAATCTGGATCGGCAGCTACCTGCGCCGCAAGCCGCCGCGGGTCACTGATCGGCCGGTCCACGTGATGTTCTGCTTCGTCGATCACTTCGAACCGATGTGGCGCGGCGCTGACCTGCCGACCCAGCGCGCGCGGGTGGACCGCTGGTGCCGGGAGTACCGCGCGCTGGCCGCGCGCCACCGCGACGCCGACGGGCGCCCGCCCCAGCACAGTTTCTTCTATCCGGAAGAGGAATACGCGCCGGAACACCTGGAGAAGCTAGCCGAACTGTGCGCCGACGGCTACGGCGAGATCGAGGTGCACCTGCACCACGACAACGACACCGAAGCCAACTTCCGCCAGAGCATCACCCGTTTCTGCCATATCCTGCACGAGCGCCACGGCGCGCTGCCGCGCGATCCGGCCAGCGGCGAACTGCGCTTCGGCTTCATCCACGGCAACTGGTGCCTGGACAATTCGCGTCCCGACGGACGCTGGTGCGGCATCGACAACGAACTCATCCTGCTGCGCGAGCTGGGCTGCTACGCCGACTTCACCATGCCCTCGGCGCCGAGCGACACCCAGACCCGGATCATCAATTCGATCTACTACGCCACCGACGATCCGCACGCGCCCAAGTCGCACGACCACGGCACCCCGGTGCGGGTGGGCGGCAAGCCCAGTGGCGATCTGATGCTGATCCAGGGACCGCTGGGACTGAACTGGCGGGATCGCCGGATGGGCCTGATCCCGCGCATCGAGAACGCCGATGTGCGCGGCGGCCAGCCGCCCTCCGCCGAACGGGTGGACGCATGGGTGCGCACCGGCGTGCATGTCGAGGGCCGGCCGGAATGGGTGTTCATCAAGATCCACACCCACGGCACCCAGGAAGCGGACATGGACACGCTGCTCGGCGCGCCGGTGGATGCCATGCACGCGCACCTGGAATCGGCCTACAACGACGGCCAGCGCTACGTGCTGCACTACGTCAGCGCGCGCGAGGCCTACAACATCGCCAAGGCCGCCGAGGCCGGACGCCAGGGCAATCCCAACGATTACCGCGATTTCGTGCTGCCGGCGCCGCGTTCGTCGTGGGCGGGGTCGGGGCGCAACACGGTCGCCCGGGACGCCGCGTGAACACCCGGGCCGCCCGCTCTCCGGCGCAGGACATCGACACGCTGGTGAGCGTGATCATCCTTCTACAACGCCGAGCAGACCCTGCGGCGTTCGGCTGAATCGGTGCTGGCGCAGAGCTTCGGGCAACTGGAACTGATCCTGATCGACGATGGTTCGCGCGATGGTTCCGCCGCCATCGTCGAGGAACTGGCGCGCCGCGACGATCGCGTCGTCGCCGTGCGCCAGCCCAACGGCGGGGTGGCGGCGGCGCGCAACACCGGCCTGCGCGCCGCGCGCGGCACCCATATCGCCTTTCTCGACAGCGACGACTGGTGGGAACCGCGCAAGCTGGAACTCCAGCTCGCGCGGATGCGCGAGACCGGCGCGATGGTCTGTTACGCCAGCTACCAGCGGGTGGCGGAGGACGGCCGGCTGCTGTCGAAGGTGTCGCCGCCGCTGCAAGTCGATTACCGCCGCATGCTGGGCAGCAACCATATCGGCAATCTCACCGGCATCTACGACCGCCGCCTGGGCGAGGCTTCGTTCCAGAAGATGGGACACGAGGATTACGTGTTCTGGCTGGATCGGGTGCGCCGCGCCGGCAGCGCGGTGCGGGTGCCGGGCGACGCGCCGCTGGCGTACTACCTGGTGCGCAACGGTTCGGTGTCGGCCAACAAACTGCGCGCTGCCGGCTGGCAGTGCGGATCTATCGCCAGGTCGAGGGACTGAGCGCGCCGCGCGCGGCCTGGTACATGCTCCAGTACATCCGGCACGCGCTGTGGAAGCGCAAGCCGGTGACGACCTGATTCGACGATGACTCACACGCCCGAAGCAACCGATTCCTACACCGTCGTGATTCCCGCCTACAACGCCGCCGCGACCATCGCGGTGGCGCTGGACAGCGTGTTCGCCCAGACCGTGCCCGCCCGCCAGGTGATCGTGGTGGACGATGGTTCCGCCGACGGCGAGCGGTTGGCCGAGGTGCTGGCCGGCTACGGCGGAAAGGTGCGCCTGCTGCGCCAGGCCAACGCCGGCCCCGCCGCCGCCCGCAACGCCGGTGCGCGCGCCTGCGATGGCGAGTGGATCGCGTTCCTCGACGCCGATGACAGCTGGTTGCCGCACAAGCTGGAGCGGCAACTGGAACTGGGGCGGGATCCGCGTGCCGGCCTGCTGCACGGTCGCGCGCGCGCGCCGGCGTTGCCGCCCGAACTGGATTTCGACGCCCTGTGGGAATGCAACCGGATCTGCACCTCGATGAAGGTGGTGCGGCGGCGGGCGTTCGAGGCGGTGGGCGGTTTCGACGAATCGCCGGAACTGGTCGGCGCCGAGGACTACCACCTGTGGCTGCGCATCGCCCACGCCGGCTGGCGGGTGCTGGCCTGCCAGGAACTGATCGGGCGCTATACGCCGGCGGCCGGCAGCATCACCAGCCGCATCGAGCGCTGCGCGCGCGCCGAGCTGCACAATGCCACCACCCTGGGCCGCTCGCTGGGCGTGCCGCAGGCGCGGGTGGACGCCAAGCTGCGGGCCATCCGCACCGACTTCGGCCAGCACCTTCTGTACGCGCGCAACCTGCGCGGCGCGCGCAGGATGTTGTCGCAGGCGCTGGCCAGCCGGATGTCGCTGCGCGGGCTGGGCCTGTGGTCGGCGACCTTCGTGCCCACGCCACTGCTGGATCTGCGTCGCCGCCTGCGAAACGGGTGAACGTCGCGCAGGCGGGGGACATCGGGATCAGATCTCGCTCAGTTCCACCAGATAGCCGGTGGTGCCGCCGGTCACGTCGATGCGATAGCGCGCACCGTCCTCGACGTACTTGCCCGAGCTGAAGTTGCTGTTGATGGTGGCGTTGGCCGGCTCCAGCACGCGCACCCGCAGGCGTCCGGCGACCGCTTCGCGGCTGTTCACCAGGGTCGGCGCCACCGGCACGTTGACCTGGAAGGTCGCGGTGGTACCGCTGGCGACCGCGAACTGATCGCGCACGGTCAGGCGGCGGTTGGCGAAGGTGAACTGGCGCTGCCACGAGCCCACCGTGCTGTTGTCGCAGAAGGACGGGGTCAGGTTGGCGTTGGCGGTGAACGAACCGCCGGAACCCGGGCTGACGTCGAGGGTGGAGATGCGCGTGCTCGACTCGCACTGGCGCGCCACCGTGCCGTTGCGGACGAACCGCACCAGGTTGTGCACGTCGGTGCCCTGGTTGATGCCGCTGCCGCTCCAGATGTTGGCGGTGACCGCCAGCCAGTCGCCCGCGAACAGGGTGAACGAACCCTGGTCCTGGTGCGCGTGGCTTTCGTTGTACGGTCCGGCGACGATCGCCACCCACATCGCGCTGCGATCCCAGCCGGTGCGGGCGAACAGATGGCCCACGCCCTTGGCGTGATAGATCAGATCGCCGGGCTGCGCCGGCGTGGTGCCCGCCGGCAGCAGGTCATGGCGATAGTTGAAGCCCGAGGTCATCTGCGTCACCGAGATGTTGCGCAGCCACCAGGTGGCGACGTTGCGGGCATCCGGATTGAGCGCGAGCTGGCGCGCTTCCAGCACCAGCCGGCGATGGTAGTCGTACAGCTCGGGGATGGAATTGCGCGCCTGATCGCCAATCGGCGCGAAGCGATCCATCGTCGGCACGGTGGCGTGCGCCCAGTAGTAGATGCTGTCGGTGGCGTGCGGGCTGGCCGAGGCCAGATCCGCGCCGGTCGCATCGCGCCAGACCCGGTACAGCGAGAACAGCCGCATGTGCGAGGTGCCGTAGCCGGTGCCTTCGCTGCTGCCGCCGCCGGGCAGGCGGGCGAAGTATTCGCGCAGCGCCGGCAGCTTGTTGGTCTGCAGGAAGTTCATCCAGGTGCTGCTGCGGCTGGCCAGCGCCCAGTACATGGTCGCTTCCAGGAAGCTGTAGTAGTAGTTGTTGCCCGGATTGCTGACGGACCAGCCCGACCACGGGAACGAGCGTCCGCCCCACTGCGCGCTGCCGTAGTTCCAGACGTTCCAGACCGCCTGTTCGGCGTAGGCGGACCAGCGGCTGCGCTGGCTGGCGGTGATGAACGCGCCACAGGTGTCCAGGGTGGCCGCCACGTCGGAGATCATCGTGCCGACTTCCAGATAGGAGTCGTTGGACACTTCCGGACGTCCGCCGGCGGCGATGGCCGCTTCCGCCGCCGACACCTGCCGTTCGGCGACGTTGACCGCCAGCGTGCAGTACTTCGACTCCGGCGAGAGCTGGTACATCATCGCCGCCTCGCTGGCGGTGAAGCCGTAGCCGGTGCCGCCGTTGTTGACCGCGGCGTCCACCCAGTTCTTGAAGCGGGTGTAGGCGGCCGAGCCGCGATCGGTGTACAGCAGCGCCGAGGGCAGGGCGACCCGGCGCGGCTGCGAGGTGTTCTGGGAAACCGCGCCGCCACCGGCGGCCACCGGCGAGGTGGACGGTGACGGGGAAGGCGACGGGGAAGGCGACGGGGAAGGCGACGGGGAAGGCGAAGTCGTCGTGTCCGTGCCGGCCGGACGGCGGCCGGTGGCGCTGACGAAGCGGGTGCGGGCGAAGCTACCGGCCTGGGCGGCGACGGCACGCACGTCCTGCCACACGCGCAGCGTGGTCCACTGGGCGCGCTTGCCCAGCAGGCCGGCCGCACTGGCGGCGCCAAGACCCGTCAGCAGCGGGACGACGAGGGAGACGGAAAGGAGGAAACGGCGCCAACGGACGGGCCGCGGCGAGCGGGGAACACCGGAAAACGGAATGCGCGACAAGGGGATCTCCTGGCAAGGAAACCGCGCGCAGAAAAAGAAGATACGACCTGTGAATGATCGCCCGCTGCGGCTCCCCCTAGCCACATACGCCCGCGCAACGGCGTGCGCATCATAGCCGCATAACGGACTCGGCCGCAGGAGGCGGCCGGGCCCGGTCGGGTTCGTTCAGCTTCGAGATGGCTTGGTGGCGGAGCCGTGAGGACGCCGGGCCGTGGACGGGGCCGGCTCCGGGCGGAAAACCGTGACCGGCCGCGTCATTGCTCGCTGAGTTCGACCAGATAGCCGGCCTGGCCGCCTTCCACGTCCAGCCGCCAGCCGCTGCGGAATTCCTGCGCGTCCACGCTGCTCCAGTCGTGCGCGCGCAGGGTCGCGCCGGCCGGCTCCAGCACCCGGATCCTCAGCCGTCCGGCCTGGGCCTCGTTGCCCTGGATGCGCGGCTTCTCCGGCACGTTGACCTGGAAGATCGCGCGCGTGCCCGCGCCGAGCTTGAAGGTGTCGCGCACCAGCAGCTTGCGGCCGCCGAAATCGATGCGTCGCTGCCAGCTGTCCAGCGCGGGATTGCCGCGATAGACCGGGGTCAGATCGGCGATCGCGGTCAGGCCGCCGTCGGGATTGCGGGTCAGGCTGAGCTTCGAGCGCGACTGCGGCGATTCGCACTGGTGCACGACCACGTCGCCGCGCGGCGCGGCGCACTGCTGGGCGTCGGGGTTGCCGCGTTCGAAGCGGACCACGTTGTGGACCGGCGTGCCCTGCTGGATGCCGCTGTGGCTCCAGATGTTCTCGCTGACCGCCAGCCAGTCGCGCGCGAACAGGGTGAACGAACCCTGGTCCTGGTGCGCGTGGCTCTCGTTGTAGGGACCGGCGACGAACGACAGCCACATCGCGTCCTTGTCCCAGCCGGTGCGGGCGAACAGATGGCCCGCGCCTTCGGCCAGGTAGATCAGATCGGTCGGCGCCGCGCCGCCTTCGCCGGCGGGCAGCAGATCGTAGCGGCTGTTGAAGCCCTGGCTCATCCGCGGCACCGAGATGTGGCCCAGCCACCAGGACGACATCGCCAGCGCATTCGGTTCCTGGGTGAGCTGGCGCGCTTCCAGCACCAGCCGGCGGTGGTAGTCGAACAGTTCCGGAATCGAGTTGCGCGCCTGATCGCCGATCGGCGCGAAGCGATCCATCGTCGGCACGGTCGCATGCACCCAATAGGCGATGCTGTCGTGCGCGTGCGGATTGGCGTTGGCCAGATCCTCGCCGGTGCTGTCGCGCCACAGCCGGTACAGGCCGAACAGGCGCATCTGCGCCGCGCCGTAGCCGGTGCCTTCGCGGCTGCCGCCGCCGGGCAGGCCGGCGAAGTACGCCTGCAACGGCGGCAGGCGGCGTTCGCGCAGTTCCTTCATCCAGGTCGGATTGCCGCTGACCAGCGCCCAGTACATGGTCGCTTCCAGGAAGCTGTAGTAGTAGTTGTTGCCGGGATTGTCGATCGACCAGCCGCTCCACGGATGCGCCTTGCCGCCCCATTGCGCCTGCGCCGGATGCCAGACGTTCCAGACCGCCTGTTCGGCGTAGTCGGACCAGCGCTTGCGCCGCGCGGCGTCGATGTCGGCGGTGCAACTGTGCAGGGTCATCGCCAGATCGGCCAGGTGCGGGCCCACTTCCAGGTAGGAGTCGCCGGAGATCGCCGGACGGCCACCGGAAGCGATCGTCGCCTCGGCTTCGGACACCTGCTGTTCGACCATGCGCACGGCCAGATCGCAGTACTTGGCGCCGTCGCTGAGCAGGAACATCAGCGCCGCGTCGCCGGCGGCGAACGCGTAGCCGGGGCTGCCGGCCACCGCGCTGTCGACCCAGCCGCGGAAGCGCGAGTACGCCGACGAACGCCGATCCACCCGCGAAAGCTCGAGGTTCAACGTGTCCTTGCCGGGCACCGCCGCCGCCGTCATCGCGGGCGCCGGCGCGGGCGTTTCGGCCGGCGGCGGCGGCGTGGCGGCCTTCTGTTCCGGCAGGCCGGCGCCGGTTTCGCTGCACTGGCCCATCGCCGCGGCCAGCAGGGCCAGCGCCAGCAGGAACACGCTGGGCCAGCCATGGCTCTTCATGCGCGAAGCGGGCGACGGGGAAGGCGAGGGGCGCGTGCGCATGATGGCGGCCTCAACGGTTGGTGTAGGACACGCTCAGATAGACGATGTTCTGCGAGACGTCCTGGCCCAGGTCGGTGCTTTCGCGCTTGTAGCGCTCCCACAGCAGGCCCAGGCTCCAGTGCCGCGACCACTCGTAGCGCAGGGTCGCGCCCAGGCGGGTGGTCTTGTCCTCGCGGTTGAGCACGGTGTATTCGAGCTTCTCGTGGGTGGCGTAGGTACCCAGGGTCAGCGACGGCCGCACCAGCCAGTGCAGGTCGAAGCGCGCGCCGCGGTTCTTCTGGTCGAACTCGTTCGAGTCCACGTAGTTGCGCTTCTGCACGTAGGGCGAAATCGAGAAGTTGGTGCGGGTGCTGGTGAACTGGTAACCCAGGTCCAGGCTGCGCACTTCGTACGGGGAGGCGTTGACGATCGCGTCACCGGTCAGCACGTGTTCGGGCACGGTCGTCGGCGCGTCGGTCTCGATGCCGCGCAGGGCGTCGGTCGCCGTATCGGAGAACTGGCTGGCGACGGCGGCGGTGAACTGGCTTTGCGAGGTCGGGTTCCACTCGGCGTCCAGGCGGATCAGCGGATCCGAACGGCTCTCGCCCTGGCGGTAGTCGATGCGCGAATAGCCCAGGTCGGCGCCCAGCTCGAAATGCGCCAGCGTGCGCGAGTAGCGGGCGAACAGTTCTTAGCGGTTGTAGTCGCGGGCGACGACGTCGTTGTCGAAATCCACCCGCTGCGCCTGGAAGTTCGCCGACATCCGGCTGGTCGCCGAGAATTCCTTGATCGCGCGCAGCGCGGCGGCGATGCGCTGCGAGTTGAACTCGTCGGTGATCTCGGCGTCGCTGTTGACGTAGCGCAGTTCGGCCTGGCCGCGCAGCGCGGAGCTCCAGTTGAACAGCAGGGTCGGGCCCGCCGAGAACACGTTGACCTGCTGGCGGTTGCCGGGCGCGTCCGGCGCCAGCGCATTGACCGGCTGTACCGACAGGTTGTCCTCGACGGTGAAGAACAGGCGCTCGGGAATGGCGGTCCAGTTCATCCGTCCGCTGAGGGTGCCGTCGACGGTGTCGTTGAACACGTCGTCCTCGTAGTCCCGGTATTCCACCCGTCGCCCAGGCTCAGCTGCAACGCCGACAGGTTTTCGGTGACGGTGAACCCCAGGCCCGCGCGCAGGTAGCGCTGCTGGATCGGGTCGAAGGGCGCGAGGGTGACGTTGTCGTTGTCCTCCACGCCCAGGTCGACGGTGTAATCGACCCGGGCGGCCCAGGCGTCGGCGGAAATCCCGGCGAGCGTGGCGGCGGTGATGACCGAGGCTCCCACATACTTCATCGGCATGCGCCTGCTCCTTGCGTATCAGGGAATCTGGTTGAAGACCACGCCGGCGACCTTCTCGTGCGGGAAGCTGGCGACGGCCTTCTCAATGTTTCCGGGGTTGCCTTGCCGTAGCCGGCCACCAGCACGACCAGATCCGCCAGTTCGGACAGGATGCGCGCATCCGGCGAACCCAGCACCGAGGGGCTGTCGAGGATCAGGTAGCGGTCGGGATAGCGGCTGCGCAGCGAATCGACCATCGCCCGCATCTTGAACGAGCTGTAGGCCTCGCCGCTGGTCTCGCGCTGCGGACCGCTGGGAATCAGGCGCAGTCGCGGCACGCCGGTGCGGTAGATGATCCGCGCCAGGTCGCCCTCGCTGTCTTCCAGGTAGTCCATCAGCCCGCCGTGGCCGGCATCGATCCGCAGCGCGGTGTGCTGGGTGGGATGCAGCGCGTCGCAGTCCACCAGCAGCGCCGACTTGCTGTCGTCGAAGGCGAACGCGGCCGCCAGGTTGCGGGCGACGAAACTGCCGCCGCAGCCGTGGGTGACCGGCGCGACCAGGGTGACGAAGTTGCGCTCGCCGCCCAGCGCCAGCAGGCGCGTGCGCAGTTCGCGGAAGGCATCGGCCTGTTCGCGCACCGAGTCGTTGCGGTGGATGACCCGGCGCTCCTCCAGCTCGCGCGGCGTCAGCGCCTTGGGTTCATCCATGAGGGCCAGGGAGCGGGCGGTGTCGGCGCGGTTGGGCACGCCTTGCGAACGTTCGTTGTCCGGGGTCACGAGCGGTTCCAGAGTGGCTTGTTGCATGGCATCGTCCTCAGGCTGCGGCCATCTCTTCAGCCCGAAGGCCAAGGCATAGGCGAGGACGACGACGACGAGCATGCCGATGCTCAGCGCGTTGCGCTTGAGCTGCAGGCGGCGATCGTGCGGCGAGGCGTAGGCCGGCACCGAGGTCAGCAGCACCAGGCCGGTGGCCGTTCTGCAGCTGGCGGGCCGAGCGGATGCGCGGGTCGAAGCGGGCGCGCAGGAACAGCAGGCCGATCGGCAGCGCGACCGCCACCAGCAGGCCGGCGATGGCGAAGTGCAGGAAGCGCAGGCCGGTCGGGCGCAGCGGCATCGTCGCCGGATCCTGCACGCGCAGGGTCAGGCCGCGCTTTTCGCGATCCCAGTTCCATCGACACGCGCGCGTTCTCGCGCCGGCGCAGCAGATCCTGGTAGATGTCGCGGTTGACTTCGTAGTCGCGGGTCAGCTCGGCCAGCGCGCTTTCCGATTCGGCGATGCGGCGGCTGCGGTCGAGCTCATCGTTGAGCATCGACTCGGCGATCGCCATCCGCGACTGGGTCGCGGCGACTTCGCGCCGGGTCTGCGCCTGCTGGCTGCGCAGTTCCTGGTACAGCGGGTTCATCTGGGTGTCGTCGAACGGGCTGTTGCCCTGCGGCGCCTGCGCGCGGCGCTGCTGCTCGTTGGTCATGGCCTGTTGCAGGTCCGCCATCTGGTGGCGGATGCGGACCACGTCCGGGTGCTGTTCGGTGTAGTTGAGCAGCAGCCGATCCAGCTGGCCCTGCAGTTCCAGCAACTGGGCGCGGTACAGGCTCTCGCGGGTGGCCACCGCGGTCACCGCCGATTCGCCCGACAGCTGGGAGGCGATCGCGCCTTCGCGCGAGCGCTGCTCCAGCAGCGACATCCGGGTCTGTTCGACCTGGGTGCGCAGGGCGCTGATGCGGGTGTTGGCGTCGGTGGCGCTGCCCGGCTGGGCGTCGGCATTGGCCGAGCGGTAGTCGCGCAGCTTGTTCTCCGCTTCCATCAGCTTGGCGTGGTAGTCGGTGACCTGGCTGTCGATGAACTCGTAGGCTTCGCGGCTCTCGCGTTCCTTGGCGGCCAGGCTTTCCTGGATGAACAATGCGCCCAGTCGCTCGGTGACGTCGTAGGTGCGCTTGGCGTTGGTGTCGCGGTAGGTAATCTGGACCAGGTTCGGGCGCGGGCTGGTGATGGCGATGCGGCCCTTGATCTGCTCCATCAAACGGTCCTGCTCCACCGGAGTGGGCTTGCTGTCCAGCCAGCCGCCGGCCTTCAGGCCTTCTTCGAGCACTTTGCGGCTGTAGACGACCTGACGCGCGATGCCGGCCCGGTCCACCACTCCGGTGGCCACGGCGCGGCCTTCCAGCAGTGGCTGGATGATGTCGCTTTCCTGGGCCAGGATGGTGGTGGAGGCGGTGTAGTTCTTGGGCAGCACCAGCAGGCCCACGAACAGCGTCAGCAGCGCGATCGCGGCGAAGATCGCGGCCATCGCCAGGCGATTGCGCTTGGCTTCCTCCAGCAGGATCGGCACCAGTTCGTTCGGGGTCAGCGTGGTCGCGGCGGCCTGCGGCGCGGTGATCGCGCGGCGGGCGACGGGAAGGGGATTGTTGCTCATCAGAACGTCCGCTCGGGCACGGTGATCACGTCGCCGGGGGAGACCGGATAGTTGGTGCTCAGGTCACCCCGGTTGAGGATGCGGTCCAGCCGCACGGCGTAGGTGCGGGTTTCCTCCGCGCTCTTGCGGTGCAGATCGGAACGGTCCGGCGCGGCGAACTCGGTGATGCCGCCAGCCGCCAGCACGGCGTCCAGCACGGTCATGCCGGGGCGGTAGGGCAGCGACACCGGCTGGCGCACGGCGCCGGTCACGCGCACGCGCGAAAGGTATTCGTGACTGCGCAGGTCGGTGAGGATCACCGCCACCTGCGGATCACGCACGAAGGCGGCCAGCTTGTCCTGGATGTCCTTGGCGACTTCCTGCGGAGTGCGGCCACCGGCGGAGACATCGCCCACCAGCGGCACGGAGATCATGCCGTCCGGGCGGACCGGCACGGTGATGCCGAGTTCCGGATTGCGCCACACCGAGACCTGGACGATGTCGTCCACGCCGATGTGGTAGGCATCGGTGGCCATGGTGGTGGTGGCGACCGGCGGCGGCGCGTCGCTGCCCGAGGTGGTGGCGCACGCGGCGAGCAGTAGCGAAAGACCTGCGGCAGCAAGGCCGGCAAGGGCGCGTCTCATCGGAAGTTTCCCCTGTGGTGTGGATTACCCGGGAAAACGCGGCGGACGGCCAAAACCGGCCAGGCGGAAGGGGTCAGACCCGGTAGAAATCCCGGTACCAGTCGACGAAACGGCGCACGCCGGTCTCGATCGGCGTGGACGGCGCGTAGCCGGTGTCCCGGCTCAGCGCGCTGACGTCGGCGTAGGTGTCCGGCACGTCGCCCGGCTGCAGCGGCAGCAGGTTGCGCTCGGCCTTGCGGCCCAGGCAATCCTCCAGCACCTCGATGTAGCGCAGCAGTTCGACCGGCTGGTGGTTGCCGATGTTGTACACGCGGTACGGCGCGCTGGAGGTGGCCGGGCTGGGCGCCAGCGGGTCGTAATCCGGATCCGGCCCGGGCACCCGGTCCAGGGTGCGGATCACGCCCTCGACGATGTCGTCGATGAAGGTGAAGTCGCGGGTGTGGCGGCCGTGGTTGAACACGTCGATCGGTTCGCCGGCGAGGATCTTGCGGGTGAACAGGAACAGCGCCATGTCCGGCCGGCCCCAGGGACCGTAGACGGTGAAGAAGCGCAGGCCGGTGGTGGGCAGATCGAACAGGTGGCTGTAGGTGTGCGCCATCAGTTCGTTGGCCTTCTTGCTGGCCGCGTACAGGCTGACCGGGTGGTCGACGCTGTCCTCGACCGCGAACGGCAGCTTGCGGTTGGCGCCGTAGACCGAACTGGAGGACGCGTACACCAGGTGCTCGACCCGGCGGTGGCGGCAGGCTTCCAGGATGTTGGTGAAGCCGACGATGTTGCTGTCGATGTAGGCGTGCGGGTTTTCCAGCGAATAGCGCACGCCGGCCTGCGCGGCCAGGTTGACCACCCGTTGCGGGCGGAAGCCGTCGAAGGCCTGCTCCAGCGCGGTGCGGTCCTCCAGCGCGGCGTTCACGAACCGGAAGCCCGGCTGCGGCAGCAGGCGGTCCAGGCGTGCCTGCTTCAGCCGCGGGTCGTAATACGGGTTGAGATTGTCATAGCCGAGCACCTCGTCGCCGCGCGCCAGCAGGCGCTCGCTCAGGTGATAGCCGATGAAGCCGGCGGCGCCGGTGACCAGTACGCGCATGAAAGCCCTTGGACGGTTCGGATGGGGAGTCCGACGGTAGGCGGAGCCGTGTCTAGAGGCTGTCGTCGACCGCCGCGCGCGGCAGGGCGCGCTTGACGTCGAATAGTACCGCGCCGGGCTTGCCGAAGCCGCGGATGCCGTCCACGCCCAGGGCAATGAACTCGCGGTGCGAGACCGCCAGGATCACCGCGTCGTACGCGCCCGGCCGGGGTTCGGCCACCAGTTCCAGCCCGTATTCCTCGCGCGCCTCGGCCGCGCTCACCCACGGGTCGTGGATGTGCACGTTGGCGTTGTAGCTGCGCAGTTCGGCGACGATGTCCACCACCCGGGTGTTGCGCAGGTCCGGGCAGTTCTCCTTGAACGCCAGGCCCAGGATCAGCACGTTGGACTGGGTGGTCTGCAGGCCGCGCTGGCCCATCAGCTTGGCCACCCGCTGGGCCACGTGCCCGCCCATGCCGTCGTTGATGCGGCGGCCGGCCAGGGATCACGTCCGGGTGGTAGCCGATCTGCTGGGCCTTGTGGGTCAGGTAGTAGGGATCCACGCCGATGCAGTGGCCGCCGACCAGACCGGGGCGGAACGGCAGGAAGTTCCACTTGGTCCCGGCGGCTTCCAGCACTTCATGGGTGTCGATGCCGAGGCGGTGGAAGATCAGCGCCAGTTCGTTGATCAGGGCGATGTTGACGTCGCGCTGGGTGTTCTCGATGACCTTGGCCGCCTCGGCCACGCGGATGCTGGAAGCCTTGTGGGTGCCGACGGTGACGATCGCGCCGTACAGCGCATCGACGAAGTCGGCCACCTCCGGGGTGGAGCCGGAGGTCACCTTGGTGATGGTTTCCAGGCGGTGCTGCTTGTCGCCCGGATTGATCCGCTCGGGGCTGTAACCGGCGTAGAAGTCGTCGTTGAACACCAGTCCGGACTCGCGCGCGATGATCGGCACGCAGACCTCCTCGGTCGCGCCGGGGTAGACGGTGGACTCGTAGATGGCGACGCCGCCGGGACCGATCGCGCGGCCGACGGTGCGGCTGGCCGATTCCAGCGGGCGCAGGTCCGGGCGCTTGTACTCGTCGATGGGGGTGGGCACGGTGACGATGAAGACGTTGCAGCCCTTCAGCGCTTCCGGGTCGTCACTGAAATCCAGCAGGCTGGCGGCCTTGAGCTCTTCCTCCGACACTTCCAGGGTATGGTCGTGGTGGCGGCGCAGTTCCTGCACGCGCTTGCCGTTGATGTCGAACCCCAGCGTGGGGAAACGGCGCCCGAAGGCCGTGGCGAGCGGAAGGCCGACATAGCCAAGGCCGATGACGGCGATCTTGACCTGGTCGAGCGCGGGCAGTGAGGCATTCATCAAGCGTCGTTCCCCTGTGGTGGACGTGCGACCGCTGAAGTCTAGCGGGTGTGTACGCCGGGAAACGCGCAAACCATCGCGGAGAGGACAGGCGGAACGGATTCGGACGACGATTGGCCTGTCCGGCGCGGACACACTTATCATCAGGCGGGTGCGGCCGACACGGAAAGGTGCCCACGGACGAATCGACATCGGGAACGAGGAATGCGGATCCTGCTCTGCGGCGGCGCCGGCTACATCGGCGCACATACCTACGTGGAAATGGGGTGGGCGCGGCCACCACGTGCACATCGCCGACAATTTTTCCAACAGCTCGCCGCGGGTGCTGGAGCGGCTCGCCCGGATCACCGGGCAGGCGCCGACCTGCCACACCCTGGATCTGCGCGATCGCCCCGCCGTGCACGCGCTGTTCGACGCCCATGCCTACGACGCGGTGGTGCACTTCGCCGCGCTCAAGGCGGTCGGCGAGTCCGGCGAGCGGCCGCTCGACTACTTCGAGAACAACATCAGCGGCACCATCCACCTGTTGCAGGCGATGCGCGGCGCCGGCGTGCGCCGGCTGGTGTTCAGTTCCTCGGCGACGGTCTATGGCGACCCGGCCCGGGTGCCGGTGAGCGAGGACGCGCCGCTGAGCGTGACCAATCCCTACGGGCGGACCAAGCTGGTGATGGAGGACCTGATCGGCGACCTGTGCCGGTCGGATCCGGCGTTCCGCGCCGCCAACCTGCGCTACTTCAATCCGGTCGGCGCGCACGCCTCCGGCCTGATCGGCGAAGATCCGTCCGGCATTCCGAACAACCTGATGCCTTACATCTGCCAGGTGGCGGTGGGGCGGCGCGAGCGCCTGCAGGTGTTCGGCGGCGACTACCCCACCCGCGACGGCACCGGCGTGCGCGACTACATCCACGTGGTCGATCTGGCCCGGGCCCATGCCGATGCACTCGACTACCTGACGCGGGCGGATCGCAGCCTGACGGTCAACCTGGGGACCGGGCAGGGCGCCAGCGTGCTCGAACTGATCGCCGCGTTCACCCGCGCTTCCGGCCGCGCCATTCCCTACGACATCGTGGCCCGCCGCGCCGGCGACGTGGCCGAGGTCTACGCCGACCCGCGGCTCGCCCACGAACTGCTGGGCTGGCGCGCCGAACGCGGCATCGACGCCATGTGCGAAGACGCCTGGCGCTGGCAGTCGATGAATCCACGCGGTTACGACGCGGCCTGACCCGGACGTACGCGGGTGCACGGCGCCGGCGCATGCCTTCGCCGCTGGACGCTGCCGGTCCGTTCGCGGAGAATCCGCCGGACGGAGCCACCGACCGCTTGTCTTGCCACTGGAACGCGCAAACCGCATCGACGAGCAGAGCCGCAGCCGCTTCGGCTTCCGTACCTATCGGATGCGGGTGCTGGGACTGGGGCTGGGCACGATCTGCGTCGGTGCGGTCCTGCGCGAACATGGCGACGGTCCGGCCCTGTGGCTGCTGCTGCTGTTCAACGGCCTGGTCTGGCCGCACCTGGCCTATTGGCGCGTCCGCCGCAGCGCGGACCCGATCAACGACGAGTACCGCAACCTGACCTTCGATGCCGCGATGGGCGGCTTCTGGGTCGCCGCGATGCGTTTCGATGTCCTGCCCAGTGCGCTGCTGGCGGTGATGCTGACGATGGACAAGGTCATCATCGGCGGTCCGCGCTTCGGCGCCCGCACCCTGGGGGCGATGGCGCTGACCTGCCTGGCGGCGAGCGCGGCCTGGGGATTCGCCTTCGAACCGCTGACCAGCTACCCGGTGGTGCTGGCCTGCCTGCCGTTCCTGGTGATCTATCCGATGGCGATCGGCTTCGCCACCCATGCCATCTCGCGCAAGGCGCAGCAGCACAAGGATCTGCTGGAGAAGATGGCGCGCTTCGACGCCGCCACCGGCCTGATGAACCGGCAGCAGTGGCTGTACGCGGTGGCGGTGGAACTCAACCGCTACCAGCGCGCGCGCCGGCCGGCGGTGCTGGTGCTGATCGACATCGACCACTTCAAGCAGATCAACGACACCCGCGGCCACACCATCGGCGACAGCGTGGTGGAGGAATTCGCGCGCCTGATGAAGGCCTGCCTGCGCGATGCCGACACCGGCGGACGCTACGGTGGCGACGAATTCGGCATCGTCATGCCGGAGACGCAATGGGAGGACGCGATCGTCTCGGCCGAGCGCCTGCGCCGGCAGGTGGCGGCCTACGCGTTCACCCGCGACGGCCTGCGCTGCACGGTCAGCATCGGCCTGGCCGAGATCAGTCCGTCGATCGCGACCGTGAGCGACTGGATCGACGCCGCCGACCGCGGCCTCTACCAGGCCAAGCGCAAGGGCCGCGACTGCATCGTGGTCGGCTGAGCCTCAGTCCGCGTCGTCCGTTCCGCACAACGCGGCGGCGACGGCGTCGGGTTGCTTCATCCAGGCGAAATGATCGGCGCGGGCGCCCAGTGCGCGCGCGTCCAGGCGCAGCACGTGCTTGCGGGCGCGCGGGAATTTCGCCAGCAGCTCGGCCAGCGAAGCCGGTGGCGCCAGCCAGTCGCGGTTGAACAGCACGCCGCGGATCGCCGGCGTCGCGCCGGCCATCGGCCGCTTCCAGATCCGCGTCCAGCCCGGCAGCGGCGTAGTGGCCGCTCAGGCCCACCGTCGCCCAGTCGCCGATCAGGCCGCGCGCCTCCTCGCCGCCGAAGCCCAGCCGCCGGCCGGGAAAAGGTGCCGCGCCGGCGCGCCAGCCAGATCGCGAACTGGTAGAACCACGGCAGCAGCCAGCCGCGCGGCGGGGCGAAGGTCTTCCAGTACGGGGTGCCGCTGGCGACCAGCCACAGCCGCTCGAACGCCTGCGGATGCAGGCCCAGGTAGCAGGCGGCCAGTTGTCCGCCCAGGCTGTGCCCGCCGATGAAGCTGGCGGCGCCGGCGGCCTGCGCCCGCACCAGCGCGTGGCTGGCCGGCAGATCCTCGGTGAGCAGTTCGCCATAGCCCCAGTCGTGCCGGCGATCCGGGCGCAGTTTCTGCCGCCGTTGCCGCGCCATTCGTGCAGGTACACCGCGACGCCGCGCGCGGCCAGCGCCTCAGCGAAGGGCAGGTAGTGGCGGGCGGCGACGCCGAGCGCCGGCAACCAGAGCAGGTGCGCGCGTGGCTGTTCCGGCACGCGCGCGGCCAGTGTCCAGATGTGGCCTACTCACCCGCTGGCCGCCGGCAGTTCGCGGGCGTCGATGTTCATCGGCAAGGCGAGGCTCCGAAATGATCCAGGACGACGACCGCGCTGCGGCCAGGGCGGTAGCCCCGCTTCAGCGCGGCATGCAAGTAGTTGGAGGCGGCGAAGCAGGCATCGGCCAGCGTCATGCCGAGGCACAGATTGGCCGCGATCGCCGAGGCCAGGGTGCAGCCGGTGCCGTGCGCTTCCAGCGCCAGGCGCGGGTGGGAAATGCCGCGCACGCCGGAAGCATCGGCGAACAGATCGGTGACGTCGTCCGCGCCCGGCAGGTGTCCGCCTTTCAGGAACACCGCCTTCGCGCCCAGCTCGCGCAGGGCGAGCGCGGCGGCATGCATGTCGTCCAGGCTGGCGATCCCGCGGCCACCGAGCAGCAGCTCGGCTTCCGGCAGGTTCGGCGTGACCACGCTGGCCAGCGGCAGCAGGTGTCCGCGCAATGCCTGCAGGGCGCTGTCCTCCAGCAGCTTGGCGCCGCTGGTGGCGACCATCACCGGATCCACCACCACGTGCGCCGGCGCGCGCGCGCGCAGCACGTCGGCGACGGTTTCAATCACCCCGGCGGTGGCGAGCATGCCCAGCTTGGCCACGCGCACCTCGAAATCGTCGAAGCTGGCGTCCAGCTGCGCGCGCAGGAAATCCATCGGCGGCACGTTCACCGCGGTCACGCCGCGGGTGTGCTGGGCGGTCAGCGCGGCGATGGCCGACAGGCCATGCACGCCATGCGCGGCGAAGGTCTTGAGATCGGCCTGGATGCCGGCGCCGCCACCGGAGTCGGAACCGGCGATGGTGAGGGCGGAAACCACGGAAGGATGCGTCATGACCGACATTGTGCCATCCGCCCGCGCCACGGCGGCCCGCGCTATCCGCGCGCGGACCGGTGCACGCGCCAGTGCCGGTAGATCACGTAGCCCAGTCCCGTCATGCCGGTCAGCAGGGCCGGCGCGAACAACGCTTCGTAGCTCCAGCGCCGGAACAGCCAGGCGCCGATCACGCCGCCGACCAGGAAGCCGCTGATGATCAGGCCGCTCAGGGTGAGCCGGCGCATCGGCAACGGGCGTCCGCGGATCAGATGGCCCAGGCCGATGCCCAGGTCCGTGAACATGCCGCTGAGATGGGTGGTGCGGACCAGCGCGCCGCTGTAGGTGGTGACCATCGCGTTCTGCAGGCCGCACGCGGTGGCGGCCAGCAGCCCGCCCCAGATCTGTTCCTGCTGGAACAGCGGCACCGACGCGGCCAGCAGCAGCGCTTCCACCGTCAGCACCACGCCATAGCGGCGGCCCAACTGCAGGGTCTGGTCCTGGATGATCAGCCCGCTCAGGGTCGCGCCGAGGCAGAAGGCGATCAGCACGCCCCACAGGTGCGCGATGGAACGGCCGTCGCCGGCCGCCAGCGCCGCGCCGAGCAGGCTGGTGGTGCCGGTGAGATGGCTGATGGCCTGGTGCTCGAAGCCCAGGAAGCCGATGACGTTGACCATGCCGGCCACGCAAGCCAGCGCAATCGCGCCGATCCAGACCCAGCGCGGAAGTTGCATGCCCATGTGCAGGATGGATTCGCCGAACCAGCGCACGAGTCTATGCGATCGGCCCGGTGTCCGCCTTGCCGTGGATGCGCGATGGCGATGCCGGCACGACCGGCATCGCCATCGGCGTGCGCCTTACAGCACTTCCGAAGCGTAATCCGCCAACCGCGAACGCTCGCCGCGGCGCAGGGTGATGTGCGCGCTGTGCGCCCAGCCCTTGAACCGGTCCACCGCGTAGGTGAGGCCGGAGGTGGTCTCGGTCAGGTAGGGCGTGTCGATCTGCTCGACGTTGCCCAGGCAGACGATCTTGGTGCCCGGGCCGGCACGGGTGATCAGCGTCTTCATCTGCTTGGGGGTCAGGTTCTGCGCCTCGTCCAGGATCAGGTAGCGGCTCAGGAAGGTGCGGCCGCGCATGAAGTTCATCGAACGGATCTTGATCCGGCTGGCGAGCAGATCGTTGGTCGCCGCGCGGCCCCAGGCACCGCCTTCCTGGTTGTGGGTCAGCACTTCCAGGTTGTCGGTCAGCGCGCCCATCCACGGCGTCATCTTTTCCTCCTCGGTGCCGGGCAGGAAACCGATGTCCTCGCCGACGCTGACGGTGGCGCGGGTCATGATGATCTCGCGGTAGCGCTGCTGGTCCATCGTCTGCGCCAGGCCGGCGGCCAGCGCCAGCAGGGTCTTGCCGGTGCCGGCGGTGCCGAGCAGGGTGACGAAATCGATCTCCGGATCCATCAGCGCGTTGAGCGCGAAGTTCTGCTCGCGGTTGCGCGCGGTGATGCCCCACACCGCATGCTGGCCATGGCGGAAATCATCGACGATGGTGAGGGTGGCCTTGCGATCCGCGCCGACCTTGACCACCCGCAGTTCGACCTCGTCGTCGCCGGGCAGGTACAGGTACTGGTTCGGGTGCCAGTCCTCGTCGTCGGCCAGGGTGATCTCGTAGCTGGTGCGGCCCTTGTCGCTCCAACTGCGCAGATCGGCGTTGTGCTTGTGCCAGAAATCCTCGCCCAGCTCGGTGGCGCCGGTGTACAGCAGGCTGAAATCATCGAGCGCGCGATCGTTCTCGTAGTCCTCTGCGGCCAGTCCGCTGATCGAGGCCTTGATGCGCAGGTTGATGTCCTTGGACACCAGGATGACCGGAACTTCCGGATGCTCCTCGCGCAGTTCCAGTACCGCCGCCAGGATCTTGTTGTCCGGCGCGACGGTGCCGAAGGTGCGGCCCGGATCCACCGGTTTGACCTGGAAATACAGTTTGCCGATCTGTCCGCGCGCCTTCAGCTGCAGGCCCTGCGGATGGGTCAGGGTGATGCCGGCCTGGATGTGGTCGGCGCCGGCGCCCACGATCAGTTCGTTGAGGAAACGGCTGACCTGGCGGGCGTTGCGGCTGACTTCGGAGGTGCCCTTCTTGGCGTTGTCCAGTTCCTCGATTACCTGCATCGGCAGGAACACGTCGTGTTCTTCGAACTTGAACAGCGCCGTGGGGTCGTGCATCAGCACGTTGGTGTCCAGCACATAGATGCGCTTGCTTCGGGTCATTCAGGCAGCCTCATGGAGGATGATATGTGTGAACACGCGCCGCGGAGAGCGCACAGCAGCGAACCACCACGCCCGCCGCGACTCGGGATGGTGGAGAAAAGGGAGCACGGTTCGATCACTGGGTTTGGAGCGCCTTCAATGCGTCCAGCACGGCCTGGGCATGGCCGGGAACCTTGACGCCGCGCCACGCGTGGGCGAGGCGGCCGTCAGGCGAAATCAGGAAGGTGCTGCGGACCACGCCGAGCACCTTGCGGCCGTACATGTTTTTCTCGTGGATCACGTCGAAGGCCTGGCACAGCTGCTCGTCGGCATCGCTGACCAGCGGGAATCTGAAGCCCTGCTTGGCGCAGAAATTGTCGTGCGACTTGACCGAATCGCGCGACACGCCGAGCACCGTGGCGTTCAATTTCTTGAACTTCGGCAGCAGCGCGTTGAAATCCAGGCCCTCGGTGGTGCAGCCGGGCGTGCTGTCCTTCGGATAGAAATACAGCACCAGCCACTGGCCGGCATGGTCGGCGAGGGTGGCGGTTTCGCCGCCGGACAGCGCCAGCGGCAGCTTGAGGGTCGCCTTGGGCAGGGCCTTGCCGATGCTGATCGCCGTCATCGTCAGAACTTCATCGGATCCATGATCGCGTCCAGGTTCAGATGGTCGCAGAATTCGAGGAAATCGTCGCGCAGCGCGGCGATGTGCATGTTGGCCGGCACCCCGATGGTCACCTGCGCCGAGAACATCTCCGCGCCGGTCTGCATGGCGCGGTAGCGCGTGCTCTGCAGGTTCTCGATGGTGATGCCCTGGCGGTCGAAGAAGTCGGCCAGCTGGAACAGGATGCCCGGCTTGTCGGCGGCCACCACTTCCACGATGTACGGCAGCAGGTTGGACTGCACGACCTTGGGACCGGTGCGGTACCAGACCAGCTTCAGGCCTTCCTCGCGCTCCAGCCGGGTCATCATCGCCTCCAGCTTGGCCACCGAATCCCAGGAACCGGTCGCCAGCGCGGTCACCGACACGTCCCGGCCCACCGTGGACAGGCGGGCATCGACCAGATTGCAACCGCTGTCCGCGATCCGGCGCGTCACCGCCAACAGCGGGGACTCCGGATGCGTCGTATAGGCGTTGATCAGGAGGTGGTTTTCGTTCGGCGAAGGCCGGGGCGTGGGATCGGTCAAAGCGGCTTCCGGCAGGGCGGCGAGTCTGAATGGGAACCCGGGCGGGGGCCCGGCACGGGATCCAGCATACTTGCCCGCGCTTTCACGCCGCAAGTAACATCTCGGGGTGCGCGGATTCCGCGACGCCCCTGTTCAACAAGACGTTCAAGAAGGCAGACGCTTGTCCCTTTCCGGCAGCATTACCGCATTGGCCACGCCGTTCACGGCCGCTGGCGAACTCGACCTCGACGCCTGGCGCCGACTGCTCAAACGGCAGATCGACGGCGGCACGCAGGGCGTGGTCGTCGCCGGTTCGACCGGCGAGGCGGCCGCGCTGTCCGACGAGGAATACGAGCGGCTGCTGCGCGTGGCGGTGGAAATCCTCGGCGGCCGCATTCCCGTGCTGGCCGGCACCGGGCAGATGAACACCGCCAAGACCATCGCCCAGACCCGCCGCGCGCAGGTCGCCGGCGCCGACTACGCGCTGGTGGTCACCCCGCCTTACGTGCGTCCCACCCAGGCCGGCCTGGTCGCGCACTACCGCGCGGTGGCCGAGCAGGGCGGCCTGCCGGTGGTCCTGTACAACGTGCCGGGCCGCACCGGTTGCGATCTGCTGCCGGAGACGGTGGCCGAGCTCGCGCCGCATCCGCACATCATCGGCATCAAGGAAGCCCGTTCCGAGCCGGAGCGCATGACCGCGCTGCTGGCCCTGCGCAACGACGGTTTCGTGATCCTCAGCGGCGACGATCCCACCGCCGGCCGCGCCATGCTGGCCGGTGCCGACGGTCTGATCTCGGTCGGTTCCAACGCGCTGCCGCGCACCTTCCGCCGGCTGTGCGATCGCGCCCGCGCCGGCGATGCCGCGGCGGTCGCCGCGCTCGACGCCGAACTCGGCGACATCTATGGCTTCCTCGGGGTGGAATCCAATCCCATCCCGGTCAAGGCGCTGCTGCAGCGCCAGGACATCGGCATCGGGCTGCGCCTGCCGCTGCTGCCGCTGTCCGAGGCCCACCAGGACACCGCGAACCGTCTCGCCGAACAGGTAAGCCGGCTCGAAGAACAATCCAGCCGCGAAACGATCGCGGCCTGAACCCAGGAGAACACCATGCGTTTTTCGCCTTCGCTCATGCGTCCGCTCGCCCTCGCGCTGCTGGCCGTTTCCGTGGCCGGCGGCCTGTCGGGCTGCAAGTGGTTCAGCAAGAAGGGCGCCAAGGGCGACTACGCGCTGAGCCCGGAAATGCGTCCGCTGGAAGTCCCGCCGGATCTCAACCTGCCCAGCACCGCCGGCGCGATGAACCTGCCGGCCACCGCTTCGCAGGTGCAGTCGCAGGGCCAGGGCAGCGCGCCGGCCGCCGCTTCCAACACCGGTTTCAACGCCGCGGGCAGCCGCGACGAGGTGTTCTCCAAGGTCGGTGACGCGCTCGGCGGCATCGAGGGCGTGACCATCGCCAGCCGCGCGCAGCTGCTGGGCACCTACGACGTGAATTACGAAGGCAGCAACTTCCTGGTGCGCGTGGTCGGCGTCCAGGCCGGCGCCTACGTGTCTGCGGTGGATCCGCGCGGCCTGCCCGCGCAGGGCGACGCGCCGACCAAGCTCATCGCCGCGCTCAAGGCCAAGATCGGCAACTGAGCCCGGCATCGCCGGAAACGGAAAAAGGCGCCGCAAGGCGCCTTTTTTCATGCCCGCGCCAGGGATGGGGCGCGGATGTTCCGATGCGCCGGCGGCGTCGTGATCAGCGCTCCAGCAGCGGCAGCTTGCCGGGCTTGCCTTCCCATTCCTTGGCGTCGGGCAGCGGTTCCTTGCGGGTGGTGATCACCGGCCAGGCCCGCGACAGTTCCGCGTTCAACTGGAAGTAGTTTTTATGCCCGGCGGGGACGTCGTCCTCCGGATAGATCGCGTTGATCGGGCATTCCGGCTCGCACAGCGTGCAGTCGATGCACTCATCGGGATCGATCACCAGGAAGTTCGGACCCTCGTGGAAACAATCCACCGGGCAGACTTCCACGCAATCGGTGTACTTGCATTTGATGCAGTTCTCGGTGACGACGAAGGGCATTGGCAGAACATCAAAACGGAAAACCCGACAAGTTTAATGCAACGCACTCATCCGGATGACATTGATTGCGTTTCGCGTCCCGGCCGTCGCCGCAGGATCCGCGCTCCAGCTGAAATGTGCCGGGCAGGGCGGAGGGAGCGGGACGCCCGGCGCCGAGAGAGGCGATATCGACCGTGTGTTCCGTTTTAGTATTTTTATTGGGTTGAATTTCCATATTGTCCCGAAATTGGAACAGCCCGTTGGCCGGCGACCCGTTTATCCTGCGCGGGCGGAACCACATCCTTTCGCCAACGTTTCCCGTGGAGGTTCCCCGATGATCACCCTGCGTCCGGCCGCCGAGCGCGGCCACGCCAACCATGGCTGGCTGGATTCCTGGCACAGCTTCTCGTTCGCCGGCTACTACGACGACAACCACGTGCACTGGGGCCCGCTGCGGGTCATCAACGAGGATCGCGTGGAAGCCGGACGCGGTTTTGGCCAGCACGGCCACCGCGACATGGAAATCATCAGCTACGTGCTGGAAGGCGCGCTGGGCCACAAGGATTCGATGGGCAACGCGTCCAGCATCGTGCCGGGCGACGTGCAGCGGATGAGCGCCGGCACCGGCGTGCAGCATTCGGAGTTCAACTACAACGAATCCGGCGCCACCCATTTCCTGCAGATCTGGATCATCCCGGACCGCCAGGGCGTGCCGCCTTCCTATGAGCAGAAGGCGTTTTCCGCCGAGGAGAAGCAGGGCCACCTGCGCCTGATCGCCAGTCCCGACGGCGCGGACGGGTCGGTGGGCATCCATCAGGATGCGCGCGTTTACGCCGGCCTGTTCGACGGCGATGAAAAAGCCGAACTGCGCCTGGCCGAGGGCCGGCTCGGGTACGTGCACGTCGCCCGTGGCGAGCTGACGGTCAACGGCCACGCGCTGGCGGCCGGCGATGCCCTGCTGTACGACGGCGAACCGCTGGTCACCGTCGCCGGCGGCCGCAGCGCGGAAGTGCTGGTGTTTGATCTGCCGCGGATCTGATTGGCGGAGCTGATCCGGTCAGGAGGGCCGGGCAGGACCGCGGGTGGCATCGTGCCATCCGCGGCCCACGGGTGGAAGTGGGATAATGCCGGGCGACCGTTCCCAGCCCGCTTCCACTTCCGCTTGCCACTCGGACATTCCCGCTCCATGTCGCACCGTCACTGGGTGGCCGCGTCCATCCGCAGAATCGAGGCCGACTTCAACCGCTCGGCCGACACCCACCTGATTCCGCTGTCGCTGCCCGGTTATCCGGACATCGATTTCTATTTCAAGGACGAGTCCAGCCATCCCACCGGCAGCCTCAAGCATCGGCTGGCGCGCTCGCTGTTCCTGTACGCGCTGGCCAACGGCTGGCTGCGCGAGGGCGCGCCGGTCATCGAAGCGTCCAGCGGATCCACCGCGGTGTCGGAGGCGTATTTCGCGCGCCTGCTCGGCCTGCCGTTCGTCGCGGTGATTCCGGCCAGCACCTCGCCGGAGAAAATCGCCGCGATCGAATTCCAGGGCGGCCGCTGCCACCTGATCGAACGCGCCTGCGATCTCGACGACGCCTCGCGCCAACTCGCGCGCGAGACCGGCGGGCACTTCATGGATCAGTTCACCTACGCCGAACGCGCGACCGACTGGCGCGCCAACAACAACATCGCCGAATCGATCTTCAAGCAGATGGCCGCCGAACCGCACCCGGTGCCGGCCTGGATCGTCTGCAGTCCGGGCACCGGCGGCACCGCCGCCACCCTGGGGCGTTACGTGCGCTACCGCCAGCACGCCACCGACATCCTGTGCGCGGATCCGGAAGTCTCGATGTTCTACGACGGTTACCGGGCAGCACTGGCCGGCCGGTCCTGGCGCGAGCTGTCCAGCACCGGTGGTTCGCGCATCGAGGGCATCGGCCGGCCACGGGTGGAAGCCAGCTTCCTGCCCAGCTGCGTGGACGCGATGGTCAAGGTGCCGGACGCGCTGTCGCTGGCGGCGATGCGCGAGGTCAGCACGCGGCTGGGACGCCGGGTCGGCGGTTCCACCGGCACCAACTTCGTCGGCGTGCTGTGGGCGGCGCAGCGGATGAAACAGGCCGGGCAGGCAGGTTCGATCGTGACCATCCTGTGCGATGCCGGCGAGCGCTACGCGCACACCTACTATGCCCCACAGTGGTACGCGGACAATGGCATCGAGGTGAGCGCCAGCGACGCGGTGATCGCCGCCGCCACCGCCGGCGAACGCCTGCCGGATCTGCCCTGGACGGCGCAGGCCGCGGCCTGAACGACATCGCGTCGGCGCGGGCGCAGCTTGCATCCGCGCCGGACGCCTCCACTGTGGAAAGGAAGTTAGCCTTCCTGCCCTGATTCCCGGAGTCCCGACGTGACCCTTCCGCTGCTTGATTTTTCCGGCCTGCCGCGCTTTGACGAGATCAAACCCGAGCAGATCACGCCCGCCATCGACCAGTTGCTGGCCGAGGCGGACGCGGCGGTGAAGCGGGCCGAGACGATCGCGCCGGTGGATTGGGAGAACTTCGTGGTGCCGCTGGACGATGCCACCGAGCGGCTGTACCGGGCCTGGGGCCAGGTCACCCACCTGCAGGCGGTGGTCAACACGCCGGAACTGCGCGAGACCTACAACGCCAACCTGCCCAAGGTCACCCGCTTCGGCAGCGCGCTCGGCCAGAACCTGGCGCTGTACGCGCAGTACAAGGCACTGGCGCAGACGCCCGAGGCGAAGGGCTACGACGCCGCGCGGCGCAAGGTGCTGGAAAACGCGTTGCGCGATTTCCGCCTCGGCGGCGCCGAACTCGAAGAGGGTAGGCAAGGCCCGCTTCACCGCCATCCGCGAGGAACTGTCGGCGCTGGCGGCGAAGTTCTCCAACAACGTGCTGGACGCCACCGACGCGTGGGCGCTGTACGTCGAAGCGAATCGCGGCTGGCGGGCCTGCCGGCCGACGTGCTGGCCGCCGCGCGCGCGCAAGGCCGAAAAGGAGGGGCGCGCCGGCTGGAAGCTGACCCTGCAGATGCCGTGCTACCTGCCGGTGCAGACCTATGCCGAGGATCGCGGCCTGCGCGAACAGCTGTACCGCGCCAGCGCGGTGCGCGCCTCCGAGCTGGGCGACGACGCCGGGCTCGACAACAGCGCGCTGATCGATCGCATCCTGGCCCTGCGCGCCGAACTGGCGGCGTTGCTGGGATTCGCCAGTTACGCGGACTATTCGGTCGCCACCAAGATGGCCGACAGCCCGCAGGCGGTGCTGGCGTTCCTGCGCGATCTCGGCGCCCGCGCGCTGCCGCACGCGCGGCGTGATCGCGCGGAACTGGAAGCGTTCGCGAAGGCCGAACTCGGGCTGGACGATCTGCAGGCCTGGGATCTGGCCTGGGCCAGCGAGAAGCTCAAGCAGGCGCGCTACAGCTATTCCGGCCAGGAAGTGAAGCAGTACTTCACCGAGCCGAAGGTGCTGGCGGGCCTGTTCGATCTCATCCAGGCGCTGTACGGCCTGCGGGTCGAACCGGACCAGGCGCCGACCTGGCATCCGGACGTGCGCTTCTACCGGCTGGTCGACGGCGATGGCCAACTGGTCGGCCAGTTCTATCTCGACCTCTACGCCCGTGAAGGCAAGCGTGGCGGTGCCTGGATGGACGATGGCCGCAACCGCCGCGAGCGCGGCGCGGGGCAGGGCGCGCAGACGCCGCTGGTGTATCTGGTCTGCAACTTCGGCCGTGGCGCCGAAGGCAGGCCGGCCACCTTCAGCCACAACGAGGTCACCACGCTGTTCCATGAAATGGGCCATGGCCTGCACCAGCTGCTGACCGCGATCGGCGAGCTGGCGGTGGCCGGCATCAACGGCGTGGAATGGGACGCGGTGGAGCTGCCCAGCCAGTTCATGGAGAACTTCTGCTGGGAGTCGGAGCGCGTGCGGGCGATGACCGCGCATGTGGACACCGGCGCACCGCTGCCGCGCGATCTGTTCGATCGCATGCTGGCGGCGAAGAACTTCCAGAGCGGCATGGCGACCGTGCGCCAGCTGGAATTCGGCCTGTTCGACATGCTGCTGCACGCCGGCGGGCTGGATCCGGCCGGCGACAGCGTGCTGGCGCTGCTGGAGCGCGTGCGCGACGAGATCGCGGTGAACCGGCCGCCGAGCTGGAACCGCTTCCCGCACCAGTTCAGCCACATCTTCGCCGGTGGCTATGCCGCCGGTTACTACAGCTACAAGTGGGCCGAGGTGCTGAGCGCCGACGCCTATGCCGCGTTCGAGGAAACCCCGGGGCAACTGGCCGACACCGGCGCGCGTTTTCGCCGGGAAGTGCTGGCGCGCGGCGGCAGCCGCGGGGCGGCCGAGAACTTCCGCGCGTTCCGCGGACGCGAGCCACGCATCGACGCGCTGCTGCGGCACAGCGGCATGGGCTAGGCGAGGGGAAGGACTGGCGGGTGCGCGGACGGAAAATCCGCCGCCGGCGCCGCGGGAGCGGGTCCGCGAGGCGACTTCAAGCCGGAATGGCGCTCCCTAGGGGACTCGAACCCCTGTTTTAGCCTTGAGAGGGCCACGTCCTAACCACTAGACGAAGGGAGCGTTTGGGTGATGCCGGCGAAGCGCATTAGTATAGGCGGCTACCCGGGCGTTCGGCAATCGCCCGCCCCGGGGCACGAGACCACCTGACGGAACCGCCACCATTACCCTGAACACCGCCCTGCGCATCATTCCCCGCGACCAGCACCCGATCTCGCGCAAGGACATCAGTCCCAATGCACTGCGCGTGCTGTACCGGCTGCGCGACGCGGGCTTCGCCGGCTACCTGGTCGGCGGCGCCGTGCGCGACCTGCTGGTCGGCGGGCATCCCAAGGACTTCGACGTCGCCACCGACGCCACCCCGGAACAGGTCAAGCAGTTGTTCCGCAACTGCCGCCTGATCGGCCGCCGGTTCCGGCTGGCGCACGTGGTGTTCGGCAGCGAGATCATCGAGGTCGCCACCTTCCGCGCCAACAGCGACGATGGCAGCGGCGATCGCGAAATGGAGAACGGCCGGCTGGTCCGCGACAACGTCTACGGCACGGTCGAGGACGACGCGGTGCGCCGCGACTTCACCGCCAACGCGCTGTACTACGCCATCGAGGATTTCTCGGTGCGCGACTACGTTGGCGGATTCGAGGACGTGCAGGCGCGCACGTTGCGGTTGATCGGCGATCCCGAGCAGCGTTACCGCGAGGATCCGGTACGCATGCTGCGCGCGGTGCGGCTGGCGGCCAAGCTGGATTTCTCGATCGAGGCGGCAACCGCCGAACCGATCGCGCGACTGGCATCGCTGTTGTCGGACGCGGCGCCCGCGCGCCTGTTCGAGGAAATCCTCAAGCTGTTCCTGTCCGGCCACGCGGTGGCCAGCTTCGAAGGCCTGGAGCGGTTCGGCCTGCTCGGCGTGCTGCTGCCGGAAACCGCGGCGGCGCTGGCGTCCAACCGCAGCGGCGCGCTGCGTCGCATGCTGGTCGAGGGCCTGGCCGGCACCGACCGGCGGGTGGCCAACGACGAGCCGGTGTCGCCGGCGTTCCTGTTCGCGCTGTTGCTGTGGCCGGCGTACTGCCGCGCCCTGATGGCGTTGCAGGCGCAGGGCGTGCACGCGGAGGAAGCGCAGCGCCGCGCCGCCGATCGGGTCACCCTGCATCAGCTCAACACGGTCGCGCTGCCGCGTCGGTTCTCGCTGCCGATGCAGGAGATCTACCTCTGCAGACCCGTTTCGGCAACCGCCAGCGCAAGCGCGTCATGCGCCTGCTGAGCCATCCGCGCTTCCGCGCCGCGTTCGATTTCCTGGTGCTGCGGCTGTCCGCGTCCAGCGAACACGCCGAGGACGTGGCGTTCTGGCGCGAAGCGCAGGCGCAGTCGCCCGAGGCGCTGGCCAGTGCGCTGGTGTCCGCGGCCGGCCATCCGGACGAGGAGGGCGGTCCGCAAGGCCGCCGTCGCCGTCGCCGTCGTCGTCGCAGCAGCGCCGCCTCGCCGGAATGAACCGGCCGAAATGACCCCGCCGAGCGAGGCGTTCGTCGGCCTGGGTGCGAACCTGGGCGATGCCCGGGCCAGCCTGCTGGCGGCCGCCGCACGCCTGGCGCGGCTGCCGGAGACCGAATGCGTGGCGGTGTCGCGGCTCTATCGCACGCCGGCCTGGGGCCTGGAGGCGCAGCCGGACTTCATCAATGCGGTGGCGATGCTGCGCACGTCGCTGGAACCGCTGGCGCTGCTGGAACACCTGCTGGCCATCGAACGGGAGTTCGGCAGGGATCGCGCCCGCGAACAGCGCTGGGGACCGCGGCGCCTGGATCTGGACCTGCTGCTGTTCGGCGATCGGGTGCTGGACGTGCCCGGCCTGCAACTGCCGCATCCGCGCCTGCACGAGCGCGCCTTCGCGCTGGTGCCGTTGCTGGAACTGGCGCCGGACATCCGGATTCCGGGCGTCGGTTACGCGCGGGATGCAGTGTCCGGCCTGGAAAGCTCGAATATCCAGCCGTTATGAGCGGATAATGCATCCCCATGAGTACTCACGCCGATAGCAAACCCTGGACCGTTCCCGCCCTGGCCGAGGCCAAGCGGGACGGACGCAAGCTGGTCATGCTGACCGCCTACGACGCCGGTTTCGCCCGCGTCTTCGATGCCAATGGCGCCGACCTGATCCTGGTCGGTGATTCGCTGGGCATGGTGGTGCAGGGGCACGACTCGACCCTGCCGGTGACCACTTCCGATATCGCCTACCACACCGCCGCGGTGGCACGCGGACTGAATCGCGCGCTGCTGATCAGCGATCTGCCGTTCCAGTCCGACGCCACGCCGGAGCGCGCGCTGGACGCCTCCATCGCGCTGCTGCAAGCCGGCGCCGAGATGGTCAAGCTGGAAGGCGCGGGCCACAAGCTGGATGTGATCCGCTTCCTGACCGAGCGCGACATTCCGGTCTGCGCGCATTTGGGCCTCACTCCGCAGTCGGTGCTCAAGTTCGGCGGCTACAAGGTGCAGGGCCGCGACGAAGCCGCCGCCGCCCGCCTGCGCGCCGATGCGCGCGCGGTGGCCGAGGCCGGCGCGACGCTGCTGGTGCTGGAATGCGTGCCGTCGGCGTTGGCCGCGTCCATCACCGCGGACATCGCCATCCCGACCATCGGCATCGGCGCCGGCCCGGCTGCGACGGCCAGGTGCTGGTGCTGCACGATTTCCTCGGCCTGGACACCGGTCATCGCCGGCCCAAGTTCGTCAAGGATTTCCTGGTCGAAGGCGGATCGATCGCCGGCGCCGTGCGCGCCTACGCCAACGCGGTGCGCGACGGCAGCTTCCCCGACGCCAGCCACTCCTACTGAGCCGCGCTCCGGCGCGGCGATCCTGCGGACCTCTGCGGACACCTTCATGCTAGAAACCATCACCGAACTGCACGATCTGCGCGCCCGCGTCAGGCAATGGAAACGCGAGGGCCTGAAAGTCGCGCTGGTGCCGACGATGGGCAACCTGCATGCCGGTCATTACTCGCTGGTCATGCTGGCGAGGCAGTACGCCGACCGGGTGGTGTCCAGCGTGTTCGTCAATCCGACCCAGTTCGGTCCCAACGAGGACTTCACCCGCTACCCGCGCACGCCGGAAGCGGACATGAGCGGTCTGGAAGGCGCGGGCTGCGACGTCCTGTGGCTGCCCACGGTGGAGTCGATGTATCCGTTCGGCGTGGAACTGGCGGCCAAGGTGCACGTGCCCGGCGTCAGCAGCCTGCTGGAAGGCGCGCATCGCCCCGGCCATTTCGACGGCGTGTGCACGGTGGTGACCCGCCTGTTCAACCAGGTGCAGCCGGATCTGGCTGCGTTCGGCAAGAAGGACTACCAGCAACTGGCGGTGATCCGGCAGATGGTGGCGGACCTGGCGTTTCCGATCGAACTGCTGGCCGGCAGCATCGTGCGCGAGAGCGACGGGCTGGCGATGAGTTCGCGCAACCAGTACCTGTCGGCCGACGAGCGCCCGCGCGCCGCCGAGATCCGCCGTGCCCTGACCGCGATGCGCGACGGCGTCGTCGCCGGCCGCCCGCGCACGGAGGTCGAGGCCGCCGCCGCACGCCACCTGGCGGACAACGGTTTCGCGGTGGACTACACCACGGTGCGCCGACCCGACCTGAGCGAGCCGGCCGACGGCGAAGCCGGTCCCCGGGTCGCGCTGATCGCCGCGCGCCTGGGCCGGACCCGGCTGATCGACAACCTGGAATGGTGAACGCGGCGCCCGCCGCCCGCTTCGCCTCCCGTACCGCGCCTCCCGCCGCATGCACGTCGGCCGCCCGCGGCCGCTGCTAAACTTCCGTTTCCTCCGTGGTCCGTCCCCCCGCCATGCAACTCAGCCTGCTCAAGACCAAGATCCACCGCGCCACCGTCACCCACGCCGAACTGAACTATGAAGGCTCGATCGCCATCGACGGCCTGCTGCTGGACGCCAGCGGCATCCGCGAGTTCGAGCAGGTGCACATCTGGGACGTCACCAACGGTGCGCGTTTCTCCACCTACGCCATCCGCGCCGACGAGGGCAGCGGAATCATCTCCCTCAACGGCGGCGCCGCGCGCCACGTGCAGATCGGCGACCTGATCATCATCGCCGCGTTCGCCGGCATGAGCGAGGAGGAAGCCGAGCGCTTCCAGCCGAAGCTGATCTACGTGGACGGCAGCAACAGGATCACCCACACCAACCACAGCATTCCCAAGCAGGCCGCATGAGCCAGACACCGGGTTTCGACGCATTGCAGTTACATGCCGCGCGCCTGCGCGGACACGTCCCTGCCGGCGCTGCTGGCGCAGGATCCGGCACGCGCCAACGACTTCGCCCTGCGCCACGGCCCGCTGTACTTCAACTTCGCCCGCCAGGGTTATGACCGCGAGGCGCTGTCGGCGCTGATCGCACTCGGCGAATCGCGTGATCTGCAAGGCGCGTTCCGGCGCCTGTTCGACGGCGAGAAGGTCAACGTCACCGAAGGCCGCGCCGCATTGCATACCGCGCTGCGCGGCAATCACTCCGGCGCCGCCGTCGCGCGCGAAGCCTTCGCCACGGCCAGCGCGGTGCGCGAGCGCATGGCCGCGCTGATCGCGGATCTGGAAGCCAGCGAGGTCACCGACATCGTCAGCGTCGGCATCGGCGGTTCCGATCTGGGTCCGCGCCTGGTCGCCGACGCGCTGCGCGGACCGCTGCCGGGCCGTTTCCGCGTGCATTTCCTGTCCAACGTCGACGGCGCCGCCGCCCAGCGCGTGCTGGCGCCGCTGGATACGCGCAAGACCGCGGCGATCCTGATCTCCAAGACCTTCGGCACCCAGGAAACCCTGCTCAACGGCGGCATCCTGCGCGACTGGCTGGGCGGCAGCGATCGCCTGTACGCGGTCAGCGCCAATCCGGAGCGTGCCGCCGCCGCATTCGCGATCGACGCGACGCGGGTGTTGCCGATGTGGGACTGGGTCGGTGGCCGCTATTCGCTGTGGTCGGCGGTGGGCCTGCCGATCGCGCTGGCCATCGGCTTCGAGCGCTTCGAGGCGCTGCTGGCCGGCGCGTCGGACTTCGACGCGCACGTACTGGACGCCGCGCCCGCCGACAACATCGCGGTACGCCACGCGCTGACCGCGATCTGGAACCGCAATGCGCTCGGCCACGCCGCGCACGGCGTGATGACCTACGACCAGCGCCTGGCGCTGCTGCCGGCCTACCTGCAGCAACTGGTGATGGAGAGCCTGGGCAAGTCGGTGAAGCTCGACGGCAGCCCGGTCGGCGTGGACACCGTGCCGGTGTGGTGGGGCGGCGCCGGGAACGAGTTTAGCACAGCTTTTTCCAGGCCCTGCACCAGGGCACCGGCATCGTGCCGCTGGATTTCGTCGGCACCGTCCGCAACGACGATCCCTACGCCGAGAACCATCTGGCGCTGATGTCCAACCTGCTGGCGCAGACCGAGGCGCTGGCGAACGGGCAGGGCAGCGAGGACCCGCATCGCGTGTATCCGGGCAGCCGTCCCAGCACGCTGATCCTGCTCGATGCGCTGACTCCGCAGACCTTGGGCAGCCTGATCGCCATGTACGAGCACAGCGTGTACGCGCAGTCCGTGCTGTGGGGCATCAACGCCTTCGATCAATTCGGTGTCGAACTGGGCAAGCAGCTTGCCAACGGCCTGCTGCCGGCGTTGAAGGGCGAGGCGCGGGCCAGCGACCCGGTCACCCGCGTGCTGCTGGAAGAGTTGCGCAAGCGCGGTTGATTTTTCCGCGGCGACCTTCTGTCTTGTGGGAGCGACGTCAGTCGCGAATCGGACATCGAGGATTTCGCGACTGACGTCGCTCCCACAGGCGGGTGGGCTCAGCCGAGCCCATGCCGTCGCAGCGCCCAAGCCACATGTTCGCGCACCAGCGGCGAGGGATCCTCGCGGCGCGAGGCCAGCGCCGCCAGCACGTCCGGCGTGGCCGGCGCGTTGCCCAGCGCGACGGCGATGTTGCGCAGCCAACGCTCATGGCCGCTGCGGCGGATCGCCGAACCTTCCGTGCGGCGCAGGAACTCGGCTTCGTCCCACGCGAACAATTGCGGCAGTGTCGCGGTATCCAGATCGTTGCGGGCGCGGAAATCCGGTTCGTCGTGACGTTTGGCGAACTTGTTCCAGGGACAGACCAGCTGGCAGTCGTCGCAGCCGAAGATGCGGTTGCCCATCGGCACGCGCAGTTCCTCGGGAATCGCACCCTCGTGCTCGATGGTCAGATAGGAAATGCAGCGTCGCGCGTCGAGACGATAGGGCGCGGTGATCGCGGCGGTCGGGCAGATGTCGATGCAGCGCGTGCAGGTGCCGCAGTGCGCGCTGGCCGGCGCATCGATCGGCAGCGGCAGATCGACGTAGATCTCGCCGAGGAAGAACCAGGATCCGCCATCCCGATCGATCAGGCAGGTGTGCTTGCCGATCCAGCCCAGGCCCGCGTTGCGGGCCAGCGCGCGTTCCAGCACCGGCGCCGAGTCGACGAATACCCGATGGCCGAACGCGCCGACTTCCTGCTGCAGGCGTTCGGCCAGCCGTTGCAGGCGATTGCGCATCAGCTTGTGGTAATCGCGGCCGAGCGCGTAGCGGGCCACGTAGGCGCGCCGGCCGTCGGCCAAGGTATGCCAGGCGTCGTCGCTGTCGTTGCGGCCGTAATCCAGCCCCACCGAAATCACCCGCAGGGTGCCGGGCAGCAGTTCCTGCGGCCGGCTGCGCAGATCGCCGTGGCGGGCCATCCAGTCCATCGACCCGTACAGGCCCTGCGCCAGCCAGTCGCGCAGGTGGGTTTCATCCTCGCCCAGCTCGATTCCGGCGATGCCGCAGCGCTGGAAGCCGAACTCGCGCGCCAGCCCGCGCACCCGCGCGGCGAGCGCGGCGGGATCCGGAAGCGTGGCGGGCGCGGTGGAAGACATGCGGCAAGTATAGAATCGCCCGCATGTCCGGCAGCTTTCCCCTGTACGACACCGCCGCCGCGCGCGAACTGGACGCGCGCGCCAGCGCCCGGCTGGGCGGCGATTCGCATGCCCTGATGCTGCGGGCGGGCCAGGCGGCCTGGCGGCACCTGCTGGATCACTGGCCGCAGGCCCAGCGCCTGGTGGTGGTGTGCGGGCCCGGCAACAACGGCGGGGACGGCTACGTGCTGGCGCAACTGGCGCAGCGTTCCGGGCGCCGGATCACGGTGGTGCACCTGGACGAACACGTGCCGCGCACGCCGTCCAGCCAGCGCGCCTGCACCGACTACATCGCCGCGGGCGGACGCATCGAACTGCATGGCGGTGGACCGCTGCCACCCGCCGACGTGGTGGTCGACGCACTGTTCGGCATCGGCCTGTCGCGTGCGCCGGATGCGGGTTCCGCACACCTGATCGAGGCGATCAACGCGCAGGGCGCACCGGTATTCGCGCTCGATGTTCCCAGCGGCGTGGACGCCGATCGCGGACACGTGCCCGGCGTGGCGGTGGTGGCCTCGCGCACGCTGCAGTTCATCGCCGAGCACGTGGGACTGCGCACCGGCCAGGCACTCGAATACACCGGTGCGTGCGCGTTGGACGAACTCGAAGTCGACGACGAGACCTTCGCCGGTGTGGCCGCCGCCGCCAACGGCCTGGGTGCGGAAGCGCTCGCGCGCTGGCTGTTGCCGCGCCGGCGCAATACCCACAAGGGCGAATCCGGTCGGGTACTGTGCATCGGCGGTGATCACGGCAGCGGCGGCGCCATCGCGTTGTGCGCGGAAGCGGCGTTGCGTGCCGGCGCCGGACTGCTTCGCGTCGCCACCCGCGAACGCCATGTCGCGCCCCTGCTGGCGCGCCGGCCGGAAGCGATGGTGCGCGCGGTCGAATCCGGCGAGGAACTGGCACCGTTGCTGCCGCAGGCCGATGTCGTCGCGCTCGGTCCCGGACTGGGGCAGGGCGATTGGGGACGCGGGTTGTTCGAACTGGTGCTGCGCGCGCAACCGCCCTGTGTGCTGGATGCCGATGCCCTGAACCTGCTGGCCGCGCATCCGCACGAACTGCGCGACGCGATCCTGACTCCGCATCCCGGTGAAGCGGCGCGCCTGCTGGGCGTGGACACGCACGAGGTGCAACAGGATCGCTTCGCCGCCGCGCGCGCGCTGGCGGAGCGCCACCGTGCGGTGATCGTGCTGAAGGGCGCCGGCACGATCGTCGCCGCGCACGGCGAAATTCCCTGTGTGCTGGATGCGGGCAATCCGGGCATGGCCGTGGGCGGCATGGGCGATGTGCTGACCGGCATCATCGCGGCGCTGCGCGCGCAGGGGCTGCCCGCGTTCGACGCGGCGCGCGCGGGCGCGCTGCTGCATTCGCTGGCGGGCGATGTCGCCGCGGCGGAAGGCGAACGTGGACTGCTGCCTTCGGATCTGATGCCGATCGTGCGGCGGTTCGCCAATCCCTGAGCGTGCGCGGCGAAGGCTAGAATCGCGGCATGGAATCCTTATCCCTGTTCCTTCCCGACAGCGAAGCGACCGACGCGCTCGGGCACGTGCTCGCCGCCACCCGGCCGGCCAGCGCCGTGGTCCACCTGCAAGGCGATCTCGGCGCGGGCAAATCCACCCTGGCGCGCGCATTGCTGCGGGCCTTGGGCGTGCAGGGCGCGATCCGCAGCCCGACCTACACCCTGGTCGAGCGCTATCCGCTGGGTGACGGCGAAGCCTGGCACCTGGATCTGTACCGCATCGGCGACGCGGGGGAACTGGATTTCCTCGGCCTGGACGAGGGCAGCGCCACGCTCTGGCTGGTCGAATGGCCCGAGCGCGGCGGCGCCGGCCTGCCGGCCTGCGACCTGCGGGTGCGGCTGGCGGTCGAGGGCGCCGGCCGTGCGGTCACGCTGGAAGCCACGGGCGAAGCCGGCCGCGGATGGCTGGCGCGCCTGGAAAAAAGTGCCCAGTTGCCTCGATCACCTGTCCAGACGGTGTAGGAAGATCCGGCAGGTCACGGATTATTAAGGGAAAACTTCTTGCATTCCTGGGCGGTTGGTGCTTGAATCCGCCGCATGTCCCTGGGGAAACCTCCATTTCGACGCCTTCGCATCGCCGTCCTTGGACTGGCGATGGCGACCGCATGCGCCGGAACGGCCTCCGCCGGTGAGGTCAGCGCGGTCCAGCTGAGCAACGGCGCGACCGGTACCCTACCTAAAATCCACCTGCAGGGCAAGGGCGAGTTCAAGACCCTGGCGCTGCATGGGCCGGAGCGCCTGGTGGTCGATCTGCCGGCCTCCAGCGCCGCGCGCGGCCTGAAGCTGCCGGCCGGACAAGGCATCGTCACCGCGGTGCGCACCGGCCAGCCGAGCCCGGGCACGCTACGGGTCGTGTTCGATCTGGCCGGTTCCGTCACCGCGCTCAAGCCACGCGTGGAAACCGCGGGCGGCGGCGCGCGCCTGGTCATCGAATGGCCGGGCGATGGTCCCGCCGTCGCCAAGGCGCCGGCCACGACCACGCCGGCATCCGCATCCAACAACGTGACGACCCCGGCGACGACCGCACCGCCGCCGGCCGCGCCGACGCCTTCGGCTGGCCAGGCCACCGCCGCGCTGGCGGCGCAGGTCGCCCAACAAGCCAACGCACCGGCAACGCCCCCGGCGACGCGTCCGGCCGAACAGAACGCGCCGCCGTCCCCGCAGGCCATCCTCAACGGTCAGGCGACCGCGCAGGTCGCGCCGGCCGCGCCGAATGCCGCCGGCACGACGCCCGGCGGCGTTCCGTACACCATCGCCACCGGCAAGCCGGCCACGCCGGCGCCGGAAGACGTGGCTTCCGCTTCCGCGTCCGTGCCGCAGGAAACCGCGCCCCGGGTCGGCATGCGCGCCGGCATGCGCCCGCTGATCGTGGCCATCGATCCCGGCCACGGCGGCCAGGATTCGGGTGCCGTGGGCCTGGGCGGTACCTACGAGAAGAACATCGTGCTCGCGATCGGCCGTGAACTGGCGCGCCAGATCAACGCCACGCCGGGCATGAAGGCGTACATGACCCGCGACAGCGATGTCTTCATCCCGCTCAACATGCGTGCCCGCAAGGCCCGCGCGGCGGGCGCCGACATGTTCGTGTCGATCCACGCGGACGCGGCGGAAAACCGCTCGGCGCGAGGTTCCTCCGTGTACGTGCTGTCGCTGAAGGGCGCGTCCTCGCAACGGGCGCGCTGGCTGGCGGACAAGGAAAACGCCTCCGACCTGATCGGCGGCGTGGCCCTGCAGAAGGTCGACAACACGCTGGGTTCGGTGCTGCTGGATCTGGCCCAGAGCGGTCACATGCGCGCCTCGGAAGATGCCGCCAACCACGTGCTGGACGGCCTCAAGCGGGTCGGCAACAACCACAAGCCGAACATCGAGCGCGCCAACTTCGCGGTGCTGCGCACCTCGGACATGCCGTCGATGCTGGTGGAAACCGCCTTCATCTCCAATCCGGACGAAGAGAAGCGGCTGAAGGATCCGGCTTACCAGCGCAAGGTCGCCGCCGCCGTGCTGGATGGCGTCAATACCTACTTCACCCGCCAGCCGCCGCCGGGCACGCTGTTCGCCGCACGCGCGCAGGCCGAAGCCGAGGCCCGCAGCGCCGCCGCGGGCGGAGCCGCCGGCGCGCCCTGAGCGCAGCGCGCCGGGCCATCGCTCGGCTATCATCCGCATTGACTTCCCGCGACGGCGAACACGCCGCCCCGACGTGCCGATCCGCCAACTGCCCGACACCCTCATCAACCAGATCGCCGCGGGCGAGGTGGTGGAGCGCCCGGCGTCGGTGGTCAAGGAACTGGTGGAAAACGCGCTGGACGCGGGTGCGCGTCGCGTCGACATCGATCTGGAAGAGGGCGGCATCCGCCTGATCCGGATCCGCGACGATGGCGGCGGCATTCCCGCGACGGAATTGCCGCTGGCGATTTCGCGCCATGCCACCAGCAAGATCGCTTCGCTGGATGATCTGGAAGCCGTCGCCACCCTGGGTTTCCGTGGCGAGGCATTGCCTTCGATCGCGTCGGTGAGCCGTTTCCTGCTGACTTCGCGGCGCGTCGATGACGCGCACGGCGCGGCGTTGCGCGTGGATGGCGGCCAGCCCGGGGAAGTGGCGCCGGCGCCGCATCCGCCCGGCACGACCGTGGAAGTACGGGATCTGTTCTACAACGTGCCGGCGCGACGCAAGTTCCTGCGCGCGGAGCGTACCGAACTGGGACACATCGAGGAGTGGTTGCGTTCGCTCGCGTTGGCGCGGCCGGAAATCGAACTGCGGGTCGGCGTGGACGGCAAGCCGGCGCGCCGTTACCGGCCGGATGGCATCAATCCGCTGGCGCGGGTGCGCGAGACCCTTGGCGAGACCTTCGTGGAGCAGGCCTTGCGCGTCGAGCATGCCGCCGCCGGCCTGCGCCTGCATGGCTGGATCGCGCAGCCGCAGTATTCGCGCGCGACCGGTGATCAGCAGTATCTGTACGTCAACGGTCGCGCGGTGCGTGACCGCAATATCGGCCATGCGGCCAAGAGCGCCTACAAGGACGTGCTGTTCCATGGCCGCCAGCCGGCCTACGTGCTGTTCCTGGAACTGGATCCGACCCGCGTCGACGTCAATGTGCATCCGGCCAAGCACGAAGTGCGGTTCCGCGACGCCCGGCTGATCTACGACTTCGTCCTGCGCACGCTGCACGAGGCATTGGCCGAGACCCGCGCGACGATGGCGCAGGCGTTGGCGATGCCGCAAGGCGCCGATGGTACGCACGCCTTGCCGGCGGTGGCACAGGTGCGCGAGGCACGCGCGTTCTACGAAGCCCTGTACGGCGAGCATGGCGCGTTGCCGTCGCAACCGGCGATGCCGCCGCTGTCGCCAATACTGGATGGCGAGGTGCCGCCGCTGGGATTCGCGGTCGCGGTGCTGCACGGTCGCTATCTGCTGGCCCAGGATGCGCAGGGCATGTCCTGCTCGATCTGCCGGCCGCGCATCGCCGGCTGATGCTGGTCCGGCTGCGTACGGCACGCGCAGGCATCGGACTGCACGCACAACCGTTGTTGTTGCCGCTGGAACTGGAACTCGATCCGGAAGCGGCGCGATGGGGCGCGCGGAATGCGGCATGGCTGGCGTCGCTGGGACTGACCGTCGAACCGGCGGGCGAAACACGCCTGCGCCTGCGCGCGGTTCCGGCGTTGCTGGTGGATGCCGATCCGGAAGCGCTGCTGCGCGACGTGCTGGCCACCACCGGTGACGGCGATGATGCGCCGGAACAGGAAGACGCGCGCGTGGAGCGCGTGCTGGCGGTGATGGCAGGGCATGGCGTGCCCGCGCCGCGCGGCATGACGCTGGCGGAAATGAATGCCCTGCTGCGCGAGGTCGAACGCATCGAAGCCGGTGACGGCGATGCGGGCGCGCTCTGGCGGCGGTTCGGGCTGGCCGAAATCGAACGTGGATTCAGTCGGGGGACGTGATGGGGACTTGGCGACGATTTGCCTGCGTGGGTGGACTGCTGTTGCTGGCCGCGTGCCAGCGCGACGCGGCGGATGACGGGATCAGCGCCGCGCGCAAGGTGCAGGATCCGGCTTTCCTGGCGGCCCAGGATCAGTGGCGCGCGCAGCGGCGCGAGGAACTGCTGAAGCCGGATGGCTGGACCAGCCTGGTCGGCCTGCATTGGGTTCAGTTGAAGGCGCACTACATCGGCAGCGGGCCGGACAGCGGCATCCGCCTGGCGGTCGGCCCGGCCAAGCTGGGCATGCTGTCCGACGAGGCGGGACGCATCCATTTCACCCCCGAGCCGGGCGTGGCGGCGACGTTCAATGGCCAGCCGATCAAGGGCAAGGTGGAAGTCCCCAGCGATCACGACGAGTCGCCCGGCGTCATCGGCTTCGACGACGGCAAGGGTTGGCTGACGGTGATCGAACGCGGCGGACGCCATGCGCTGCGGGTGAAGCATGCCGACGCCGACAGCCGGGTGCGGTTCGCGGGCCTGAAGTACTGGCCGGCGGCCGCGGACTGGAAAATCCAGGCGCGCTTCGTGCCGCATCCGCCCGGCAAGACGATTCCGATCGTCGACATCATCGGCACCACCACGCCATCGCCGAACCCGGGCGCGGTCGAGTTCGAACGCGACGGGCGCCATTACCGGCTCGAGGCGCTGGGCGAGCCCGGCGGCGAACTGTTCTTCGTGCTGGCCGATCGCACCAGCGGCCACGGCAGCTATCCGGCCGGCCGCTTCCTGGATGCGCCGCCAGTCGTCGACGGCAAGGTCTGGCTGGACTTCAACCAGGCCTACAACCCGCCCTGCGCGTTCACCCCGTTCGCGACCTGCCCGTTGCCGCCCCCGGAAAACCGCCTGGATCTGGCGATCACGGCGGGCGAACAGACCTACAAGCCGGCGCCCGTCGCGACGCACCCCGCACAGAAGGCCACCGCCCCATGAAGTACTTCCGCGACAACACGCGCCGGTTGCGCGCGACCTGCCTGGCGGCATTCGCCGGCCTGGCCTTCTCCGCCTCCGCCGATGCGCCGAAGGCGCCGCGGGAGGCGCCGGTTCCGTTGTTGTGGAAGGTGTCCGACAGCGACAACGCCGTGTACTTGCTGGGCTCGTTCCACATGCTCAGGCCTACCGACTATCCGCTGTCGCGCGACGTGGACGCCGCATTCGCCGACGCCGAATCGCTGATGTTCGAACTGTCCCCGGATGAGGTGGGCGCGGCACTGTCGGCGCAGATGATGCAGGCGGCCATGCGCCGGGACGGCAAGAGCCTGCGCGACGATCTGGACGCGGACACCTGGACGAAGCTGGAAGCCTACGCGAGCAAGAACGGCATGCCGATGGCCAACCTGGCCGCACTCAAGCCCTGGTTCGTCGGCCTGACCATCAGCGTGACCGAGATGATGCGGCAGGGACTGGATCCCAAGATCGGCCTGGACGCGCATTTCATGGAGCAGGCCAGGTCCGCCGGCAAACCTGCCAGCGGCCTGGAACAGGCGATGGATCAGATCACCCTGCTGGATGGCATGGACGCGGTGGAGCAGCGGCAATTCCTCAAGGAAGTCCTGGAGCAGGCGGAGAAGGGGCCCGGCCAGACCGAGAAACTGCATGCCGCCTGGCGACGCGGTGACGCCACGATGCTCTGGGAGGAAATGGCCGCGGAGATGAAACGCGACTACCCGCGTCTCTATCAGCGCATCAACGTCGATCGCAACGACGGCTGGGTGCCGAAGATCGAGAAGCGGCTGACCGAATCCTCCGCCGACGACACCCTGGTGATCGTCGGCGCGCTGCACCTGCTGGGCGGCGATGGCGTGGTCGAGAAACTGCGCGCGCGCGGCTACCGGGTCGAGCGCATCTGTTCGGCGTGCAAGGCACCGCGGAAGTAACCGGGAGCAGCAGGCGGGAGAAGTAGCCGGGAGAAGTAACCGGGATGCGCGCGGATATCGCGCACGATGAAAACGCCGGCTACGGAGCCGGCGTCATCACGATGCAATCGACCGGGCAGGCCGGCACGCACAGCTCGCAGCCGGTGCACAGCGGGTCGATGACCACATGCATGTGCTTGGCGCCGCCGATGATCGCATCGACCGGACACGCCTGGATGCATTTGGTGCAGCCGATGCAGTCGGCTTCGACGATCACCGCGACCGCCGGCGCCTTGTGTTCGCCGCGCGCGCGGTCATAGGGAAGCGCGGGACGGTCGAGCAGGCGCGCCAGCGTGCGCGCGCCGGCGTCGCCACCCGGCGGACAGCGATCCACATCCGCCTCGCCGCGCGCCATCGCCTCGGCATAGGGCCGGCAGCCGTCGAAGCCGCACTGGCCGCACTGGGTCTGTGGCAGCAGCCTGTTCAGGCGTTCGATCAGTGCGGGCGTGGCGTGGTTCATGCGAGGGCGGCGCTGGGAACGGACGTGTGGTCGATGTCTGCCGCGGACGTCCGATCGCGGGGACGGATCAGCGAACCGGCATGCCCGGCTGCGCGCCGCTGTCGGCGTCCAGCAGGGCCAGCGCGCCGCCGTCGAAACCGGCCGACAGGATCATTCCCTCGCTGAGACCGAAGCGCATCTTGCGCGGCGCCAGGTTGGCGATGAACACCACGTTGCGGCCGACCAGCTTCTCCGGTTCGCCATAGCTGGCACGGATGCCCGAGAAGATCTGGCGCTTGCCCAGATCGCCCGCGTCCAGCTCGAAACGCAGCAGCTTGTCCGAGCCGTCCACGAACTCGCAGGCCAGGACCTTGCCGATCCGCAGGTCGAGTTTGGCGAAATCGTCGATGCCGATGTAGCTGGACGCATCGCCAGCCGTCTCCGGCTTGGCGGGCGCGGCCGGGGTAACGGCCTTGGCCGGTGCCGGCGTGGCGGCGGCGGTGGGAGCGAGAGTTTCCTTGGAGGCTTCGGTCATGGCGTCGATCGACTTCGGGTCAATGCGGGTGAACAGGGCGGCGTATGGCTGGATGTTCCGGCCGGTGAGCGGCGCATCCAGATCCGGCCAGGCGGCGATGGGCGAGGCGAGGAAGGCTTCGGCCTGCCCGGCGGTGCGCGGCAGCACCGGCTTGAGCGCGGCGGCCAGCACGCGGAACAGGTTGATGCCCTGGGTGCAGACCGCCTGCAGTTCGGCGTCGGCACCTTCCTGCTTGGCGATCACCCACGGCTTCCGGTCATCGATGTAGCGGTTGGCTTCGTCGGCCAGCGCCATGGTGGCGCGGATCGCGGCGGCCGGATCGTTGCGCTCGTATGCTTCGCGTACCGGCGCCAGCGCGGCGACGAAGCGGTCGTACATCGCGGGATCCGGCAGCGCGTCCGCCAGGCGGCCGCCGAAGCGCTTGTCGATGAAGCCGGCGCAGCGACTGGCCAGGTTGACGAACTTGCCGACCAGATCGGCGTTCACCCGCGCGGTGAAGTCACCCAGGTTCAGATCCAGATCGTCGACGCCGCCGGAGGACTTGGCGGCGTAGTAGTAGCGCAGCGCCTCGGCTTCCAGGCCGACATCCAGGTAGGTGCGCGCCTTCACGAAGGTACCGCGCGACTTGGACATCTTGGCGCCATCCACGGTCAGGTAGCCATTGACGTGCAGGCGGGTCGGCGCGCGGTGGCCGGTGCCGTGCAGGACCGCCGGCCAGAACAGGCCGTGGAAGTTGACGATGTCCTTGCCGATGAAGTGGTGGAGCTCGACGTCCGTGCCAGCGCGCAGGTGGGCGTCGAAGTCCAGGCCCTTCTGCGCGCACAGCACCTTGAAGCTGCTCAGGTAGCCGATCGGCGCGTCCAGCCAGACATAGAAATACTTGCCCGGCGCGCCGGGAATGCCGAAACCGAAATAAGGCGCGTCGCGGGAAATGTCCCACGCGCGCAGGCCGCCTTCGGCGTCCAGCCATTCCATCAGCTTGGCCTTCACGCCCGGCAGCGCCACGTCGCCGGAGAGCCATTCGCGCAGGAAGGCTTCGAAGCGGCCGACCTCGAAGAAGAAATGCTCGGAGTCGCGGATTTCCGGCGTCGCCCCGGACAGCACCGACTTCGGCTCCTTGAGATCGGTCGGCGCGTAGGTGGCGCCGCAGACCTCGCAGTTGTCGCCGTACTGATCCGGCGAACCGCAGTTGGGGCAGATGCCCTTGATGTAGCGATCCGGCAGGAACATGCCCTTGGCCGGATCGTAGAACTGCGCCACGTTGCGGCGGGCGATGTGGCCGCCGGCGTCGAGCCTGGCGTAGAAGGCTTCGGTCAGCTCGCGGTTGATCGTCGAGTTGGTGGAATCTATTGATCGAACGCCACGCCGAAGGCGGCGAAATCACGCTCGTGGCCGGCCTGTACGTCCGCCACGAAAGCCTCCGGCGTCGTACCGGCCTTCTCCGCCGCCAGCATGATCGGCGTGCCGTGGGTGTCGTCGGCGCAGACGAAATGGGTGGTGTTCCCGGCCAGGCGGCGGGCACGGACCCAGATGTCGGCCTGGATGTAGCCCACCAGGTGACCCAGGTGCAGCGGGCCGTTGGCGTAGGGCAGGGCGGTGGTGACGAGGGCGGTGCGGCTCATGGCGGACGTCTTGCGGGGAGTCGGCGATTATCGCACGAGCCCAAAAAGGCAGCCCGGCGGAAGCCGGGCTGCGGAGACTCGCGAAATCGGCGGGATTATTCGCGCTGCCAGGTCTGCGCGCGGCAGATGAAGGCGATGCAGCCGGACACGTCCAGCTTCTGGCCGCCGGCCTGCAGTTCCATCTTGGACTTGTAGGTCTTGCCGTTGGCCGGATCCAGGATGGTGCCGCCGCTCCATTCGTTGGCGCCGTCGGCCTTCAGGCCCCACAGGATCACCATGCCCTTGACCGGCTTGTCCTTGCGGTCGCCGGTGCACTTGTCGCAGGTCGGGTTGGGGCCGCGATCCGAGTGCAGCACCTCGACCACCTTGCCGGCCAGCGAGCCGTTGGTGGTGGTGTAGATCTCCACGATCGACTTCACCTTGCCGGTCTTGTCGTCGATGGTCTTCCAGCGGCCGATCGCGCCGTCGGCGGCGGAGGCGGCCAGGGATGCCGCCAGCAGCGGCAGGGCCAGCAGGGTGGCGGTCAGGATCTTGCGCATGTTCCCCTCCCAGGGAGTCGTGGACGAACCGGCGAAAGACTGCCGGAATGGCCCCCTTTATACCGCATCCGCTGGCGTATGGAAGCTGGGGGCACGGCCGGTTCAGGCCGCGGCCGGTCACCGGACGCCAGGCCGGGGAAAGTCTTGCGGCACCAAAGAAAAGCCCCGCCTTGCGGCGGGGCTTGGGGTACAGCTCGGTATCCGGCGATTACTTGCCGAACTTGTAGCGGGCTTCCACGAAGAACGAACGGCCGTACACGTTGTACAGGGAGTTGTTGTACGGCGTGGATTCGTTGCCGGGGTAGCTGCGGGCCTGGTCTTCCGGGGTCTTGTCCAGGACGTTGTTGACCATGAACGAGAATTCCAGATTGTCCATCGGCGCGTAGTTCACGCTCATGTTGTACGTGATGTACGGCGCCCACCAGCCGGCACGCGGATCGGTGAAGCCACGGGTGTTGTACGCGACCCAGTTCGGCGTCTTGCCGATGCGGTTCGCATAGACCGTGGTGGTCCACTTGTCCTTGTTCCAGGCCACCGACAGGTCGGCGCGGGTCTTGGCGTACGCGTCATACACCCACATCGAGTACGGATCGCGCAGCAGGTCGATCGCGGAATCGCCCGGCAGCGGGGTGACCGTGTGCTTCAGCGTGTTGGTGTAGTTGCCGGCGAACTTCAGCGCGCCGAAGCGGCCGATGTCCAGCAGGTAGTTGACGCTGGCGTTGACCGCGCGCAGCTTCTGCTTGGCGACGTTGACCTTCGGGGTGAATACGGTCTCGATCGCGCCGGTGCCGTCACGCGTGATCCACGCCAGCGCGTTCTGGCAACCCTGCGAACCGGTGTCCATCTGGCCGGTGCGACAGTAGTACTCCATCAGCGACAGCTGGTCGGTGCTCTGCAGGTCGACTTCGTTCTCGATATCCCACGCGAAGTAGTCCACCGACATCGACAGGTTGCTGGTCGGCGCCCAGACCACGCCGGCGCTCCACACGTCCGCGGTGATCGGCTCCAGCTTCGGGTTGCCCGCCTGCTGGCCGAAGAACTGCGAGTCGTCGTAGGCGCAGGCGGAGGTGTTGCCCGGCAGGTAGCCTTCCTGGGCGCAGCGGTAGTAGTCGGTGACTTCGTCGTAGTAGCCGCTGACACCCTGGAAGGTGTCGGACAGGGTCGGCGCGCGGAACGCGGTGCCGTACTTGCCGCGCAGCAGCAGGCTTTCGATCGGACGGTATTCCAGGCCGATGCTGTAGGTCGGCTTGTCGACGGTTTCGCCGTACGCGTCGAACGCGTCATAGCGGCCCGACACGGTGACGGTCAGCGGTTCCAGCACCGGCAGGCGCAGTTCGCTGGTGACCGCATAGCGGGAGCGGTGACCGGCGCCGCTGACGGCGGTGGTGCCCCACACCTGCGATTCCAGGGTTTCCGGATCCGCGATCAGGCGTGCGTCGGGGGTGTAGTCCCAACCCTGGTTGCCGCCTTCGACCACCACGGCCAGGCCGGCATCACCGCCCGGCAGCGAGAACAGCGAGCTGTTGGTGACCTGCGCGCGCAGCATGTTGTCCCAGGTCTTGCTGCGCGAGGTCGCGAAGCCGGTGAAGCTGGCGAAGTCGGCCGGCGACATCGGGGTGTAGAACGCCGCGTAGTCCGGACGGAACACCGGATACAGGCCCTGCACAGGATCCACGCCCAACTGCGGGCCCAGCACGTTCTGCTCGAAGTAGTTGTTGATCGGATCCGCCCAGCGGGCGAAGCGACGCTGCTTCAGGCGATACTCGGTGCGGGTCAGGCCCAGATCCCAATCCCAGTTGCCCAGCACGCCGTTGGCGCCGAAGGTCACCGAGTAGGAGCTGCTGCGATCGGTGTTCATGATGTCGCGGTAGCCTTCGCCGCCGATGTCCTCGGGCGAGAACGCGCGCTGCAGGTTGACCAGCGCATCGAGGTCCGGATCGTAGAAGTAACCGTACTTGGCGCTGGTGCTCCACCAGGTGTAGGCCGAGCCGGTGGCGTACTTCACGTTCTCGTGGCTGTACAACACGTCGCCATACAGCTGCAGGCTGTCGCTGACGTCGAAGGTCGCGTGGCCGTAGGCCTGCGCGGACTCCTTGCCGTTGGTGATGGTGCGGTAGCCCGGCGTGCTGAACGAACCGCAGTACTGGCCGAAGCCCGGGCGGTTCTGCAGGCCTTCGGTGCCGTCGAACTGGCCACTGACGTTGGCGCAGTTGTTCGGATCCAGGAACAGGTAGCCGTTGTTGGCCGGGCGGATGCCGCCGCTGGCCGCGTAGTCGCGGTAGCCGGCGACGAGGTAGTCGCGGCTGGCCAGCGGCGCGGTGTAGCCGTTGACGTTGTACTGCCTGGTCAGATCGCGCTGGTAACCCCAGATCGGATCCTTGGTTTCGGCCTGGATGCCGGCCAGCACGTTCAGGCGGCCGTCGTAGCCGGTGAAGCCCTTGGCCAGGCTGAAGCGGAAGCTGTCGCCGCCGCCGTCGCCATAGGCGCCGCCGCGTACGCTGAGCGCGCCGCCATCCATGTTCTTCTTCAGGATGATGTTGATGACGCCGGCGATGGCGTCGGAACCGTACAGGGAGGACTGGCCGCCCGGGAGGATCTCGATGCGCTCGACCAGGTCGATCGGAATGCCGCTGATGTTGTTGAAGGTGTCGCTGCCGTTGTACAGCGCCGGATAGTTGGCCATCGGACGGCCGTCGATCAGGTACTTGGTGTAGCCCGGATCAAGACCGAACATGCTGACGGTCTCGGCGCCCTGGGTGAACGAGGCGGAGGTCTGGCCGCCCTGGACGCCGCCGGTGGAGAAGGCGGACTGCTGCAGGGCATCGGCGACGCTGGTGAAACCGCGGGTCTTGATGTCCTCGGCGGAAATCGTGGTGACCGGGGTGAAGTTTTCCAGCTGGGTCTGGGGGATGAGCGAACCGGTGACCGTGACCTTGTCGAGGTTGGTGGTGTCGCCGGCGGGAGCGGGGGAGGTGTCTTGGGCGAAAGCGGCGGCCGGGGCCAACAGGACGGCGACCATCGCCGCGGTCAGGCGGCTCCGTTGATGTTGCGAACTGGCATTTGCTTGTTATTCCTTGGAACAGATTGCAAAAGGTGCGGTCCCTTCGCGCTGTTCCTTCAGCCAGACCACAGAGTTCCCCGAATTCCTGGGCCGGCGAACTTAACACGCATTTAACTGCCACTGTAACGTTTGTTACGTTTTTGTGAAGACGAGCGGACAGGCTTGGTTAAGCCCGCATGAAAAAGAAAGCCCGGCTTGCGCCGGGCTTTCGATACTGCATGGACTACGGGTCCGATCAATTGAACTTGTAGTCGAACTGCACAAAGACCTCGCGGCCCACCGGGCTGTAGGCCCGCCAGAAGAACGGGTAGCTGTTGAACGTGTCATCGCGCGGAGACAGCTTGTCGAAGACGTTGTTCACATACAGGCCGATCGAAACCTTGTCGGTGATTTTCTTCGCCACGCTGGCGTTCCAGACGATGTATGGAGCAATGCGGCCGGTTTCCGCCCAGTTGGGCAGCGAGCCCCAGCGGTAGCCGTACACGTTGGCTGCCCAGTCGTCTTTTCCCAACCGATGTTCCAGTTGATACACTCGGAAGTTGAAGTACTGCTTGTGGTCACGCGTATTGACGACTTCGCCGCCCGGGAAGTCCTGTTCTTCCAGCTTCAGCACATGGGTCCAGGTCAGGCCCATATCGAAGTTGCCAAGACGATCCGTATCCAGTCGATAGCGGAACGTTGCATCGATGCCGGAGGTTTCCTGCATCGCCTGATTGAACGGCACAGAGGTGAACTGCACCACTTCGTCGTCCGTGCCCAGGTCGGGGTCTACACCGCTGCGGTGGACCAGGCTGCGGAAGTACTGACATTCTCCCGAGTTGACGTCCACGGCGGCGCCATCGCGGGTTTCGCCAAGACGGCAGTCGGCTTCCTTGCGGAACAGATAGCCGGAGTTGATGTCCTGGACCGCGCTTTCCAGCTTGATTTTGTAGTAGTCAACGCTGATCGACATGTTGTCGATGATGTCCCACACGAAGCCGACGGTGGTCGACTTGCCGGTTTTCCTCTTCCAGTCGGGCATTGCCTTGACGGACGCCGGCGAAGGAATACGTATAGTCACTACCCGTACCGCACGGCTGCGCCGAGCCCGCTGGCGGGTTCGGGTCGAAGCCATCGCGACGGCAACGGTATTCGTCCAGCGCGCCATTCAGGAAGAAGCCGGAGGGCTGGGCAAAGATGTAGTGCATATCCGGCGCGCGGAAGCTCGTGCTGTGGTTGGCGCGCAGCAACAGACTCTCGAATGGACGCCATTCCAGGCCGGCAGACCAGGTCGCGGCGCCATCGACATCGCTGATGTCGTCGTACTTGTCGTAGCGACCGGCGAGATTGGCTTTCAGGGTGCTGAAAATCGGCACCGAGAATTCCATGCCGAAGGCATAGCGATCGCGCTCACCACCACCGCCGGTAGCGCTGCGGCCCATCGGTGCCTCGGTACCGGTGTAACCCGTGCGGGCACGAGGGTCCGGGCTAATGTCGTACTTCTGCGACGAAGCTTCCAGCACGGCAGCCATCGACAGGGGACCTGCCGGCAGCTCGAACAGATCGCCGGAAAGGGCGAATGTTCCCTGGGTCACCTGCGAAGATGCTTCGTTCTTGAACGTACCGCTGAAAGCAGCGATCTGATCGGGCGTGAGCGGATTCAGCAGACGGTCGACGTTGAGCGCATAAATCGGCAGTCCATTCGGACGGGTGCCCAGTTGCGGCCCGAAGAAGAATTCACGCACCTTGCTGGCAATCGGCCAGTTGTACTCATCGTCGACGTTGTAACGTGCGTGCGAAAGGGTCGCATCCCAGTCGAATCTGTCGTTGAAAAGTGGTACCGCGCAGTCCCACGGCTGCGTCAATGGAACGTTCCTTGAAACGGCCCTCGGCACCCGTGGTGCCCACTTCACGCGGTGTGAAGATACGCAGGATGTTGCCGACGGTGCCACCCAGATTGGGGTCATAGAAATTGCCGACACCCAGCGAGCCACCGCTTTGGATGAAGCGGGTGGCCGAGGACAGTTTGGCCTTGGTCTGTGTGTAGTTCAGCGAGGCCCATGCCTGCATGCCGCCGCTGAAATCATAGGTGCCGTACAGATAGGTCGCGAAATTCGCATCCGAGTTGCGCACCGACTGCGTGGCTGGGTAGCCGAAGTAACCGCAGCGGTTCGGCGCCGGGGCAGTTGGCACGCTCCTGTACAACTCGTAATCCGGGAAGCGACCGCAGGTCTCCGCCACGCCATCGGGGTAGTAGCGCACGCCATTCAGGGTGAAGCGCAGACTTTCGATTGGCAGTGCATCAGCGGGGTCCACCGAAGGATCATCACGATACGAGTCCATGAATTCACGTTGGCTCGCATAGATCGCTTCGCGGCTCAGGTATTCAGTTGCATAGGTCAGGCTCCAGTTGTCGCCCGTCTTGCCACCCACCCACTGGAATCGACCGGTATCGCCACCGCCGCGAGTGGTGCTACCGCCACGCAGGGTTACCAGATCACCTTCATAGTTGGTTTTCAGAATGATGTTGACCACGCCGGCCACTGCGTCGGAGCCGTAAATAGCTGACGCCCCGCCGGTCAGCACTTCGATGCGGTCAATGGCCGCAGCCGGAATGTTGCCAATGTTTACTGCATTCGACTGGCTGTTGTACGGCAACGGATAGTCTGCCGCGCGGCGACCGTTGATGAGCACCAACTGATAGCCGGGGCCCAGGCCGCGCAGGTTCAGGAAGTTCGCATTCTGGGTGAAACTGCCAGCGCTGAGTTCGTTCTGAACCGAGCCGGTGAACTGACTGAGGGTGTTGAGTGCGTCATAGACCGTGCCGAAGCCCTGCTTCTCGATATCGTCGGCCGTGATCACGGTGACCGGCGCCGGACCTTCGATCTCGGCGCGCTTGATGCGCGAGCCGGTGACGGTGACTTTGTCCAGAGTAGCGGTGCCGCCCTGCTGGTTTTCCGTCTTCTGTTCGGTCTGACTGGCCGTGTCTTGGGCAAATGCGACCCCAGCGGGCAGCACCAAGGCCGCAATCAGAGCGGCACACAGTTGGTTGCGCTTCAATGCGCGCGAGTTGCGAACTGACATGTGGTGAATCCCCTTTGTTCGATGGACGTCGCCCCCTGGCCAATCCGTTGGCCTGCAACGTCAATGTGAAATCCTTGTTACGAAACTTAACACGGGGATAACGTTTGGTGTGACTCACGTCATGCCAGAAGTGTAATTTATCTTGTTATGTGACGTACGTCACAATTAATTTGAAAGTTTCCTGTGGTGCAACAAAAAAGAAACCCGGCTGAGGCCGGGTTTCTCAAGGCTGGAATCCGCTTGGATGTCAGCGGAAGGTGTACTCGAACTGTGCCGAGATTTCACGGCCCACCGGGCTGAATGCACGCCAGAAGTACGGGTACGAGTTGTAGGTGTCGTCCTTCGGGTGGAAGTTGTTGAAGATGTTGTTGACGAACAGCGTCAGCTTGGCCTTGTCCGTGATGCGCTTGCTCACGTTAGCGTTCCAGACGAAGTAGGGACCGGTTCGACCGTAGCTCTGGCCCTTGGCAGCGCGGGCGTCCGAGATTCCCCAGGCCGGAACGCTGCCGTAGCGGACCATGAACAGGTTGGCCGACCAGTCGTCCTTGCTCCACGCCGCGCTGCCCCGGATGCGGCTGCGGAAGTTGTAGTTTCCGAAGTAGTCGCGGTAATCCTCGTCCACCTTGTCGGTGGCGAACTGCTGGTACTCCTCGGCGAGGGTATGGGTCCAGGCCAACTGGGTGTTGAAGGTGCCCAGGCGATCGGTGTCGAAGCGGTAGTTGATGGTGGCATCGATACCGTTGACGCGATTGTACGCGGTGTTGACCGGGCCACTGCGGATGTTGCTGACGCGGTCGGTCGGCTCGCCCGGCGCCGGATCACGGGTGACGCGGCCCAGGATTTCCTGGCAGAACGCGGAACCCGCTTCGAACTTGAACGGCTGACGATTGCGATCCAGTCCGGTACGGCAACCACCTTCCATCTCGATGATGTAGGCGGAGGTCAGGTTCGACACCGCGCCATACAGGCGGATGTTGAAGTAGTCCACGCTGACGGAAAGGTCGTCGAGAATGTCCCAGACCACGCCGGTCGTGAACGACTTGCCGGTTTCTTCTTCGAGGGTGGGCTCGCCCATGCTCGTGGCGAACATCGAGTAGTTGTAGGTCGCGCCGGTGCAGGTGGCCTGGCCCGGCGTACCGCCGGAGGACAGGCAGCGATAGTAGTCCAGCGTGGTCGAGAAGGAACCGCTGCCCTCGTTGAACACGTAGTGCATGTCCGGTGCCTTGAAGCTCGTCGAATAACTGCCGCGGAACAACAGGTTCTCGAGTGGACGCCACTCGAGGCCGGCGCCCCAGGTCTTGGCATCGTCCACGTTGGTGATGTCGTCGTACTTGTCCCAGCGGCCGGACAGGCTGGCGGTCAGCGAGGACAGGATCGGGACGTTGAACTCCACGCCCGCGGCGTAACGGTTGCGGTCACCGCCGCCGCTGGTGCCGGTCAGGTTGTAGATCTCGCGCCGGGTCGGCAGCAGGCGCTCGTCCGTGTTGAGGGTGTAGCCCTGTTCGCTGGCTTCGACGACGGCCGCCATGCCCAGCGGACCCGCCGGCAACTCGAACAGGTCGCCCGAAATGGTGAACTGCGCCTGGTTGACGTAGGACTCGGCGTCGTACGTCACGACCGTCGACATATCCGCGAACTGCTGCGGCGTCAGGGCGGTGTAGTAGCGGTCAAGGTTCAGGCGGTAGACCGGCAGGCCGGCCTGCGTGCCCTGGCGGGCGCCGAAGAAGTATGAAGTCACCTTGTCACCATCCAGGCGCGGACGGGTGCGGTCGGCGTTGTATTCGGCGCGACCCAGGGTGACGTCCCAGTCCCAACGATCGGCGATGGTGCCGCGAAGACCCACGGCGAGGTCAAAGGACTTCTCGGTGAACCGCTGGTACAGCTTGTCGAGACCACCGACTTCCTGCGGCGTGAACAGTCGCTGGATGGTCATCGAACTGTTGAACTGCGGATCGTAGTAGTTGGAGAACACACCGAGGCCGTCGATGTGCGGGCCGCTGATGAACTCGGTGCCGCCCGTCAGTTTCGATTTCGACTGGTAGGCGCTGAGGCTCGCCCAGGCTTGCAGGCCACCGTCGAAATCGAAGGTGCCATAGAGATAACCGGAGAGATCGCGATTGCCGTTGGTGATGGTCTGGTAGGCGGAGTTCTTGTAGCTGCCGCAGGCCTGGCCCAGGTTGGTGATCAGGCCGGTGTTGGCATTGCGCGACTGGAAGTTCCAGCGCACCCATTCGTCACCCAACTGTTCGCACGCGCCGGCGCGCGGCGTCAGATAGGAACCCGTCGTGGAACCGGAATTGCGACGCAGCAACATGGTCGAGGTTGGCTGGATGCCGACAACCGCGGGTGGACGCGGGTTGTCCAGCGCCGAATCCATGAAATCGCGCTGGGTGCCGAAGATCGGTTCATCGGCGAAGTATTCGAATGCGTAGGTCAGGCTCCAGTTGTCGCCGGTCCGTCCGCCAATCCATTGCACGTCGGCGAAGTCGCCACCGCCCTCGGTGGTGGTGCCGCCGCGAAGCTTGAAGACGTCGCCTTCGAAGTTGGTCTTCAGGATGACGTTGACCACGCCGGCCACCGCGTCCGAACCGTAGATCGCGGACGCGCCGCCGGCCAGGATTTCGATGCGATCCACCGCGGCTGAAGGAATGTTGCCGAAATTCTGGAAGTTGCTCTGGCCGTTGTAAGGGAACGGATAGTCGGCGGCGCGGCGACCGTTGATGAGCAGCAGCGTGCGCCCGGGACCCAGGCCACGCAGGTTGACCGGGCTGCCGTTCGGCGTGAAGCCACCCGCGGAATTGAGTTCGTTCTGGGTGACGCCGGTGTTCTGGCTCAGCGTCTCCAGCGCCTCGAACACCGTGGAAAAGCCCTCACGTTCGATCTGGGCGGCCGAAATGACGGTGACGGGGGCCGGGCCCTCGATCTCCGCGCGCTTGATGCGCGAGCCGGTCACCGACACCTTGTCCAGGGTCTGGGTGGGTTGGCTGCCGGTCTGGTTGCCGGCCTGGCCGGCGGTCTGGCCGGAATCCTGCGCCAGGACGGAGCCGGCGGCGGTCAGGGTCAAGGCGGAAAGCAGGGCCGCACTCAGGCGGCTGCGCGTGAGCGCGCTGACGTTGCGAACTGTCATGTGGTGAATCCCCTAAACTACTGCGAAGTTTGCCGGCACCTGGTCCGCCCCTTGGACGCGCCTGCAAAGTGAAAAACCTCCTAGTTCCCGGACGTTAACACGGCATAAATATCTCGTGACCGTTTTGTGAACGGATCGACTTTATTTTCAGTTCGAATGTAATTCGACTTACTCATATGACCGATAAAACAAGGGTTTTTCCGCTACGCGGTGCAGCCCAGCCTTACCCTTCCGCGCGCGTCAAGAATGTGATCGCGGTCGGCTCCCACCAAGGGCGGTGTCGGCAAATCCACCACCGCCGTGAACCTGGCATTGGCCCTCCATGCAGAGGGGGCGAAAGTCGGATTACTCGACGCCGACGTCTATGGGCCCAGCGTGCCGGCCATGTGGGCTGTCCGGCCGGCCCGACAGCCCGGACAACAAGTCCATCGAACCGATGCGGGCGTTCGGGGTTGAGGCGATGTCGATCGGCCTGTTGGTGGATCAGGACACGCCGATGATCTGGCGCGGGCCGATGGCGACTTCGGCGCTGATGCAGTTGTTCACCGACACCCTGTGGGGCGACCTGGACTACCTGCTGATCGATCTGCCGCCCGGCACCGGCGATATCCAGTTGACCCTGGCCCAGAAGATTCCGGTGGCGGGCGCGGTGGTGGTCACACCCCGCAGGACATCGCACCCTGGACGCGCGCAAGGCGCTGAAGATGTTCGAGAAGGTCGAGGTGGCGGTGCTGGGCATCGTCGAGAACATGGCGGTGCACACCTGTTCCAGTTGCGGCCACGTCGAACACCTGTTCGGCGAGGGCGGCGGCCAGCGGATGGCGGCGCAGTACGGCGTGCCGCTGCTGGGATCGCTGCCGCTGGACATCGCCATCCGCGAGCAGGGCGACGCCGGCCGGCCGGTGGTCGTGGCGGCGCCGGATTCGGCCGCCGCGCTGGCTTACCGGCAGGCGGCGCGGGCGCTGGTGGCGCAACTGGAAACCCGGCCGCGGGCCAAGCCTTCCATCCTGTCCTCGCTGCTCTGATCCGGCATCGCCCCGGCCAGCCCCCGGTCCGCTCGGGGGGAGGCCGGGCTGCCCTACAATGGCGGCCCCGTCCGTCCCCCGTCTCCGCAACAGGAACCCTGCATGAGCATCAAGAGTGACCGTTGGATCCGCCGCATGTCCGAGCAGCACGGCATGATCGAGCCGTACGAGCCGGGGCAGGTGAAGCAGGTCAACGGCGAGCGCATCGTCAGCTACGGCACCTCCAGCTATGGCTACGACGTGCGCTGCTCGCGCGAGTTCAAGGTGTTCACCAACATCAACTCGACGATTGTCGACCCGAAGCACTTCGATCCCGGCAGCTTCGTCGACATCGAGTCGGACGTCTGCATCATCCCGCCCAATTCCTTCGCCCTGGCCCGCACGGTCGAATACTTCCGCATCCCGCGCGACACCCTGGTGGTCTGCCTGGGCAAGAGCACCTACGCGCGCTGCGGCATCATCGTCAACGTGACCCCGCTGGAACCGGAGTGGGAAGGCCACGTGACCCTGGAATTCAGCAACACCACGCCGCTGCCGGCACGCATCTACGCCAACGAGGGCGTGGCGCAGATGCTCTTCTTCCAGTCCGACGAAGTCTGCGAGACCTCCTACAAGGATCGCGGCGGCAAGTACCAGGGCCAGACCGGCGTGACCTTGCCGCGGACCTGAGGGGCGCGGATCTTTCAGAAAAGGAGCGACATCGCATGGACGAACAGAATCCCTATCAGAGTCCGGTCAGCACCGTGGAAGCGGTGGCAGTCCAAGGGGATGGTCCGCTGCTGGCCGAGCGCATGGCCCGCTTGGGCGCCGCGATTCTGGACAGCATCATCATGCTGGCCGTGACGGTGCCGGTCATGTGGTTCGGCGGCTACTGGGATGCGGTGATGCGCGCGGCGATGAGCGGAACGCGCGTGGCCCTGGGGACCACCTTGCTGTGGAGCCTGGTCGGATTCTGCATTTTCCTGCTGATCCAGGGCTATCCGCTGCATGCCAGCGGCCAGACCTGGGGCAAGCGGGTGGCGGGCGTGAAGATCGTTGATCTGGACGGACGGAAACCGGATTTCCTCCGGCTGCTCCTGCGGCGCTATGTGCCGCTGCAACTGGCTTCGCTGGTTCCCTTCATCGGGAACATTCTGGTCCTGGTCGATGTGCTCTTCATCTTCCGCCAGGACCGTCGCTGCCTGCATGATCTGATTGCCGGCACCCGCGTGGTGCCGGCCCGCTGAGCGAAGGGCGCCGGTCCTTTCGACGGGCGCCGTTTTCCATCAGCCCAGGCGGGTGCGCCAGGTATCGAGCTGTTCGATCAGCGTTTCGGCGGAGTAGGGCTCCGCGGTGCCTTGTCCCCACACCGGCCCCGGCCACGCCGCATCCCCTTCATGGCGTCCGACCAGGTGGACATGCAGCTGGCGCACGATGTTGCCGAGCGCGCCGATGTTGAGCTTCTGTACGCCGGGAACCGCACGGATCAACGCGCCCGCCTGATTGATCTCCGCCAGCAGCAGGCGTTGCTGGCCGCCGTCCAGATCCAGCCATTCGCTCACGTTTTCCACCCGCGGCACCAGCACCAGCCAGGGATAGCGGCGGTCGTTCATCAGCCGCACCTGCGACAGCGGGCCGTCGGCGACGAACACGCTGTCGCGGGCCAGGCGGGGATCCGGTTCGAAGCCGCTCACCCGATCTGCTCCGCGAGGAACGCCAGGCTGCGCGACAGCGCCAGATCCGCGCTCGGCGCATCGTAAATGTCGGGGCTGGCGTCGCGATTGAAGGCGTGGCCGGCCGGATAGGTGAAGACCGGCAGGCCGGGCAGGCGATCGCGGTGAAGCTGCACGGCTTCCGGGGGAATCGAGGCGTCCTGTTCGCCGAAATGGAACATCACCGGCGCCGGCAGCGCGCCGCCTTCCGGCATGTCCTGCAGGAAACCGCGGTTGCGCGAACCGTAATAGCTCACGCCCGGCAGGCCCAGCCGCAGCGCGGACAGGAAGGCGACCGTGCCGCCCCAGCAGTAACCGACGGTGCCGACCTTGCCGGCCCAGGCCAGCGCGTTGGCGGCGGCGGACACCACGTCCAGCGCCGCGTCGAAGCCCAGCTTGCCGATGAGTTCGCGGCCGCGATCGTGGGCGGATGGGTCGTAGGGCAGTTCGACGCCGGGTTCGACCAGATCGAAGAACGCCGGCGCGAGGGTCGCATAGCCGGCTTCGGCGTAGCGTTCGGCGACGCTGCGGATGTGCGCGTTGGCGCCGAAGATTTCCTGGATGACCACCAGGCCGCCACGGGGCGCTCCCGCCGGTTTGACCTGCCAGGCGGCCACCGGGCCGCGCGCGGTTTCAAGAGTGATCCATTCGCCCATGGGGGGAGGGTCCTGCGTTGCCAGCGAAGTACGCATTGTCGCCCATCCGTCACGACCGGCGGGTGACGGTCGCCGGATTCAGCCGGCGGGGAGGGGCAGGTGGAGCGAGGCGCTATAATCCGCGGCCCGTCGGCGCGCCGCCGTTTTCTCCGTTTCCGTCTCCATGTCCCTGCAGAACCCCAAGGTGGGCTTCGTCAGCCTCGGCTGCCCGAAAGCCCTGGTCGACTCCGAACGCATCCTCACCCAGTTGCGCGTGGAGGGTTACGACATCGTGCCCACCTACGACGACGCCGACGTGGTGGTGGTGAACACCTGCGGCTTCATCGACGCGGCGGTCACCGAATCGCTGGATGCCATCGGCGAGGCGCTGGCGGAAAACGGCAAGGTCATCGTCACCGGCTGTCTGGGCAAGCGCCCGGAGCAGATCCGCGAAGCGCATCCGGACGTGCTGGCGATCAGTGGGCCGCAGGATTACCAGAGCGTGATGGAAGCGGTGCATGCCGCGTTGCCGCCCAAGCACGATCCGTTCCTGGATCTGGTGCCGGATTATGGCCTCAAGCTGACTCCGCGCCATTACGCCTATCTGAAGATTTCCGAGGGCTGCAATCACCGCTGCAGTTTCTGCATCATCCCGTCGATGCGCGGCGATCTGGTCTCGCGCCCGGTCGACGAAGTGCTGCGCGAGGCCGAGCGGCTGGTTCGCGGCGGGGTGAAGGAACTGCTGGTGGTGTCGCAGGACACTTCGGCATATGGCGTCGACCTGAAGTACGCCGAGCGCGAGTGGGGCGGCAGGACCTACGCCACCCGCATGAAGGCGCTGTGCGAAGGATTGTCGGAACTCGGCGCGTGGACGCGCCTGCACTACGTCTACCCGTACCCGCATGTCGACGACGTCATCCCGCTGATGGCCGAAGGCAAGCTGCTGCCGTACCTGGACATTCCGTTCCAGCACGCCAGCCCGCGCATCCTCAAGCTGATGAAGCGTCCGGGCGCGGTCGACAAGACCCTGGAGCGCGTGCAGCGCTGGCGGGCGATGTGCCCGGAGCTGACCCTGCGCTCGACCTTCATCGTCGGCTTCCCCGGCGAGACCGAGGCCGAATTCGAGGCGCTGCTGGATTTCCTCGACGAGGCGCAACTGGATCGGGTGGGCGCGTTCGCCTATTCGCCGGTGGACGGCGCCGCCGCCAACGCACTGCCGGATCCGGTGCCGGAGGAAGTGAAGCAGGAGCGCCTGGCCCGCTTCATGGAACGACAGGCGGCGATTTCCGCCGCGCGCCTGGAAGGCAAGATCGGCAGCGTGCAGCGCTGCCTGGTGGATCTGCTGGAAGACGGCATCGCGGTGGCGCGTTCCTCGGCCGATGCGCCGGAGATCGACGGCCTGGTGCACATCCAGAACGGCGGTGAATTCGGGCTCAAGCCGGGCCAGTTCGTCGATGTGGAAATCACCGACAGCGACGAACACGATCTGTTCGGCGACGCGATCGCCCCGCCGGCCGCCGCACCGATCGACCTCAAGGTGCTGTGAACGCAACGGCGCCTGCCGTGGGCGCGGAGCGTCGCCGCTTCGTCGCCCCGGCACGCGGCGACGTATTGGCCGGAACTCTCTCGCATCCGCTGTTCGACGACCTGGCGGCCTATCGCGACCTGCTGCTTGCGGGCGAATGGGACCGGCATCGATCTGCTCAACGCGCGACTGGCGCTGCCGGGACGACGTTTCGTCGCCCAGGACGAAGCGCTGCTGGACGACGGCCTGCACTACGAGGTGCGCGTCGCGCAGGGACGCATCGCCACCCGACCGGACAATTGGCACGATCTGTTCAATGCCCTTGGTTGTGGGTGCGTCATCCGGCGCTCAAGGCGGCCCTCAACGCGCGCCAGTGCCTGCATGTCGCGGGGAGCACCGATGGCCAGCGCAATCGCGCGCAACAGGCGCTGACCCAGTTCGATGAAAGCGGCGTGATCGTGCGGGTGCGTGATGCATCGCTGCTCGGCCACTGGGATCGCCACGACTGGTCCGCGCTGTTCCTGGGGCATGCCGAACGCTGGCGCAGGGGCGACATCGCGGTCGTCGCGGTGATCGGCCATGCCTTGCTGGAACAGGCGCTGCTGCCGGGACGCCGGCTGGTCGGCAAGTGCCTGGTGATGGCGCAGGACACGGAGACGGACACCGATCTGGCGCGCGTCGTGACGGCGATCCGGAACGGCGAAGTGCTGGAGGATCCGATGGAACTGCGGCCATTGCCGCTGGCCGGCATCCCCGGCTGGCATCCGGATCAGGATTCCGGCTTCTACGCGCAGGCCGACTACTTCCGGCCGCTGCGCGAAGGCCGTGTGTATCCGCCGCCGCTGTCCTGATCAGGTCTGGTAGTTGACGTCCACCACCACGAAGCGGGCCGGGCCGCCGGGCAGTTCCACCGGGAACTCGTCGTCGATGCGCTTCTTCAGCATCGCCCGCGCCAGCGGCGAGTCGATGCTGATCCAGCCGCGCGGCGCATCGGTCTCGTCGGGACCGACGATGCGGTAACGCGAGGTTTCGCCGCTGGCGATGTTCTCCAGTTCCACCCAGGCGCCGAAGAACACCGCTTCCGGATCCGAGGGCGCGTCCTCGACCACCCGCAGCGCTTCCAGTCGCTTGCTGAGATAACGCACCCGTCGATCGATCTCGCCCAGCTGCTTCTTGCGATAGGTGTATTCGGCGTTCTCCGAGCGATCACCTTCGGCGGCGGCGGCGGCCAACGCCTTGACCACTTCCGGACGCCTGACGCGCCACAGTTCGTCCAGCTCCGCCTTCAGCCGATCATGGCCTTCGCGGGTGATCAGGGCGGTGCTCTTTTCAGCGGGGGGACGCCAGCGGGACATGGATCAGCGACGGCCGCCGAAGATGCTGCCCAGGATGCCGCGCACGATCTGGTTGCCCAGCTTGGTCCCGATGGTGCGGGTGGTCTGCTTGGCCATCGTCTCGATCATGCCCTGGCGGCGCTTGGTGCCGAACACCGCATCCTTGACCGCCTGGCCGAAACCGCCGGCGTCGGGATCATCCTTCTCGGCCTTGGCGGCCGGTGCGTTGGCGGTCTGCATGGCGGCGTCGGCGCGCTTGGCCAGCATCTCCGCCGCCGATTCGCGATCGACGCGGTTGTCGTACCTGGCGCCGACCGGGCTGCCCGCGCGCACCTGTGCGCGTTCGGCCTCGTTGATGGCGCCCATGCGGCAGCGCGGCGGCGAGATCAGGGTCTGCTGCACGGGCGAGGGCACGCCCTTGTCCTGCAGGGTCGAGACCAGCGCTTCGCCGGTGCCCAGGCGCGATATCGCCTCGGCCACGTCCAGCTTGGGATTGGGCACGAAGGTCTGCGCCGCGGTCTTGACCGCCTTTTGATCGCGCGGAGTGAACGCGCGCAGCGCGTGCTGCACGCGATTGCCGAGCTGGCCGAGGATGTTGTCCGGCACGTCGTCGGGGAACTGCGAGCAGAAGTAGACACCAACGCCCTTGGACCGGATCAGGCGCACGACCTGCTCGATGCGCTGCTTCAGCGCGGGCGGGGCATCGTCGAACAGCAGGTGCGCCTCGTCGAACACGAACACCAGCTTGGGTTTGTCCAGATCGCCGACTTCCGGCAGGGTCTCGAACAGTTCCGACAACAGCCACAGCAGGAAGCTGGAATACAGGCGCGGCTTGAGGATCAACTGGTCCGCGGCCAGGATGTTGACCACGCCACGACCATCGGTCTGGGTCCGCATCAGGTCCGCCAGTTCCAGCGCCGGCTCGCCGAAGAACATCTCGCCGCCTTCCTGCTCCAGCCGCAACAGGGCGCGCTGGATGGCGCCGATCGACTGCGCGCTGACCAGGCCGTAGCTGGTGGAGATGTCCTTGCGCTCGTCGGCGACCAGGCCGAGCAGGGCGCGCAGGTCTTCCAGATCCAGCAGCAGCAGGCCTCGGTCGTCGGCCAGCTTGAACACGATGTCCAGTACGCCGGACTGGGTGTCGTTGAGCTCCAGGATGCGCGAGAGCAGGGTGGGGCCCATTTCGCTGACCGTGGTGCGCACCGGATGGCCGAGCTTTCCGTACAGATCCCAGAACACCACCGGGCTGGCGCCGGGGGCGTAGTCGGCGATGCCGATGTCGCGGGCGCGCTGGAGTACCTTTTCGTTGCCGTCGCCGGCCACCGCGAGTCCGGCGACGTCACCCTTCACGTCGGCCAGGAACACCGGCACGCCCAGACGCGAGAAGCCTTCGGCCAGGGTCATCAGGGTGACGGTCTTGCCGGTGCCGGTGGCCCCGGCCACCAGGCCGTGGCGGTTGCCGAACTTCGGCTGCAGGGTGACGGGGATATCGTCGGTGGTGCCTTTGCCCAACAGGATCGGATCCATGAGTGCCTCGCGGTCTGGTCGGGTGATTCTAGCGATCCGGCATGTCTGCGGGCGTAATGTCGTGACGGATTCGGCTTGCCCCCGGATCCGGGCGCCGCTACCCTGCCGCGACCGTTTTCGATTGCGCGTGCTGATGTCCCTGCCGAAGTCCTTGCTGCGTCCGTGGCCCCTGCTGGCCATTTTCCTGCCCCTCCTGGTGCTGGCCCCGGCCGCGCATGCCCAGCGGGTCTCGGCCAAGGACAAGGCCGCCATCGAAGTGCTGAACGCGCGCATGGCCGCGGCCGAGAAGCGCTACCGCGACGGGTTGGTGCTGGTGACCAACAACGACCCCAAGGGCACCGCCGAAACCGATGCCGCGCTGGAGGACATGGAGGACGTGCTGGATGCCTGCATCAAGCAGCGCGGCTGCCAGACCCACACCCTGCTGACCACCTACAAGCGCCTGCTCAAGGAGGCGTCCGACGGCGGTGGCGCGGAGGAAGAGGAAACCACCGTCGATCCGCTCGACGATGGCAGCGATCATTCCGCGGTGGCACAGGCCATCCCGGAAGCCCAGCGCGCCGCGTCGCTGCTCAACGACCAGCGCCACGCCTTCGACAAGATGGTCGAGTACAACCCGGCGGTGCAGGCGGGCATCCGCCGCTGGCTGACCGACATGCGCGGCGCGCTGATCACCAGCTACGAGAACTACCAGAACATGCGCGCGGAGATGTATCCGGACTGGGAGCGCAGCAAGCTGCCGGAGGCGCTGCTGTTCGGCATCATGGCCAAGGAATCCAACGGCCGCGTGCACGCGACCTCGCGCGCCGGCGCGGCCGGCCCGCTGCAGTTCATGTACGCGACCGGCAAGCGCTTCGGCCTGGGTCCGGACGGCACCGGCTTCGACACCCGCTATGACCCGGCGTTCGCCGGCGAGGCCAGCGCCGCCTACATGAACGAGCGCATGCGCGAACTCAACAACAACATCGAGTTCGCGCTGGCTGCCTACAACGGCGGCGAGGGCCGCGCCGGACGTGTCTACCGGCAGTACCCGGGCCGCAGCTTCTGGGACGAGGTGGTCTACAGCCAGTTCCCGGGCGAGACCCGCGACTATGTGCCGATGGTGATCGCGGCGGCGTGGCTGTTCCTGCACCCCAAGCAGTACGGACTGGAATTTCCCAAGGTCGACGTGCACCCGGCATCGCTGAGGCTGGCACGCGACAGCTCGATCTACGAACTGACCATCTGCCTGGGCAACGGCGGCACCCGCGAGGGCTTCATGCGCACGCTGCGCAACCTCAACCCGCGCTACGAGGCCGAGGCGTGGATTCCGGCCGGCACGATGCTCAAGGCCAACACCCGCATCGTCAGCCTGTACAACCGCCATTGCGTCAGCGGCCCGCGTGCCGACCTGGCCCGCACACTGGTGCGCGCCGACGTCAACGCCGCCATCAAGCGCACGGCCCTGACGGGCGTGGTCGCGGTGGGCGACGTGACCCCGGTGGCCGGCGTGCCGACCACGGTGGCTTCCGGCGAACCCAAGCCCGCCGAACCCAAGGCGAAGCAGGCACGCGAATACCGGATCGCCAAGGGCGATACGCTGGGCCGGGTCTCGCAGCGCTACCAGTGCGACCTGAAGAAGCTGGCTCGTGCCAATGGGTTGAAGGGTCCGGCCTACAGCGTGCGGCCGGGCCAGTCGATCCAACTGGAAAGCTGCAAAAAATGATCTGAAGTACCGGGGGCGGAGGACCGATGCAAAGGAATGCAGTGTGGTGGCCCGTCATCGCCGTCAGCGCGGCGTTCGCCATCGTCGGCGCCGAGTTGGATGGCCTGCGTGTCCTGCATTACCTGTTCAAGCCACTGACCACGCTGCTGATCGCGGCCATGGCGTGGCGGACCGTCACGACCGAGCATGGTTATCGGCGCGCGGTGCTGGCGGGACTGTTGCTGTCGCTATCGGGTGATGTGTTCCTGATGCTGCCGGGCGACTGGTTCGCGTTCGGACTGGGCAGTTTCCTCCTCGCGCATCTGTGTTATCTGCGGGCGTTCCGGCTGCGCGGCGAGTGGTTCCGACCGATCTGGCCGGTATTCGCTTATGGCGTGATCGCCGCGGCCGTCCTGGCGTATCTGTGGTCGCACTTGCCCGCGGAACTGAAGATTCCCGTCGTCGTCTACGTGGTGGCGCTGGCAGGCATGGCCGCGCAGGCGGCGTGCATCTGGCGCCGGTGTCCGGACCGGGCCGCCACGGCGGCGGCGATGGGCGGTGCCTGCTTCGTGTTCTCCGACGCCTTGCTGGCGATCGACCGCTTCGCGTTGGCGATTCCCTTCGCGAGCGTGTGGGTGCTGCTGAGCTACTGGACGGCCCAGTGGTGCATCGCGAGATCGACGGCGTCGTAGGGGGCCGCCCCGCCGCTACGCCGTCGTGGCTTCCAGCCGCGCCAGCGCCTGACCCAGCCGCACCGGCGATTCGGCATGCAGTTCCGGCGCCAGTGCCGCCACGCCGGGCGGCAGCAGGACGATCACCGTCGAGCCGTAGTTGAAGCGGGCCATTTCCTCGAAGCGATCCAGGGTGATGCCCTGGCCGCGATATCCTTCGGGTGATGCGATCCCCGTAGGCGGGAATCTCCACGCCGCTCCAGACCGTTTCCACGCCGGAGACCAGCAGCGCGCCGACCATCACCGAGACCATCGGGCCGAAGTCGGTATCGAAGTGGCAGACCAGGCGCTCGTTGCGCGCGAACAGGCCCGGCACGCTGGCGACCGCGTCGGTGCCGACGCTGAAAAGGCGGCCGGGCACGTGCACGGTTTCGCGCAGGGTGCCGCGCCAGGGCATATGCACGCGGTGGTAGTCGCGCGGTGACAGGTACACGGTGGCATACAGGCCGTCGCGGAACGGTTCGGCGTCGCGCGCGTCGCCCAGCAGTTCGGCGGCGGTGAACGACTGTCCCTTGGCCTGGAAGATGCGGCCGTCCTGGATCGGCCCGCACTGGCTGATGTGGCCGTCGGCCGGCATCAGCAAAGCACGCGGATCCGGATCGGCGATGCGCGCCCCCGGTTTGAGGGCGCGGGTGAAGAAGGCGTTGAAGCTCGGATAGGCACGCGCGTCGGGTTCGGCCGCTTCCGACAGGTCCACGCCGAAGCGGCGTACCACCGCGTCGATCAGCCATTGCTTGATCGCGGGCGAAGTGGAGTAGGCCAGCTTGCGCGCCAACGAGGACAACAGCCGGTGAGGCAGGATGTAGGTGAGTGTGGTGACCGGACTCATCGCGCGGCGGCCTCGGTCAGCGCCTTCATGTCGGTGGCGATCGCGTCCGGCCGGAACGGCGGGCGGATCAGGCCGGCCAGGCGGCCCTGCGGATCCAGCACGGCGATGGCCGAGGAGTGATCCATCGAGTAATCGTTGGGGTTCTGCTCGAAGCCCTTGCCCGGCACTTTCATGAAGACGAAGCCCAGCGACTTGGCGAAGTTCTCCAGGGTTGCCTCGTCGGCGGTGGCGGCCAGGGTGTCCGGGTGGAAGGCATGCGCGTACTCGCCGACCTTGTTGGGAGTGTCGCGCTCGGGATCCACCGAGACGAACAGCACCCGCGGGCGGGTCGAGTCGGGCAGGGCGCGCCACTGGTTCTGCGACTGGGCCAGTTCGGCCAGGGTGGTGGGGCAGACGTCGGGACAGAAGGTGAAGCCGAGGAACACCAGGGTCCAATGGCCCTTCAGTTCGCCGGAAGCCAATTGCGTACCATCGGACTGGCGCAGCGAGAACTCGGGCAGCGGGCGCGCCTGCGGGAACATCGTCACCGCCTGCGTGGCCGGCCAGGCCTGGGCGGGGCCGGCGGGACCGAAGAACTTCTGCGCGGCCAGCAGGCCCAGGCCGGCGGCCAGCGCCAGCAGCAGGATGATCCCGAACTTCTTGTTGAACATGGCGGGTCTCGCGGGAAGGCCGGCGTGGCCGCGGTTTCGGGGCGTGCCGGCGGACCCGACATGATACCGGCGCAACGCCTATAATCGGGAACCGGACCCCACCGGCCATTTCCCCGCCTTTACGCCATGACTGCCGACGCAGCCGCAGAACTGCACACCCTCATCGACCTGATCCGTTACGGCGCCAGCCGTTTCAACGAGGCCGGCCTGACCTTCGGCCACAGCTACGACAACGCCCTCGATGAGGCGACCCATCTGGTGCTGCATACGCTGCATCTGCCGCCTGACCATAGGCCGGGCCCGACGGTC
>OFCY01000003.1_pt1 | contig 66797 bp, 62 predicted proteins | sample 1520981 | NCBI WGS metagenome assembly OFCY01 (sample SAMEA2532533, study PRJEB24079) | metagenome
CAGGGCGTTCGGAGAGCGTCGATTTGTCCTACTGCCACGAGGGCCGGTTCGATCACGATGATCATGAAAGTACCGCACCCTCCTACCGCACGGTCATCGGGTTGCTTCGCCGACTTCCAGATCGCCGCCCAGGACGCGGCGCGCGACATGGAGCGGATCATCTCCACCGTTCACATCCGGAACCACACCTTCGCGGTCCCAGTTGCCGCCGGTCCGGACGTTGAGCGGCCGGGCATCCGGAATGAAAATCTGGAAGCCATGCGGCAATGGCTTGGGGTCACCCAGCAGGTTGGCCGCACCCGCGCTGCGCGAACCGATCACCACCGCCCTGCTGGCGGCCTGCAGGGAATAGGCGACGTACTCCGATGCGGACGCGGAACGGCGGTCCAGCAATATCACCAGCCCACCGTGGTACTCCGGCAGATCGCGCGCGGGCAGCGGTTCCGTCCGGCGTGCCGAGCGCGCCTGGATGTCCTGTACCGAAGACACCTCGTCGCCCAGGAATGCACGCACCAGCTGGCCCGCGGTATCCGCGTCGCCGCCGCCGTTCTGCCTGAGGTCCAGCACCAGTCCCTGCGTGTCCTTGAGCAGTTCCATTGCATTGCGAAGCTTGGGGCCCGCCATGTCCCAGGGATAGAAGGACGCCAGGCGCAGGTAACCGATGTTGCCTTCCAGCACCTTCACTTCCCGCACGCCCATGTTGGCGGGCTTGCCGGCCGCCCGCCAGGCCATCAGCCAATCGTCATCGGCGCCCGCCTTCTCTTCGATCACCCGCTCGATCAGGAAGTGTCCGTCGTAGGCATCCAGATCCCGGTTGAGTCGCTTGGAGAAGGAAAGCCAGTCGCCACATGCATCGGCATAGCGTCCCTTGTCCGACCAGTCGCGGACGCTTTCGGCAATCTGCCGGGCTTCCCCGGCAATCACGTAGTCCTTCTCGATGGCCTTCGCCATCTGTTCGAGCACGGCTTCCTGCTGCGGACAACCGCCCGCCAGCATCGCCGCCAACCATAGTGCCTGGCTCATGACCCTTCTCCTCCCATGCCGTTATTGACAATATATAAGTGCTAACATATATTTCTGGGCATGACAACACCACATGCGACTTTGGGCACGCTGTTGCGTACGCTCATCGATCAGTTGGATTCGGCGGTCGCGGATGCGTACGCCGAATCCGGACTCGACTACAAACCGCGCTTCACGCCGATCATCCGCGCGCTCTCCCAACACGGCCCCTCGCGGATCAAGGACATCGCCGACGGCATGGGCGTGAGCCATTCGGCGGTCAGCCAGACCCTGAGCGCGCTGGTACGCGCCAAGTGGGTCAAGCTCCTGCCCGGCGAGGACAGTCGCGAGCGCATCGTGCACCTGACCCCCTACGCGAAGGCCCGCTTGCCCCTCCTCGAAAAGCACTGGGCGACCACCGCGAAGGCGGCGGCCAGCCTCAACGAGGACCTGGGAATTTCGCTTGAAGACGTGCTTCGCAACGCGCTGAAGGCGTTGCAGGACCAGTCGTTCGGGGAGCGTATACGGAAAGCGGGTAAAGTCCGTTCCGACTGACCCGGGCGTCCGTCCTTCCCGCCACATCGCACCCACCGGAGAGTCCAGATGCGTGGTCTTCGCCTTTTCGCGTTCACCCTGTCGCTGCTGCCGTGGCTGGCCTGCGCCGCGACGCTCCCCTCCCCCACTTCCCTTCCCATCACCGCCGAGATAACGGGCACCGGCACCACGGATCTGGTGCTTGTTCCCGGCCTGTCCGGTGGCGATGTTTCCTGGCAGGAAACCGCGGTGCGATTGTCGGACCGGTATCGCGTGCACAGGCTCCGGATAGCCGGACTCGAAGGGCCGGTTGGCGATGCTCCCGCACCAAGCAGTATCGGCGCGGTCGCCGAAGCGCTGACGAGCTATATCCAGCGGAATTCGTCTCGTCCCGTCATGCTTGTCGGGCATTCGGCCGGCGGCGTGGTGGCGCTGATGGCCACGCTTCGGCACCCCAATCTGGTGGCGCGCGTCATCATCGTGGACGCGCTGCCCTTCATGTCCGCAAATCGCGGCAGCACAAGCGTGGACGAGGAACTGCGCGGCAAGGTCGGCGCGGAGGTCCGAGAGATGCGCGCGGAAAAAACGGCGGACTTCGAAAAGCGGATGCAGGCGCAGGCTTCGTCCGCGGTGGGCGATCCGGACACCGCCGCCCGAATCGCGCAAGGCGGCGCACGCAGTATTGAGACACCTACGCCGCGTTGTACGAAAGTCTCTCGACCACGGACCTGAGAGCCGAAGTCGCCAGCCTGCGTCCACCGTTGACCGTCATCTTCGCCGACCAGTCGCCCCTTGGCGCGCCCGCCGGATAAATGGCCCGCCGCTACCGGGAGCAGTATGCGAGCAGCCGGGCCACGCTGGTGGAAGTCACCGATGCCCGTCATTACCTGATGCTCGACCAGCCGCGCGAGTTTGCCGAGGCGCTGGATGCGGCATTGATGGATTGAACCGAGCCGGCATAGCGTGAGGGTGGCATGGCACTGTTGATCGGCGAGGTGTTCTCGCCCTGGACGCGCAAGGCGCGATGGGCGCTGGACTACTGCGACGTGGCCTATCGCTACCAGGAGTACGTCCCGTTCCTCAGCGAACCCGGGCTCAGGCTCAGGTTGCGGCAATGGCATGGCAAGGTGTCGGTTCCCGTGCTGTTGACGGACACGGGACCGGTACGTGGCTCGTTTGAAATGTACGGTACGGCGCGCTGGCATCGGGTGACGATCGGCTGGGCGATTTCGACCGGATCCGGTTCTGGGATGACATCAGCGAGGTGGGCCTGGCTGCCGCCAGGACCCGTGTGGTCAGGACCATCGCGGAGCATCCGGACGCGCTCGACGAATCCCTTCCCCACCTGCCTTCGCGACTCAGGCCCCTGCTCCGCCCCATCACCCGCCGCGTGGTGAACGCACTGGACCGGAAGTACGCGCACTTGTACGGGGCCGGCAACCACCGGAACGCGCTGTTTGCATTGCGCCGCGGTTTGCGCGAATCCGGAACGGGGTTCGTCCTGGATGCCTTCAGCTACGCCGACATCACTCTGTGCGCCCTGCTGGACGCGGTAGTCCCCGCCGCCGATACCGTGTTTCCCGGTGAAGCGCAGCAGCGCTGCTGGCAGGATGACGAGCTGGCTGATGAGTTCGCCGATCTCCTCGCCTGGCGGGAACAACTGCGCCCGTACCGCGCTTTCCCGCCCACCGGCTGAATGTCCTGCGTGCCGCCAAGAGTTTCATCGTTGGTGGCCCGTGAGGGGAACACCGGTTCCCCCACGAGTACGGGTCAGCGTTGACCGCCGCGTCGTCTTCCGGCCAGTTCGCTGGCAGCCGCGCGGAGTTCCTCGCGTGAAATCCTGTCGTCGCGGTCCGCATCGATGCGATCGAAATGCTCGGCCAGCTTCGGCAGGGATGCATCGGCCTCGGCGCGGCTGATGTAGCCGTCCTGATCCGTATCGGCGGATTGCAGGCGTTCCTGGAGCGCCTGCTTGCGCGCGCCGCGACTTTGCTGTGCATCCGCGGCGAACGAAACCAGCATCGTGCATGCCAGCAGGGTGAAATGAATGCTTTTCATGGATGGGATCCTGTCTACGGGAATTGAACGTTCCGGGTTGTCGCGATCAGCGCTGGCGGCATGGCGCGGGATGACCATAGGCGTCTTGGCAACTGCCGGAGTAGCTGACCTGGCCATCGGAGAATGCGAGCGAGCCGGCGTAGTGGCCGCCATTCCGCGTGGTGAGCGTGGTGGCGCGGGTACCGGAAACGCTGCCGTCCGCGCTCCGGCTGATGCTGCCGGAACGGTCGACACCCGCGCCGCCGGGGCCATGGAGCGAGGCACTACGCTGGCGACTGGCATTCCCGGCGTCGTCACGTTGACCGGCTGCCTGGTAGCCGGCGGTTCCTCCCCGGCGGCCCTGCACCGAGCCCTGCCGGTTCACTGCGGCGTTTCCCTGCCCGTCCGCCTGCCAGTGGCGGCTTCGCCGGGATTCGAAACGGGCATTCGAACGTGCCGCTTCGATCTCGCCGGCATGCGGCTCCGTTCCACATGCCGGAAACGCTCCCGTCCGGTTCGCCCACGTGGCAGCTGGCCAGTGCTATCGACGAAAACAAACAGTCCGGGTACAAAACGAGGGACTGTGTTCAGTGGTGATTCCGTCCGGTAGGGGCTGGCCGGGAATTCCGGCGCATCCACGCTAATCGCGCTCCGCTCCTCCATCGCGTACAGATGTAAACCGCCGTTTCTCCCGGGCGTTCCAGAAACATCCGCTTACAAATCGGCACCGGTTCCCCGCTGCCGGCGACCGGCATTGCCGACATAGTGACCGCCATGAACGAATCCACGCCGTCCCGCATCCTGATCGTCGATGACGACGCCCGCCTGCGCGAGCTTCTATGCCGTTATCTGCGCGAATCGGGCCTGCATGCGAAGGGCGTGGCCGACGGCAGGGACATGGACGTCGCCCTGGGCCGTGATCACTACGACCTTGTCGTCCTCGACCTCATGCTGCCGGGCGAGGACGGGCTGGCCCTGTGCCGCCGGCTGCGCTCGCAGGACGACGCCATCGCCGTGGTCATGCTCACCGCCAAGGGCGATGACGTGGACCGCATCGTCGGACTGGAGATGGGCGCCGACGACTACATTCCCAAGCCGGTCAATCCGCGCGAACTGGTGGCGCGGATACGCAGCGTATTGCGACGTTCCCACCGCGTTCCCGGCGCCCCTTCGCCCGAGGCCGGATGCCTGCGATTCGGCGCATTCACCCTGGACATGGCGGCCAGGACGCTGCATCGCCAGGGACGCCCCCTGCGGATGACCGGCGGCGAATTCGCCGTGCTCTCGGTGCTCGCGCGCCATCCCCATACGACCCTGAGCCGCGACCGCCTGATGAGCCTGGCGCGCGGCCGTGGCCTGGAGGCATTGGGCAGGAGCATCGACATCACCATCGTCCGCCTTCGCAAGCTGGTCGAGGATGATCCGCGCCGGCCACGCCTGATCCAGACGGTTTGGGGCGCCGGCTATGTCTTCGTCCCTCCGACAGAGGAAGCATGATTCCGCGCATCAAAGGGCCATCGACGGTGTTCGGACAACTGGTGGCGGTCATCTCGCTGTGCCTGCTGGGTGCTTTCGTGCTGACCGTGCTGCTGGTCCGGGAACTCTGGGTGCGCCCGGCGGCGGAACAGTCCTATCGGGTAATGGATGGCTTCGCCAGGACGGTCGAGACGCTTGCCCGGAAGGAACCGTTCGAGACCACGATGAGCCGCCTGCAATCCGCCGGCCTTCGTATCCAGACGGCTCCGCCCGTGGACACGCGGCCCCGGCACGCGCCCTACCTGCGTGAACTGGCGTCGCTTTCCAGCGCCGGGGATCCGGCGTCGCGCGAAGTCCGGATTGCCGACGGCCCCGGCGGGCGGCCGGTCCTCTGGCTAAGGCTGCGGACGAACCCGTGTTGTGGATTTCATTCGCGCGCGAACGTGCGCACGGCGAGGTGCGCTGGCTGCCACTGCTGATCCTGCTGGCCTGCGCGCTGGCGGTGCTGGTGGCGGCGGGGTGTTTCGCCCGGCAGGCTGGTCCATCCCCCTGCGCAATCTGGCGCAAAGGGCGCCGGACGTGGTTCGCGGCGAATGGCCGCGCCTGCCGTTGCCCACGGCTTCGCGGGAGGTTGCCGAGCTGGCGCAGGCGCTCGGCCGGGCGGGCGATGACCTTCGCGCGATGATGGACGAGCGCAACCTGATGCTCGCAGGCATATCGCACGACCTTCGCACGCCGATGATGCGATTGCAGTACGCGGTGGAATTGCTCCCGGGCACGGATCCGGAACTGCGCGCGGGCATGCATCGGGATGTCGAGGAGATGGACGGCATCCTCGGACAGTTCATCGCCTATGCCCGTGATGGTAGGGATGAAAGCAATCGCAGCCTCGATCTGGCGGCCATCTGCCGGCAGGCCGTCACCGCCTCCGGCGCGGATTGGCAACTGCATGTTCCCGAGCAGGCGTGGCTGCGCGGACGGCCCATGGCCCTGCTCCGGGCGCTGGAGAACCTGGTGACCAACGCGCTTCGCCACGGCGCCCGCCTTACGAACTGCGGCTCCGACGGGAGGGCGATGCGTGGTGCGTCGACGTCATCGATCACGGTTCGGGCATGCCGCCCGGTCACTCGCGGGAAGTCCGCAAGCCTTTCGTCCATGACGCCACGCGCGGTGGCAGCGGTCTGGGGTTGGCCATCGTCGAGCGGATAGCGGCACAGCACGCGGGCGATCTCCAGCTCGGTTCCCATCTGCCGCACGGGCTGCGGGCCACGCTGCGACTGAGATCCAACCTGGAGTGACCATGCATCTTTCGACATTGTGTCCATGCCTGCTGGCTGCCCTGCTCGCCTTCCTGTCGCCTGCGGCCAACGCGGCCGAAACCGAGCTTCCCGCCGGTACGCGCGTGCTTGCCGACATTGCCTATGGGAGCGACGCCCGGCAAAGGTTCGATGTCTACCTCCCCGCGGAAGCCAGGAACGCGCCGGTGCTCTTCATCGTCCATGGCGGTGCGTGGCGCAATGGCTGGAAGGACCATCGCGGCCTGATTGCGAACAAGGCCGCGCACTGGATTCCCAAGGGCTACGCGATCTCTCGACCGACTATCGCCTGCTCCCCGAAGCGGGCCCGAAGGTCCAGGCGGAGGATGTCGCTCGCGCCCTCGCGAAGGCACAGGCATTGGCACCGGGCTGGGGCGGCGATCCGGCTCGTTTCATCCTGATGGGCCATTCGGCGGGTGCGCATCTGGCGCTGTTGCTGGCGACGGATCCCGCACGGCTGGCGAAGCACCGGGCACGCCCGCCACGGGGTGTCATTTCACTGGATAGCGGCGCGGTGGATGTCGTCGGCATCATGCGGGCTGTCTCGCGTCCCGCCCTGTACGACGCCGCATTCGGCGACCTCCCCGTCGTACTGGCAAGTCGGTTTCGCCGCATCACTTCCTAACCCCCGGAGCGCCACCGATGCTCCTGGTGTGCTCTTCGCGCCGACCCGATGCCTGTCCGCCTTCCTGGCGATTCTCACGCAAGGCGGCATCGCTGGGGATCCGCGTGGACTGATGGAGCAGGATCTATCCCACATGGCGATCAATCGGGAACTCGGCCTGCCGGGCGCCTACACGGAGCAGGTGGATGCCTTCATCGAACGCGTCGACAGATAACGCGGCCCGTACAACCCGCGCAGCACATGTCCGAGCCATTTCCTCCGAGGAGTTTGACTTGATGCTCCTGTCGGCCCTTGCACTGGGATTTGTCCTGACCGAACCCGTGGCCGTTCCGGAGCGGGATCCGGTGTATGCGCCTGGCTGGTCGGCCACTCATGCCGACGCATCGAACAGCGACTACAGCCCGGTGCAGGGATCCGCGCACGTCGCGCACGTGTGGTCCCGTACCTTCGACGGCATGATCAACCTGGGACCGACCAGCGATGGCCACGGGCAGCTGTACGTCACCACCAGTGGAACGGGCTGCCGGCTGCACGCGCTGGATCGGGCGACCGGTCGGACGCTCTGGTGCACCGATGCGCTGGACCGCCTCGTGGTGGCTTCCTCGCCGGTGCTGGACGCGGATCGCAATCTGTACATTGCCGATGGCACGTCGATGCATTCGTTCGGGCACGACGGTGGCAAGCGCTGGAAAACCCCCATCATCGGATTTCCGCTGTCGGCGCAGTTCGCTGCCGATGGCGATCTGGTTTTCATTACCCATGTGGGTGTCATTTACCGCCTGGACCGCATGACCGGGAAAACCGTCGTCAATCCCGTCGAACTGATCCCGGATGCCGTCTTCGACCCATCGAGGGACGCGCTTGCCTGCATGCGTGGTACCCGGGCCTGTCCGAGCGCCAACACGCCCGCGCTGGATCGGCGCACCGGCAGGTTCATCTTCACGTTCTGGGCACCGGCGGCGCCCGCGGCCGGCGTCCGTTCAATGAAAATCCTTGCCGGCGCGGACACCAAGGGCATCACCGCCGATTGGACCAATGACACGCTCCCGGGCGGGAGCGCGGCCAGTCCGAGTCTGTCGACGGATGGCAGCCGGGTCTACCTGACCGACAACAACCAGCGCCTGCTGGCACTCGATGCGCGCACCGGCGAGCGCTTGTGGAGCATCGACATCGGCTACTCCGCGGGCGGCAGTCCCTCCGTCTCGCCCGACGGCATCATCATGCCCGCCGGTGGCGGCGATGCTCCGCTCATGGCCATTCGCGATCTGGGAGACCGGCCGCGTCTTCTATGGCGCAGGGACGACCTGCAGAATCGGGGAATCGCGACCCAGGCCGGCGGTCATCTTGCCTACGCAAACGTGGCCAATGGGGACGGGACACTGGATCTGGTCGTCGTTGACGTACAGACCGGCAAGGTTCTTGACAGGGATCCTTTGCCTGGAAAGCCGATGTTCACCGTCGGAACAACCCTGGATTCGGACGGCACTGTTTATGTCCCGACCATACATGGCGGGCTCCATGCATATGGCCCCGTCCATTAGCGCGCCCCTCTGTCGCGACGACACGAGAAAGCGGCGCCAGGCCCGGCACGCCGGACTGTCGGACATCCCGGACATGGAAAGCGGTCAGGCCCGCCTTGGCGAATCCCATGTCGTGCCAATCAACGCGCGGTGCTCCCGGTGTCGGATGGCGGGCTGTCCACGGCAGGCTTCAAGCTTGCCGAGCCGGAATCCTCGCTCATCGCCATCACCGCGAACAGCATCCAGGTGGTGTGCGGAATCCATTGCTCCACCCAGCGCCATTGTTCGGGATCCGGGCCCGGCGCGAAGGCGATGCCGGCGCCGGTGTCGCTGCCCACCGCACCGGTGATGCCGTTGGAGATGCCGCCAACGAACATTTCGCCGGCGCTCTCCAGGACCGTGGGCGGGTTCTTCTGGCCAAAGCCGTAAAGCATGGACATGCCGTACGGGTTGCGGCCCAGCGTCCAGTCGAGCTGGGCCTGCGCATAACCGGCCTGGTCGCCGGACAGGCCGTATCCGGCCTTGCCATCGGCGGCCAGCTTGCGTCCGCCGATGATCATGGCCGCGCTGAGCGATGCCAGGCGGGCGCTTTCGCCCTGCCACCAGTAGCCGGTTTCATTGCGATGCGGAATGAAGAATCCCTGCAGCACCTCGCCCGCGGCCTTGCCGTTCTGCGTGAGCTGGAAGCGCTGGCGGGCGTAGCCGTACGGATTGGACACCGCATGGGTGATGGCCAGTTCGTGTTTCAGCGCTGAAGCGATTGCGTCCAGCGTGCGCTGGCGGCGCGCCTGCTCCGGTTCGATATCGGCATAGGCGGACAGGCTGATCACCGGCAGGCCGGCTTCGGCCGCATGGTAGTAAGGACGGCTGCCGCCATCGCTGATGAAGCCGCCATCGGGCTGCTGGCGCGCCATCAGGCTGGCGGCGCGCTCGCGCGCATCGTCGAGATAGCGCGACTGGCCGGTGGCGTTGTGCAGTTCCACCAGCGCCATCAGCGCGGTGTAGTCGTCGATGATGTTTTCCTTGCCGTCGGCGCAGTACTGCGGGTTGAACCGGCGCAGGTGCGCATAGGCGCGCTCCGCGTCGGCCAGATAGGTCGCGCCATCGAATTCGCCATGACGTCCCGTCTGTCTGGCCAGCATCGAGGCGCGCGCGAGCGCCGCGATCGCCATGCCGCCGCCGGCGCGGAACGCCGACCGATATAGCGTGGTGTAGGTTCCCGCCGCGCCCTCGTAACCGGTGACCATGCGCTTGGCGCCGGGTGTGCCCCACTGGTCGAACACCGTGGTGTAGAAGTAGCCCTCCGCGTCCAGTATGCGGTGCAGGTAATCCGCTCCCCAGAACGCCTCGTCCTCGACCTGCTTCTGCAGGCCGTGGGCGGCGAACAGCGCCTTGCGCGTATCCGCGCCATAGGCCAGTACCCAGACCGCCATCGACGCCTGCTGCGGATTGAAGTGATTGGCGTAGCCGAGATGGGACAGGTATTTGCCCTTGTCGCCGCCGGCATCCTGCCAGCCGCCCCACACGTTCACCCGGCGCGAGGTCTGGAAGATGGGCAGATCCCGATCCGCGTCGTCGGTGTGGCGGCTGCGCTGGAAGTAGCCCAGCAGTTGCGCGCCCGTGGTGGCGAAGACGGCGTTGTCGCGTACCGCCACCGGTGCCGACCGCGCATGCTGCCCGCCGATGCGCACGTCCACCTGGTACCGGCCGGCTTGCTCGGCATCGGAAAAATCGACGCTGAAATAGCGCTTGCCCGATCCCCATTCGGTGAAGGGTTGCAGCGGCCGCAGGTCGCCGTTCCGCACCGGCTTGCCATCGACCAGCACGGTGTAGCTGCCCTTCGTGGCCTCGCCCGTGTATTCGACGATGACCTGCTTCGGCCCCCGCCGCTCCAGCGCCACCTGGTTGATCTGCACCAGCAGCGGTTCGGTGGGCAGGCTCACCGACACCGTGGTCGCCGGCTTCGGCTCCGAGGCGGGCACCGCGTACGCCTGGGCGGACAACGCCGTCGCCAGCGCAGCCACCAGGAAAACACCGGTCTTGCGGGAAGGCGGCAATCGGGTCATTGGCACGGTTCCGGATAGACTAGCGTCGCAACTTAGCCACGGATTGGGTTGCCGTCAATAAATATTTCACATGGATGTATAAATATAAGGGTATGCACCTCCCCTCCCCTACGCTCAACCGGTTTCAACGCCTATGAACATTGGCCGCGGCGCCACCCAGCATTCCACGCCCCCTACAACCGCCGCCTCGTGCTGGATTTCATCCGCCAGCATGGCGCGGCCTCGCGCAAGGACATCCAGGAAAAGGTTTCGCTCAGCCCGCAGACGGTGGCCAATATCACCAATGAGCTGGAATCCATCGGCCTGATCGTCTCGCGTCGGCAGAAAGACCTCAAAACCCGCGGCCAGCCGCCAATCGCCTTCGAAATCAATCCCGATGCCGGCCAATCCATCGGCATCAGCCTGGAACCGGGCCGCGCCTCGGGCGCGCTGGTCAATCTGGTGGGCCGGATCGATGCTCGCTTCGAAGTGCAGTTGCAGGGATGCGATCGCCCGCAACTGTTGGCCGGCCTGCTGGAACTGGTGGCCAATCTGCGGCGGCAGGCCAATGCCCGCGTATGGGGCATCGGCGTCGCCCTGCCCGGCCCGCTCGGCGATACCGAGCTGAGTTTCGTCGGCCCCACCGCGCTGGAGGGCTGGAAGGACCTGTCCATCCTCGACCAGTTGCAGGAAGCCACCGGTCTGCCGCTGTTCCACAGCGTCGACAGCGTGGCCGGCGCGCTCGGCGAGACCCTGTATGGCGTCGCCCGGCACCTGGACAACTTCTTCTACCTGCACCTGAGCATGGGCCTGGGCGGCTCGCTGATCGTCGGCCGCAATCACTACCGCGGCGCCGACGGCAATGCCACCGAGATCGGCCACGTGCCGGTCGTGCCCGGCGGGACACCCTGCTATTGCGGCAACCAGGGCTGCCTGGAGCGTTACCTGTCCCTGCACTCGCTGGCCGAAGCGCTGGGCATGGACGACGGCCAGATCCGCACGCCGGACCTGCTGGATCGGCTGGACGACGCCAATGACCAGCCCTTGCAGCAATGGTGCCAACAGGCCGCCCAGCGCCTGCGCGACGCCATCTGCATGATCGAGAACCTGCTCGACCCGCAGACCATCGTCATCGGCGGCTCCGCGCCGCAGAAGCTGGTCCGGCGCCTGGTCGAACTGGCCCAGCCGCTGCACCGTTCGGTGCGCGGCCGTCCCGCGCCGCAACTGCCGCGGGTGATGATTTCCCAGCGCGAGGAAGACTGCTCGCTGCTGGGCGCCGCCGTGCTGCCCATCCATGAGCTCCTGTCGCCGCGCCTGCAGGGCGTGCAGAAGGACGATCTGGGCGACATGCAGGCCGCGGAACTGCTGGGCCACCGCCCGGCCAATGGAGGGCGCCGGATTTAATTAAACTTCCACTGGATATTTTTATTGACAGGGAAGAATCGGGCTGCCTATAGTCGGCCCCATGAAGCACGATCAGCCCCAATTCAGCATCATCGGCGATGTCAGCGTGGACCTGGTCCTGGGCACGTTGAACAGCTGGCCAAAGATTGGCACCGAACAGTTGCTGCCGCGCAGCGAGCTGCGTGCCGGCGGTTCGGCGGCCAACTCCGCCCTGGCGGCGCGCCACCTCGGCCTGAGCCCCCGCCTGATCGGCGCCATCGGTAACGATGACCTGGCCCAGTGGCTGCTGCTGCAATTGGCCGGCATCCCGGTTGATCTGCAAACCTGCGCCAGCGACACCACGATGTCGGTCGGATTGATGCACGCCGATGGCGAGCGCACCTTCTTCACCAGCTGCGGGCACCTGCAGCACCTGACCCCGACCTTCGTACGGGAACACTTGCCGCCGGCGCCGGCCGGCAGCATCGCCCTGTTCACCGCCCCTTTCCTGCTGCCCGGCCTGCGCCACGATTACAGCCAATTGCTGGCGCAGGCGTCGGCCAGGGGCTACCAGGTGGCGCTGGATCCGGGCTGGCCACCGGAAGGCTGGACGCCCCGGGTGCACGAGGAAGTCGAAGGCTGGCTGGCCCATTGCGACCATCTGCTGATCAACGAACTGGAGGCGATGAGCATCGCCGGCACCCAGGACCTGACGCTTGCGGTGCAGCGCGTCGCCCGCCTGCTCAAGCCCGGCGCCCATCTGATCATCAAGCTGGGCGCCGCCGGTGCGCTCGGGCATGTCGACGGACAGAGCACCCACTACGCCATCGAAGTGGCCCACGGGATTTTCGACACGTTCTACCCGGCGACAGTTTCAACACCGGCTATCTGGCGGCGCGCTTGAACCAGGCCGGACTGCATGATGCGCTCGGTGCCGGCTGCCGGACCGCCGCCGCGATCCTGCCGCGCTTCCCGCGCAAGACCATCACCGCGGGTGAACTCTCGCATTGCCTGCAGCCGTCTCCCTGATCCCGGAGCCACGACCATGAAGCACCGGCCGCTGATCATCAGCTACATCCTCCTGATCTGGTTCGCGATCTCCTTCATCACCAACCTGATCGGGCCGCTGATGCCCATCGCCATTCAGGATTTCAAGCTGAGCCTGACCATGGCCGGCTTCATGCCGTTCTCCTTTTTCCTCGCCTACGGCCTGGTCTCGATTCCGGGCGGCATGCTGATCGAGACCCGCGGCACCCGCTACACCCTGTTCGCCGCCTTCGCGCTGAACTTCCTTGGCGCGCTGGCCATCGCCCTGCTCCCTGGCTATGTCTCGGTGGTCGCCGGGCTGTTCGTCATCGGCCTCGGCATGGCCCTGTTGCAGGTGGTGATCAATCCGCTGATGCGCACCGCTGGCGGCGAGGAGCACTTCGCCTTCTTCTCGGTGATGGCGCAGCTGGTGTTCGGTCTGGCGTCCTTCCTCAGCCCATTGGTCTTCAGGCTGTACATGCAGCGTCCCGGCATGGAGGGGCAGCCGCTGGCCTGGCTGACGTTCTACTGGTACTTCAGCGCCGCCTTCGTGCTGCTCGCCCTGCTCAACTACAAGCTGCCGCTGCCGGCGGTGGCGTTGAAGGAAGACGAACGCGCGGGCAGCCGCGAAGCCTACCGCAGCCTGCTGCGACGCCGCGACGTGCGCCTGTTCTTCCTGGCCATCGTCGCCTATGTCGGCACCGAGCAGTCCATCGCCAACTGGATGTCGCAATTCCTGCACAGCTATCACGGCCTGTCGGCCACCGAACAGGGCGCCGTCGCCGTCAGCCGCTTCTGGGGACTGATGTCGCTGGGCTGCCTGGCCGGACTGGGCCTGCTGAAACTGCTGGATTCGAAACTGGTGCTGGCGATTTTCTCGATCCTGGCCATCGCCTGCCTCGCGCTCGCCCTTTTCGGTTCCGCGGCCGTCTCTCCACTGGCGTTTCCCGCTGCGGGCTTTTTCTTGTCGGTGATGTTCTCGGTGATCTTCTCGCTGGGACTGAACTCGGTGCGCCAGCACCACGGCGCGTTCTCGGGAATCCTGTGCAGCGGCATCCTCGGCGGCGCCGTCGTGCCACTGCTGATCGGCGTCATCGCCGATCACTGGGGCCTGCGCGCGGGCCTGTCGCTGGTCTTCATTCCGCTGCTCTACATCCTCAGCGTCAGTGCCTGGGCCAGGCCGCTGGTGCGCAACCAGACGCTGTATTCCGCGAAAAACACCCCCGCCTCGCCCTGAACGGGCAACCACACCAGCCACTGCGCGGGCCCGATCGCCCCGAGTCGCCGTTCAACCAGGAGCCAATGATGAAAAAGCATCCCAGCGCTGTTCGACCGACCGGCATCGCCGCCGCGGTGGCGGCGGTATTGCTCGGCTGTGCCACCGCCCCGGTCCTGGCCCAGTCCAGCACGGATGGCGAGGACAAGCAGGCCAGCCAGGGCGAACCCACGACCACCCTGCAGACCGTGCGGGTGTCGGCCACGCGCCTGGAATCGGATCTGCTGAAGACTCCGGTGACTGTCACCGCGGTCACCCAGGAAACGCTGACCCGCGAAGGCATCCGCGACGTGCGCGGCCTGTCGGGCAAGATGCCCAACCTGCAGATCGCCGCTGGCCCGGACTCCGGCGTGCTAGGTTAACATCCGCGGCATCGGCGCCAACAACTTCACCGAGATCGGCGACCCGGCCGTGGCCTGCATGTCGGCCGGCCTGTATTCCCCACGTCCGCAGGGCGCGCTGGCGCTGATGTTCGACGTGGACCAGGTGGAAGTGCTGCGCGGCCCGCAGGGCACCCTGTTCGGCCGCAATTCGACCGGCGGCAGCATCAACATCATTCCGGCCAAGCCGCGTTTCGATTCCACCTTCGGCAGCGCCGAGATCGAACTGGGCAGCTACAACCTGCGCCAGATCAACCTGATCCAGAACCTTGCCGTCGAATGACCACTTCGCGCTGCGCGTGGCCGCCACCAGGATCGAGCGCGATGGCTGGATTGACCAGCGACAGGACTTCACCGACGTCGACATTCCCGAACGCGGCTTCATCGCCGACGGCATCCCGGACGTGGATCAACGCCGCAACGTCCGGGTGCCGCGCAGCAAGTACTACTACAACCGCGACGAATGGGCCGCCCGCATCGCCGCCCGCTTCGCCATCACCGACGACGTCGAGTGGCAGCTGTCATACGAGAAGTTCCAGAACTCCGGCGCCGGCCAGGTGGGGCTGAAGGACTGCGATCAGGCCGCCGGCACCCGTTTCGCCTGCGAAGGCGGCAAGTGGGACGTGAAGATCAACGTGCCCGGCCGCACCGACATGTCCATCGACACGGTGCGCTCGAACCTCAACTGGTTCCTCAGCGACACCAACAGCATTGAATACAGCGTGGCCTTCGCCAAGCAGAAGCGCTTCCAGATCTCCGACGACGACGGCGGCTACCACGAGATTCCCTCGCAGGTCACCGCCACCCTGCCGGTGCCGGCCGAAGGCGACTGGGGCGTCTGGCCGGTGCGCGACAACACTTCCATCACCCTGGATTCGGAGTACAAGTCGTTCGTGCACGAACTGCAGTTCAAGCACCAGGGCGAGCGCCTGAAGCTGGTGTCCGGCCTGTTCTGGATGCACGAGAAGAATTCGATCGACTACGCCCAGGAAATGCTGGTCAACGCCCCGTTCGGTTATCCGATCAGCCAGTTCTATCACCAGCCCAATCGCCAGATCGACGCCAAGGCGATCTTCTCGCAAGCCGACTGGCGCTTCGCGCCCACCTGGACGGCGACCTTCGGCGCGCGTTTCAGCCGCGATTCCAAGACCGATCGCGGTGGCCAGGTGTATGGCGGCTGGGACAGTGAATCGACGGCCTACTACAACGGGCTGTACGACCCGGGCACGCCGGGTGAACCCGGCTTCCGCCCGCACAACGGCCGTGACCTGACCGAGCAGATGGGACCGTTCGCCGGCCTCGGTGCGTACGGGCTGTGGGGACCGCCGGCGGAGAACGCCCATTCCGATTCGTGGCGCAAGTTCACCTACCGCCTGGGCCTGACCAAGGATCTGTCCGACAACGAGATCCTGTTCACCTCGTTGTCCACCGGTTACAAGGCGGGCGGCTTCGGCGACAAGGACGACGCCTGCGACGGCAAGGTCTGCGTGGACGGCCCCGCCGGCCCGCACTACACCTTCTTCCCCTACCGGCCGGAAACCGTCACCAACCTGGAAGTCGGCTACAAGGGCCTGCTGCTGGACAAGCGCCTGAGCCTGTCGGTCACCGCCTTCTACAGCCGCTACAAGGACATGCAGGTGACCGGCAACTTCTTCGCCTCCAAGGTGATTGTCAACGAGCCGTGCCCGGAATGGGATCCGACCTGCGACGTGATCAAGAAGTGGCAGACCGTCAACGTCGGCACCGTGAACATCCCGGGCGTGGAAGTGGAATTCGACTACCTGCCCACGGCCAATACCCGCATCGGCGGCTTCTTCTCGTACATCAACAGCAAGATGAAGGACTATCCCACCTTCAGCGACGAGTGGAACTGCGGCGTGCGCGAGGAGTTCGGCGCGGTGCCCTGCCCGCCGCCCTACAACGGTCCCAATCCCGAGCTGGCGGGCCGGCAGATCTACGACATCACCGGCAACCACCTGCCGCTGACTCCCAAGTTCACCGCCGGCGTCAACGTGGCGCACACCTTCCGGTTCGGCAACGGCTATGAGCTGGTGCCCTGGGTCAACGTCAAGTGGCAGGACAAGATGTACTTCACCCTGCGCAACCTGGACAACGCGCACGTCTCCGATGCGCAGGAAGCCTATGCCACGGTCGATGCCAGCCTGAGCCTGCAATCGCCCTCGTTCTGGCGCGCCGAGCTGTACGTGCTCAATGCCACCGACAAGATGACCAAGAACTGGGCCGACGATGCCGGCGGCTTCATCCGTGCCTACTGGAACGATCCGCGCACGGTCGGGCTGCGCGTCCGTTTCGACTACTGAGGCCGTCGTTGCCGATGCTCCGGCATCGTCACGGGCCGCTCCGAAAAACCGCCCGAAAGGGCGGTTTTTCAGTCTCCTGCCGCGCCAGTCAATGTGCGGCGATGTAGATGTCGCGCAGCACGTCCCGTTCGAGCGAGAGTTCGTCGAGCCGGTTCTTGACGATGTCGCCCAGGCTGACGATGCCCACCAGCTCATCGTCGCTGATCACGGGCAGATGACGCAGGCGCGCATGGGTCATCATCGACATCGCCTGCTTCAGCGTGCTCTCGGGGGTGATGCTTTCGATGGCGGCATCCACCAGCCGGCTCAGCGGCCGCTCGCCGGCCTGCGCGCCGTGTTCCGCCACCGCGGCCACGACGTCCTGTTCGGACACGACGCCGACGGGATGCGCCAGGCGGGTCACGACCAGTGCGGCGATCTTGTGGGCGGTCATCTTCCTGGCGGCAGCGCCGATGGTATCCCCGACATCGATGGTGACCACATCGCCGGGCTTGGACTTCAGGAGTTCACGAATTTTCATGGGGGTCTCTGGCTGTTCGGGCTGCACCCATCCGGCGCGTTACCCGTGTTGTGTCCAGACTCTATGACCTGCCCATCCGCCTCACTAGACGGCCCGAAGGGAATTCACCCTTCCACGGATGTGGGCAATGCGCGTATCCCTACACGCGGTGAGTGGTCCGGACCGCCATCCTGCGCCGGCGGCGCCACCGCAATCCAGACAGCCCGGCCCTTGCGGCAGGCGTCGGTTCAGTTTTCCGCATTGATGCCCTTGCCGCGTCTTCCGCCTGGCCTCAGGCATGGATTTCGCCGCAGACCTCGATGCGGGGACTGCGGAAGCCCATGGCGATCCATGCGTTCAACAACCGGGCGAAGAACGGGAACGACTGGCGCTTGAGATTGGGAACATCGGCGAGCAGGAACGACGCATCCGGCAGATCACCGGTCATCGTGCGCATCTCCAGTGGCGGCAGCGTGGCATCGGGCCACAGGCCCCCATAAAGGCTCAACCAATGTCCACCCTTGAATTCGAGGAACACGGGCGTGTTGCAACAGGAAGCAAGAACGCGGCGGGTGCTGGCCTCGGACGACAGCCGAAAGGCCTTCAGGCGGTCCACGCCGGCGACAAAGCGGATGCGGTCTTTCCGGTAAAGAACGAACCGCGTCCCGCCCCGCGGGTCAAGCAGGGGTCGCGCGCAGGGCAACCGTTGCAGTCGCGCGCCAGCGGCACGGCAACTATCGCAATGGCATTCGACGCTGGTGATGGGCCCTCCCTGGACGGTCAGCTTGAACTGTCCGCAGGCGCAAGCGAGGCACGTGGTCGGCGACATGGCTTTCCTTCTGTCGTGGATTCCATTCTTCGACGAACGGGCTGTTCCGATTTCGACACGGCGCTCGCGTTACGAAACGCCCCAGAGCGTCCGCGCCTCCTCGGCGACCACCTCCGGCTTCTCTTCCGGCCAGAACAGCCTGCCGCCTTCGACTAGACGGATGCCGCGGCTGCCGGGCAGGGTCTGGTCAAGCCAGGTCGCCCAACGGACCGGGAACAGCGGGTCCGCCGTGCCCCAGACCATGCGCGTCGGCGTTTCCAGACGCCGGAGTTCCGGCTCGATCGCCAGCAGCGGATTGGGGTCGAGATCGGCGAGATAGCGGTTGAGTTGCGATCTGCGCAGCGGTGACGCGACCAGTGGCCTGAAGTAGTACTCGATGGTTTCGTCGGTGACGTTCGCGGGCGTCATGTAGGGTGAGCCGATGATGCCCTTCTCCGAACGGGCATAGACGCGGTCATCCAGGTGGCGTTGCATCTTCGGGTCATAGTTGCCGGCCTTGGCCGCGTTGATCGAATTCCGCATCTGCTCCGGCGGACAGTTCTCATGGACATCGCAATTGGTCAGCAGCATCGTCCGGACCCGATCGGAATGCTGCACGGCGAAGAGCTGCGCGATCGTTCCGCCGCTGTCGTTGGCAACGAGATCGACGGATGAAACGTCGAGACGGTCCAGGAAGGCCACCAGCATGTCCGCCTGCGCCTGCGGGGAAAGATCCTGTTTCGCGGAGACCTCCGTATATCCCAGCCCCATGAAGTCCGGTGCGATGCATCGCCGATGCTGCGAGAGGCGTTCGAGCGAACTGCGCCAATGGAAGCCGTTCAACGGAAGGCCGTGGAGAAACAAGGCCGCCGGGCCGCTTCCGACTTCCACGTAGGCGATGCGCCCCAGCGGTATATCGGCGAAACGGCGCAACGCGGTGAACGCTGCCGCGTCCAGCGTCGTCCCTTCCCTGCCCGGCGCCATCCGGTAAGCGGTAAGGGCAGCGGTACCCGCGATGGCCGCGCATGCCCGCAGAAAGTTCCGTCGTTTCATCCTGGTCCCCGGTTGCCCATGGCGCCGTCGTTCCAAGGCGGTAATCGCCTCGATGCATGTCGTGAAGCCCGTGGGTTGGCGCGCCCATCATCTCCGGCGCCCGCTGGCGCGACCACGCGAATGTGCGCCGGCAGACCAAGCCAGATTGATGGTCGAGCGCGTCTTGATTTCGGGAGGCTGCGCCGGGGCGCCCCGTTCTCACGGCAGCCGAAGGGCGTCGCCCATTGCATGGGAGGCATGCGGAAACGTGGGAATCCCGTCCTCGTCCGCACTGTCTTTCGCCGGCCGGTTGATCGCTCCTTCCCGGCCGGATTTCTCGCCTCCAAGTGGCGGCTTCCTGGCGCCGCGGGTCCGGAAAAGGAGTCATCTGAAACGATCCAAATGGCTCGATTGATGGCAAATATGCGAGCAAAGCGACTTTGTTTATAAATGAACAGGGGCAGATGTGGCTTATCGGCCGCCCTTAGCAGCATCCGATGACAGGTCGTTGACATCTGAATTTATATCGATTCAAACTCGGCTCGCGCTGGCGCCCATGCCGGCGCATCACGGGTGGGGGCACCTTGCAATGGCTGTTGCATCTCGAACGGATATACCGATCAACGATGTGCCACTTCTCACGGTGGGCGTCGGTCATGCCCACGTCGGTTGGCTGCTGGCGCGGGGTTCGAACACCTCGCACTCGCCTCGGACGCCGCGACACGATCGCGGTCCCTCTCCCGCTCTCCAGGCCGCGGCGCCGTTCGCCTCCACCCCCGGCGTGGCGTGCCACCACCCGGTTCGCGAAATCGGATTCAAGACGCTCGCCCTTTTATTTGGTCGCGGTTTGGTAGCGCTACCCGAAGAAAACAAAGCCCGCGCAGGCTGCCTGAAACCAGCCGCGGATACGGGGCAGGCCACCGAACGAAGCCACGCCGTTCGCCTCCCTCGTCCGACCAGCGGGGGCGCGAAAACGAACACGTCATTGAAGAAAACGGAGGGGCGTATCCCACGCCGGGGATGGGCACGGAACCACCGCAAATCGGCAGCAGGCAAACCATCGCAGCAACCACCCATTTGATGAGGAAAGGTCATGAAATACCGCAAGTCCGCACTGTCGGCAGCCGTCATTGCCTGCATTGCCTTCAACGCCCAGGCACAGGAAGCCTCGGATCTGGATACCGTCACCGTCACCGGCTATCGCGTTTCGCTGGAGAAGAGCCAGGCGGTCAAGCGCTCGGCCAATTCGATTGTCGATGCGATCAGCGCCGAGGACATCGGCAAGTTCCCGGATACCAACGCCGCCGAATCGCTGTCGCACCTGCCCGGCATCACGGTTGATCGCCAGTTCGGCGAAGGCGAGAAGGTCAGCATCAACGGCACCGATCCGGCCCTCAACCGGGTACTGGTCAACGGCCAGACCATCGCTTCCGGCGACTGGGGCGGCAACCCGACCGACACCAGCGGGCGCACCTTCAACTACACCCTGCTCTCTCCGGAAATCATCGGCCTGATGGAGGTCTACAAGACGCCCGAAGCGCGCATCGACGAGGGCAGCATCGGCGGCACCGTGATCGTGCATACCCGCAAGCCGCTGGACCTGCCGAAGAACACACTGCGCGGCACCATCGGCTACAACTACAACGATCGTTCGGAAGACGGCAATCCGCGCGCCTCGGTGCTGTGGAGCTGGAAGAACGCCGCCGAGGACCTTGGCTTCCTGATCTCGGCCACCCACGACAAGCAGAGCATTTCCCGTGCCGGCCTCGAATACTGGGGCTATGTCACCGGCCTGCCCGCCACCGCCGCCATCAGCGGCGCCGGCGATCCCGCGACCGCCAAGCTGCCGGTCGGCATCAGCAGTTCCTACTTCCAGCAGGATCGCGAGCGTGACGGCCTGCAGGCGGCGCTGCAGTGGAAGCCCAACGCGAACAACGAAATCAACCTGACCGGTATCTACGTCAAGGGCAAGTACGACAACTTCAGCCAGGCGCGCTACATCTGCCCGGCGTGCAGCCTGAGCCAGATCACCAGCGCCACCATCGACAACGGCTACGTGGTCGCGGCCGAGGTCGGTGGCGACGCGTACGCGCAGCACGATTTCAACCTGCGCAAGAGCGAGGTCGAAACCAGGAGCCTGAACCTGCGCCACGACTGGTCCGGCGAGAGTTGGGTGTTCACCACCCAGGCCGGCGTGACCAGCGCCAAGGGCGGCAAGGATCCGGAATACCTGATGAAGACCCTGCTGCTCAGCGGCGGCTTCGATTTCGAGTACGACGCGCGGCATACCGTGGTGAACTACGACAACGACGCCGCGTCCAACTGGGGCCTGGCGCCGGGCCAGCAGTATGGCGGCCAGTACTACGAGACCAGCCGCGACAAGGAACGCTACTTCCAGTTCGACGCGACCCATGACGTGGCCTGGGGCCCGATCAACCAGATCCAGATGGGCTACAAGTACACCAACCACGACAATGGTGTTTCCTCGCGCGGCAACGCGGTGGACGTGGTGTCGGCGTTCAACCTGACCGAGATCCTGGGCGGGATGTCGCCGAGCGGCCTGTATGACGGCCTGGGCGCCGGCGGCGATCTCGCCTCCTGGCCGGTGGCCGATCTCGGCAAGGCCATCGCCTACTTCAATACGCTGGCGCCGCGTGGTCCGTACAACTACAACTACGGTCCCTCGTTCAACGTCAAGGAGATCACCACCGCGCTCTATGCACAGGCGAACTTCGAGTCGGGCAAGTGGCGCGGCAACCTCGGCGTGCGTTACGTGGATACCTCCGACAAGTCGCTGTACTGGGTCAGCAATGGCACGGGCGGCTATGATCGGGCGTTGGCCAATCGCAGCTTCTACAAGCCGCTGCCGAGCTTCAACCTGGCCTACGAGCTGACCGACGACATGGTGGCCCGGTTCTCCGCCGCCAAGGTGATGGCCCGCCCCCGCTACGGCCAGCTGGCCGGTACGCTGGATCTCAACGACCAGGACTTCACCGGCGGCGGCGGCAACGTCGACCTGGAACCTTACGAAGCCACCAACTACGATCTGGCGTTCGAATGGTATTTCGCCCCCAGCAGCCTGCTGGGCGCGGAGATCTTCCGCCGCGACATCAGCAACTACGTGGTGACCAATACCTTCGAGCAGCAGCTGACCAATCCGATCTCCGGCGTGTCCGGCGTCTATTCCATCAGCCGCCCGATCAATGTCGCCGACGCATCCGCCACCGGCGTTTCGCTGATCTACCAGCAGGCGTTCGACAACGGGTTCGGCATCAACGCCAACTACACGTATACGGATACCGACACCAGCACGGACCTGTTCCTGCCGTACGTCTCGAAGAACGCCTATACGGTGACGCCCTACTTCGAGAAAGGCCCGTTCAGCGTGCGCGTGAATTACAGCTACCGGTCGGAGTACTACAACCAGGTGGGGCGCCAGAACGCGAGCGTGTTCGCCGACGAGTACAAGCAACTGGACCTGATTGCCGGCTACCAGTTCAACGAGATGCTGGGCGTCACCTTCAGCGCCTCCAACCTGCTCGACGATACCTATTACTGGTACGACACGCAGAAGCGTACCCCGCTGGGTCTTTACAAGAGCGGGCGCAACTACCAGGTGGCCTTCACCTTCAAGTTCTGAGGCGGCCCAGGCATGCCATCAGTCCTCCCCTGATGGCATGCCGTCCGTGCGCGTGGCCGCCCCTACGGCCACGCGCTTTTTTCTAGGCCTTGCGTTTGAACAGGCATCCTTCCGCCCCCGTTGTACATTGAGCCACGCTCCGGAGAACCTTTGCCCATGCCCGTGTTCCTTCGCCGCCCCGTCCTTCCGCGCCTGATTGCAGCCGGGTGGGTGCTGGCGCTGATATCGGCGGTGGCGCCGGTATACGCGGACGAGGCCGAGCAGCGTGCGGCGGCGCTGGTGGCGAAGATGACGCGCGAGGAAAAAATCGCGCAGACGATGAACGCCGCTCCGGCGATTCCGCGCCTGGGCGTGCCGGCCTACGAGTGGTGGAACGAGGGTCTGCACGGCGTCGCCCGCAGCGGCCACGCGACGGTGTTTCCGCAGGCCATCGGGCTGGCGGCGACCTGGAACAGCGAGCTTCTGGAACAGGTCGGCACGGTGACCTCGACCGAGGCGCGTGCCAAGTTCAACCTGGCCGGTGGACCCGGCAGCGACCATCGGCGTTATGAAGGGCTGACGATCTGGTCGCCGAACATCAACATTTTCCGCGACCCCCGCTGGGGACGTGGCATGGAAACCTACGGCGAGGATCCCTACCTCACCGGGCAGTTGGCGGTCGGATTCATCCGCGGCCTGCAAGGCGACGATCCTCGGCATCCGCGCACGATCGCCACGCCAAAGCATCTGGCTGTGCACAGCGGTCCGGAGCCTGGGCGTCACGGTTTCGACGTGGATGTCTCCCCGCGCGATCTGGAGGCGACCTACCTGCCGGCGTTCCGTGCCGCGCTGGTCGAAGGCGGCGCCGGCGCGGTGATGTGCGCCTACAACTCGCTGCACGGCACGCCGGCCTGCGCCGCCGACTGGCTGCTCGATGGCCGCCTGCGCAAGGACTGGGGATTCCGCGGGTTCGTGGTGTCCGACTGCGATTCGCTCTACGACATGCTGCACTTCCATTACTTCCGCCCCGACGAAGCCGGCGCCAGCGCCGCCGCCCTCAACGCGGGGCACGATCTGAACTGCGGCAACACCTATCGCGCGCTCGGCCAGGCGCTGGATCGCGGCGAGACCGACGAAGCATCGCTGGACCGGTCGCTGGTGCGCCTGTTCGCCGCGCGCTATCGCCTGGGCGAGTTGGAACGCCCGCGACACGATCCTCATGCGCGGCTCGGCGCGGCGGACATCGATGCGCCCGCCAGCCGCGAACTGGCACTCGAAGCCGCGCGGCAATCGCTGGTCCTGCTGAAGAACGATCGCGCGACCCTGCCGCTGAAACCGGACGTCCGGCTGGCGGTCATCGGCCCGAATGCCGATGCGCTGGCCGCGCTGGAAGGTAAATATCAGGGCACGTCCCCGGACCCGGTGACGCCGCTACGGGGCCTGCGGGAACGCTTCGGCGAGGCCCGGGTGAGCTATGCGCAGGGCGCGCCGCTGGCCGCGGGCGTACCCGTGATGATTCCCGAGACCGCCTTGCGCAGCGAGGGCCGGGCCGGCCTCAGGGGCGAGTACTTCGACAATCCGGATCTGGCCGGCGCCCCGCGCGTGGTGCGCCGGGATCGCGTGGTCAGCTTCAACTGGGATCAGGTGGCGCCCGCCGCCGGAGTCGACCGGAACCGCTACTCGGTGCGCTGGACCGGCGAACTGCTGCCGCCCGGTCCCGGTGAATACACCCTGGCGGTGCGCGTGGCGCGCTGCTTCGATTGCAGCGGGCACGATCCGGTGCGGTTGTACATCGACGACGAGTTGGTGATCGCCGGCAACGCGGAAGACAAGCGCGTCGCCGCCGGCGTACACAACGCCGATGGCCGCAACGTCGAAGCGCGCCTGCACTTCGCCGATGCGCGGCCCCGCCGCATCCGTCTGGAAATCGAGCATCACGGCCAGGATCAGGGCCTGCGGCTGGAATGGCTGGCACCGGCCGACGCGCAACTGGCCGAGGCCGGGCGCGTGGCGGAACAGGCCGACGCAGTGGTGGCTTTCGTCGGCCTGTCGCCGGACGTGGAAGGCGAAGAGTTGAAGGTCGATGTGCTGGGCTTCGATGGCGGCGATCGCAATGCGATTGGCCTGCCGCCGGCGCAACAGGCGCTGCTCGAACGCGCCAAGGCGGCCGGCAAGCCGCTGATCGTGGTGCTGATGAGCGGCAGCGCGGTGGCGCTGAACTGGGCGCAGCAACATGCCGACGCCATTCTCGCCGCGTGGTATCCCGGCCAATCCGGCGGTACCGCCATCGCGCAGGCGCTGGCCGGCGACTTCAGCCCGGGCGGGCGACTGCCGGTGACGTTCTACCAATCGACCCGGGATCTTCCTCCCTACGTCAGCTACGACATGAAGGGCGCACCTACCGCTACTTCGGCGGCAAACCGCTGTATCCGTTCGGCCACGGCCTGAGTTACACCTCCTTCGCCTACGACGCTCCCCGCCTGTCGACGCGGACCTTGAAGGCCGGCGAAACGCTGCGCGTGAGCGCGCGGGTGCGCAACACCGGCGGGCGCCGTGGCGAGGAAGTGGTGCAGGTCTACCTGCAACCGCCGCAAGGGCCGCAGTCGCCGATCCGCAGCCTGGTCGGGTTCGCCCGCGTGGCGCTGGCGCCGGGCGAATCGCGCGAGGTGACGTTCGACCTGGACGCGCGCAGGCTCAGCGATGTCGATCGTGCCGGCCAGCGTGCGGTTGAGGCCGGCGACTACCAGATCTTCGTCGGTGGCGGCCAGCCCGGCACCGGCGCGCCCGGCGAAATGGCCGGGTTCTCCATCGTTGGCCGCGCGCCATTGCCGCGCTGAGCGCCGGGCACCGAGCCCGGACCGGCATCAACGAAACGAGGAAAAGAGGATACGGACGATGACGACACGACGAGGATTCCTGAAAGGCGCCGCCGCGCTGGGCCTGTCCGGCATCGGCGGCCATGCGATCGCCGCTTCGGCACGCATCGGTCTACTCGCCTTGCCCGCCGACAGTCGCGCGCGGATGGATCTGGGCCGGCATGTCGATGTGTTCATCGGCACCGGTGGTCATGGCCACACGTTTCCCGGTGCGACCCTGCCCTTCGGCATGGTGCAGCTCGGCCCGGACACCTACAACACGACCTGGGACGGATGCAGCGGCTATCACGCCTCGCAGGACTCGATCATGGGCTTTTCGCACACCCATCTGTCCGGCACCGGCATCGGCGACATGCTCGATTTCCTGGTCATGCCGCGCACCGGCGACGTCCGGCTGCATCCCGGTCCGCCGGATGCGCCGGAAACGGGCTACCGCTCGCGCTTCGATCGCACCGACGAGGCCGCCTCGCCGGGCTATTACCGGGTGCGGCTGAAGGACACGGACATCCTCGCGGAACTGACCGCCACCGCGCGCACCGGCCTGCATCGCTATCGTTTTCCCGCGGGGAAACCCGGACACCTGTTGCTGGATCTGTGCCACGGCTACCAGGACAACGCCGACACGCCCACGCGGGTCAGCGAAGCGCAGCTGCGCGTCGTCGACGAACACACGCTGGTCGGCGGCCGTCGCGTCCATCAGTGGGCCAGGGGGCGTTACCTGTTCTTCGCGATGCGGCTGTCGCGGCCGTTCGCGCGCGCGCAGTTGTATGCCGACGACCAGCCGTTGGCCGAAGACGCGCGAAGCAGCGATGGTGCCCGGCTGAAGGCCGCCCTGCACTACCCGGATGCCGGCGCCGCGCCGCTGCTGGTCAAGGTCGGCATCTCGGCGGTCAGCGCCGAAAACGCGCTGGCCAACCTCGATGCCGAGTTGCCGGACTTCGACTTCGCCCGCGTGCATGCCGAGGCGGTCGACGCCTGGGAGCGGGAACTGGCGCGGGTGCGCGTCGATAGCGGTGACGACGGACAGCGACGCATCTTCTACACCGGGCTGTACCACAGCCTGCTGGCGCCGACGCTGTTCAGCGACACCGATGGCCGTTACCGCGGCATGGATCTGAAGGTGCACACCCTGCCCGAGGGATACCACAACTACAGCACCTATTCGCTGTGGGACACCTATCGCGCGCTGCACCCGCTGCTGACCCTGGTGCAACCCGAGCGCGTCCCCGATCTGGTGCAGGGACTGGTGCGCGGTGCGGCCGAATGCCCGGACGGCGTCGGCGTCTGGCCGCTGCAGGGTGTGGAAACCGGCACGATGATCGGCTATCACTCGGCAGTGGTGCTGGCCGAGGCGCACACCAAGGGTTTCGACGGCATCGACTACGCCACGGCCTGGCCGCTGTTCCGCAAGCGCGCGATGGACGACGACGTTCATGGCCTGGGCTGGTATCGTCGGCGGGGCTACATTCCCTGCGACAAGGTCAGCGAGGCGACCAGCCGCACCCTGGAATACGCGTACGACGACTGGGCCTGCGCGCATCTGGCGCGTGCGGCCGGCGCCACGGACACCATCGGGCGCTGCTCGCGCGCTCGCGCAACTATCGCCATCTGTTCAACCCGGCCAGCGGTTTCATCCAGCCCCGACGGGAAGACGGCCGCTGGGCCGAGCCGTTCGACCCGCGCGCGCTCGGCCATTCGGAGCGCTGGCACGACTTCACCGAATCCAACGCCTGGCAGGCCACCTTCCTCAACCAGCATGATCTGTATGGCTACATGGAAGGGTTTGGCGGGCGCGATGGCTTCGTGCGCAAGCTTGATGAATTGTTCGGTACCAGTTCCGAACTGCCGGCCGGCGCGCCGCCGGACATCGACGGCATGGTCGGCCAGTACGCGCATGGCAACGAACCCAGCCATCACGTGGCCTATCTGTATGCCTATGCCGGCCAGCCTTGGAAGACCCAGGCCATGGTCCGTCGGCTGATGCGCGAGCAGTACCGCGATGCCCGCGACGGTCTGTCCGGCAACGAGGACTGCGGGCAGATGAGCGCCTGGTTCGTGCTCAGCGCACTGGGCTTCTATCCGGTCGATCCGGTCAGCGGCCACTATGTGCTCGGCAGCCCGCTGTTCGATCGTGCCGAGCTGGACGTGGGCAACGGACGCCGGCTGTCCATCCTCGCCCGTGGCAACGATGCGCGGAACGTCTTCGTGCAGCGGGTGCGCTGGAATGGCGAGCCGTATACGCGCAACTGGATCAGCCACGCGGATCTGGCCGGCGGCGGCACGCTGGAGTTCGAAATGGGGCCGCAGCCGAATCTTTCGTTTGGCACCGCTGCCGAGGACCTGCCGCCCCGACTCGGCTGAGCCGGTCGGGTGGAACGGCATGGGGTGACAGGGGCGTTCGCAAGGGCAAGTGGAGCGAGCTCCGCTCTACAGGCATCCAGCACTGGCTGCGGGCCTCGTGGCGCGGTCTAATCGGCAGGTTACGACTCCGGAATCGAGACGCTCCATGAAGATGACTTGCAAGGCCCTCGGCTGCCGCAGGCTGGCGGCATTGGCGTTGTTCCTTCCCGCGGTTTTCGCCCAGGCGCAGACGCCGGCGATCACACCGGACATCAGCGGCAAGGAATTCGTCGTGCCGAAGCAGGACTTCGACTACGACAAGCGCGTGGTCATGGTACCGATGCGCGACGGGGTGAAGCTCTACACCGTCATCGTCGTGCCCAAGGGCGCGAAGAACGCGCCCATGCTGCTGACCCGCACGCCCTACGACGCGGCGGGCCGTGCCCAGCGCATGGAATCGCCACGGATGATCGACATCCTGCCGCAGGGCGATGAGGTGTTCGTGCGCGCCGGCTACATCCGGGTGTTCCAGGACGTGCGCGGCAAGTACGGTTCACAGGGCGACTACGTGATGACCCGTCCGCTACGCGGGCCGCTTAAACTCCAACCAAGGTCGATCATGCCACCGACGCCTGGGACACCATCGAGTGGCTGGTCAAGCACGTGCCCGAGTCCAACGGGCGCGTCGGCATGCTCGGCTCTTCCTATGAAGGCTTCACCGTGGTGATGGCGCTGACCGACCCGCATCCGGCGCTGAAGGTGGCGGCGCCGCAGAGCCCGATGATCGATGGCTGGATGGGTGACGACTGGCTCAACTACGGCGCGTTCCGGCAGGTCAATTTCGGCTACTTCACCGGCCAGCTGACCAAGCGCGGCAAGGGGACGCCGGTGCCCAGCGAGGGCCTGGACGACTACACCACCTTCCTGCGCGCCGGTTCGGCCGGCGACTACGCCAGGACCCATGGACTGGAGCAGATTCCGTGGTGGCACAAGATGACCGAGCATCCGGCCTACGACGCGTTCTGGCAGGAGCAGGCGCTGGATCGGAAGATGGCCGGCACGCCGCTGAAGGTGCCGACCATGTGGCTGCAGGGCCTGTGGGACCAGGAGGACATGTGGGGCGCCAACCACAGCTACCAGGCAATGGAAGGGCGCGATACCGGCAACACCCTGAACTATCTGGTGATGGGACCGTGGCGGCACAGCCAGGTCAACTACGAGGCGCGCAACCTCGGTGCGCTGAAATTCGATGGCGATACCGCGCTGCAGTTCCGCCGCGACGTGCTCAAGCCATTCTTCGATCAATACCTGGTCGAGGGCGCGCCGAAAGCGGATACGCCGCCGGTGCTGGTCTACAACACCGGCGAGGATCACTGGGACCGACTGCCGAAATGGCCGCGCAGCTGCGCCCAGGGGTGCGACTCTCCTGCCCGGCCGCTGTACCTGCGGGCAGGCGGCCAACTTTCGTTCCAGCCGCCGGCGGCCGGCGAGAGCGGATTCGAGGAGTACATTTCCGATCCCGCCAGGCCGGTGCCGTTCGCGCCGCGCCCGGTGCGTTTCGGCGACCGCGACATGTGGACGACCTGGCTGGTCAAGAATCAGCGTTTCGTCGATGGCCGGCCGGATGTGCTGACCTTCATCACCGAACCGCTGACCGAGCCGCTGCGCATCGCCGGCACGCCGTGGGTGAACCTGCAGGCGTCCACCAGTGGCAGCGACAGTGACTGGGTGGTCAAGCTGATCGACGTCTATCCCGAACAGGTCGCCTCGGCGCCCGAGATGGGCGGCTACCAGTTGCCGGTCTCGCTGGCGATTTTCCGCGGACGCTATCGCGAGAGCTTCGAACATGCCAAGGCGATTCCCTCCGACCAGACCCTGCCCTACCGCTTCGCGCTGCCGGAGGCCAACCATGTGTTCCTGCCCGGCCACCGGGTGATGGTGCAGGTGCAGTCGACCCTGTTCCCGCTGTACGACCGCAACCCGCAGAGCTTCGTGCAGAACATCTACTTCGCCAAACCGGCGGACTACCGCAAGGCGACGCAGCGTGTCTGGCACACCCCGGAAGCGGCGAGTTCGATCGAGTTGCCGGTCTATTGAATCCGGGCGCGCGCGGCGGTGCGCTCACGCCGTCGTGGTGTCCATCATCGATGCGCGCCCGGCCGACAACCGACCGGGCGATGCATCAAAGGGAGCGGAGAACGCTCCAAGCGCGCCTGAAGCCTAGCGTTCGAGCGTCGCCAGATCTTCCAGGATCGGACAATCCGGCCGATCATCGCCGTGGCAACGCCGGGCCAGATCCAGCAGGGTCTGCTGCATGGCCTGCATTTCCTTGATCTTCCTGCCCAGTTCGTCCGCGTGCGCGCGCGCCAGTTCCTTGACCTCCGAACTGGCGCGTTCGCGGTTGTCCCACAGTCCCAGCAGCACCTCGATCTGCTTGATCGGAAAACCGAGCACGCGGGCGCGCTTGATGAAGCGCAGGCGATGGATGTCGTTGTCCGAGTAGATGCGGTAGCCGGCGAAGGTGCGTTCGGCCGGCGACAGCAGGCCGATGCTTTCGTAGTGCCGGATCATCTTGGCGCTCACGCCGCTGATGGCCGCCGCTTCCCCGATGTTGTGCAGGCCCTGCCGGCGGGCGTCGGCCAGTTCGGGGCGTGGTGTCTGGGTTCGTCTGGACATGCGTAAATCTCCTACGCATCCAAGGTGGGTCGCCACCGGCGCAAAAGCAAGGTATTGGCGAGCACGCTCACCGAGGACAGCGCCATGGCCGCGCCGGCCAGCACCGGATTGAGCAGGCCCAGGGCCGCCAGCGGAATGCCCACGACGTTGTAGGCGAACGCCCAGAACAGGTTCTGGTGGATCTTGCGGGTGGTGCGGCGGGAAACATCCATGGCCGCCGCCACCAGCCGCGGATCCGGACGCATCAGGGTCACGCCCGCGGCATGCATCGCCACGTCGGTGCCCGAGCCCATCGCCAGTCCCACCGACGCCGCCGCGAGCGCGGGCGCGTCGTTGATGCCATCGCCGACCATGGCCACGGTACCGGCCTGCTGCAATCGCAGGATCACCTCGGCCTTGCCGTCCGGCAGCACGTTCGCGCGCACTTCGTCGATGCCCAGGGTCGCCGCCACCGCGCCGGCCGCGCCGGCGTTGTCACCGGAGATCATCACCGTGCGCAGCCCCATCGCATGCAGCCGCGCGATCGCGTCGGCCGCGCTTTCCCGGGGCTCGTCACGGAACGCCAGCAAGCCGCGCAACCGGATCGTTCCGTCCTGCGCTTCCGCCAACCAGGACACCGTATGCCCTGAATTGCCCAGCGTGTCGGCCTGCACGGCCTGCGCGGAAACATCGACTTCCAGCTCACGCATCAGTTGCGCACTGCCCCAGCCACAGCCGGCGTCCCTGCACCTCACCGGAAAGACCCGCGCCCCGGCAGTGCCTGCACGTCGACCGCCGGCTGCGGCGCCGGGCCTGAGGCCGCGGTGGCCAGCACCGCCCTGGCCAGCGGGTGTTCGCTGCCGGCCTGCAACGCGGCGGCCAGAGCAAGCAGATCCGAAGCGCCGCCCTCGGCGGGCAGTACTTCGGCCAGCAACGGGCGGCCCTGCGTCAGCGTGCCGGTCTTGTCGAACGCGACGATGGTGACCTTGCGGGTCGTCTCCAGCGCCTCGGCGTCCTTGAACAGGATGCCCGCGCGCGCCGCCACGCCGGTGCCGGCCATGATCGCGGTGGGCGTGGCCAGGCCCAGCGCACAGGGACAGGCGATGACCAGGACGGCGACCGCATTGAGGATGGCCTGGTTCCAGTCGCCGGTGAACACGCCCCAGGCGACCAGCGTCAGCAAGGCGATGCCGATCACCACCGGAACGAATACCGCGCTCACCCGATCCACGATCCGCTGGATGGGCGCCTTGCGGGCCTGCGCGTCCTCGACCAGTCGGATGATGCGGGCCAGCGCGCTTTCCGCGCCGACCGCCACGGTGGTGATCGCGATGTTGCCTTCCCCGTTCACCGCGCCGCCGGTCACCCGATCGCCGGGGTTCTTGGCCACCGGCAACGACTCGCCGGTGATCATCGACTCGTCCGCATGGGTGCGGCCTTCGAGCAGTTCTCCGTCCACCGGAATCTGTTCGCCCGGACGCACGAGCACCACGTCGCCCACGCGAACCTGATCGATGGGCAGTTCCACGTCGCCGTGCGCCTGGCGCACCCGCGCGGTGGCCGGGCGCAATGCCTGCAACGCGCGGATGGCCTCGGTGGTCTGGCGCTTGGCGCGTGCTTCCAGCCACTTGCCCATCAGGATCAGGGTGATGATGACGGCCGATGCCTCGAAGTACAGCGGTTGCGCGCCGTGCGACGAGGTGCCCGCCAACAGGTGGTACACGCTCAGGCCGTAGCCGGCGCTGGTTCCCAGCGCGACCAGCAGATCCATGTTGCCGGTGCGCGCCTTCAGCGCTTTCCAGCCGGCCTTGTAGAAGCGCGCGCCCAGCCAGAACTGCACCGGCGTCGCCAATGCGAACTGCAACCAGCCCGGCAGCATCCAGTGTTCGCCCCACAACAGGCCCAGCATCGGCAGCACCAGCGGGAGCGACAGCAGCGCGGCGAACCACAGGTGGCGGGCCTCGGCGGGAAGCCGCGACCTGTGCGGCATCCGTGCCCGGTCGCGCGGCGGCATGCGGCGTGGCGCCATAGCCGGCCGCCACCACCGCCGCCACCAGTTCGGCTTCGCCTGTCTGGGAAGTGACCCGCACGCGCGCCAGTTCGGTGGCGAGATTGACGCTGGCTTCGACCACGCCCGGCACGGCGATCAGGGCGCGTTCGATGCGCGAGACGCAGGAGGCGCAGGTCATGCCCTGCAGCGCCAGTTCGATCTCGCGGGTGGCCATTTGATAGCCGGCGTCGCGCACGGCCGCGTCCAGCGCCTGCAACGGCAGCGGTCGCGCGGCGTGGACTTCGACGGTTTCGGTGGCAAGATTCACCGGTAAGTTGGGTAAGCCCGGGACCTCGCGCAGGCTGCGTTCGACGCGGCCGACGCAGGACGCGCAGGTCATGCCGGATACGCCGAAGCGGAACCGGTCCTGGATGGCGGCGGCGGCGTGGGACAGGGAGGAGTTCATGAGGCATCCATCGGGGGGAGTGCCAGCACGATGCGGCTTCCCACGATGGGAAGGTCAACGCATCCCCGTGCCCCGCCGCCGGCATTGACCTTCCCATGGGGGGCAAGCCCGAACGTGTGCGGGCCGGCGATGGGCCGGTCATCCTCTACGAGGCATCATGAAACTCACTGTCGAAGGCATGACCTGTGGCCACTGCGTACGCACGGTCACCTACGCGCTGCAGGCGCTGGACGCCAACGCGTCCGTTTCCGTGGATCTTCCGGGCAAGACCGTCCTGGTCCAGGGCGACATCCGCGCGGCGGACGCAATCCAGGCGTTGGCCGCGCAAGGCTATGACGTCGTTGCGACCGACGAGGCGGTCGCCGTGGTGCCCACCGAATCCGCCGGCCAGTGCTGCGGCAGTTGCAAGGCGGCCTGATCGGTTCGTCCGGGCGCGGTTCGTCCGGGCGTGGCCCGCGATCGCGGCGACGTGGCGTGAAGGAAGCGGGTCAACCCGGTGACCCGCTTCTCTCCCGCGGCTACCAGCTGAGGCGCATGCCCAGGTTGCCTTCCACCGTTTTCCGATCCAGACCTTCGTCGCCGGTATCGCGGGTGTAGTCGGCGGTGAGGTACAGGCTGAAGCGATCGCTGAACCTGGCCACCACGCCGCCGCCGAATTCCACGGCGTTGGCCATCTGCCGGGTGACGGTGGCATCGGCACCCATTCGCATCACGTCGCGGCCTTCGAAGGTGTGCCAGTAGTTGAGCTTCAGATAGGGCTGCCACAGGCCGTGCGCGGTCGGGAAATCCGCGGCCAAGCGCAGGCCCACGCGTCCGGTCAGCGCGCCGTCCATGTCGAAGGCCACGCGTGCGAAGCGATCGCGCTGATCGTCCAGGTCCGTGCGCTGCCAGATGATCTGCGCCTGCGGTTCCAGCGACCAGCGCGAACCTTCGCGCCAGCGCACCGGCGCGCCCGTTTCCAGCGACGCGGTCAGGCCCTTGCCGTCCAGTTCGATGCCCTGCCCACGGGTCGAACGGGCGTGGCCGTCGAAGCGGCTGGCCATCAGCACCGCGTCCAGATAGCCGCCGCGCTCGCCGATGCGCGTCCAGTACAGGCCCAGGTGATCCTCGTCGAGCTTGTTCTTGCCCACGGTCAGGTTGTTCCAGCCGATGGCGAAGCCGCGCACGTCGCCGTCGGCGCGGGTGCGGCCGAGGAACAGGCCGAGATGATCGCGACGCCTGGTGTCGGTGTTCTCCCAGGCATGGATGTCCACGCCCGCCTGCAAGCCGGTGATGGAACCATCGAAAGTGGGCGAGACGGTGCCGCGCCAGCTCTGCTCGGTGTTCTGTCCGATCACCCTGCCCCACGCGGCGCGGAAGGTGCCGTCATTGCCCAGCAACGCCTGTTCGCCCTGGCGTTCGTGGAAGGTGCCCAGGCTGGCCAGCGACAGCTGGCGCAGCAGCGGCGGCACCACCGCGTAGGTGGGCGTTTCCACGCGATAGAGCGGAATCACCTCGCCTTCGGCCGCGACCGCGCCGCGTGTCGGCGGCGCGCGGTTGCCGCCGGGAAGCGGCGCCGGATTCTGCGGCACCGGGGGTTCCGGTGGCGGCGGCGACGGCGGCTGCACCGGCGGGTGGTTACGGGAGGCGGTGCCGGCGGTTCGATCGACGGCGCTTCCGGATCGGGATCGGGCACGTCCGGATCACCCGGCAGTTGCGGCGGCGGTGGCGGAGGTGGCGGCGGCAGCTCCGGTGGGGGCTGTGCCGGCGGCTCCGGCGGCAGCGGTGGCGGTACAGCAGGCGGCGGGTCGGTCGGATCCGGTGCGGGCGCCGGGGTGGAATCGGTGCCGCTGATCAGGGTGGAACGCAGATACCAGTTTTCGCCGCTGCCGGCGCTGACGCCGCCCTTGAACAGGTAATACTCGAAGGCGCCGGCCGCGACCGGCCCGGTGAGCGCGAAGGCGTTGCCGGTTGATCTGGCACCGTTGATCGCCTGCACCAGCAGGATGCCGTCCAGCGTGGTCCGTGCGCCGGGCCCGCCGAAGTTGATGACGCTGAGGCCGGTGCTGCCGCTGGCCTGCCCGCCGGACAGGATCAGCCGATCGGAGGCGGAACTGTCGTCGCCCAGCACCGTCTGCAGGTAGACCACGCCGTTGTCGCCGACGTAGTTGCCGACGATGGTGAAGGTATCGCTGGAGTCGCCGGTGTTGCCATTGGTCAGGTCGATGCGGCCGGCGTTGACGACATTGGCCAGCCGCGCCGCGTCGAACGCACGCACCGACGCATGGATGCCGGCGCCGGCGTAGACCGTGCTGGTGGCGTCGATGTTGAAACTGCCGGTGCCGCTGCCAGCGTCGCCCAGCACCAGGTCACTGTCGAAATCCAGCTCAGTGTCGTTGCGCGCGTCCACCCGTTCCCAGTTCTGGAAGCGCGAGATGCCGCCGGTGGTGATGTTCGACCAGGTCAGCGCGTCGTTGCCGGCGCCGCCGTCGATCAGCGGCGTGGCGCCCAGGTGCGCCTGGTTCAGGCTGGTCAGGTTGGCGACGTCATCACCCTCGCCCAGATCGATGGTGCCGTGGATGACACCGCCGCCACTCCACTCGAACACGTCGTTGCCCAGGCTCACGCGGACCTCGCCGCGCACCGTGCCGCCGGTGACGGTGATGCGATCGTCGCCGCCGCTGACGCTGATGTTGCCGCCGATGTAGCCCTCGGACAGGCGGATGGTGTCGCGGCCGAAACCGGTCACCAGGTTGCCGTCGATGGTGCCTCCGGACATGTCGAAGGTGTTGTCGTCCAGCTTCATGTTGACCCGGCCGATGCGCCCGCCGGTCATCTCGGCGTAGTCGCCGTCCTCGAATGCGCCGACGATGCGGCCACCGGTCATGCGGAAGGTATCCAGGCTGTCGCCCTGGAAAAGCGCGCCGACCTCGCCGCCGGTCATCACGAAATCGTCGATGCCGCCACCCTGCTGGACCGTGCCGGCAATCGTGCCGCCATGGACTTCCATGCGATCCTCGCCCGCGCCCTGATCGACCGCACCGATTCTTCCGCCGGTCAATATCAGGATGTCGTTGCCATCGCCCTGGCTGGTGGTTCCGTTGATGGCGCCGGCCAGCACCTCCACCCGGTCATCGCCCCCCGCCAGGACCAGGTTCCCGTTGATGGTGCCGCGATTGACCAGGTTGAGCGCACTGCTGCCGGAACCGCCAATCACCGTGCCGGTCGCTTCGATGAGGCCGGTCTCGGTGTTCGTGATGGTATTCAGGCCGCTCGTGTTCTGCCACCAGATGGCTATCGCGCCGATGGCGCGGATCGTGCCGCTGTTCTGGATGACGTTGCCCGCACCCTGGAAGTTGATCGCCTCCGCGCTGCCTTGGGTACCCAGCGCCAGCACCTGCCCGCCCGCGTCGACGGTCAGCGTGCCGCCGGTGCGCATCTCGATGGTATTGCCGCCGGTGTTGAACAGGCCGGGGCTGCCGACCGCGGTGGAGCTGACCACGGCCGCCGTTCCGACATGGATGTTGGCGTTGTCGCGCAGCGAGATCGCGTTGGCATCCCCCACCGCGATCCGGGCGCCGGCCTGTACCTCCACGGTGCGATTGTCGGCCGCGGCCACATTGCCCTCGCCCACGGTGGCGAACCAGGATTGGGCGCGGCGGTGGTGCAGACCGTGGTGGTGCCGGTGGTGACGCATTCGGCCGCCGCCAGCGCAGGCGTGAGCAGCGCCAATCCCCCGAGCAGCCGACCGGCACGCAGCAGCCGGGCAATGTCCATCGACAACCGCTTGCGTTCGATCTGGGCCATACAGGGTGCTCCGTTCCGTGGGTCGCTCCGCCGCATTCGCGATCGGCTTGTTCGGAAGCTGTTGCAGGCGCGGGGATCGCATCACCTGCGCAGAGTGATCCCGCGAGAGATTGCGCGAGCCCGGTGGGCGAATGTAGCGCACGCCCATCGCTGCCCGGAACACGCTAGCCGTGACCAGATACACAAATCGAAGCATTTCCGTGCGTGATGCGGTTCTTCCCCGTAACACCACCGACGCGATGCCGGTGCATGATTGACACACGCCAACCTCGCCATGCACATGCGCGTCTGCATCGTTCGTGGCACGGAACGGAACCGGTGTATCGCGATGGTGCTGGATGCCTGCGTGAAGACCACCTTCACGCCGGATGCGTCGCCGTCGCTCCCCATCACTCGACAGGTACAACCGCATGCAGGTGAACATCGATCAGGTCTGCCAGGGCATCTACGAACACGTTCCCGGCGAGGACGTGGTCGGCTGCGTGCGGCGCGGCGACACTGTGCTGGCCTGGGCCATCGACGGGGCGACCACGCTGACCGAACATCCCTTCACCACCTTCTCCGACCTGACCGACGCGGGCTGGTTCGCACGCGGCATGGGGCGATGGCTGGCCGAACACGGCGCGCTGGAACCGTTCAGTCCTTCGTTGCTGGAAGAAGGACTGCGGACCCTGCGCGAGGAGTACCGCCACGCCGGTGGCGAGGCGCAGCCGATCCATGCCTGGCCGGTCGCAGCCGCCGTCGTGGCCGAGATCAGTCCGTCCGGCGCGACCCTGCGGATGCGGGTCCACCGCTACGAGGACTGCTTCCTGGAAATCCACTCCGCGCCCGCATCGGCGCAATCGACCACAACGATGGCCCTGCCCGCGCAGAGCCACGACGAATGGAAACCCCATTCCGGCTTCAAGCCACCGGTCCTGGAACGCCTGTGGGAGCGCAGGCGCCAGCAACAGGCCAATACCGGAGGCACCGCATTGACCCTGAATCCGATCAGCGCGCACAACGCGGTGATCGAGGAACAGGTACTGGCCACGCCCGTGCACGTCGTGCTGGGCAGCGATGGACTGTCGCGGGTGTGGGATACCTACAACCTGATGAGCCGGGAACAGGCGCTGGCGCTGGTGGCCGAACAAGGCTTGCCGGCGCTGCTGGCCACCCTGCGCGAACACGAGGCCAGCGCCCGCACCGGCGATGCGGGACTCAAGCGCCGCGACGACGCCAGCGGCCTGCACCTGTTCCTGGACTAGCGCGTCCTAGCGCGCCCGGGGCGGGACGCGCACAATGCTTCACCGAAACATGGCTGTCATGCACGGCGCCTAGCATCGTCCCCCATTTGCCGGAAGGACGGATGGCGGGGAACCGGAGTGTCTGAACGAACTGAAGCGACGGGGGGCATGGAGAGCGCCCTGGACGATGTCGAACGGACGCGCTGGTTCATGCACCACATCCTGCCGCACGAGGCGGCGCTGAGGAATTGGCTGTCCCGCCGCAGCACCCACGATGTCGAGGACATCGTGCAGGAAAGCTACGCGGTGCTGGCCGAGCGCGAGCGGGTGGACGACATCCTCAATCCGCGCGCGTACCTGTTCCAGGTGGCGCATTCGCTGGTGGTGCGCAACATCCGGCGGGCCCGGATCGTGCCCATCCACGCGGTCGAGGATCTCGGCGTGCTGGATTTCGCCGACGAGGCCGCCACTCCCGAGCAGAGCGCCATCGCGCACGACGACCTGCGCCAGCTGGCGCGGGTGATCGCGAGCATGCCGGGGCAGACGCGCGAGGCGTTCGTGATGCGCCGCATCCGCGAAATCCCCCAGCGGGAGATTGCCTCCCGGATGGGACTTTCGGAGAACACGGTCGAGAAACACATCGCCCGGGGACTCCGCTGGCTGGAAGACTGGTTCGCCAGTGGCGGAAACCCACCCGCCAAAACCTCTAGTCAATTGGAGCGGGAAAGAAGGCGTGCCAGTGGAAGAGCGCGAAACCAGCCAGAACATTGATCGGATCGCCTCGGAATGGGTGGTGCGGATGGACCGTGCCCCCCTGTCGGCGACCGAAACCCGCGAACTGAAGGACTGGCTCGCCGGCGATCCGCGCCGTCGGGGCGCCTTCATCCGTGCGCGCGCCGTGTGGATGCGCAGCGAAGCCGCGCGCGCGCTCGGACCGCACTACGACCCGGACGACTTCCAGCCCGTGGCCGCCGCCGCACCCAATTCCGCCGCGTCCCGCTCAGCCGCGCATTCGCGCCGCTGGATGCGCTGGGGCGGCGCCATGGCCGCCTCCCTGCTGCTGGTGGTGACGCTGGCCGCGACCCTGCAGATGCCCACCGCCTACGCCACCGCCAAGGGCGAGATGCGGCGCGTGCCGCTGGGCGACGGCGCCACCGTCACCCTCAACACCGACACCCGCATCCGGATCTACCGGGACGAGGGACGCCGCACCATCCGCGTGCTGCGGGGCGAAGTGCTGATCGAAGGCGCGGCGACCGCCACGCCGACCCGGGTCGAAGTCGATGGCCGGCAACTGGACGCCGCGCAGGCGACCTTCGTCGTGCGCAAGCTCGACGGCGGGCCGACCCAGATCCTGGTCCAGGACGGTCGGGTGGACATCGCCGGCGCCACCCGGCGGAACATGCCTCGCTGGCGGCGAACACCCGCTACGCATTCCGCCAGGACAAGCCGCAGGGCTGGCGGATGAGTGCCCTGCGCGCCGGGCAGATGGATCGCGAGCTGGCCTGGCGCGAGGGCAAGATCGCGCTGCAAGGCGAAACCCTCGGCGAAGCGGTGGCGATCTACGCGCGCTACAGCGACACGCCGATCGTCATCGCGGATCCGGAACTGGCCCGCATGCAGGTCACCGGCCTGTTCGCGACCAACAATCCGCTGGGCTTCAGCCGCGCCATCGCCGAGGTGTTCGATGCGGACGTGCGCGAGGAACGCGATCGCATCGTCGTGGCCCGCGCGCATTAAATTTTTTTGACAGATAGCGGAAAGCACATCCGTCGGTTCTCTCTGTTCTCAGTACCGCCACCCACGCAGATTTCCTGAGAACACACGGATCATGAATCGCTACGAGAAAGTCCTGTTGACCAGCGCCATCCTCGCCGCACTGGCCTGCACGTCCCCGGCCATGGCGCAGCAGCGCAAGTTCGAAGTGCCCGCGCAGCCCGCGGTGACGGCCATCCCGGAACTGGCCCGACAGGCACAACTGCAGATCATCGCTCCGGCCGGTTCGCTGGACGGCATCCAGGCGCCGGCGATCGTCGGCGAGATGGACGCGCGCGAAGCGCTGCGCCTGCTGCTGGAAGGCACCGGGCTGGAAGTGAAATCCGACGAAGGCAACATCATCCTGTTGCAGAAGGCCGATGCCGCCGCACCCGAGCGTCCGCGTTCCGGGCCGCAGATCGGCACCGGCAGCCTGCGTGGCCGGGTACTCAACACCGCGACCGGCAAATACTTCGCAACGCCGAAATCCGGGTCGAAGGCACGACCATCGTCACCTACTCCGAAGACGGCGGCAATTTCCGCCTCAGCGGCCTGCCGGCCGGCGACGCCACCGTGATCGTCAGGTACACCGGCCTGCAGGAAGTCCAGGGCGGTCGCCAGCATCGGCGCCGGCCAGGTCGCCACTCTGGACTTCGAACTCAAGGTGCCCTCCTACGCCGGCACCGGCGCGGGCGCCGGCGGCGAGGCGGTCGAGATGGACATGATCATGGTCACCGCCAAGCGCGAGGGCCAGGCCAGCGCGATCATGGAGCGGCGCGCGGCGATGAACGCGAAGAACGTGGTCGCCGCCGACAACTACGGCGCCCTGACCATGGGCGACGTCGGCGAGTTCATGAAGTCGATGCCCGGCATCTCGCTCGACTACACGGAGGTGGATGCCACCGCGGTGCGCATCGGCGGCCTGGATCCGAAGTACTCGACCTTCACCATCGACGGCGCCCGCATGGCGACCGCCACCTCCAACAACAACACCGGCCGGCAGAACTCGTTCGAACAGATGTCCATCACCGGCATCGAGTCGATCGAACTGAACAACACCCTGACCGCCAGCATGGATGCCGACTCCCCCGGCGGCCAGATCAACCTGCGCAGCAAGTACGCGTTCAACCGCACCGGCCGCCAGATCGTGGCCCAGCTGGGCGGCGTCGGCACGTCCGACTCCACGCTTTCGCGCAAGTATTTTCCCGACGACCGCAAGCATTCGACCCTCTACCCGTCGGCCCAGTTCGGTTTCGGCGACGTGTTCCTGGAAGGCCGCCTGGGCGTGGAGTTCAACACCAGCTACAACGCCAACTACGTGCAGCAGGATCGCATCCAGACCGACTGGTCGTACCTGGCCAATGGCCGGGTCATGCCGTACCGGGTGATGTGGCGGCCGGGCCCGAAGATGACCAGCCGCACCGCGGCCAACCTGAGCACGGACTACCAGCTCACCGACGAACTGGTGCTGTCGCTGCGCAGCACCTATTCGTTCTACGACGTCGAGTACTTCAACCAGTACACGTTCCTGTACTTCGGCACGGCGACGACCTCCTATGCCACCCCGGATTCCACGCCCACCCACATCGTGGTCAATCCCAACGGCAACAACACCCGCCTGCGCACCGAGTACTCGCACCGCTACGCCGGCACCCCGACCTACACCATCGCGCCGAAGCTGGAGTTCAAGAACGACAGCTTCGAAGCCACCCTGCGCGGCAGCTACTCGCGCTCTGAGTTCAACTTCCGCGACAACGACGAGGGCTTCTTCCAGCGTACCGACAGCTGGCTGACCGGCATCGGCTTCACCATGGACCGGCCGACCGAGGGTTCCAACGCGTGGACGCTGGCCCAGACCGCCGGCCGTCCCTGGGGCGATCCGACCAGCTACAACCGCGACGCCGACATCGGCAACAACGTGCGCACGGCCCAGTCCGATGCGGTGAACGATCAGTACGGTGCCTACCTGGACCTGAAGAAGCACCTGACCTTCCGCGACCTGCCGATCACCCTGATGGGCGGCTTCGGCAGCCGCAGCAACGACTGGCGCACCAACGAGGGTTCCTACCAGCAGTACCAGTACGTCGGTCCCAACGGCGATCTGAGCCAGCGCGATCCGGCCGCGGTGATTCCGTGGACCCAGCACTACCAGTTCGGCATCTCCGGCTTCGACGCCGGCAACATGAACCAGCAGAACTGGCGCGCGGACAGCAACTACGCGGTGTACGACATCTACCGGGACCACCCCGAGTACTTCGTCGCCGACATGGTGGGCAACCTGAAGCGCCGGCTGGACAACAACAAGCACATCCAGGAACAGGTCGACGCCGCCTACCTCCAGGCGCAGACCCGCATCGGCAAGGCCCGTTTCGATCTCGGCCTGCGCTACGAGAAGACCCGCACCGCCGCGCGCGTCGCGGACGTCCGCCCGGTCAGCGAGGTGACCGAGGCCGGGTTGTCGGTCAATACCGTCGAGGGCCTTCTGTACCAGTACAACAACGGCGCCTATTCCATGCGCCGTGGCGAATACGAGGACTGGTTCCTCAGCGGCGGCCTCAAGTACGACTTCACCGACAGGCTGGTCGGCCAGCTGGCCTTCAGCGAATCCATCCTGCGTCCGGACTACGGCAACCTGGGCGGCGTGGTCTCGATCAACGAGGACACGATGGTCGTCAACGTGCCGAACCCGCTGCTCAAGCCCGAACATTCCACCAAGTACTTCGCCAGCCTGCAGTACTACCTGGAACCGTCCGGCATCGTCGGACTTTCCTACTACAAGCTGGACATGAAGGACATGCAGGTCACCGGCATCACCGTCAATCCGGAGGATGTCGGTTTCGATCCGGACGAGTATTCCGGCTACACCTTCCGCAGTGCGCAGAACCTGCCCGGCACCAGCACCAACGAGGGCCTGACCCTGGAGTACAGCCAGCAGCTGACCTTCCTGCCCGGCGCGTTCCGCGGTCTCAGCCTGTACGGCTCCTACACCAAGGTCAATCCGGACGGCGAGCGCCAGAACATGCCGGAGCAAGCGGCCAACTGGGGCATCCGCTACAACTACGGCCGCTTCGATCTGCAGGTCAACGGCAACCGCCAGGGCGAGTACCGGGTCAGCGCGCTGAGCAACACGCCGACCACCGCCAACAACGGCATCCTCTACCACACCCCGCGCGAGCTCTGGAACATCAGCGCCAGCTACAAGCTCACCAAGAACATCGAATTGCAACTTGCCGGACGCAACATCTTCAACGAACCGGACATCATCTACTCCAACGTGCCCGGCCGGGTCCAGCAGTACACCATCTATGGCTCGATGTGGAATTTCGGCATCAAGGCCAGGTTCTGAGGCCGGGCGAAACCGGCAACCGCTCCCTCCCCCGCGACGCGCACGGACCCGGTCCGGCGTCGCGGGTTCTCTCCGCACCGGCGGGATCCGCTCCTGTTCCGCTTCGACAGCAGGCTTCCATGCGCCTTTTCTTCTTCCTCCGTGCCTGTGCACGCGGCCATGACCGTCGATTGCCGCACCGGATCCGACGGCTCGCCGGCGCCGGCCTGATGTCCGTGTTGTTCGGCGCGTCCGTCCCGGCCTGGGCCGGCACCGCCAATCCCGCACCCGCGCCACGGCTGCCTTCGACGCAGAACGGTGGCACGTGGGATTCTGGACATGTCCAGGGCATCGCGGTGGACCTGGAACGCGGCCATGTCTACTACTCGTTCACCGACCTGCTGGCGAAGTACGACTTCGAAGGCAGGCTGATCGGCACCCTGACGGGCTGGACCGGCCACCTGGGCGATCTCGATTTCAATCCGGACGACGGCAAGGTCTACGGTTCGCTCGAATACAAGACGGACCAGGCGTTCTACATCGCGGTCGTCGATGTCGCTCGCATCGATCGCGTCGGCATCGAGGCCGCCGACACCGACCTCCTGCGCACCGTCTACCTGCCGGAAGTGGCTGCGGACTACACCGCCGACCTGGACGGAAACGGCCGTTTCGACGGCAATGTCGCGACCACGCCCGATCATCGCTACGGCTGTTCCGGCATCGATGGCGTCGGCTTCGGTCCCGCGTTCGGCCGGGTGGACGGAGCGCGCCTGCTCACGGTCGCCTACGGCATCTACGGCGACACCGGCCGCGACGACAACGATCACCAGGTGCTGCTGCAATACGACATCCACGGATGGGACGCGCTTGCCCGCCCGCTGGATGAAGCCGCGCCGCACCACAGCGGCCCGCGCGCACCGCACGGCAAGTATTTCGTGCGCACCGGCAACACCACCTATGGCGTGCAGACCCTAGCCTATGACGCGGCCTCGCAGCGCTGGTTCATGGGCGTGTATCCGGGCAGGAAACCATCCTTCCCCAACTACGGGCTGTTCGCGGTCGATGCGCGCACCGCGCCACGCCCGGGCGATCTGGTAGGTGTTCCCGCTCGCGACGGCGATGGCTGGGAACGGGGCCCTCTGCTCGCGCTGGCCGATGCCGGGTTGAAGGACGAAGCCACCGGCGTGCGTGGCTGGCACCAGAAGGCCGATGTCGGCTTCCAGCCGGTCGGCCGGGGGCTGTTCTATCTGGCGATCAATGCCGGCGCCAAGGGCGCGCAGAGCGCTGAAATCAACCTGACACGGTGGACGGGGAAGTGTGGACACCCCCTTCGTCCCGATCGACATGGAGAAGCAACCTTGAGCGTGAATATCGAACGCCGTCGCCTGATCATCGGCGGCACCCTGGGCCTGGGCATGCTGGCGCTGCCGGGCGGCCGCGGCCTGGCGATGGAACTGCTGGGCGCACGGGGATTCACCCACAGCGTCGCCAGCGGCGAACCCGGCCCGGACAGCATGCTGCTGTGGACCCGCTACGTGCCGGCTGGCGGCGCGGACGAGGTGCGATTGGTGGCGGAAGTGGCGCTGGATCGCGAATTCACCCGGGTGGTCTCGGGCGGCCAGTCCAGCACCGGCGCCCATCGCGACTGGACCGTCAAGCAGACCGTGGACGGACTGCGACCCGGCACGACGTACTGGTATCGCTTCATCGCACCGGACGGCACCCGGTCGCCGGTCGGTCGCACCCGCACCCTGCCCGAGGGCGAGGTCGAACGGTTCGCGCTGGGCCTGTTCTCGTGTTCCAACCTGCCGATGGGCTGGTTCAACGCCTACGCCCACGCGGCGGCGAGCGACAATCTCGACCTGTGGCTGCACGTGGGCGACTACATCTACGAATACGGCATCGCGTCCTACAAGGAAAAGGATCGCATCGCCGGGCGCGAGGTCCTGCCCGCGCACGACCACGAGATGATCAACCTGGCCGACTACCGGCTGCGCTTCGCCTGCTACCGCGCGGATCTGGAGTGTGCGGCAACTGCACCAGACTGGCGCCGATGCTGGCGCTGTGGGACGACCACGAGATCACCAACGACAGCTGGGAAGGCGGCGCGCAGAACCACCAGCCGGCCGCCGAGGGCGACTGGAACACCCGTCGCATGGCGGCGATGGTAGGCCTATCGCGAGTGGATGCCGATATCGGAAGAACCGTGGAAGGCCTATCCGATCGGCTCCCTCGCGACCCTGTACCGCACCGAATCACGGGTGCTGGCGCGCACGCGGCCACCGGCGGCGGAACTGGCCGAGGCGCACCAGTCAGCGGATCCGGACGCGGCGCTGCGGCGTTTCGTTGACGGTGCCTGGCAGGATCCGGCGGCGACCATGCTCGGTTCGGATCAGGAACACTGGCTGGCGCGCGAATTCGCCCGCAACGCCGCCAGCTCCACCTGGCAGATGGTGGGCATGGGCACGATCCTCGGCCGCACCCTGATGCCGGAACAGATGCCGGGCTGGCTCCGGCCAGAGACCGGCGAGCGCGTGGCCGACAAGTTCCGCCGCGACGTGCGCGCCTCGCGCCAGGGCGTGCCGATGTGGATGGATCGCTGGGACGGCTATCCGGCCGCGCGATCGCGCCTGCTGCGCGCGGCCCAGCAGGCGGATGCGGATCTGGTGATGCTGTCCTACCAACAGCCACAACGCCTGGGCCTATTCGCTGATCGAGGACGGCCGCCCCGCCGGCACCGAGTTCGCCGGCCACAGCGTGAGTTCGCACGGCATGGAGGGAAACATGGCCGGTGGATTAGAAACAGGTCGCCGCCGCCTTCGTTGCCGCCAATCCGGAACTGGCCTGGGCCGACACCAGCCAGCGCGGCTACATGCGCCTGGACCTCACCCCGCAAAAGGTCACCGGCGAATGGCGGTTCCTGCGCACGGTCAAGGAGCGCAGCCCGACGCTCGCCGGTACCCATCGGCTGTCGGTGGAACGCGGCCGGCGCAGCTTCAAGGCGTGAACCCGCCGTCGGTGATCAGCCGGCGCGCAGTCAACCGGCGCGCGTCAGCGCACCGCGCAGATCGGCGGCGAAGCGCCGGGCCTGTTCCGGCGTCAGCGTCGATATCGTGACGCGCAGGCCGCGTGCCGGCGCGCCGACGCCGAAGGCTTCACCCGCGCGTACCAGCCAGCCGTGGCGGGCCAGATCGCCGGCGATCCGCCCGCCGTCCGCGGCCAGCGGCAACCAGAGGTTCGAGGCCGTCCGCCGCCGCGGTCGCGATGTTCTCGCCGCGCAGCGCTTCGGCCAGCTGCTGCCTGCGGCGCGCATAGTCCTCCCGCGCGCCCTTGATCTGCCGGTTGCGCGAATCCAGCAGGCAGCCCTGCGCGATGTCCTGCAGGATGTGGCTGACCCAGCTGGTGCCGCCCGCCAGGCGCAGGCGCAGGCGATTCGAGGTCTGCGCATCGGACGCCACGAACGCCAGGCGCAGGTCCGGTCCCAGCGCCTTGGACAGCGAACGGACCAGCGCCCAGCGCTGCGCGTTCTTCGGAATCACGTCGTGGTACGGCGCCTGCGCCAACAGCGCGAAGTGGTCGTCCACGATCACCAGCACGTGCGGATGGCGCGCCAGCACCGCGCGCAGCGCCTTCGCGCGGCTGGCGCCCAGGCTGCAACCGGTGGGGTTGTGCGCGCGCGGCGTGATGATTACCGCCTGTGCCCCCTCTTCCCAGCGCGGCTTCGAGCGCATCCGCGCGCATGCCCTGGCCATCGATGGGCACGCCGATGGCTTCGAAGCCGGCGGTGCGCAGGGTGTTGATGCTGCTAATAAACAAGGGATCCTCCACCGCCACCCGATCGCCCGGCGCGAGATAGGCGGCGAGCAGGCGCTCGACCGCGTCGACCGCGCCGTGGGTCAGATCGATGGCCGGCCCGGCCGGACAATCGGGCGACAGCCATGCGCGGGCATATGCCTCCAGTTCGGGATTCATCACTGGCGCGCCGTACAGCCGCGGCGGCCGCCGTTGCGAGGCGAGCGCGGCGGCGGGATCGGGCAGCCAGTCCGGATTCGGGTTGCCGCCTGCCAGATCGGTCAATGGCGTGGCATGCGGCGTGCCCTCCTGCTCACCCAGCACCTCTTCGCCGCGGATCACCGTGCCCAGCCTGCCCTGGGTGGTGGCGATGCCCGCCGCGACCAGGCGCTTGTAGGCGGCGGCGACGGTGTTGCGGTTGACGTCCAGGTTGGCCGCCAGTTCCCGCACGGGCGGCAGCGGCTCGCCCGGTTGCAGTTGCCCGCTCCGCACCAGCAGGCGGATGCGTTGAAGATCTCGGCGGCGGTGTTTCCGGTGATTTTCATATTGTCCTATGACAATATAGAATCTGGCCTGTGTCAACGGCATCCCATGCCAGCCGCGCTCCGCGCAAAGGAAACAACCTCCGTGAACACGCCCTCCCCTTCGCCCCGCTCCCGTTACGTCCACCTCCACTTCGCATGCGCAGCATGGCCGCTATCCGCGCGCCGAGAGCGTCGAGGATTTCCGCCACAACCTCGCCGCGGTCGCCGCGCGCATGCAGGCGGCCTGCGCACGCGTCGGTCGCGATCCCGCCAGCGTGCGCCTGCTGCCGGTCAGCAAGACCATGGACGAGCCGCACATCCGCCTGGCGCATGCCGCCGGCTGTCGCCTGCTGGGAGAAAACAAGGTGCAGGAAGCACATCGCAAGTGGGAGGCGATGGCCGACCTGACGGATCTGCGCTGGTCGGTCATCGGCCACCTGCAGACCAACAAGGCCAAGCTGGTGGCGCGGTTCGCCGCCGAGTTCCAGGCGCTGGACAGCCTGCGCGTGGCCGAGACGCTGGATCGGCGCCTGCAACAGGAGGGACGCGCGCTGGACGTGTTCGTGCAGGTCAACACCTCGGGCGAGGCCAGCAAGTACGGCCTGCCGCCGGAGGAGGTCGCCGCCTTCGTGCGTGAACTGCCCGCCTTCTCGGCGCTGCGGGTGCGCGGCCTGATGACCCTGGCGGTGTTCTCCGAGGATGCCGGGCGGGTCCGTCGCTGTTTCGTGCGGCTGCGGGAACTGCGTGACCGTCTGCGCGATCAGGCGCCCGCCGGCATCGATCTGCATGAACTGTCGATGGGCATGTCCGGCGACTACGAGATCGCGATCGAGGAAGGTGCCACCGTCGTGCGGGTCGGCCAGGCCATCTTCGGCGCCCGCGCCCTGCCCGACAGGCACTTCTGGCCCGGCGAAGGGAGCGCGGCGTGAGCCTGCGCGACGACGGCGGCGCCGCACTGGCGGAGCGGCTGGCGACGGTGACCCACCGGGTGGACGCCGCGTCGCTGCCATTGCGGCTGGACGTGGTGTCCGTGCAGTCGCAGGTCGTCTATGGCCGGGTCGGCAACGCGGTCGCCGTGCCTGCCTTGCAGGCGCACGGGCTGAGCGTGGCGGCGGTGCCCACGGTGCTGCTGAGCAACACGCCGCACTATCCCAGCCTGCATGGCGGCGTCATCCCGCTGACGTGGTTCGAAGGCTATCTGTCGGACCTGCGCGCGCGTGGCGCGCTGCGGCAGTTGCGCGCGGTGGTGGTCGGCTACCTCGGCGAGCCCGCGCAGGCCGCGGCGCTGGCGGACTGGATCGCCCGGCTGCGCGAGGAACTGCCGGCGCTGCAACTGTTCGTCGATCCGGTGATCGGGGATCACGACAGCGGCATCTATGTGGACTCCGGCATGGTCGACGCTTACCGGCGCCATCTGTTGCCACTTTCCGACGGCATCACCCCGAACGGATTCGAACTCTCGCAACTGGTGCCGGATCAGGGCCCCGATCCCGAAAGCGTGTTCGCTGCCGCGCGCAGCCTGCTGACCGGGCGCACCCGCTGGGTGGTCGTCACCAGCGCGGCGCCGGAGGCATGGGAAGCCGGATGCATGTGGGTGGCGGTCGTCACCCGCGAGGCCACCCGCGTGATCCGGCATCCGCGCCTGCCCGCCGACACCAAGGGCACCGGCGATCTGTTCAGCGCGGAACTCGCCGCGCGCCTGCTGGCGGGACTTCCGTTGGACGAAGCGGTCACGCAGGCATGCGAACGCGTCGTCGCGGCGCTTCGTCACACCCTGCTTCATTGGAGTGGCGAACTGCTGCTGCCCGCCTCCTCCCTCTCCCCCTGAGATCACCATGTCCCGCTATCGCCTTCTCGTCCACCAGCAGGATCGCCACCTGGGCCATTTCGATGCCGATGGCGCCGAAGCGCTGCAGGCGATTCACCGCATCGCCGCGCTGCTTCGCCCCGAGGATGGCTTCCGGCTGGAGCTGCTGGTGGCGCAGGGCGAGCGCCGCCTGCTGGAGAGCGGCCCCGAAGGGCTGCGCGTGTTGAGCCGGGAGCCGCTGTTCCAACCGGCCTCGCTGTGAGCCCGCCGACGAATGGCCATTGAACAATATAGTTAGGACTCCTACCATATTGCCATGCCAGATCCTTCCCACCAGCGCGAACAGGCAGCCGCGGGCCTCGAACAGCTCGCCTCGCTGGTGCGCGCGCAGGCGTGGCGCAGCGAAGCGGGGGGTGTAGTGCCGCCGACCCAGGCGCAGGTATTGCGGATGCTGGCAGCGGCGCCGGACGGGCTGCGCGCGCGCCAGATCGCCGAGCGCCTGAGCGTGTCGCCGGCCAGCCTCAGTGATTCGCTCAAGGCGATGGAAGCCAAGGGCTGGATCCGTCGCCGCGCCGACGCGGAGGACCGCCGCGCCAGCATCGTCCGCCTGAGCGCGGCCGGACGCGCGCAGGCGAACCGGTTGAAGCATCCCGCCCACGGCCTGGCCGCCCTGTTGCAGGGCCTGGAATCCGACGACGTGGGCGCGCTGCTGCGGGTGAGCCAGTTGCTGATCGCGCAGGCACAGCAGCAGGGACTGGCCACCGGCCTGCGGACCTGCCTGGGTTGCCGGTTCTTCCGTCCCTTCGCCAGCGGCGATGAGGCGAAACCGCATTTCTGCGCCTTCATCGGCGCCCCGTTCGGCGACGCCGAACTGCGGACCGACTGTGGCGAGCAATCGCCCGCCGAAGACGAGCTTCTGGCCGCGAACCGCGAACGGTTCCGGCTTCCCCATCCGCCCCAGGCGGAAACGAGTGGGCGGCGATCACTCCATCGATCGCCGCCCGGTTCCCCCAACGACCCTGTGAAGAGCAGCAAGAGGAGATGCAAGTATGCGCCAGAAAGCCATTTTCTATCACGCCGGATGCCCGGTCTGCGTCGATGCCGAGCAGCAGCTCGCCACCGCGCTGGATCCCTCGCGGTTCGATGTCGAAATCGTCCATCTGGGCGAACAGAAATCCCGCCTTGGCGAAGCCGAAGCGGCCGGAGTGAAATCCGTGCCCGCGCTGGTGCTGGGCGGGCTGCCACTGCACGTCAATTTCGGCGCCGCGCTGGCCGATCTGCGCTGAGCCGGAAAAACCGTTCGACCCCACCGACAGGAGAGCGGCGCCCGCATCGCGATGGTTCGGGCGCCCCAAGCCCATATGGACAACACCTACCATCCCCCCGCGCCCGCCTGGCAGGTGGACCGCTGGTTCAACACTCCCTCGCCGCCGAGCCTGGAATCCCTGCGCGGCAAGGTGATCGTGCTGGAAGCCTTCCAGATGCTCTGCCCCGGCTGCGTTTCGCACGGCCTGCCGCAGGCGCTGCGCGTCCATACCGGCTTTCCCCGCGATCAGGTCGCCGTGATCGGACTGCACACGGTATTCGAGCATCGCGACGTGATGACCCCTGAAGCATTGCAGGCGTTCCTGCACGAATACCGCATCCCGTTCCCGGTCGGCGTCGATCGGCCCGCGTCGCGCGGTCCGATTCCGCAGACCATGCGTGCCTACGCCATGCACGGCACGCCGACCCTCACCCTGATCGATCGCCTCGGCCGGGTCCGCATGCAGCACTTCGGCCAGGTCAGCGACCTGGTGCTGGGCGCGCAGATCGGCGGCCTGCTGGCCGAGTCAGCGGCAACCCCGGTCGGCGAGGCGGACGCTCCCGCCAGCGCCGGCTGTACCGACGAAGGCTGTGCCATCGATGACAACGCACGGAACGCCGAATGAAGAACGCCATCGTCATCCAGCACGTGGACTTCGAGGACGCCGGGCACCTGGCGCCGCTGCTGCGCGAACGCGGCTACCGCATCACCACCTACCGGCCGCCGGTCGACGAAGTGTGGTCGATCGACCCGCTGCATGTGGATCTGCTGATCATCCTGGGCGGACCGATGAGCGCCAACGACCATCGTCAGGATCCGGCCATCGCCGACGAATTGCGGCTGGCGTCGATCATCGCCGAGCGCGGCATTCCCCTGCTCGGCATCTGTCTGGGCGCGCAGATCATCGCGCTGGCGCTGGGCGGCACGGTCGCACCGATGCCGGCGCGCGAGATCGGCCTGGCGCCGATCAGGCTTACCCAGGCGGGCCTGCGGTCGCCGCTGCGGCACCTGCCGGCCGGGCAACCGGTGCTGCACTGGCACGGTGAAGCCATCACCCTGCCGCCGCAGGCCGAGCGGCTGGCGGAAACGGACGCCTGCGCGGTCCAGGCATTCCGGGTCGGCCCGCGCCTCCTCGGCCTCCAGTTCCATCCGGAAGCGGAGCTGCATCGTTTGCGCGAATGGACGGAAGGCCATGCCGGCGAAGTGCGGGACAGTGGCGTGGATGCCGACGCGATGCTCGATCTCGCGGGCCGGCACGGAGAAATCATGCGCGAGCGTAGCCGGCAACTGTTCGGCGAATGGCTGGACGGCCTGCCCGCGTGAGCGGTTGCTGGCGGTATCGGCCGGCCCCGGGGAATCAGCCGCCCGGCCCGCCTGACGTACCGCCATTCACCCGGGTTCCAGACAGCCGCGCGCCGGCTCAGGCGGCCTGCGCCTTGCAGTAGCGATCGATGTAGTCCTGGTGGGAAGGCATCGTGTCCACGCACGCGGCGAGCGTCCGCCGCACCCGTTCGACGAATCCCGCCAGATCGTCCTCGGGCATCTCGTCCACGATCGGGTGGTAGCCGCGCGGCACGACGCGCTGGCCCAGCATCACCTGCACCCAGCTCGGCAGCGCGAAGAAGTCCTCGCCGTTGCGGAAATAGCGCCCGTCCAGGCGGAACAGTTCGATCGTTTCGCGCAGGCTGTCGGGAATCGGCATCGTCCGGCAGTAGTCCCAGAACGGGCTGTCGTCACGTTCGGTGGCGTTGTAGTGGAGGATCAGGAAATCGCGGATCCGTTCGTACTCGAAAATCGAATCCCGGTTGAAGCGTTCGATCAGCAGGGGATCGAACCGGCGATCCGGGAACAGGCCCAGCAGCCGCTGCAGGCCCGACTGGACCAGGTGGATGCTGGTGGATTCCAGCGGCTCCATGAAGCCGCCGGCCAGGCCCAGCGCGACCACGTTGCGGTTCCAGAACCGCCGGCGCCGGCCGGTGGTGAAGCGCAACGGCCGCGGATCGATCAACGGGCGGCCGTCGAGATTCGCCAGCAGGGTCGCGGCGGCCTCGTCATCGCCCAGATGCTCGCTGGAATAGACATAGCCGTTGCCGACGCGATGCTGCAAGGGAATGCGCCACTGCCAGCCCGCCGGCCGCGCGGTGGCCCGCGTGTAGGGCGTCAGCGGTGCGCTGCCTTCGCAGGTCACCGCCATCGCGCGGTTGCAGGGCAGCCAGTGCGACCAGTCCTCGTAGCCGGTCTTCAGCACCTGCTCGATCAGCAGGCCGCGAAAGCCGGAGCAATCGATGAACAAGTCGCCTTCGATGCGTTCGCCGCTTTCCATCACGACCGCCTCGATGAAACCGTCCTCGGCGCGCTGGACCGCGTCGACCACCTTGCCCTCGATGCGCGTCACGCCCCTGCGCTCGGACAGGTCGCGCAGGTAGCGCGCATACCGCCCGGCGTCGAAGTGATAGCCGTAGGCGATGTCCGCCAGCGGAGAGCCTGCGGGAGCGCCTTCCGGACTGTGGGTGAACCGGCACAGCGGCGCGGCCACGGTCGGCAACGAATAGGCGCCGATCGCAGGTGCGCGGCCGGCCAGGAACAGCTTGAGCCAGAACTGATGGAACGGCAGCGGTCCCAGCGAGCGTCCCAGCGTGCCAAATCCATGCACGTAACTGTCGCCGATGCGCGCCCAGTCGTTGAACTGGATCCCCAGCTTGAAGGTGCCCTGGGTGTGGGTGACGAAGTCGGCCTCCCTGATGCCGAGCACATGCGCGTTGAAGATCCGCATGTGCGGGACGCTGGCCTCGCCCACCCCGATGATGCCGATCTCCTCGGACTCGATCAGGCGCACGTCCGCACCCTTGCCGATGAACGTGGCCAGGGTCGCCGCCGCCATCCAGCCGGAACTGCCACCGCCGACCACGACCACGCGCCGGATGCGGTTGTCTGTATTCATTCCTGCACTCCCCTCCCCGGGAACGCGCCTGTCGCCGGCCTGGAAAATCCCCCTCACCCGAGGGTGAGGGGGACGGACACCACGACTCAGAACTTGTAGGTCAGGCCCAGATACAGGATGCGGCCGGAGTAGTTGTTGGAGTACGTGCGGGCGTCGGTGTCGTTGCCCAGGTGCTGCCGCTGTTCCGACTTGGTCGCATTCAGCACCGAACCGGTGAGGATCAGGTCGTCGGTGATGTTGTACGCGGCGTTCAGATCCAGCTGGTCGTAGGGCTCGCTGTAGATCGTGAATCCATTTTCCAGGTTGCCGATCACTTCGCCGCGACGATTGTAGGAAGCACGGGCCAGGAACCTGTCGTTCTCGTAGAACACCGTCAGGTTCGCCTGGTTCTTGGCGCTGCCCGCCAGCGGCGACTCGCCGATGTTCTCGCCGTCGAGGACGATGGAAGCCAGGTTGGTGTCGTTGTACGTGTAGTTGGCCTGGAAGCCGAGCCCCGAATCGAAGGTGTGCTGGGCATACAGTTCAACGCCCTGCGACACCGCGTCGCGACCGTTGGCATCGGTGTCGTAACCCTGGATGGTCACCGTCTCCCCGCCGACCACGAGTTGCTGGTCGCGGACCACCTCGACCGTGAAGTTCTTGACGTTCTTCCGGAACAGTCCCGCACCCAGCACCGAGCCCGGCTTGTAGTACCACTCCAGCCCGACATCGAACTGGGTGGCCTCGAACGGCTGCAGATCCTTGTTGCTGCCCGAGCCGTACCAGCCGGGATTGGTCGTGCCGCCGGCGACCCGGCGATCGTTGCTGTATTCCTCGCTGAAGAACTGCAGGCCGCCGGGGTAAGCGATGCTGGTGTAACCCGCGCGGGAAATGACCTTGGAGGCGGCGGCGCGCAGCACCAGGTTCTCGGTCAGGTCATAGGCGATGTTGAAGCTCGGCAGCACGTCGGTGTAGGTCTTCTCCAACGACGCCAGTTCGTAGGTCTTGTCGCGCACGTCGCGGCGGACGAAGCCCGACTCGCAGACGGTCCCCGACGGCGGGGCGCCCGCGGGGCACGGCATCGGATTGCCATCCGGACCGTCCACGAAGTAATCCATGAACCGTTCCACCGAGTCCGTGGATTCGGCGCTCTGCTTGGTGCGCACCACGCGCAGGCCGATGTTGCCGCGCAGGCGTTCGGTGCGGAAGTTGGCCTGGAAGTAGCCTGAATAGATCTTCTCGCCGACGTTGTAGACGAAGTCGGGTTCGCGACGGTTCTGCATGCCGCCATAGCGGCTGTTGAGGTAGTTGATGTAGGCCGGGAAGTTGATGCCCGGAAAGACGTTGGCGTTGAATCCGCCGGCGATGTTGCCGATCGGCCGGGAGTAGAAGAAGCCCGGCTGGGCGATGCCCTTCTCCGGATCGTCGCAGCCGCTGCTTTGGTACCGGGCGTCGTAGTCGTCCGGCGACGCGCCCTGGCAGACCCAGTAGGTATTGCCGGTATTGCGGTGCACCTTGCCGTCGCGATACTTGGCGCCGAACTGGATCGAATCCAGCCAGCCGTCCTCGAACAGCCGGGTGAAATCGGCCTGGAAATAGTTCTGCTCGAGTTCGGTTTCCATCCAGGACGAGTCGGTGGAACCGGTATCGATTTCGGCGATGCCGGCCATCAGGACATCCTGCAGGTTCGGCGAGAAGGTCGCCGACGGCGTACCGGTCAGATCCCAGGCACTGTAGGTATTGCCCGCCACCCATTGCCCGTCGATCTGGCGGCGCGGCTTGGCGGACATGCGGAAGTTCATCGATGGCCCGCCCTCGGACCAGGTGCGGCCACCCTTGAACGACGCCTTCCACAACGTGCTGATGTCCCATTCGATCGCCAGATCGGCGGTCTGCGACAGGGCTTTTTCGCGGCTGTAACCGCCGGTCAGCTGCGGGGTCGGAATGGTGCAGTCATCCGGTCCCCAGCCGCCCGGCTCCAGGCCGGCCGCCACGGCTTCTTCCTCGCTGCAGTAATAGACCTTGCCGGGCAGCTTCTCATATTCGGCGCCGGTCACGATGGTGCCGCTGCGGTCGAAGGTCAGCCCATTGAGCAGGCGGCCGCCCGGCCAGTTGCCGTCGCCCGAATAGCGGGCCAGGTTCCATTCCGGGATCTTCAGCATGTTCAGGGTGTAGTCGCCCTGCAGTTCGAAACGGAAGTAGTTGGCGGTCAGGGTCAGGTTGTCGGTCGGCTTGAACTGGAAAGTCAGCTGCGCGCCCTCGCGCTCGCGTTCTTCCTCGCGCACGGCGAAATTGACCGAGGTCGGCATGAAGAAATTCGAGTAGTAATCGCCGCCCTGGTTATAGAAGCCCGACTGGCCCCACCAATAGTGGATGCCGTCCTGCGTCTGCGGCCGGCCGTTGACGTCGACCGCGGGCGAGCCCTCGTAATCGTCGCCGTACCACTGGTAGTCCTCGGTGCTCACCTCCATGCTGCGGTTGGTGCGCTTCTGCCTGGTCACGCCCACCAGCACGCCAAACCGCTCGTCGTCGCTGTGCCAGGAATACATGGCCGACAGCTGCGGATCGGTGGTCTTGCTGGTGTCCGAATAGGTGCCTTCGACGGTGGCGAAGCCCGAATTGCTCTCCAGATCCAGCGGACGCCGGGTGTGCAGGATCACCGTGCCGCCGATGCCGCCCTCGTCGATGCGTGCCTCGGGCGTCTTGAACAGTTCCGCGCTGGACAGCATGTTGGCCGGCAGCAGGGTGTAGTTGAACGAGCGTGACGCTTCGTCGTTGGTTTCCGAGGAGGCGACGTAGTTGCCGTTCAACTGGGTCAGGGTGAGGTCCGAGGACAGGCCGCGCACGCTGACGGTTTTGCCCTCGCCGCCATCGCGGGTGATGATCACGCCGGGCACGCGCTGCAGCGCGTCGGCCACGTTCTTGTCGGGGAATTTGCTGACGTCTTCGGCGGTGATGACTTCGACGACCGCGTTCGCGTTGCGCTTCTGTTCCAGGCTCTGCTCGATCGAGTAGCGGAAGCCGGTGACGGTCACCTTGTCGAGGTCGGTGGCGCTGGCGGGCGCGTCGGCTTTCTCCTGGGCCGGCGCCTGTTGTGCGAATGCGCCGCCCGGCAGTGCGGCGGTCGCGGTCAAGGCGATGGCGATCGCCGTGGATAGTGAATTCCTGATGCGCTTGCGTGGAACCTGGTTCATTTCAATCACCCTCTCCTGGATTGAATGTCGGTTGCTGACACGGAATTTTGTATCGATCTAAATTTCTGTAGCGATTCACCCTCGTTGCAAATGCGCGCACTCACTCCGTCGCCGGAATGCCGAATGCACTTCGATTACCCGCCGTTGCTCCCCAACAGTGACCGCTTCCTTATTTGGATCGATTCAAGCGAGCAGGCGCGAGATTAGTACCACAGGGTTTTGCCCGGCGCATGCTGCCTTGCAGCAACCTGCCCGGCCGCTATTCCGCCCCGTCCGTCAACACGGAGCGCCAGGCCGGGCGGCGATTCATCGCCCGGCCGCGGGCCACGCCAGCGGATGCAGCGAGGCGTGATCCACGGCAATGGCCGCCATCTCGCCGAAATCGCGGCCTTCCACCAGACACCGCAGCAACCGGATCGCCGCGCCATGGGTCAGGACAAGGACGCGCCGTCCCTGCGCTTCGGCGGCGATGTCATCCAGCGCAGCGGACAGGCGTCCACGGAATGCCGCGAAGGGTTCCGCGCCCGGCGGTGGAGAACGCACCGGATCCGACCAGTACGCGCGCAGCGCGTCGGGAGAGGTCCTTTGCAGTCTTTCGATCGGCACGCCCTGCCATTCGCCGAAGTGGTACTCGGACAGTCGCGCGTCCAGCCGCAGCGGCAACCCGCGTCGGGCCGCCAGTTCGGTCGCGAACGCCGCGCAGCGCCGCAGCGTGGAAGCCACGATCGCATCCCAGTCGCGGCCGGCGACCGCCGCGCGCAATTGCGCCCAGCCCATCGGCGAAAGCGCGTCATCGAGTTGTCCGCGATAGCTGATCCGGCCGGTGTCGCCATGTCGCATCAGTTCGATGCGAGGCGCCCCTCCCCCGGACTCCTCACGGCAGGCTTCCCTTGAGTGCCAGTGGCAGGCCCGCGGCGACGAATACCACCCGCCCGCAACGCTCGGCCAGCGCCTGGTGCAATCGCCCGGCCTCGTCCACGAACCGGCGGCTCAGTTCGCCCATCGGCACCACGCCGCATCCGACTTCGTTACTGACCAGCAGGATCTCGCCCGGCAAGCCCGGCAGCGTGTCCAGCAGCGCGTCGCGCTCGCGTTCGAACGCCGCGCCTTCGGCATCGATCAGCAGATTGCTCAACCACAGGGTGAGGCAATCCACCAGCAGGCAGCGATCCGCCGCCGCATGCCGGGCCAGGGTCGCTACATTCGACGGGCGTTTCCACGCAAGCCCAGTCGGCTGGACGCCGGGCGCGGTGGTGGGCGATGCGCGCGGCCATTTCATCGTCGCCGATGCGCGCGGTGGCGATATAGGTGACCGCATGCCCGGAGGCGCGCGCCCAGCGTTCGGCCAGCGCGCTCTTGCCGGATCGCGCGCCGCCCAGGATCAGCGTGTGTCGGGGATGGTTCATGTGTTCTCCCGCCCCAGCAGCCGATGCAACACGGTGGTATCCAGGTGCGCCTCCACCGCGTCGGCCAGGCGATCGATGGCGTTCTCGCGCAGCGCCCGCATGTCCACGGGCGTAGCCTGCTCCAGGCCCGCCCATCGCAACAGGGCGGCCAGCGCCGGTGGCGAATCGAACAGGCCGTGCAGATAGGTGCCCAGGATCTGGTCGTCGTCCGAACGCGCGCCATCGCCGCGCCCTTCCTCCAGCACGATCGGCGCGGACGCCAGCGCGACACCGCGACTGATGCCGCAATGGATTTCATATCCGCTGACCGGCGCCGCATCGTCCGCCAGGGTGAGCGTGCCGCGCACGTTGCGCAGTTGCTTGCCGGCTTCCAGCGTCGTTTCGATGTCCAGCCAGCCCAGCCCCGCGCTGGATCCCGGCGCGCCCTCGATGCCCTCGGGATCGTGGATGTGCCGGCCCAGCATCTGGAAGCCGCCGCAGATGCCGATCACCTTGCCGCCATAACGCAGGTGCCGGGCCAGCGCCACATCCCAGCCCTGTTCGCGCAGCCAGGCAAGATCGGCGCGGGTGGATTTGCTGCCCGGCAGGACGATCAGGTCGCAGCGCGGCGGCGATTGTCCCGGACCGACGAACCGGCAGTCCACCTGCGGATGCGCGCGCAGCGGGTCCAGATCGGTGTGGTTGCTGATGCGCGGCAAGGCCGGTACCGCCACCCGCAGGCGGGCTTCGGGCTTGTCGGCGACGGCGACGGGCAGCGCGTCCTCGGCCTCCAGATGCAGGCCCTGCAGGTAGGGCAGCACGCCGAGCACCGGTTTTCCGGTTTCGCGCTCCAGCCAGGCCAGCCCCGGTTCGAGCAGGGAAATGTCGCCGCGGAAGCGATTGATGACGAAACCCTTCACCCGCCCCTGCTCGCTTTCCGAGAGCAACGTAAAGGGTGGTAGACCAGATGCGCGAACACGCCGCCGCGATCGATGTCGGCCACCAGGATCACCGGGCAATCGACGGCCTCGGCATAGCCCATGTTGGCGATGTCGTTGGCGCGCAGGTTGATTTCCGCCGGACTGCCGGCGCCCTCCACCACCACCGCGTCGTAGCCGGCGCACAGCCGCGCGTGCGAGGCGAGCACCGCTTCCATCGCCACCCGCTTGTAGTCGTGATACGCGCTGGCCCCCAGGCGCGCGACCGCGCGTCCGTGCACGATGACCTGCGCGCCGGTGTCGCTGTCGGGCTTGAGCAGCACCGGATTGAAATCCGTGTGCGGCGCCAATCCGCACGCCTGCGCCTGTACCGCCTGCGCGCGCCCGATTTCACCGCCGTCCACCGTGACCGCCGAGTTGAGCGCCATGTTCTGCGGCTTGAACGGCGCCACCCGTACGCCCTGGCGTTGCAGCCAGCGGCACAGCGCGGTGACCAGCGTGCTCTTGCCGGCGTCGGAGGTGCAGCCCTGCACCATCAGCACGCGCGCGTTCATGCGATGGCTTCCGCGTGGATGCCGGCGAGCGCGTCGCGCAGGCGCAGGAATCCCGCCTCATCCGCCGGCAGGCCGAAGCGCAGGCTGGCCGGCGTGTCGAACAGCCGGGTGAGGATGCCGCGCCGCGCCAGCGCCTCTTCCATTGCGCGCGCATCGGCGTGACGGCACCACTGGAACAGCGCGCATCCACCGGCTGGCTCCAGTCCGGCCGCACGCAGTATTGCGGCGAGCCGATGGCCGGCGGCCAGCAATCGCGGCCGCGCCGATGCCTGGTAGTTAGCGTCGGCCAGCGCCAGCCGCAAGGCATGGCGGCTGGGACCGCTCAGCGTCCAGGGTCCCAACCGTTCGCGCAACGCGTCGAGCAGCAGGGTCGATGCGCAGACGAATCCTGCCCGCGCGCCGGCCATGCCGAAGAACTTGCCGACCGAGCGCAGCACGATCAGCCCTTCGCGCGCGGTTTCGGCGCACAGGCTGGCCTCCGGTTCGACATCGATGAAGGCTTCGTCGACCACCAGCCAGCCGCCACGCGCGGCCAGGCGCGCGTGCAGGTCGAGCAACTGCGCGGGGCCGAAGCGCTCGCCGCCAGGATTGTTGGGGTGAATCAGCACCACCACGTCGAAGCGATGCGCCTGCGCCAACAGTTCCCCGGCCGGCAGGGTCGTCACCTCGTGCCAGGCGCGCCGCCATGCATGCGCGTGCTCGGCGTACCCGGGCGCGATGACGCCCACCCGCGAGTTCACCCGCAACTGCGGCAAGGCCTGGATCGCCGCCTGCGAACCGGCGACCGGCAGCAGATCCGGCGCGCCGTAGTAGGCACGCGCGGTTTCGATCAGACCGTCGTCGTCCTCCGGCAGCCGATGCCAGACCGATGCCGGCAGTTCCGGAACCGGCCATGGAAACGGGCTGACGCCGGTGGACAGATCCAGCCAATCCTCCGCCGCAATTCCGTATTGCCGCGCGGCGCGCAGCAGGCGTCCGCCATGTTCAAGCATGCAGGATCTCCCATGCGAATCCGATAAGCAGCGCGAGCGCGAGCCACAGCACCACGCCGCGGTTCACCAGTCCTCGCGCCGCCGCAATGCCGGCCGCGTCCGCGGCCCTGCCCTCACCCAGCGGCGGACGTTGCTGCCAGACGCCGTGATACGGCGCCGGTCCGCCCAACCGGATTCCCAGCGCGCCCGCGCCCGCCGCCATCACCGGCCCGGCGTTGGGACTCTTCCACTGCCGCGCCTGCGCACGCCAGCAACGCATTGCGCCGGCGGTCCGGCCCAGCAGCGCATAGGTCAGCGCGGTCAGGCGCGAAGGCAGCAGATTCAGCAGGTCGTCCACGCGCGCGGCGGCCCAGCCGAAACGCAGATGGCGCGGGGTGCGATAACCCCACATCGCGTCGAGCGTGTTCGCCACCCATACAGCACCACGCCGGGTGCGCCGAGCACGGCGAACCAGAACAGCGCGCCGAACACCGCGTCGCTGCCATTCTCCAGCACCGACTCGGTGGCCGCCGCGGCCACCTGCGAGGCATCGAGCCCGCCGGTGTCGCGGCTGACCATGCGTCCGACCGCCTGGCGCGCGGCATCCAGATCGGCGGTCGCCAGCGCATCCTCCACCGCACGCGCATGCTCGCCCAGACTGCGCCGGCCGACGGCCAGGTACAGCATGGCCGCCGCGAACACGGTCGCAAGCCATGGAAATTCCTGTCGCAGCCAGACGTCCACGCCTGCGACCACGGCCACCGGCGGAAGCACCGCCACGCTCCACGCGAGCACGCCCGCGCCGCGCGCATCGCGATGCAGGCAACGTTCCAGCCAAGCCGCCCAGCGGCCGAATCCCACCAGCGGATGCCAACGGCGAGGTTCGCCCAGCAAGGCGTCCAGGCCGACGCCGGCCAGCATCGCCAGCACCGGCGTCATGGCAGGAACAGCCGCAGCGCGGCCTGCGGATTCGACGGGAAATAGAAGTGGACGAAACTGGCGGTGAGGCGGCGATCCCGATGGACCGTTTCACGGCTGGGACCGCCATTGGGATTGCTGGCGATGGCGAGCGGAACGGAGCCCATCTCCGCCCGCGCATAGTGGAACGTGTGTCCGCGCAGCGCGCCTTCGGGCAGTTCGACCGATTGCAGGCCGAGCGCGGCCAGTCGCGGCTGCATGGCCGCTGCACCGGGCATCAATCCGGCCATCGCGGCGCGCTCGCCGTCCTTGCCGGTCAGCGCCTCCAGGGCGAACAGCATGCCGCCGCATTCGGCCAGCAATGGCTTGCCGGCATCGCGGTGCGCGTGCAACGCGGCATGCAGTGCATGCTGCTGCGAGAGCGTCGCCAGATGCAGCTCCGGATAACCGCCGGGCAGCCAGACCGCGTCGCATTCGGGCAAGGACTCGCCCGCCAGCGGCGAGAAGAAACGCAAGTCCGCTCCCGCCGCGCGCAGCAGATCCAGATTGGCCGGATACAGGAAGCAGAACGCCGCGTCGCGGGCGATCGCGATGCGCAGGCCGCGCAGCAACGGCGGCACGGGTTCGACGTCCATCGGCGCGAACGCCACCGGCGGCGGCAAGGCCGTGGCCACATAAAGGCCCCAGGCATCGGCCAGCGCATCCAGCCGCGCGTCGATGTCCCCGAGTTCGCCGGCCGACACCAGGCCGAGATGGCGCTCCGGCAGTGCCAGCTGCGCATCGCGCGGCAACGCGCCCAGCCAGTGCAGATCCGCCGGCAGGCTGCCGCGCAGCAGATCGGCATGGTGGGCGCTACCGATGCGGTTGGCGGCCACGCCATGCACGGCCAGCCCTTCGCGATAGCGCGCCAGTCCCGTCGCCAGCGCGCCGAAGGTCTGCGCCATCGCCGAGCCGTCGATCACCGCCAGCACCGGCACGCCCAGCGCCTGCGCCAGATCCGCGCTGGAGGGCGAGCCGTCGAACAGGCCCATGACGCCTTCGATCAGGATGAGGTCGGCTTCGCCCGCCGCCGCGTGCAGGCGGGCGCGCACGTCGGCTTCGCCGGTCATCCACAGATCCAGCTGGTAGGCCGGCGCGCCGCTGGCGCGTTCCAGCACCATCGGATCCAGGAAATCCGGACCGGTCTTGAACACCCGCACGCGACGGCCCTGGCGACGGTGCCAGCGGGCCAGCGCGGCGGTCACGCTGGTCTTGCCCTGCCCCGAGGCGGGCGCGGAAACCAGCAATGCCGGGCAGCGGGAGGGTTGGGAATCCATGGTCTACAGTTCGATGCCGTGCTGGGCCTTGATGCCCGCCTTGAACGCATGCTTGACCAGGCGCATCTCGGTGACCGTGTCGGCCGCGTCGATCAGTGCCTGCGGCGCACCGCGTCCGGTGACGACCACGTGCTGGCGCGGCGGGCGCGCGGCCAGCGCCGCGAGTACCTGGCCGAGCGGCACGTAATCCTTGTTCAGGGCGATGTTGAGTTCGTCGAGCAGGACGAAATCATAGGCCGGATCCGACAGCATCCGCGCGGCCTCCTGCCAGGCCGCGCCGGCCGCGGCGATGTCGCGCTCGCGGTCCTGGGTTTCCCAGGTGAAGCCCTCGCCCATCACCCGATAGTCGACGTCCTCGTCGAAGCGCCGGAAGAACGCTTCCTCGCCGGTGGAAAAGCTGCCCTTGATGAACTGCACGACCCCGCAATGGAAACCGTGCCCCAGGCTGCGCGCCAGCATGCCGAAACCGGAGGAGCTCTTGCCCTTGCCGTTGCCGGTGTTCACCACCAGCACGCCGCGGTCGATGGTGGCGCGGGCGACCCGGCGATCGACCAGTTCCTTCTTGCGCTGGGCGCGCTCGCGATAGTGTTCGTCCTCGCTGAGGCCGCGGCGTTCCGAACCGCGGCTCATGCCGGGCTGCCCTGGCGGGAGGCGACGCGCGCGGCCAGCCAGCGCAGGCACGCGCGAACCAGGAAAGCGACGCCCGCGTAACCGGCCAGCGTGCCGAGGGCGCGCGGATAGTAGTGCGGAATGCGGGCGAGGAAACCGTCCAGGGTGGGCTCCGGATAACGTCCGGAGAAGAAGTAGAAACCGCCCTTGGACAACAGGTAGGCCACGCTCGCCGTCACCACCAGCGTCAATGCCAGGCGCGGTACCGTGCCCACGCTGTCCCGGTGAAGCCTGCGATAGGCATGGCCGCCCAGCCACAGCGCCGCATAGGCGAACGCCAACGCCCAGTAGGCCGGCGACAGGCACCAGTCGGTGATGGTGCCGTTGGCGAGGCTGCCGAAATCCAGCAATGACGACAGCACGAAGAACGCCGGCAGCGCCCACATCGGCCGCAGCAGCGCGCCGGCCAGGAAGAACACCGCCCACGACGCGCTGGGCAGCGCATCCACGCTGGCGAAGTGCTGGCCGCGGGTGGCGATCATCAGCAGCGCCAGGGCGATGCCGGTGAGGATCTGCGCGCGCGCGGATGCCAGCGGCAGCGCGGGTTCGGATCCGGTGGACAGGGGGTTGGCGGACATCGCGGTTCTCCTGATCAGGTGCCGAGGGCGGTGGGACGACGACGGGTCGCAAGCAACAGGCCGTGCACCAGCAATGCGCTGGCCACGTAGGTCAGCGTGGTCCGCACGAACAGCGGTCCCCACTGCCAGATCCGCGCCAGATACTGCGGCCATTCCGGATCCGGATAGCGCCCGCCCAGCCAGTAGAAGGCGCCATTGGAAATCAGGAACGACAGCGAGGCGCAGGCCAGCGCCACCAGCAGCGCGCCGCACAGCCCGCGCCAGTCCTGCGCCATCCGCGATGCGTAGGCTCGGCCGCCGTACCAGAGCGCCGCGTAGGCCGGCAGCAGGAAGGCGTAGGCCGGCGTCACGCAGAAATCGCTGACGCCGGCCAGCTCCACCGCCGCCCAGTCGATGCCCACCGCCAGCCCCAGCAAGCCCAGGAACGGCAGGTGTCCGCGCAGGTACAGGCCGCCCAGGAAGAAGATCGCCATCGACGCATCCGGCAGATGCAAGGCATCGCCGAAATGATGGTAACGGGTGGCGACCATCAGCACCGCGAAGGTGGCGAGCAGGCCGAGATGGAAAGGCCGCGACAGTGGTTTCATCTTGCGCTCCGATCAATGGGTAGCGGGTTGGTACCGGACGGTCAGCAGCCAGGTACGTCCCGGCTGGTTGTAGAGCGCAGCGGTTTCGTAGCGCTTGTCGAACACGTTGGCCGCCGCCAGTTGCAGCTGCCACGCCGGCGTCAGCGTGTAGCCCAGCCGCATTCAAACACCCCGTAACCGCCCAGGCGGGTGGTGTTGGCGAGGTTGTCGTAGCGTTCGCCCACGCCGATCGCACTGGCGCCCACGCTGAACGCACCGAAGCGGCGATCGGCATCGATGCGGGCGCTGCTCCGCGCCCGTCGCGGCAGCAGGTGGTCGCGGTTGGGATTGTCGCCATCGTTGCGCGGGTCCAGCCGGGTCAGGCTGGCGCGCAGGTCCCAGTCCGTCAGCCGCACCGCGCCTTCGGCCTCGATGCCGCGGATGCGGGCGCGATCGATGTTGTTGGGGCCGCCGAAGTCTCCCTGCGAGGCATCGAACGCGATCATGTCGTCGATGCGCGTCTCGTAGGCATGCAGCGCCCATCGCGCGCGGCCGTGATCGCCGCGCAGGCTCAACTCGACGCTGCGCGAGGTTTCCGGACCCAGTTCCGGATTGCCGTAACCCGGGAAGTAAAGCTCGTTGAAGGTCGGCGCCTTGAAGCCGGTGCCGTAGCTGGCGCCCAGGCGCAGCTGTTCGGTGAAGTCCCAGCCCCATTGCAGGCTGCCCGTGGTCTCGCCGCCGAACTGGCTGTCGTCGTCGCGGCGCACGCTGGCCTGCAACGACTGCCGGCCGAACGCCTGCTGCCACTACCAAACACGCCGCGATTGATCCGGCGATCGCGCGCGTAGCGGGTATTGCTGTCCACCTCGTCGCCGGACCAGTCGTAGCCCACGCTCAGCAGGCCCGCGCCGACACCGAGGTCGGCCTGCAACGAGCCCAGCTTGCGACGGGTGTCGAAGTTGGAGGAATACACGCCATCGAGGAAGTTCTCGCTCAGATCCGCACTGGCGCCCGCGCTGGCGGTAATGCGCAGCCGGTCATTGGCCGCGTAACGCACGCGCCCGCCGACCACCTGCTGGACGGTGTCGGCCTCGTTGTTGAGGCTGCCGTCGTACTCGTTGCGGCCTTCGGTGCGGAACAAGCGCAGTTCCGCGTCCCAGTGCTCGTCGAAGCGATAGCCGCCCTGCACGGTCAGCGATCTGTTGCGGTAACCGTCGCGATCCGGATCGAAGTTGCGCCGGCCGCGATAGGCGTTGATGCCGTCGGTGTCCTGGTGCGCGGCCTGGACTGCGTACCAGCCGCCCCGCGCCGCGTCGCCACCGCGCCCGCCGATGCCGGCGGAGGCGCGCCGGGTCCGTTCGCTGCCGACGCCGGCGCTGAAATTGGGTTGGAACGGTCCCTGCGGCCGGCGGGTGAAGATCTGGATCACGCCGCCCAGCGCCTCGGATCCGTACAGGCTGGAGAACGGTCCGCGCACGATCTCGATGCGCTCGATCTGCTCGACCGGAATGTCCTGCAGCGACGCCCCGCCACTGGTGGCCGAACCCAGCTTGATGCCGTCGACCAGCACCAGCACGTGATCGGATTCGGTGCCGCGCAGGAACAGCGACGTGGACTTGCCCGGACCGCCGTTGTTGGCCAGCGACAGGCCCGCGCGACCGGTCAGCAGATCCGGCAGCGAGGCCGGCTGCAGGCGCTCGATCTCCTCGCGATCGATCACGGTGACCGCGGCCAGGGTCTGGTCCTGGGTCCGCGCGGTGCGCGTCGCGGTGACGATCACGCCATCCAGATCAGTGGCCGGCGCCTCGGCGAAGACCGGGGCGGTGAAGCACAGGGAAGACAACAACGAAACCGCCAGGATCTGGCGGTGGAACGATGACTGCGGATGCACTGACACACTCCTGGACCGCGCCTGCCCGCGCGGAAACGGTCGAAAAGGACAGGCGGAAAGAGAGTGCTATGGCGACCGGGAACGAGCCGGCCTCCATGACATCGCCCACCGCATGTCACGCCGCTCAAAGGCCGGTCTCCGGGCTTTGGG
>OFCY01000004.1_pt1 | contig 62351 bp, 57 predicted proteins | sample 1520981 | NCBI WGS metagenome assembly OFCY01 (sample SAMEA2532533, study PRJEB24079) | metagenome
GAACTGCCACCGGTGATCTCGAACCCCTCCAGCACCACATGGTTCGATTGTTCGAACTTGATGGTGTGGGTGCCGCCGCTGAGGATCGGGCGGCTGGCGCCGGGTAACCCGCCAGCGGATGATTACCGGATTGGCCTCGGTGCCGCTGTCATCGTCGCCAACGACGATGTTGCCGCTGTAGGTCGCATTGCCGTCCACCTCGACGATGTCGCCGGGTGCGAGGTTGACGCTGCCGAGCAGCGTGGACAGTTGGGTGTACTGGCGCCCCGAAGGACCGACCGTGTAGGTGGCGGCCGCCGCGCTCAGCGGGACAGCCGCCAGCAGCCCCAGGCCGAGCAAGGGTTTTGAAAAACGCATTGAATTGGAACTCCCGGAATACTGGATGTTACCCTGTGGCCGGTATTGTCACGGGCGGACCGTGAAAGTCCCGCTAACCGGCCCACTGATGCCCCCGGCATCGTCCCGAATTGCGACCGGGTCGTCATCCGCTCCGCGACGGGTGCTGCCGGCAGCGCCCGTGGAGGCTCCCTCCCGGCATCGGCCAGGGAAATTCGTTGCAGAAAAATGATTGACGGCCGAAATCGAATCGTGCAGAATTCCGCCTCTAACGCAACGCGCCCGTAGCTCAGCTGGATAGAGTACCTGGCTACGAACCAGGCGGTCGGGAGTTCGAATCTCTCCGGGCGCGCCACTTAGCGGTAATGTCGGCAGACGAAACAGGATGCCGGCCTTGCTCTCTCCAGCCGACGACTTGCTCGCGGACTGGAAGCAAAAAGCCACCCCCGGGTGGCTTTTTTGCGTTTCGGGATTCGTGATCGGCATGCGGTCCATCGTGTTTCCACGAATCGCTGCGCAAGCCGCACTTCCCTCCGCGCCACCCGCTGCGATTGCCGCGCCGGAACGTCGGCGGGCGGAAGCCTCGCGACTCCCACCCGCCTCCGCGTCGATCCGTTTCAGCGATCGATCCGTTTCGCCACCTGACTCGCCAGCGCGCCATCGAGCAGTTGCTTCAGGCCCTCGTCCGCACGCCGCGTGGCCTCGACCTGGCGGCTGCTGAGCGCGGCCTGCTGCTGGCTCAGTTCGGCCTGCCGGCGGCTCAGCTCTTCCTGCCGCTCGCCGATTGCCTTCTGACGGGCGTTGATCTCGGCCTGCTGCTGCTTTTCACTGGCGGATTCATCGCGCGAGCCACCCTCCAGCGCCCGCTGCGCCGCCGCCAGCGCCAACCGCGCCTGGCGTTGCCCCAATTCGCCCTGCTCCTGGCCGAGTTTGCCCTGCCGCTGGCCCAGTTCGCCCTGGCGTTGCCCCAGCGCTCCCTGCTGATCGCCCAGCTCGCGGATGGGCGCGATCAGCGCATCGAAACGCGCCAGCGTCGCCGGATCCCGGATCAGATAACGCGCGCTGCCCTGGCGAACCCATAGCGCGTCTCTCTGCCCGGCGATGGCGCGGCGCGCTTCTTCCAGATCGTCGGTGGAACCGTTCATGACGGTGCGCTTGTCCTTGCCGTGGATGCGCACATAGGCTTGGTCGGGACTGGATTTGGACAGATGGATCTGACCGGTGACCCTGTCCTTGCCGCCGCTCGTCGAAGCCAGGGACGTGGTCGACTGGATGATGACCGCGCCACCGATGGCGGACTGCGGGCTCGCCGCGACGGCACCGTCGCTGGGCGCGGCCACCAGCCGCAGCGGCGCCACGCCGACGGCGGCGACCAGGATCAGCAGCGCGAAAGCACCCACGCGCGGAAAGGAAGCGGTGTTCTGCAACATGGTCAATCTCCTTTTGAGGCAGAGGAAAGTGGGAGAAGCGCTGGCCAATTACGGGTGCGCAGCGAAGGCGATGTGCCCAGGCGTACCAGCAGGCGGCCGTAGTCGTGCCGGCAGCGGCGGTCGCCCGCCACCACCGCCGCGTCGCAGGCGGCTTCGCGGGCGATGCCGTATTCCCGCGCCGCCAGGTGGATCAGCGGATGGAAGAAGAACAGGTGGCGCGCCAGGGTCGGTGCCCATCCCCACCACAGATCGCGCCGATGCAGATGCACCAGTTCGTGGGTCAGCGCCATGTCGAGGTCGTCGCCGCCCAGTACCCGCTGCGCCGGCAACAGCAGGACGGGACGCCACGGGCCGACCAACTGGGGCGAATCGATGTCGCCGGACACCCGCAGTCGCGGCGTACGCCGCAAGCCGTGGGCCTCGGCGGCAAGCGCCAGTGCCTGCACCAGTACTTCGTCGGTGCACGGCACCGAATGCCGGAGGATCTCCCGGCTGCGCCGCCAGTCACGCAGCGTCACGCCGGCCATCACGATCACGCCCGCCAACCACAGCGCCACCAACCCGATCCTGCCCAGGAGAACCCGGCGGAAGCCGGGGGGCGTCGGTGGCGGCCATGGCGTCCATCGTCGCCCCACCCGCCGCGGCGAACGGGACGATCTCGGCGACCGGGACGGCGGACGCCTGCGCCAGCCATGGCAGTTCCAGCGGGGGCGCGGATCAACCCGAGCAGCGCCTGCAGGGCGACCAGCCACCACAGCCAACATTGGCTCGCCGGTGGCAGCCGCGGCATCAGCCGGCAGAGACTCCATACCAGGGCCACCAGCACCACGGTCTGCACGCTGGTCGCTGCCAGGCGTTCCAGGCTCGCTGCAATGAAAGCGTCCATCGATCAGTCCTCCTGCCGCCGGGATTGCAGCCGCGCCACCAGCGCTTCCAGTTCCGCGAGTTCCTCGTCGCTGACCTCGCCGCGCTTGGACATCCAGGCGACGAAAGGACTGACCGAGCCCCGCAGCGTCTTTTCCACGAACGCCGCCACCGCGCCCTGCACCACGTCGTCCTCCCCGGTCGTGGCCGAATAGCGGTAGAGCCCGTCGGCCTGGCGCCGCTTCAGATACCCCTTGGCGCGCAGCCGCTCCATCATGGTCAGCACGGTCGAGCGCGCCAGACCCTGGGTCTCGCCGAAACCGGCGGCCACTTCCCCGACCGAGGCATCCCCGAGCTGCCCGATGTATTGGAGCAGCGCTAGCTCCTGGTCCCCGATGCTCTTGCGCGCCATCGCCTTCTCCCACCCGCCTGACTACAGATGTAGTCAAACTAGCCATGACTACATCTGTAGTCAAGCATGACCGATGGCAGGGGGCCTTGGAGAGCATCCCCGGAAGGTCCGCCAGCGGCGAGCCGATCCCCGCCTCATCGCAAACGGAAAGCCGTGCCCGAGGAGGGGCAGCGCAAGCAATCCTGTGAAGATAAATGGGACGAACAGAAGCGCGTCCAGACAGTCGAAAAGTGCTGCTCGCACACTTTCCGCACGACGCCTGCGCGGCAATGGCAACCCGAAGTCACCTCATCGCCGCGGTGCCCGGCAATTGAAATCACGGACGTGAAAAACCAGAAACCCCGCCAAGGCGGGGTTTCTGGGTGCAACTGGCGGAGTGAGAGGGATTCGAACCCTCGATAAGGCTTTTGACCCTATACTCCCTTAGCAGGGGAGCCCCTTCGGCCACTCGGGCATCACTCCGGGAATGGTTCCGTCGCGGTCGAACAGCGGCGGCCGCATAGGATAACGGCAGACCGGTTCCGCGGCAAACGGAATTCAGCTCGAGGACGACTCGTCGTTGTTGGAAGCAGAACCCGCTTCCTCTCCGCGCTGGATGCGCTGGTAGATCTCTTCGCGATGCACGGCAACGTCCTTCGGCGCGGTGATGCCGATGCGCACCTGGTTGCCCTTCACGCCGAGCACAGTCACCGTGACCGAATCACCGATCATCAAGGTTTCGCCGACTCGGCGGGTCAAAATCAGCATGTTTCTTCTCCTGAATCCGGCAAGATTAAGGCCGGGGCCGCGTTCCTGCATCGCTGGGCGCGAGGACGCTTCCAGATAGGTTCATCGTCGTGAATCATGGTACGGGCCGAAGCACGCGCCCGCAAGCACGGGCGCGGGCCGGACCGCTCATTGCAGGCGTCCGGCAACCCAATCGTTGACGCCCTTGAGGGCGGACACAAGGGCGGGCCCGTCCTCGCCACCACCCTGGGCGAGATCCGGGCGACCGCCGCCCTTGCCGCCAATCTGACCGGCGACATGGGACAGAAGTTCCCCGGCCTTGACCTTGCCCGCGGCCGCGCCGCTGACGCCGGCCACCAGCGCCGCCTTGCCGTCACTGGTACCCGCCAGCACGATTACCGCATCACCCAGCTGCTGCTTGAGCCGATCGACCGCATCGCGCAGCGCCTTGGCATCGAAACCTTCCAGCCGCGAAGCCAGCACACGGACGCCATTGACCTCCTGCGCCGCTCCCGCCAGGTCGGCGGTGGCGCCCGAGGCCGCCTTGGCCTTGAGGGCTTCCAGTTCGCGCTCCAGCTTCTTCTGCCGCTCGGCCAGGGCGCGGATCTTCTCGACCACGTCGTTGGCGTTGCCGCCCAGCAGTTCAGCGGCCTGTTCCAGCCGGCGCTCCTCGGCATCGACATGATCCAGCGCGCCCTGCCCGGTCACCGCCTCGATGCGGCGCACACCCGCGGAGACGCCGCCCTCGCTGACGATCTTGAACAGCCCGATGTCGCCGGTCCGGCCCACATGGGTGCCGCCGCACAGTTCGGTGGAGTACTCGCCCATGCGCAGCACCCGCACCTGTTCGCCATACTTCTCTCCGAACAGCGCCATCGCGCCGAAATCCAGGGCTTCCTGCATGCCCATGTGGTGCACTTCGGCTTCATGGTTGGCGCGGACTTCGGCATTGACGCGACGCTCGACCTCGGCCAGTTCCTGCGGACTGATGGCCTGGAAGTGCGAGAAATCGAAGCGCAGGCGATCCGGCGCGACCAGCGAACCCTTCTGCTGCACATGGGTGCCCAGCACTTCACGCAACGCCGCATGCAGCAGGTGCGTCGCCGAGTGGTTGAGGATGGTGGCTGCCCGGCGCGGCGCGTCCACGGCGGCGGAAACCCGATCGCCGACCTTGAGGCTACCGCGGGTCATCCTGCCGACATGGCCATGGAACTGCCCGGCGAACTTCTGCGTGTCGGACACCGCGAATTCGGCGTCCGCGCCCGCCAGCCGGCCGACGTCGCCGACCTGGCCACCGGACTCGGCATAGAACGGCGTGCGATCCAGAATCACCACCGCCTCGTCGCCGTTGCCGACCGCATCGACCGGACGGCCATCCTTCAACAGGGCGACGACCCGTAGATCACCGCTTTCCAGTTGTTCGTAGCCGAGGAATCCGGTGGGCTGCAACTGCGCCACCAGATCCGCCGGCAAGCCGGTGCTGGAGGCGAACTTGCCGGCGGCACGCGCGGTTTCGCGCTGCTGCTCCATGGCGGTCTCGAAACCGGCCATGTCCACGGTCAAGCCGCGTTCGCGGGCGATGTCCGCGGTCAAGTCGACCGGGAAACCATAGGTGTCGTAAAGACGGAAAGCCTCGACGCCGGGAATCACGCCCTGGGCGCGCGCAGCGATGTCGTCGAAGATGCGCATGCCCGAATCCAGCGTTTCGGCAAAACGCTCCTCCTCGGCCTTGAGCGCGCGCTCGACCAGATCGCGCGCAGCCGGCAGCTCGGGATACGCGTCGCCCATCAGATCGGACAGGGTGCCGACCATCTTGTGGAAGAACGGCTGGCGCACGCCCAGCATCCAGCCATGGCGTAGGGCGCGGCGGATGATCCGGCGCAGCACGTAGCCGCGGCCCTCATTGGAAGGCAGCACGCCGTCCACGATGAGAAAGCTGCACGCGCGGATGTGATCGGCGATCACGCGCAACGACTTGTTCTCGAGATCCGGCGTTCCGGTCAATTCGGCGGCTTGCCTGATCAGCCCCTGGAACAGATCGATCTCGTAGTTGCTGTGGACGTGTTGCAGGATCGCGGTCAGGCGTTCCAGGCCCATGCCGGTGTCCACGCAGGGCGCCGGCAGCGGCACGAGGGTGCCATCGGCCTGGCGATCGAACTGCATGAACACCAGGTTCCAGATCTCGATGAAACGATCGCCGTCCTCATCGGGCGAACCCGGCGGGCCGCCGGCGATGTGATCGCCGTGGTCGTAGAAGATCTCGGTGCAGGGACCGCAGGGGCCGGTGTCGGCCATCTGCCAGAAATTGTCGGAAGCGAACGGCGCGCCCTTGTTGTCGCCGATGCGGACGATTCGCTCGACCGGGATGCCGATGTCCTTGTTCCAGATTTCGAAGGCCTCGTCATCGGTGTGATAGACCGTGACCAGCAGGCGCTCCTTCGGCAGCTTCCACACGCCGGTCAGCAGTTCCCAGGCCCAGGCGATGGCTTCCTTCTTGAAGTAGTCGCCGAAGGACCAGTTGCCCAGCATCTCGAAGAAGGTGTGGTGGCGCGCGTTATACCCACCGAGTCCAGATCGTTGTGCTTGCCGCCGGCCCGCAGGCAGCGCTGCACGTCGGCCGCGCGCACATAACTGCGTTTCTCCGCGCCCAGGAACACGTCCTTGAAATGGAACATGCCCGAGTTGGTGAACAGCAGGGTCGGATCGTTGCCCGGCACCAGCGGCGCCGACGGCACGATGGTGTGGCCCTTGCTGTGGAAGAAGTCGAGGAAATCCTGGCGGATCTGGCGCGTGCTGATTTTGGGGGAGCTGGTCATCTGGCTGGCATTGGCTGACGGGCGCATCCGGACGCCGCGTTCCCCACAGATGCGGGCGCGGGCCTGCCGAAGCAACCCAATGCCCTAGATTAACAGGCCCGGCGGGTTCAGTCCTCCCAGTCCAGCCGGGTCGCCGCGCGGACGCTGCCACCGTCGAAACCGCGCCGGATCAGGAAATCGGCAGCCTTGCGCCGCCCGGCCAGATCGGCCAAGCCGCCCGGACCGAAACGGCGGCGGACGAGGTCGCACGCCGTTTCGGTCCAGTCGCCATCAAAAGTGTCCATGGCCGCCGCGATGGCTTCGCGCCCCAGGCCATGGGTGGCCAGTTCCGCGCGGATCCGCAGCGGTCCATAGCCATTGCCGGCCCGGCTGCGGACCAGCAATTCGGCAAACCGGCGATCGTCCTGCCAACCCTCGTTGGCCAGGCGTTCCACCGCCGCCTTGGCCTCCCCTGCATCCACGCCACGGGAGGCCAGCTTGCGTTCCAGCTCCCGCCGCGAATGCTCGCGGCGGGTCAGCAACCCGAGCGCCCGCTGGATCGGCGTCTGCTCGGGACGGGACCGCCGCGGACGCGGCGAGCCCGGTTTTTCATCCCTGTCCATCATTCCATCCGCCGGGCCGGGCAGCCGGCATCCCTTCCAGGCCACTCCCCAAGCCGAACGACTCAGTCATCCTGGTCCGCGTCGTCATCCTCGCCACGCGAGGCTTCGGCCGGCTGGAACTTCTCGCGCAGCTCGCTCTCGAGCTTGGCCGCGATCTGCGGGTTCTCGCGCAGGAAGGTCCGCGAATTGTCCTTGCCCTGACCAATGCGTTCGCTGCCGTAGCTGTACCAGGCGCCCGCCTTCTCGACCAGCTTGGCTTCCACGCCCATGTCGATCAGCTCACCCTCGCGGCTGATGCCTTCGCCATAGAGAATTTCGGTGACGACCTGCTTGAACGGCGGCGCCAGCTTGTTCTTCACGACCTTGATCTTGGTCTGGTTGCCGATGATCTCGTCGCCCTTCTTGATCGCACCGATACGACGGATATCCAGGCGCACCGAAGCATAGAACTTCAGCGCGTTGCCGCCGGTGGTCACTTCCGGACTCTGGCCCGGCATCATCACGCCGATCTTCATGCGCAACTGGTTGATGAAGACCACCAAGGTGTTGGAACGCTTGATGTTGCCGGTCAGCTTGCGCAGGGCCTGGCTCATCAGGCGGGCCTGCAGGCCCGGCAACTGGTCGCCCATCTCGCCCTCGATTTCCGCCTTCGGGGTCAGCGCGGCGACCGAGTCGATGACGACGATGTCGATGGAACCCGAACGTACCAGCATGTCGGCGATTTCCAGCGCCTGTTCGCCGGTATCCGGCTGCGAGACCAGCAGGTCGTCCACGTTGACGCCCAGCTTGGCGGCGTAGATGGGATCCAGCGCATGCTCGGCGTCGATGAAGGCCGCGGTGCCGCCCTGCTTCTGGCACTCGGCGATGGCCTGCAGGGTCAGGGTGGTCTTGCCCGAGGATTCCGGTCCGTAGATTTCCACCACGCGGCCCTTGGGCAGGCCACCGATGCCGAGGGCGATGTCCAGCATCAGCGAGCCGGTCGGGATGACTTCCACCGGTTCGATCACGCGGTCGCCCATCCGCATCACCGAGCCCTTGCCGAACTGGCGCTCAATCTGGGTCAGGGCAACGGAAAGGGCGCGCTTCTTGTTCTCGTCCATCATCAGTTCCTCGGAAGTATCAATCGTTGAATGCAAGGCTAGCGGGGGTGGATCGCACGGGCTGCGACAGCCCCGGAAAATCTGAAATTAAGGAAATCGCCGTGGTCCGGCCATCGGGGAATCCGGCGCTCGGGCGTCGGACAAACCCGCACGGTTCCGTCGGCCCTTCACCGGTTGGGCCTCACCAGGCCGCAGTACAGGCCTTCGATGGCGAAATCCTGATCCGGCTGCACTTCAATGGGTGAATAGTCCGGATTGCGCGGCAGCAGGCGAATCCGGTCCTTGCCGACCTTGAGCAGCTTGACCGTGATCTCGTCGTCGATGCGGGCGACGACGATCTGCCCGGAGCGCGCGTCACGGGTGCGGTGCACGCCGATCAGGTCGCCGTCGAAGATGCCTTCGTCGCGCATGGAATCGCCCTTGACCCGCAGCAGGTAGTCCGGGGCCGGGGCGAAGAACGCCCGGTCCAGCAGCACGTAGTCATGATGGCCGGCATCGGCGCCAATCGGCGCGCCCGCCGCGACCTGGCCCAACACCGGAATCCGCAGCCCATCGTCGTTGGCGGAGGGGAATGCCAGTTCCGGCTGCGCCTGCACCGGCGCCTTCAACAATCGGATGCCGCGGGCCCGGCCCGGCAAACGCTCGATGGCGCCGGCCTGCTCCAGGGCTTCCAGGTGGTACTGGGCCGCACGCACGCCCTTGAACCCGAAAGCCCGGGCAATCTCGGTCTGCGAAGGAGGCATGCCCTCGGCTTCGATGCGCTCGGCAATCAGGGCGAGGATGGCTTGCTGGGTGTCGGTCAGGTCCATGGTTAGTAGTATTACTACTAACAACAGGCGCGCGCAAGTCCCATGGCGTTGGAAATGTTAACGAGATTTGACGCACCTTAACGGGCTTGCCAGAATCGCGGCCCCAGCCAGCCGAGCGCTTTCCGAAGTCCTCATTGCCAGCGGATCTCCCGAGACCCGGGATCCCCCGCCCACGTAGAGACTTCGATGAAACCTTTGACCGCGGCCATCCTGCTGGCCCTGTCCTGCCACGCCCAGGCCACCTCCCCCGCCTTTCCCCCAACGACGGCACCGACCCGCCAGCGGACCGCCGCACGACCGAGTCCGCCCCCGCGGCCCCTGATTATCTCGCGCCTTCCACGCTCGACACTCTTCGCGTCATCGGCCAGCGCCTCTTCCCCTACCAGGAAGGCATGGTGCTGGACCAGAAGTACATCGATGCCCAGGCCAAGGGGAACGGCGACATCGGCACGCTGCTGCGGATCAATCCCAACGTCCAGTTCGACGATACCGCGATGACGTCGCGCAACATGGGTGAAATCCGCCCCGCCGACATCAGCATCAATGGCGGTCTGTTCTACCAGAATGCATTCCTGCTGGATGGCGCGAACTTCAACAACGATCTCAATCCCATCGGTGGCGAGATCGTTCCCACCCACATCATGGACGTCCCGAGCTACAGCCAGGGCATCGCGCTGGACAGCAGCCTCATCGGCAACCTGACCGTCTACGACAGCAACGTGCCCGCTGCGTTTGGCGGGTTCAATGGTGGCGTCATCGATGCGGAGAGCCGCAAGGCGCGCGACGCCATCTCGGGCAAGCTCGCATTCCGGATGTCGCGTTCGGTGTGGAACCGCTACCACATCGCACGCGACAAACAGCAATCCTTCGAGGAATCCTTCCAGGCATCGGACCAGCCGCGCTACGACAAATACCAGATCAATGCGGTGCTGGAAGGCCGGACACGTGGCGGGCTGGGCATCATCGGCAACATCTCGAGAACACGCTCGGTCATCCCGCTGCGCGGCTATTCGGCCGGTTTCGTCAGTGCGAACGACGAGTTCGAGAAGGAACAGACACGCGAGAACACCAATCTGAGCGTCCGGCTGGACTGGGAAGGGCCGAACGGACTGGATCTCGGGGCCAGCATCACCCACGCGCCCACCGATGAACGCTATTTCATCTACAACACGAAGAACGGCTACTTCGATCTCAAGCAGGGCGGCCCCGTCGCCAGCTTCCGCGCCAACCTGGAACTGGGCGCATGGACGCTGAGAAACACGCTGTCATACAGCGACGTGGAAAGTTCACGTCGTGGCCAGAGCGGGGTCAACCACTGGAAGAACTGGGCCTGGTCGGACCAGTTCGACTGGGGCGCGCGCGGCAGCAGCCAGGAAGGCAACTGGGGGAACATCGATCAGACCTCGCGCAACATCGCGTACCGCCTGTTACTGGAGCGCGCGGCACTGCGCTGGGGATTCGTCGAGCATCACTTGCAACTCGGCGCAGAGGTGCAGGACAGGAAAGCCACCTATGAACGTCTGAACGACCACCTGTCCTGGCTGCGTCCGGAATCCACCGGACCTGCACAAGCACCAACGGCGTTGTCGACAATGAAGGTTGTTCGCTCTCGCCGGTCCGCCCGGGGGCTTCCATTGCCGCAGGCCGGGGCCAGTATTTCCGCCAGCTCGACACGTATCGGGCCGGCTACTTCGAAGCCGAGGCCACCGAATGGAGCGTGTTCCTCCAGGACGATGTGCGCCTGGGTCGCTGGAGCATCCGCCCGGGCGTCCGCGTGGACGGCGACGACATCGTGGACGAGGTCACCATCTCGCCACGCTTGGCGCTTTCGTGGGACGTGTTCGACAACAAGGATACCCTGCTGACGGCGGGTGCCAATCGCTACTACGGACGCAGCTTCTTCAACTATCTCCTGCGCGAAGGCCGTGAGCGTCTCAAGTCGACACAGCAGCGGGGAGCCAACCTGGTCTGGTCACCCCCCGTCACCTCGACAGCCAACTACCGCTTCAAGGACCTGCGGGTGCCCTACAGCGATGAGTTGAATCTCGGTATCAACCAGCGTTTCCACGGACTGGATCTGAACTTCAAGTATGTCCGCCGCGAAGGACGAGACGAGGTCGTGCGTACCCGACGCAGCAACAACGGGGACGGAGACATCTTCAGCCGCTTCATCTACGAGTACACCAACGATGGGCGCAGTTCGGGTGACGTCTACACGTTGAGCATCGCGCCGTTGCGCGCCTGGCAAGGCCTGGGTGCTCGACGCATGCCCAGTTCGCCTTCGACTACACCGAGGTGCGGCGCAATTACCAGAACTACGAAGAGAGCTTCTCCGAGGAGGCGTTCAACGCCTGGGTGCGCTACAACGGTTCGCTGATCCATGCCTACGAGCTCCCCGCCATCAGTTTCAACCGTCCCTGGACCGCGCGACTGGCCACGCAGAGCCATTGGGAATCGGCCGGCCTGATGTGGAGCAACTTCCTGCGTTACCGTGCGGGCTACCGCTCGACCCGCACGGTGGGCAAGGAAGAGTTCCAGGGTGAGTCCATCAACGTCGTCGAGGACTACGACTATCCGGACAGCCTGACCTGGGACAGCACGCTCGAGTGGACTTTGGGGCTGGCCCGAGGCCAGGAAACCTACGTCCGTATGGAAGTGCAGAACGTGCTGGATCGCGTCACCCTGATCCGCAACCAGTCCACTGGCGACTACTACGAACCGGGACGCTCGTACTGGTTCGAAGTCGGTTACCGTTTCTGACATCCCGCGCCTGGATTGACATGCCTCACGACGCATCGCGCCGCCTGCTGCTCTGGTGCCTGCTGGTCAGCCCGCTGACGGGGTTGGCCGGTCTTGCCTGGGCACAGGCCAGGCAGGAACGAACCGCCAAGGATGATGCCGCCACGCTGGCGGGGTGTCGCCAGCGCATCGCCGTCAGCGCTCCCGCCATCGACGCGGAATGCCTGCGCCGGATCTATGCCCTGCCCCAGGCCGAATGGCCGGCCCCCGAGGTGGACGCGGGTGTGGAGTGGAAGGAACTCGCTCCCTTGCCGAAGAATCCTCCGGTTCCCGCCGACAATCCGTCCACGCCGGGGAAGATCGCGCTGGGCAAGCGTCTGTTCGAGGATCCCCGGCTGTCACGTTCCGGCCAGATTGCCTGCGCCAGTTGCCATGACCGGCAGTTGGGATGGGGAGACGGGCGCAGCGTCTCGTTTGGTCATGATCGCCAGGCCGGCAAGCGCAACGCGCCCAGCGTGGCGATGAGCGCCTATGCCGGCCCGCTGTTCTGGGATGGCCGCGCGGCGACGCTGGAAGCGCAGGCGCTGCATCCGATCCAGGACTCGAAGGAAATGGCGTTCACCCCGCGCGCGCTGGAACGCCGGCTCAACCGTGACGGGGCCTATCGGGAGGAATTCGCGCGCGTGTTCGGCGAACGCCGCATCACCATCGAGCAGGTCGCCCAGGCCATCGCCGCGTACGAACGCAGTCTGGTGCCGCGCGCGAACCGCTTCGACCGCTTCCTCGAGGTACCGCCGCGATCTGCTGACCGATCAGCAGTTGTGGGACTCCATCTGTTCCGCACCCGTGCCCGCTGCATGAACTGCCACAGTGGGGAAGCCCTTACCGACAATCGCTTCCACAATCTGGGCCTGCACTACTATGGCCGGGAACGCGAGGACCTGGGCCGCTACCATGTCACGGGCGCCCCGGAGGATGCCGGCAGATTCCGCACTCCCAGCCTGAGAAATGTGGGCAGGACCGGACCCTACATGCACAACGGCGCATTCATGGAACTGCGCGGCGTGGTCAACATGTACAACGTCGGGATGCCACGGCCGACGCCGAAGCCCGGTCAGGAAAACGACCCGCTGTTCCCTCGCCCCGATCCCCAGTTGCATGTCCTGGATCTGCACAAGACCGAGCTGGAAGCCATCACGGCGTTCCTGGAAACCCTCTGACAGCTTACTTGCGCCCGCTGCGCCAGATCGACAGCACGATCCAGACGCCGGTCATCGCCGCGAAGACGAAGCCCAGCACGCCCATCGCCATCAGCCAGCGGTTGGAGATGCCGCCGCCGACGCTGTTCATCACGATGGACGAGCCGATGATGAGGGCGGCGGTGACCACGCCGATGGTCAGCCGGTTGGCGGCGCTGTTGAGCTGATCGCCGAAGGCTTTCAGCGAGGTGATGTCCAGTTGCCCACGCAGGCGTCCGCGCCGGGCGGCCTGCAGCAGGCGGCGCAGGTCCCGTGGCATGTCGCCGACCAGGTCGAGGGCACCGGACAGGCTGCGGCGCCCGCGCCGGGCGACCGCGCGCGGTGAATAGCGGTCCAGGATCGCCCGCTCCAGGTAGGGGCGCGCCTCGCTGGCCATGTCGAATTCCGGATCCAGTTGCCGGCCCAGGCCTTCCAGGGTCAGGAACGCCTTGATCATCAGTGCCAGATCCGGCGGCAGGCTCAGGCCATGCCGGCGCAGCAGCGCGGCCACGTCGGTGAGCATGGCGCCCATCCGCAGTTGCTTCAGCGGCACGCCGCGATAGCGATCGGTGAACACGCCGACATCCGCCTGCAGGCGGGTTTCGTCGACCGAGGCATCGCCCTCGGTCCAGTCGAGCAGGATGTCGGTGACGGCCTCCGGATCCTCGCCCACCAGCCCGTTGAGCAGGCGCGCAATCTGGAATCGCCGTTGTTCGGACACGCCGCCGACCATGCCGAAGTCGATCAGGCCGATGCGGCCATCGCGCAGATAGAACACGTTGCCGGGATGCGGATCGGCATGGAACAGGCCATCCAGCAACACCATCTTGAGCACGATCGCCGCACCCGTGCTCGCCAGCGCATGGCGATCCAGTCCCGCCGCGTCGACGGCCGCCAGATCGCAACCGGGAATGCCGTCCACCCAGTCCTGCACGCTCAGGCGTTCGCTGGTCCATTGCCAATGCACGGCGGGAATCAGCACTTCCGGATGATCCCGGAAATTGAACGCGATGCGCTCGGCGTTGCGGCATTCGCCGGCGAAATCCAGCTCCGCGCGCAGCGAGGCGGCGAACTGCTGGGCGATGCCGACCGGGTGATAGCGGCGCAGATCGGGCACCTGCGCCTGGATGATTTCGGCCAGCCGCGCCAGCAGGCGCAGATCCGCCTCGACCACTTCGCGGATGCCCGGCCGGCGCACCTTCAGCACCACCGCCCGGCCATCGTCGAGCCAGGCGCGGTGCGCCTGCGCCAGCGACGCGGCCGCGAGCGGCTCCGGATCCAGCCTGGCGAAAATGTTCTCCGGCGCGTCGCCGAGGTCTTCGATCAACTGCGGGCGGATGGCGTCATACGGCAAGGCCGGCACCGCGTTCTGCAAGCGGCTCAGTTCGGCGATCCATTCCGGCGGCAGCAGATCGATGCGGGTGGCCAGCACCTGACCGAGTTTGACGAAGGTCGGGCCCAGCGTTTCCAGCGCGCGGCGCAGGCGCTCGGGCGGCTCCATCCGCAGGGTTTCCTCCGCGTGCTGCCAGTGCAGCAGCCGGCCGGCCCGTTCGAGCGCGCCGGCCAGGCCGACGCGCCTCACCATGTCGCCAAAACCATTCCGAATCAGGACCGAGGCGATCTCCTGCAACCGTCCCAGATCACGTACCGCGCCCAGGGTCTCCCACATCAGCGTCACCCGTCCCTGCCCGTCCGCATCGTCACAGTTGCTCCAGCCCCCGCAGCGCGGCGGCCACGGTCTGCCGGCGCACGGCCTCGCGGTCGCCGTCGAACTGGAACACTTCCGCACGTGCATAGCCGCCACGGCGCTTCCAGCCAATCCATACCGTTCCCACCGGCTTGCCCTCGCTGCCGCCGCCGGGACCGGCGATGCCGGTGACCGCCACCGCCACGCTCGCGCCCGAATTCACCAGCGCGCCGGACACCATCTCGATGACGGTTTCGCGGCTGACCGCGCCGTGCGTCTCCAGCGTCTGCGGGCGCACGCCCAGCAACGCCTGCTTGGCTTCGTAGCTGTACGCCACCATGCCGCTGTCGAACCAGTCCGAAGAACCGGCGATGTCGGTGACGGTCTTGGCGATCCAGCCGCCGGTGCAGCTCTCCGCCGTCACCAGGTGATCGTGTTCGGCCCGCAGGCGGGTGCCGATCTGTTCGGCCTGCTGGCGGAGCTCGGCGTCGGAGGGAATGGCGGCCACGATGGACATCACGGGATCCCGGGGGAAGGGATCCACGTTTTAGCCCAATTCGGTCCGCCTGTCTGCCCGCGGCGCACACGCCACCCGCCCGCGAACGGGGAGATGGCGCGCGGACGCCGCCGGCCGGGCCGGCGTCAGTAGGTCACGCGCAAGGTCACGCCGTAGGTGCGCGGAGCGCCGAGGAACGCGTTGAACGAATTGGTCGGATCCCCGGGCGTCGGCGAAAAGTTCTGCAGCGGCGCGTCGAAACCGACCTGCTGGTAGGTCTCGTCGGTCAGGTTCTGTCCCCACAGTTCCACCATCCAGCGCTTGTTCTTCGCGCCGAAGCCGATCCGGGCATTGACCAGGGTGTAGCCTTCCTGGGTCTTCTCGATGTCCATGTCCGAACCGGTGTTGTGCTCGGACATGTACTTGGCGCCGATGTTGAAGCGGCCGATCAGGCTGCTGCCGAAATCCCACTGGTAGGTCAGAGAGGCCGAACCGGACCACAGCGGCGCGAAGCTGATGTGGTTGCCGGGCAGCTTGTACAGGGTGCCGCCGGGAGCGACGAATTCCGAGGTGGGCTTGTCGTCGCCGTAGCGGGTGTCGGCGTAGGTGAGGCCGGCCTGCACCATCAGCCCGTCCAGCCCGGTCTGCCACAGCACCTCGGCGTCGATGCCCTTGGAGGTGACTTCCGGAATCGAACGCACCACATAGCTGGTGCCGAGGAAACTGTTGAGCTGGAAGTCGGTGAACTCCTGGTAGAACAGAGTGCCGTTGAGCAGCAGGTTGCCATCCAGCCAGGTGGACTTGGCGCCCAGCTCGTAGCTGTCGACGAATTCACCCGGAAACGAAGTGTCGTTGACCGGCAGGATGCCGGCGGTGCCGCTGGACAGACCGGTGTTGGACTGCACCCGATCCAGGTTGAAGCCGCCGCCCTTGTAACCGCGCGCACCGGACAGATAGGTCATCAGGTGATCGTTCCAGCGGTAGGCGAACTTGAGCGTGCCGGACCACTCGCTTTCGGACCGTTCCTGCTGGGTGTGCCGGCCGTTGTGGGCGACGTTGGCCCACGGCAGGCACATGTAGCCGATCGCGGTCGGCGCCAGTTGCTGCGCCACCGCCTGCGGAATGCCGCGCGCCATCAATGCGCCCACCACCCGCGCTGGCGTGCCCAGCGCGGTCGCGCAGCCCAGGCTTCCATTCGGATTGGAGTAGACCGAATCCAGTTCCTTCTTTTCGTGGGTGTAGCGCAGGCCCAGGGTGATCGCCAGCTGATCCGTGGCATGCCAGGTGTTGTTGGTGAACAGCGCGGCGGTCCTGGCGTTCTGGTTGTAGGTATCGTGCGCGCCTTCGCTTTCACCCGGGAACACACTGCCGAACGCGCGTCCGGTGGCCTGCGAAGCGAACAGGAACGGATTGGCGGTGTTGACGGTGATGCCCATCGGCGCAAGCTGGCGGGCGAACAGGCTCAACAGCGCGGTGGAAAGATAGGCCTCGTAATGGCGGCCGATCATGTACTGGTCATGCCGTTCCAGATCTTCGTCCGAGTAGAAGAACCCGAGCATCCAGTCGAGCTTGTCGGTGCTGCCGGTCAACCGCAGTTCCTGGCTGAAGGTCTTGAACTTGGTCGAGGAGTCGTCGAAGTTGTTGCGACGGTACAGCAGGTCCGCGCCGCTGAAATCGAAATCCAGCGCATTGACCGACTGCCAGTCGCGCGCGGCGGTGATCGAAGTGAGCGTCGCGCCGTTGAACCAGGGCGTGTTCCAGTCGATCTGGGTGGAGAACCCCTTGTCCAGCACGCTCTGCTCGGTACCGCGGTTGCTGTAGGCCAGGCGCCGCTCGGGATCGGCGACCGGGATGACCGCGCGCCCCGCACCGCCGGCCAGCGCATCGAGGATGTTGGCGGTCAGGCCACGCACGGTGGTCACGCCGGCGCAGCAGTTCTCGTCGCGGCGGGTGTAGTCGGCGATGAACGTGAAGTCCAGATCGTCGTTGGGCTCCCACAGCAGTTGGGCGCGCAGGGTGCGGAAATCGCGGTCGCTGTCCTCGCGCTGCGTGCGCGGCCCGGTTCCAGTGTTTACATCGGTCACGCCGTCACGGGTGCGCTTGGCGGCATAGATGCGGAACGCGGCGTGATCGCTGATGGCGTCGTTGTAGGCGCCGGAAATGCCGAACTCGCCATAGTTGCCGAAGGTCAGTTCGCCCTCCGCGCTCTGGGTGTAGCTGGGACGGCGGGTGATGACGTTGATGACGCCGGCGGAGGTGTTCTTGCCGAACACGGTGCCCTGCGGTCCCTTCAGTACCTCGATGCGTTCCAGCTCGCCCAGATCGCCGAAACCCACACCGGTACGCGGCCGGTACACGCCGTCGATCACCACGCCGACCGCCGACTCCAGACCGGCGTTGTCGCCGTTGGTGCCGACGCCGCGGATGCGCGCGGTGGTCTGCGATTCGTTGGTGGTCGAACTGACATGCAGTCCGGGCACCAGCAACTGCACGTCCTTGATGTCGGACACCCCGGCGTCCTGCAGCAATTGCTCCGGCAACGCGGTCAACATGATCGGGACGTCCTGCATGGCCTCCTCGCGCTTCTGCGCGGTGACCGTCATGGTCGCCAGCGTGGTCGCCTCTTCATCGGGCTTGGTCTGGGACGGCGCGGCTTCCTGGGCCTGCAGATTGGCGGACAGTGCGGCGAAAACGGCGAGCGCGAGCGCGCGGTGCTGCGGTTTGGCGACGACCATGTGTTCCCCTCTCCCGGGTCATGTCGGATGTGATCAATCGACTGCGATATTCGGACCTGCCTTGCGACTGCGAACGTCATTTGCGCGCGCGTGGCGCGCCCCCTGTGCGGAGGAAGCTAGCACCCATCGCCGCGACGAAGCATTTTGCAGCGCACCCATACGCAGAGAGCGCACTTTGCACGGGAAAATAAGCACGCTCGTGCGGAAATCCGGTTACCCGCGCGGACACATGCGAACCCGCGCCAGCCGCCTTCCCACGCATCGATCACCGGCTGTCCGGATGCGACGATCCGGCGCGAACCGCGCGTGATCCAAAGGTGTCCGCCACCGCTTCGCGGCGGGTCTCCGCAGCGGGCAACAGGCGTCGGGGCACGAACCGCCAACGGCCCGCTCCTCGGCCCAACGGCGATCCCCTAAACTTGCACCCTTTCCCCGTCCGGCCACCGCGTCCGGCAACGCGGCCCCTTTCGCCCGGTGCTTCCACCGGACGCCAGGCGCGCCGGAGGTTTTCCAGAAGGTCACATGAAGCAGGACAAATCGCAGGAACACACCCCTCTGATGAGACAGTTCTTCGCCGCCAAGGCGGAGTACCCGGATCTGCTGCTGTTCTTCCGGATGGGGGATTTCTACGAACTGTTCTACGACGACGCCCGCAAGGCCGCGCGGCTGCTGGACATCACCCTGACCCAGCGCGGCAACTCGGCCGGCGCCCCCATCCCGATGGCCGGCGTGCCGCACCACGCCTACGAGAGCTATCTGGCGCGGCTGGTCGCGATGGGCGAATCGGTGGCCATCTGCGAACAGATCGGCGACCCGGCCCAGACCAAGGGGCTGGTCGAACGCAAGGTGGTGCGCGTGGTCACTCCCGGCACGGTCACCGACGAGGCCCTGCTCAACGAGCGCCGCGACACCTTGCTGATGGCGATTGCCCGCGGCCGCAAGGGCTATGGCCTGGCCTGGGCGGACCTGGCCGGCGGCCGCTTCGTGGTCAACGAGGTCGAGGGCGAGGACGGACTGGAAGCCGAGCTTTCGCGGCTGGAGCCGGCGGAAGTCCTGCTCGCGGACGAGGACGGCTGGCCGGAGTTCCTGCGCGGCCGCCACGGCCTGCGCCGGCGTGCGCCCTGGCTGTTCGATCCGGACAATGGACGCCGGCAACTGCTGCAGTTCTTCCAGGTGCGCGATCTCAACGGGTTCGGCATCGAGCGCATGCCGCTGGCGACCGGCGCGGCCGCCGCCCTGCTGGGCTATGTCGAGGAAACCCAGAAGCAGCGGCTGACCCACCTGGGCGCGATCAGCACCGAATCCGCCGGCGACGCAATCGCCATGAACGCCGCCACCCGCCGGCACCTGGAACTGGACACCCGCGTCGATGGCGACGCCGCCAACACCCTGCTCGGCGTGCTCGACAGCACCATCACCCCGATGGGGGGCCGTTTGCTGCGCCGCTGGCTGCATCGCCCGCTGCGCGATCACCGGACGCTGGGCGAGCGCCACCAGGCGGTCGAAAGCCTGATCGAGAGCGGGCTGGACACCGGCCTGCGCGAACGCTTCCGCGCCCTCGGCGACATGGAGCGCATCCTGACCCGCGTGGCGTTGCGCTCGGCACGTCCGCGCGATCTGTCCACCCTGCGCGACGCGCTGGCGCTGTTGCCGGACATCCGCCAGGCGCTGGCCGGCGCGACGGTCTCTTCCGCCACGCTGGCGGGTTCGCCACGCCTGGCCGAACTCGCCGCGGAACTGGGCGAGCATGCCGACGTCGCCGCGCTGCTGGCACGTGCCATCGCACCGCATCCGGCGCTCAAGCTGGTCGACGGTGGCGTCATCGCCGACGGCTTCGACGCCGATCTGGATGAACTGCGCCGGCTGAGCACCCACGCCGATCAGTTCCTGGTCGATCTGGAAGCCCGCGAACGCGAGAGCAGCGGCATCGCCACCCTCAAGGTCGGCTATAACCGGGTGCACGGCTACTACATCGAAATCAGCAAGGGCCAGGCCGACCGCGCGCCGGTCCATTACACCCGCCGGCAGACCCTGACCAACGCCGAACGCTACATCACCGAGGAGCTGAAGAGCTTCGAGGACAAGGTGCTGTCGGCGCGCGAGCGTTCGCTGGCGCGCGAGAAGGGCCTGTACGAGGGCCTGCTCGACTCGCTCAACCAGAACCTGGAACCGCTCAGGCGCTGCGCCGCGGCGCTGAGCGAACTGGACGTGCTGGCCGGCTTCGCCGAACGCGCGCAGGCGCTGGACTGGTCCCGCCCCACCCGTCACCCGCCGCCCCCGGCCTGCGCATCGAACGCGGCGCCACCCGGTGGTGGAAGCGGTGCGCGCCGAACCGTTCGAGCCCAACGATCTGCACCTGGACGAAGCGCGCCGGATGCTGATCATCACGGCCCCAACATGGGCGGCAAATCGACCTACATGCGCCAGAACGCGCTGATCGTGCTGCTCGCCCATATCGGCAGCTTCGTGCCGGCAACGCGCGCGGACATCGGTCCGATCGATCGCATCCTCACCCGCATCGGTGCCGGCGATGATCTGGCGCGCGGGCAGTCGACCTTCATGGTCGAGATGGCCGAGACCAGCTACATCCTCCACCACGCCACCGCGCAATCGCTGGTGTTGATGGACGAAATCGGCCGCGGCACCTCCACCTACGACGGCCTGGCCCTGGCCGACGCGGTCGCCCGCCACCTGGCCAGCCAGAACCGCTGCTACACCCTGTTCGCCACCCACTATTTCGAGCTCACCGCGCTGGCGGACGGTTCCGTCGAAGGCGGCGAAAGCGGCATCGCCAACGTCCACCTGGATGCGGTCGAACACCACGACCGCGAACGCGGCGACACCCTGGTGTTCATGCACGCGGTGAAGGACGGTCCGGCCGATCGCAGCTTCGGCCTGCAGGTGGCGGCGCTGGCCGGCCTGCCCAAGGCCACCGTCGCGCAGGCACGCCGGCGGCTGGCCGAACTGGAAGCGCGTGGCCGCGAAAGCCATGCCTCCACGATGGCCCCGCAGGCGCTGGATGCCCCGCAGCAGATCGGCCTGTTCGCTCCCGTTCCCTCCGCCGCGATGGAAGCGCTGGCGGCGCTGGATCCCGATGAGCTGACGCCCAAGCAGGCATTGGAAGCGCTGTACCGGCTCAAGCATCTGCTCTGATCGGCAACCTGCCGCGACTTCAGTCCGCGGCGGGAATCGTCTTCCACTCGACAACATCCACGTAACGCAGCCCGGGTATCGTGACGCGGTCCGGGTCGCTGCGTTGCGCGCCGCACCATTGAGTGGCGCTATCGGATTGTTCGCCAAAAACGATTTTGCTTAATCGCAAAGCCTGCCTAGTCTGGTCGTGTCCCTTTCATCGCCAACGAGATCGTCAGCCATGAACACGTTCCCGACCCTTCCGCGTCCGTTCCGTCCACAAACGCCGCGACGACGATAGCGCTGGCGCCACCGCGCATTCGCACCTGACGGCCGCGTGTACCGCGCGCGTCGCGTGGATGTCGCCTCTTGATTTCCTCCCACCCGGTTTCCGTCCGAAGCCACGCGCCGATTCCTCCTTCCACCCTTCCCAGGACCGCTGCCCAGGAGCACGACCATGAATCTCGAAACCGCCAAATGTCCGTTCAATCATTCCGTCGGCGGCGGCACCACCAACCGCGACTGGTGGCCCAACCAGCTACGGGTGGATCTGCTGCACCAGCACTCGTCCAAGTCCGATCCGATGGACAAGGAGTTCAACTACGCCGAGGCGTTCAAGAGCCTGGACTACGAGGCCCTGAAGAAGGATCTGGCCGATCTGATGACCGATTCGCAGCCCTGGTGGCCGGCGGATTTCGGCCACTACGGTCCCTTGTTCATCCGCATGGCCTGGCACAGCGCCGGCACCTACCGCATCGGCGACGGCCGCGGCGGCGGTGGCCGCGGACAGCAGCGCTATGCGCCACTCAACAGTTGGCCGGACAACGTCAGCCTGGACAAGGCGCGCCGGCTGCTGTGGCCGATCAAGCAGAAGTACGGCAGCCGGATTTCCTGGGCCGATCTGATGATCCTCACCGGCAACGTCGCGCTGGAAACGATGGGCTTCAAGACCTTCGGTTTCGCTGGCGGACGCGAGGACGTGTGGGAGCCGGATCTGGACGTGTACTGGGGATCGGAAACCGCCTGGCTGGGCGGCGACAAACGCTACTCCGGCGAGCGTGATCTGGAGAACCCGCTCGCCGCCGTGCAGATGGGCCTGATCTACGTGAACCCGGAAGGCCCCAACGGCAACCCGGATCCGGTCGCCGCCGCGCGCGACATCCGCGAGACTTTCGCCCGCATGGCGATGAACGACGAGGAGACCGTCGCCCTGATCGCCGGCGGCCACACCTTCGGCAAGACCCACGGTGCCGGCGAGACCTCGCATGTGGGCGCGGATCCGGAAGCCGACGACATCGTCGCGCAGGGCCTGGGCTGGCGCAGCACCCACGGCACCGGTTTCGCCGGTGACGCCATCACCAGCGGCCTCGAAGTCACCTGGACGACCCAGCCCACGCGATGGAGTAGGATTTCTTCAAGCACCTGTTCGGCTACGAATGGGAACTGACCAAGAGCCCGGCCGGTGCACACCAGTGGAAACCGAAGAATGGCGCCGGCGCCGACACAGTGCCGGACGCGCACGATGGTTCGAAGCGGCGCACGCCCAATATGTTGACCACCGATCTGTCGCTGCGTTTCGATCCGGCCTACGAAAAAATATCGCGGCGCTTCATGGAGCATCCGGATGAATTCGCCGATGCCTTCGCCCGCGCCTGGTTCAAGCTGACCCATCGCGACATGGGGCCGCGCGCGCGCTACCTGGGCCCGGAAGTGCCCAACGAGGAACTGATCTGGCAGGACCCGGTGCCCGCCGTGGACCATCCGCTGATTGATGAAGCCGACATCGCCGCGTTGAAGAAAAGATCCTCGAATCGGGCCTGTCGATTGGCGAACTGGTATCGACCGCGTGGGCGTCGGCCTCCACGTTCCGTGGTTCCGACAAGCGCGGTGGCGCCAACGGCGCACGCATCCGGCTGGCGCCGCAGAAGGATTGGGAAGTCAACGAGCCTGCGCAACTGGCCAAGGTGATCAAGGTGCTGGAAGGCATCCAGGCCGGCTTCAATGGCGCGCAATCCGGCGGCAAGAAGGTCTCGCTCGCGGATCTGATCGTGCTGGGTGGCGCGGCGGCGGTCGAAGAGGCGGCGAGGAAAGGTGGGTATGCGATTGCGGTGCCGTTCTCGCCCGGCCGCACCGACGCCTCGCAGGAGCAGACCGATGTGGCGTCGTTCGCGGTGCTGGAACCGGCGGCCGACGGCTTCCGCAACTACCTGAAGGGCAAGTACAGCGTGCCGGCTGAAACCTTGTTGATCGACAAGGCGCAGCTGCTGACCCTCACCGCACCGGAGATGACCGTGCTGGTGGGCGGCCTGCGCATGCTGGGCGGCAACGTCGGACAGACCACCCACGGCGTGCTCACGACTCGTCCCGGCATCCTGAGCAACGACTTCTTCGTCAATCTGCTGGACATGAGTACCGAATGGAAGGCCACCTCGGACAACGAGGCGGTGTTCGAAGCGCTCGACCGCAAGACCGGCGAACGCAAGTGGACCGGCACCCGCGTGGATCTCATCTTCGGTTCGCACTCGCAGCTGCGCGCCCTGGCCGAGGTCTACGCCAGCGCGGATGCGAAGGAGAAGTTCGTGCGCGATTTCGTCGCCGCCTGGGCCAAGGTGATGGAACTGGACCGCTTCGACCTGCGTTGAACACGAGGCCGGTCAGCATCGGCTTTCGGCTCCGCGAGTCCCCGTCCGCCCCGGGTTCATCACCGGGGTGGACGGCTCGTTTCCCGGCGCGCTCCTCCCTCCCCCGGGATTCAGCACGAGCGTCATCGTTTGGCGCTAGCATCGGCAGTTCCAACCCGCGTCCAGGAGGACGGCCGTCATGAGCAACCAGTCTCTCGCGCAAGAACTCTTCGCCCAGCTCCAGGGTGCGCCGTTGCAGCAGGTGTCCCAGCAACTGGGCATCGGCCAGGCCGAGGCCTCCGGCGCGGTCGGCGCGGCGCTGCCGCTGCTGATGGGCGCGCTGGGCCGCAATGCCGAACAACCGCAGGGCGCCGAGGCGCTGTTCGGCGCACTCCAGCGCAACCACAGCGGCCTGGATATCGGCAGCGTGCTGGGCTCGGTCCTGGGCGGCGCCTCCACCCCGGAAGCCAACGGCGCCGGCATCCTCGGCCACATCTTCGGCGGCAACCAGCCGCGCGCCGAGGCGGGCCTCGGTCAGGCCACGGGCCTGGACAGCAACCGCGCCGGCCAGTTGCTCAAGATCCTTGCCCCCATCGTGCTGGCCTTCCTGGCACAGCGCATGAGCCAGGGCGGCCAGAGCTCGCCGGGCGCGCTCAGCCAGGTACTCGGCCAGGAGCAGCAGCAAATCCGCCAGCAGGGCGGTCTGGGCGGCGGGCTGCTCGGCGCGGTGCTGGATCAGGATGGCGATGGCCAGTTGGGCCTGGGCGATCTGCTGAAGGTCGGCAGCGGTTTCCTCGGCGGCAGCCGCTGAGAGGTAGAGCCGCGCTCGCTCGGCTGCTTTTTCCCGATGCCCCCCGGCGGAGCAAGCTCCGCTCTACACCGCACGTAGAGCCGAGCTTGCTCGGCTGCTTTTTTCCCGATGCCCCAGCGGAGCAAGCTCCGCTCTACATGGTCACATCGCGTCGATATCGCCCAGCGCTCTGATCAGGCGGCGCGCGCGCTTGTCCGGTTTTGAGAGCGGTGCCTGATAACCGGTGCGTTCGGCGCGCCGCGTGGCGGCGGCGGCTTCGCGGCGCTGCCGCGATTCCTCGCTTTCGCGATACAGCGCCTGCGCCACGGGCGCGGAGCCACGCTGCTCGCTCAATCCTTCGACGCGGATGCCGTAGGTATCCTCGCCGCGCACGACCTTGAGTTCATCGCCCACGCGCACGATGCGCGATGGCTTGGCGCGTTGCCCCGCGACCTCCACCTTTCCGGTTTCCACTGCCTGCTTGGCCAGACTGCGGGTCTTGTAGAAGCGCGCGGCCCACAACCAGATGTCGAGGCGGACGCCGGGCGTGGCGGCAGGTGAATCGGAACTCATCGGATCAGGGCTTGCGTGGCAGCGGTTGGCTCAGGGGAACGGTGACGGTGTGCCGGTCGGCCTGCTGGCACGCCTTGGAAACATGATAGTCGCGCACGGCTTGCCGCTGCTCCGGCGTGGCCTTGTCCGGCAATGGCTGCTGGGCGGCGGCACGCAACTCGTCGGCGCACCGGGGGAATGGCAGATCCGACCGGGTATCCAGGGTCATCGCATCGCCGCCGGCACAGCCGGCCAATGCGCATGACAGTACGACCGCACTCCATCGCCCACCGTGAAAACCAGTCATCGCCACGCTCCGCTGTGCCACGAACGGAAGCACAGTCTGCATCGACGCCGACTTCGACGCCAGAAACGCAAACGGCCACCCGAAGGTGGCCGTTCAGCGATGGGTGTGCGAGTGGATTACTCGGCGAGCGGCGGCCAGGCGTCGCCTTCTTGGCGGCGGCGTTGGCGGCCAGGTCTTCCTTGAGTGCGGGCGGCCTTGCCTTCCAGATCGCGCAGGTAGTACAGCTTGCCCGAGCGGACCTTGCCGCGGCGCTTCACTTCGACCGAGTCGATGGAGGCGCTGTGGGTCTGGAACACGCGCTCGACGCCATAGCCGTGCGAAATCTTGCGCACGGTGAAAGCGGAGTTCAGGCCGGCGTTCTTCTTGGCGATGACCACGCCTTCGTACGCCTGCACGCGCTCGCGGTTGCCTTCCTTCACCTTCACGTTCACGACGACGGTGTCGCCGGGACCGAAAGCGGGCAGCTCACGCTGGATCTGGGCGGCTTCGAATTCCGCGATGATGGACTTGTTGAGACTGCTCATGGTGGCACCGTTCTGTATGCGTGGGTGTGTCGTTCGACAGCAATGACTGATGCAGTCGCCGGATTGCGCTGCACGATATTGTTATGGGGTTCCGGGCCGGTCAGGCGCTGGAAGCCCGCCATCTTACTGATTTTTCTTGGCCCTGGCTAGCTTTCGTCCTGCCCGTCCCGGGCCGCCCGGAACGCCGCCAGCAGGGCCCGGTCGGCCTTGGACAGGGCGGATTCGTCCAGCAGGTCCGGCCTCCGCAGCCAGGTCCGGCCCAGCGACTGCTGGCGGCGCCAGCGGGCGATGGCGGCATGGTTGCCGGAACGCAGGACGTCCGGGACATCGCCCAGTTCCGGGTGCTGGGCCGGATGGGTGTAATGCGGGCAGTCCAACAGGCCGTCGTTCTCGAAACTGTCCTGAACAGCCGATTCAGCATCGCCGAGGGCCCCGTCCTGCAACCGGGCCACCGCATCCACCACCACCGCCGCGGCCAGTTCGCCGCCGGACAGCACGTAGTCGCCGATGGAGATTTCCTCGTCCACCTCGGTGTCCAGCAGGCGCTCGTCCACGCCCTCGTAGCGGCCGCACAGCAGGATCAGGCGGGGTTGCGCCGCCAGTTCGCGGACCTTGCGCTGGGTGAGCGGCTGGCCCTGCGGACTCAGATAGATGACCGGTGCCGGCGCGGGATCGGCGGCACGCGCCGCGGCCAGACAGGCGCGCAGGGGTTCGATCATCATCACCATGCCGGGACCGCCGCCGAACGGACGGTCGTCCACCCGCCGGTAACCGCCCTCGGCGTAGTCGCGCGGATTCCAGCCCTGCAGGGTCAGCAGCCCGCGTTCCTGCGCGCGTCCGACCACGCCCACCGCCGCGGCCTGGGCGATGAACTCGGGAAACAGGGTCAGGACATCGATACGCATGGAAAGCCCGGAGGGGAAAGGCAAGAATCGGGAGCCGAGTATTGCCCAGCCCCGACAGCGGCTCCAGCGATCAGAACTCGGGATCCCAGTCGACCGTGATGCGCTGGGCATCGAAGTCGACGGACTGGACGACATCGGGTTCGATGAAGGGAATCAGCCGCTCCCGCTCGCCCCGCACCACCAGCACGTCGTTGGCGCCGGTGGAGAACAGGTGCGAAACGGTGCCGAAGTCCACGCCGTCGATCGTCACCACGCGCAGGCCTTCCAGATCCACCCAGTAGAACTCGCCGGGTTGCGGCGGCGGCAGCGCATCGCGCGGGACCAGGATTTCGATGCCCCGGAGGGCGTCGGCGGCATCGCGATCGGCGATGTCCGGTACATTCGCGATCAGGTGCTTGCCGGAAGCCTTGCCACGCACGCCCGACAGTTCGCGCTCGGCACCCGAGCCCTCGCGGAGGATCCAGGGCTGGTAGCGGAAGATAGGCGTCGCGCGGTTCGGTCCAGGATTCCAGCTTGACCTGTCCGCGCACGCCAAAAGCGCCCGCGAAGCGGCCCAGCAGGATGGTCTTGCCGGGACGCGGCGGGCGCTCGTTATCCATGCGTCAGCGTGGCCGCGCCGTGGGGCGCGGCCCGACGGATCAGGCCGAAGCCTTGGTGGCTTCCTTGTACAGGTTGCGGACCTTTTCGGTCAGCTGGGCGCCGTGGCCCACCCAATGGTCCACGCGGGCGACATCGAGTTCGATGCGCTTTTCGTTGCCCGAAGCAACCGGGTTGTAGTAACCGACGCGCTCGATGTTGCGGCCGTCGCGGGCGCTGCGCGAGTCTTAACAATAATGTGGTAGAAGGGGCGCTTCTTGGCGCCGCCACGGGTAAGGCGGATCTTGACCATTGCTTTGTTTCCAGTGTTGCCCAGTCGCCAGGATGGCGAGGTAAGCCGGCTATTCTAAGCCATTGAACGGCGGAAGGAAACCGTCCCTCAGGCCGGGTTTTCCCAGGGCATGCTGCCCAGCGCCGCCCCGAGCCGGTCCATCAGGCCGGCGTCCAGGGCGTATTCGGCGCCGTCGACGCCCAGGATGGGCTGGATGCCACTGGCATTGGCGGCGAACGCGGCGCGGAAGCTGCCGGCCTCGGCCAGCGCCACCGGGCGGGTTTCCTGGGCAATCCCCTGCCCGGCCAGGCCGGCCTGCAACAGCTGCTCGCACGTACCGCGCAGGGCGGGGGCCAGCGGCCAGATCACGGCCTGCCCGTCCCAGAACCCGATATTCCAGATCGAGCCCTCGCTGACATGCCCGTCCGGAGTGACGAACAGCGCGTCGTCGAACCCGTCCAGCAGCGCCTGCCGCCGGTAGTGGAACAGCGGGAAGGTGCCGACATGCTTCAGGTGCGGCTGCGACCGCTCGAACGGATACGACTTCACCCGCAACGCCGGCTTGTCGACCGAAGCGGCCGGCCCGAGCGTGATCAGCACATCCGGATCCACCGGCCGCAGCGGCTGGCGGTAGTCGAATCCGCGCGCGAACACGGTGAAGCGCAGCGAGGCGTCGGCGGGGCCGGCCCGCAGCGCGGCGACCAGTTCGGCGATGATGCGCCCGCGCGGCAGTTCGGTGCCGAACAGCTCGCGGGTGGCCCGCTGCAATCGCGCGACATGGAAATCCAGGCCCTGCACCGCCCGGTTGCGCACCTGCATCGCGGTGAAGTGGCCGTAGTTGACCACCGCCAGCGCGCGCAGCGCGTCGGCATCGGCGGGCTGTCCGTTGAGCAGGGCGATGGACATGGTTCCGTCTCAGCCGTTGTTGTTGAGCGCGTTCGTGGGGGCGACGTCAGTCGCGATTCGACGGCGGTGAAACATCCGGGATTTCGCGACTGACGTCGCTCCCACAGGAGGGAGAAGGCATCAGGCTCAGCGGAACGGCAACCCGCCGCGCGCGCCCATCATGCCCTTCATGCCGCGCATCAGGCCCTTCATGCCGCCGCCGGCCAGCTTGCCCATCATCTTTTCCATCTGCTGGTACTGCTTCATCAGCTTGTTGACGTCGGCCGGGGTGGTGCCGGAACCGCGCGCGATGCGGGCGCGGCGCGAGCCGTTGAGAAGCGCCGGGTTGCGGCGTTCCTTCTTGGTCATCGAACCGATGATGGCGATCATCCGCGGCACTTCCTTGCCCTGGCTGACCTGCTGCTTCACGTGATCGGGAATCTGGCCCATGCCCGGCAGCTTGTCGATCAGGCCGCTGATGCCACCCATGTTCTGCATCTGTTCCAGTTGATCGCGCATGTCGTTGAGGTCGAACTTCTTGCCCTTGGCGACCTTGGCGGCGAGCTTCTCGGCCTTCTCGCGATCGACGTTCTGTTCGACCTGCTCGACCAGCGACAGCACATCGCCCATGTCGAGGATGCGGTTGGCCACGCGCTCGGGATGGAACACGTCCAGGCCGTCGGGCTTCTCGCCCACGCCGATGAACTTGATCGGCTTGCCGGTGATGTAGCGCACCGACAACGCGGCGCCGCCGCGCGCGTCGCCGTCAGTCTTGGTCAGCACCACGCCGGTCAGCGGCAGCGCCTCGCTGAAGGCCTTGGCGGTGTTGGCGGCGTCCTGGCCGGTCATCGCGTCGACCACGAACAGCGTTTCCACCGGCTTGACCGCCGCGTGCAGCGCCTTGATCTCGGTCATCATCGCTTCGTCGATCGCCAGGCGGCCAGCGGTGTCGACCAGCAGCACGTCGACGAACGACTTGCGCGCGTCGTCGATGGCGGCGCGCACGATGGCTTCCGGCTTCTGCGAAGCCTCGGACGGGAAGAACAGCACCTCCACCTGCTCGGCCAGGGTCTTGAGCTGCTCGATCGCGGCCGGACGGTACACGTCGGCGCTGACCACCATCACCTTCTTCTTGCGGCGTTCCTTCAGGTGCTTGGCGAGCTTGCCGACCGTGGTGGTCTTGCCCGCGCCCTGCAAGCCGGCCATCAGGATGACCGCCGGCGCCGGCACGTTGAGGTTCAGGTCGGTCGCCTGGGATCCCATCACCGTGGTCAGCTCGTCACGGACGATCTTGATCAGCGCCTGGCCCGGGGTCAGCGACTTGAGCACTTCCTGGCCCACCGCGCGCACCTTGATGCGCTCGATCAGCGCCTGCACCACCGGCAGCGCCACGTCGGCTTCCAGCAGGGCGATGCGGACTTCACGGGTGGCCTCGCGGATGTTCTCCTCGCTCAGGCGGCCACGGCCGCGCAGCCGCTCGATGGTGCCGGAAAGACGCTGGGTGAGGGACTCGAACATGGGGGACGGAACCTGGGAAAACGGACGCGGATTATAGCCCGGCGGCGCGGGAGGTCCCGGCGCGCGGCTTTCCCGCGCACTCACGCTGTTCCCGCTTCCGGCCCTATGCGACACTTCGCCGATGACAATCGTTCTCATCGCCATCCTCGGCTACCTGACCGCCACCGCCCTGCTGGTCCGCGCGGCCGCGCAATCGGCGCTGGATGTGCGGCGGGGCTGGCTGTGGCCGGCGCTGATCGCGGTGGTCCTGCATGGCGGCTACCACCTGCTGGTGGCCTGGCGCACGGCCGGCGGACCGGACATGCATTTCTATTCGGCGCTGTCGCTGGTCAGCCTGGGCATGGCCGCGCTGACCGCGCTGGCCGGCGCGCGCGGCCGGATGGCCACGCTGGGCGTGGTCGCCTTCCCGCTGGCGGCAGTGCTGCTGTTGGCCTACCACGAGTTCGGGCATGAACCTTCTCCGGGCCTGGACTGGCGCCTGCAACTGCACGCCTGGCTGGCCCTGCTCGCCTACGCCACGCTGGCGGTCGCGGCGCTGCTGGCGATCATGCTGCTGGTGCAGGAACGCGCGCTGCGGCGACGCCAGTTCCATGCCTGGCTGCGCGCCCTGCCGCCGCTGACCGAACTGGAGGATCTGCTGTTCCGGACGATCGCGGTCGGTTTCGCCCTGCTCACCGCCACCCTGCTGACCGGCGTGCTGTTCGTGGAGAACCTGCTGGCCCAGCACCTGGTCCACAAGACCGTGCTGAGCGTGCTGTCCTGGCTGGCCTTCGGCGCGCTGCTGGTCGGCCGCTGGCGCTACGGCTGGCGCGGCAGCAAGGCCGCCGGCTGGACCCTGTTCGCGATGGCCCTGCTGCTGCTGGCGTTCTTCGGCAGCAAATACGTGCTGGAACAGGTGCTGCACCGCGCCTGAGCCCGGAAAGGCGGCCTCGCCGCCATTTTCATCCCTGCCGCGACCGGGTTCGTCGCCCGGCACCGGCTTCCATCGGATCCGCCCGTTTTCCGGCATCCGCCCCCGCTATGCTCGCGTCTTCCGCTGTCAAGGATTGAACGCGCGTGGCTGCATCGAATCCCATTTCCAAGCCTCCCCGCCGCTGGTGTTGGTTGAAGCGGCTGTGCCTGATCGTCTTCGCGCTGGCGTTCGCGGTGGTCGCCTGGGACGTCGCCACCTACGATGCACGTCCCTGGCTGGCCGACTACCAGCGGCTCAAGCGCGACATGGCGCAGGGCTACGCCAACCTGGACTGGATCACCGAACACCGGCGACTGGATCTGGCCGCACTGGATCGCGAAACCACCACTGCGCTGAACCGCGCGCATTCGCGCGTGCGTGCCTTCCTGGCGCTGCGCAACTTCGTCAAACGCTTCGGTGATCCGCACCTGCGACTGGAGCCGGCACAGCGCCCGGCGCCGCAACCCTTGGCCTCCACCACGGACAACGCGACCGAACCCGCCGATCCCGCGGCCGGCGCCGATTGCGAAGCCGCCGGCTACGAAAAGGACGAATACGACTTCCTCTTGCCCTTCGCCAAGCTACCGGATTGGCATGCGCTGCCTGGCCAGCACTTCCCCGCCGGCCGATTCGGCGATGTCGGCGTGCTGCGCATCGCCCAGTTCGGCGAGCAGCTTTATCTGGCCGCCTGCCGGCAGGTGTTCCGGGCGGGCATCGGCCAACGCGCCTTGCAGTTGCGGGTGCGCGCGTACCTGCAATTGGAACTGGCCCGCACGCTGGCCGCCTTGCATGCCGGAGGCGCCCGCCGCCTGCTGATCGATGTGACCGTCAACGGCGGCGGCAGCGAATGGGTCTCCGAAGTCATCGCCCTGCTCGCGCCCGGCGCATTGGAACGCGCCGCGCCGCGCATGAGCGCCCCGACCTCGTGATCGTGGCCGCATCTGGTACGGTGAAACCGAGTGCCCGGTGCTGGCGCCGGAGGGCGAACGCGAACGCATCTCCGGGCGCGGCGCCTGGCCCGGCCGCATCTTCATCCTCACCGATCACGGCACCGCTTCGGCATCGGAAGACCTGGTTGCCTGGTTGCAACAGAACAAGGCCGCCACCGTCCTCGGCGAGCGCACGCTCGGTGCAGGCTGCGGTTATGTCGACGGCGGCGGGCGCACCAAAATGAGCGTGGCGCCGTTCGACGTGGTCATGCCCAACTGCGCGCGCTTCCTCGCCGACGGCACCAACGAAATCGAAGGCATCGCGCCCGACGTGGCGATCGCCCTGCACGACGAGGATGGCATGCAACGCCTGGTCACCGCGCTCGCGCAGCCCACGCTGCGTGCCGCACAGGCTAGTCCGCCGCCGCCTCCAGCGCCTGCGACAGCCGTTCCACCGCGATCACTTCCAGCCCCTTGAAGGTGCCCGACTTGGGCGCGTTGCCCTTGGGCACGATGGCGCGCTTGAAGCCGTGGGTGGCCGCCTCGCGCAGGCGTTCCTCGCCGTTGGGCACCGGGCGGATTTCGCCGGACAGGCCGACCTCGCCGAACGCCACGGTCTTCTCCGCCAGCGGTCGATCCCGCAGCGACGACAGCACCGCCAGCAGTACCGGCAAGTCCGCCGCGGTTTCCTGCACGCGGATGCCGCCGACCACGTTGACGAACACGTCCTGATCGCCCACGACGATGCCGCCGTGGCGATGCAGCACCGCCAGCAGCATTGGGTAGCCGGTTCTGTTCCAGGCCGACCGCGACGCGGCGCGGATTGGACAGCGGCGAGGCATCCACCAGCGCCTGCACTTCCACCATCAGCGGCCGGGTGCCTTCGCGGGTCACCAGCACGCAGCTGCCGGGCTGCTGCGCGCTGCCGCCTGACAGGAAGATCGCCGAAGGATTGGAGACTTCCTTCAGGCCCTTCTCGCCCATCGCGAACACGCCCAGTTCATTGACCGCGCCGAAGCGGTTCTTGAACGCGCGCAGCAGGCGGAAGCGGCTGCCGCTCTCGCCCTCGAAATACAGCACCGCGTCGACCATGTGTTCCAGCACGCGCGGACCGGCGATGCCGCCTTCCTTGGTGACGTGGCCGACCAGGAACACGGCGGTGCCGGTTTCCTTCGCGTAGCGCACCAGCCGCGCCGCGCTCTCGCGCACCTGGCTGACCGACCCGGGCGCGGCGGTCAGCGACTCGGTCCACAGGGTTTGAAAGAAATCGGCCCACGATCAGCCGCGGCCGCGCGGAAGACGCATGCTGGAGGATGTTCTCGATGCCGGTCTCGGCGAGCGCCTGCAGGTTGTCCAGCGGCAGATCCAGGCGCACCGCGCGCCCGGCCACCTGCGCCAGCGATTCCTCGCCGGTCACGTACAGCGCCGGGAAGCTGGCCGACATCTTCGCCAGCGCCTGCAACAGCAGGGTCGACTTGCCGATGCCGGGATCGCCGCCGACCAGCACCACCGCGCCCTCGACCAGTCCGCCACCGAGCACCCGGTCGAACTCGCCGATGCCGGTGCTGACCCGCGCTTCCTCGCTGTGGCGGACGTCCTTGAGCGCGGTGATCTTCGGCGCGTCGGCCTTGCCCGCCCAGCCGCCGCGGCGGGTCGCCGGCGGACCGGCGGCCGCTTCCAGCGCGATCTGGGTCAGCGTGTTCCAGGCATTGCACTCGCCGCACTGCCCCTGCCACTTGCTGAACTCCGCACCGCACTCGTTGCAGACATACGCGGTCCTGGCCTTGCCCATCGTCTCGCCTTGCCAAACTGAAGGCGCTCAGGATACCGGAGCGGGATCGCAGGGATGGAGACGCGGTTGGGGTTGGGGGGATTAGCGCAAATCCCCCGTCGCCCGCTGCGCGGCCGCCCGCCCCCTTTTTCAGGCGCTCCTCAACAGCCGAATGGCTGGTCAAGGGGGCTAGAGAGCAGATCTTCGGGCCCCAAAGCACTCGAAATCCTCAAGCAAGTCGCTTTTTGCCTCCCCCTTTTTTTCAAAGGGGGACCGAGGGGGATTTGCTTCCCACCCGCCACAATGCGCAACCCGGGTCAACGCCACCCCGGCAGGCTGTCCCCGCGCCCCGAGGAACCCCGGACCGAATGAAACGCCCCGCCACCCGCCGCAGCTACGCCGCCCGCATCGAGAAAGTGGTCAACCACTTGTCGCCCATCTCGACCAACCGCTCACTCTCGAACACCTGGCGGAGATCGGCCACTTCTCGCCCTGTCACTTCCACCGCATCTACCGCGGCGCGATGGGCGAGACCGTGGCCGACACGCTGCGGCGCATGCGCCTGCACCGCGCCGCGGTGGAACTGCGGCACGGCACCCGTCCGCTGTCGGCCATCGCGGGCCGTTGCGGCTACGGCAGCGCTGCCGCCTTCAACCGGGCATTCGCACAGGCATACGGGGTTCCTCCGGGCGCATTCCGCCAGCGCGGCATGGAAGCAACGCTTCCACCGCGCCCCGACCTGTCCGAACCCGAGGATTTCCCCATGTACGACGTCAGCATCCAGACCTTCCCCGACCTCACCGTCGCCGCCCTGCCCCATCGCGGCAATTACCAGGACATCGGCGAGAGCTTCGAGAAACTCGCCGCCTGGGCGGCCGGCCAGGGCGTGCCGCCGCAGGCGCGATCGTTCGGCCTGTACTACGACGATCCCGAAAGCGTGTCCGCCGACGCGCTGCGCTCGGACGCCTGCGTGGAAATCGCCGCGACCACCGACGTGCAGGCACCGTTGCGTCCGCTGACCATCGCCGGTGGCCGCTACGCGGTGCTGGTGCATGTGGGGCCCTACGCGGAGCTGGATCGCCCCTATCGCTGGCTGTTCGGCGAATGGCTGCCGGCCAGCGGCGAGGAAGCCGCCGACGCGCCGGTGATGGAGGAATACCTCAACGATCCGCGCAGCGTGCCGCCCAGCGAATGGCGCACGGCGATCTGCCTGCCGCTGCGCTGAAGAGAGACGAACGGCGCGGCGGCGACACCGCCGCCGCGCCTTGGCGCCTCAGCGCGCCTTGTACAGCTCGGCCAGCCTGTCCGGCTTGCCGGCGATGCGCTCCAGGTGCGGATACTGCAAGCCGTCGAAGTACGGGATGCGCACGGTCTCGATGCGGTCGAAGCGCTTGACCACCAGTTCGATCGGCGTCTTGCTGTCCTTGGCCGCGGTCACCGCGTCCTTCAGCGCTTCGGCGCTGTACTCGCGGCCGTTGACGCCCAGCAGGGTCATGCCCGGCGCCAGCCCGGCGTTGAACGCCGGACCATCCCAGCGCACATCGCCCAGCACGCCGGTGCTGTTGGCGGACAGGCCCAGCGAATAGGTCAGGTTGGCATCCTTGCGCTCGCTTTCCATCGCCTTGAACGCATCGCTGGGCTTGTCGGTGTAGACCAGCTTCCAACCGGCCGCTTCCAGCCCGCCGATCAGCGGCCCGTGCCCATCCACGCGCGAACGCAGGAAGGTCGCCCAGTCGAACGGCGCGATGCCGTTGAGGGTGGCGACGATGTCGTCGAAGGTGTACGGATTCACCTCCCACACGCCGTTGTCCATGCCGAAGAACGCCTTGGCGAAATCGTCGATGGAGCGCTTGTTACGGCTCAACTCGCGCAGCTTGCCGTCCACTTCCAGCCAGATCATCTGTCCGCCGGAGTAGTAGTCCTCGCTCATCTGGTAGTTGCGGAACGGCAGCGACCGGCGTGAAGCGATGGTCGGATCGTTGGTGGTGTCCTGGATGTTGCGCCAGGCCAGGCCGGGGCGGCCGCGGTCGTACACGCCGGCCACCAGCGCCAGCGAATCGCGCGCCTGCTCCTGGCTCCACAGGCCCGAGCGCGCGGCCAGCACGTGGCCCCAGAACTGGGTCTGTCCTTCGTACAGCCACAGCAGGCTGTCGCCCATCGGCACGTTGAAACTGGGCGTGGCCAGATCCGCGCCACGGCGGTACTTGCCGTTCCACGAATGGTTGAACTCGTGCGGCAGCAGATCCCGGCCCTGCCAGGTCTTGTCCCAGTCGGTGAAGTAACCACGATCGCCGCTGTTCTCGCTGGAGCGGTGGTGCTCCAGGCCGATGCCGCCCAGCTTGTCGGTCAGCGCGAGCAGGAATTCGTAGTGATCGAAATGGCGCGCGCCGTAGAGCTTGCTGACCTGGGTGACCAGCGCCTGGTGCGCCTTGATGTGCTCGGGCTTGGCTTCCAGATCCTTGGCCTCGTCGGCGAACACGTTCAGGTGTACCGGCTGCTTTGCACCCGGATCCAGATCGATGCGCTTGTAGTGCTTGCCGGCGAACATCGGCGAGTCGACCAGATCGTCATAGCGGATCGGTTTGAAACAGAGGTGTCGCCATTGCGGGTGTCGGTGGTCAGCGCGGTGGCGTAGGACCAGCCCTGCGGCAGCTTCACGCAGGCCTGCGCCTGCACGTTGCGGCTGTAGTAGCCCGCCGGATACAGCGAGGTGGAATCCCATTGCAGGTTGAGCATGTCCGGGGTCATCACCACCCGCCCCTGCGATCCGCCCTGCGAGGACAGGAACTGGAACTCGGCGGTCACTTCGCTCACGCCCGCCGGCACGTCCACGTGGAAGGCATACACGTTGAACTGATCGCGCACCCACGGCACCCGCTGGCCGTTGGCGGTGATCACCAGGCCCGCCATCTTCTCGATGGGACCGGCCGGCGAATGCTTGCCCGGCAGCCATTGCGGATACAGCAGGGTCAGCCGGCCGGCCTGCGCCGGAATGGTCTCGCGCACGCGGAAGATGCGGCGATTGAGATCGGTGGCATCCACCTCGATACGCAATTGCCCGTTGAACGGCACATCCTTCGGCGCCGGCACTTCGTCCGCCCGCGCGGCGGACGGCGCCAGTCCGGCCAGGGGCATCAACAGGGACAGCGAGACGGCAAGGGCAAGCGGCTTCATCGAGAATTCCACGAAACGGTAACCGCCCGATGCTAAGGGCTGGGTCCGGGCGGGTCCGTAGGCCATTGGTCATGGTGGCGGTCCACGGCGCGGTTTCCCCGGTCGCGGCGACGGACTACCCTAGCGTTCGACGATCGCCATCCCATCAGGAGTTTTCATGGCAGAGTGGATCTGCAAGGCCTGCAACGCCACCAACGAAGGCGACTTCGACATTTGCTGGCAATGCGGCACCGGCTACGACGGCGCCCAACCCGATTCGGCCTTCGACCGCGGCCACGAAGCATTTCGCGAGCCTCCGCGAAAACTGCAGTGCCTGCGCTGCCAGTCGCCGATGACACCGGGCGGCACCAGGCAATTCCACGAAGGCTCGCGCCTGGCCCCTTTCCTGCTCGGCGAACTCGGCGAACTGCTGGTCAACCGCGAGAGCCTGGACCTCTACACCTGCCCCGGCTGTGGCAAGGTGGAGTTCTTCCTCTCGTAGGGTGATACCGGGCCTGCCACGCCGACGGAAGAAAATACACTACGGTCCCATGCCCACAACCGTGGGGCCAGGCCAGTTCCCGCAAGGACTACTCAACCACCGAATGGGGAGTCCTCCCCTTTTTCGGGACTCTTTCAATGCGAATGGCGGCTCAACGGGAAAGCGGGAACCAAATCACTGCGATTCCGAGCGACAAGCAGCCCCCTTTGCAGCGCTTCTCAACAGCCGAATGGCTGGTCAAAGGGGGCGATGCGCCCGCAAAGCGGGCGACGGGGGATTTGCGCCGTCAGCGCTCCGGATCAATGCCGCTCCGCCGGCATATAGACCAAACCATCGAGAACCCCGTCCACCTCGTCGGCCATCCGGCCGAACTGCGACATCAGCACCTCATCCGGAATCTTGAGCAGGGCCGCGGCCTCGCGAAACTGATCGGACTCGGACAACTGCCGGAAGGTATCGCGCATCTGCACGAGCTGGGCGTGGGCTTCCTCGCTGATGATGTACGCACTGTGGGAATGGGACATGTCGCCTCCTGTTCTGTGGACCACCGTGACCGGCGCACGGCATGTGCGCCGGATGTCGGGAGGTCGAAAAACCGCACACACAGAACGGCGGACCTGTTCCCCGAAAACGGGTCTTGTATTCGGTCCACTCCCGACGCGGAAAACGCATCGGCCCAAGCCCGCAGGCGAGGAAGTCCACCGGCAAACCCGCCCTGGACTCAAGCTGTGTGTGAGGAGTTTCGACGCTCCTTGTCAGCGATTCTTATCGGGACGAACCGCAAGCTCAACTAACATTGGCGATTCGAGCGCGGAACGACAAACCACGCAAACCGCCATCTCCGTGGCCACGAAAAAAAGGAGGGGGCCAACTGACGCCGAGACAAAACTTCCTGGAGAGCGATGTCCAATCTGCCCGCCCCCGGAAAAACAAAACCCCGCCGAAGCGGGGCTTTTGCCTGAACTGGTGCCGGAAATAGGAATCGAACCTACGACCTACGCATTACGAATGCGCCGCTCTACCAACTGAGCTATTCCGGCGGAACCGCAAATTCTAGGGGGCGGCCTGAATCCGGTCAATTGACCCTGCACAAGTGCTTGATGCCAAAGGGTTCCAGCATCAATGGGCCTGCTTCACCGTGGCCCTGATACGGGCTCAGCCTGGCCATGCCGACGCCCGCCCGGCCATCAGTATGGCTGGACCGCAACGGACATTCGTTCGACGCGGTTACATCGCGCAAAAAACCGCGGGGATGCCTGGGCATCTCCGCGACAAACACCTTCAGCCAGCGCTACTCAAAGCCCGCAAGGCGACGGCAGCACCGGGTTCTGTTCCTTCACGTTGTCGATGTGGGCCACTTTCTTGCCGCGCAGGCCGGCGACCTGGGCTTCCACGTCGGCGGTGGACAGGGCGACGCCTTCCTGGAAGAACACCCAGTCGATGTCTTCCTGGTACTCGCGCATTTCCGGGGAGTCGACCGGACCCAGCGAGCCGTCCGCGCCCTTGGGCATGAACCACAGGTTGAAATTGATCGACATGAAATCTTCCGGATATACGGCGCTGCTGTGTTCGGAGAACAGTTGGCCGTCCACGTAGTAGGTGACCTTGTTGTCGGCGACGGTCAGCACCAGCGTGCGCCAGCCGGCATAGCTGCCTTCCTTGCGGGAAAACTCGTTCACCTTGGTCCAGGGTTCGAGCTGGAAGGTTTCCCAGGTGGTGGTCCACATCGCCGGCTTGGTGTTCTCGCCCCAGCCGCCGTTGGGCAGGTACTCGAAGTCGGTTTCGCTGTAGTCCTTGTCCATCGGCGCCTTCAGCGGACTGATGGCATAGAAGGTCTGGATGACTTCATCGCCATCCGGGCCGTAGCTCGGTTCGTCGCGGAAGAAGATGCGCGCGGCGTAGGTGCCTTCGCGGTACTTGCGGGAATGGCAGAACTGGGTCTGGCGGGTTTTCTCGGGCGTGCCGTTGGTGATCGAGCTCATGCGGACCGCGCCGCCTTCGGTCTCCGGAATATCCGAATGGAACGTCAGGCCATCGCCGACCAGGTCGCGCCCTTGATGCCGGGATGACCGGTTTCGGTGCGGACCTTCCAGCCGTTCTTCTGGAACGCGGCGAAATCCGGATAGCTGAAATCATCGAAGAAAACCGGTGCCGTCGTGGGCGCCGCGGCAGTCGCGTCGGCCTTGGCTTCCGCAGGCACGTTTGCCTGCTCCGTGGCCGTTTCGGTTTTTGTATCGCAGCCGACAACAGCGAGCGATGCAGCAAGCAGGCTTACGACGAAAATACGATTCCGCGCCATGTTCCCTTCCCTCTCCTGGATGATTCTTGATTGATTGAAGTGAGCGAATCTGGCGCATTGCGGACAACGTTGTCAAATGACCGGCGTGGCCTTTTATCCGATGCCGAACACGATGCTTTTGATGGAATTGCACATGACACGATCCAAAATTCTGCGTCGGATCCAAACGTGCAGATCGGCTTCGCAATCCGGACTCCACGCGTTTCTCGAATTGTCCATTCGATGAAAACTCATGACTCTTTTTGTCGCCGATGCGTGTGTTCGCCTGACCTCCAGGACAGGCGACAGGCCAAGTCAGGAAACAGTGCGAGACACCCTGCCGACGGCACTGTTGATGTCGGTTTCAGGCGAAGGAAGCATTGGCCAGGCATACATCGACTGTGAGCGATGAATGCGTTTGCTGAAGGCGCCCCCATCCCAGCCTTCCCCCGCAGGCGGGGGAAGGGGCAAAAACTGGCGGAGCACCTGTACGCCCCCTCCCCCGCCTGCGGGGGAGGGCTGGGGTGGGGGCCAGCGGAACAATCGGCTGTGGGTACGATCCCGCCCCCTGTCACTACCGCAGCGCCAATGCCCGGACCCGTGCCTTTCCGGCGCCGCCCTTCCGCTTCGCCGCGTACTTCATAATCCTGGTCATCCTGCGCCTGGCATCCACCTGAAAAAGGACACCGATACGTGAGCACCTCATCAACACTGATGCGCAGGCTGGGCCTGGGCCGCATGTCGACCGGCGAATATCAGGCCAACCTCAACGGATTGAACATGTTTTTCGGCGCGGTGCTCGGGCTGGTGCTCACCGGCACGGAAAAGCTGGATGCGTGGCAGTTCGGCGTCCTGCTGTTCTGCCTGGCCGGGAACGTCATCACGATCCTGTTCATTTCATCGAGCCGGAACCGGGTGAGCTACGCGATCTTCGCGGTCGTCAACGCGCTGCTTTTCCCTTACGTGATGGGCTTTCTCCTGCGGGCACCCGATCTGGTCCCGGACAAGATCCAGCCGACCCTGCTGGTCTGGACGGTGATGGCCATCGTCGTGGAATTCTGGGCGCGGCAGAAAGAGCCGGAGGCGGCCGCGCAGCAAACCTGAGCGACGCGCTCAGCTGACCAGTTGCAGCCGCAGTTCCTTGGGCAGGGCGAAGACCATGTTTTCCGGTTCGCCGTCGAGTTCGCCGATGCTGGCGGCGCCCAGATCGCGCAGGCGCTGGATGACGCCATCGATGAGGATGTCCGGCGCGGAGGCGCCGGCGGTCACGCCGATGCGCTGCTTGCCCTGCACCCAGGCCGGGTTGATCTCGTGGGCGCCGTCGATCAGGTAGGACTCCACGCCGTCGCGCTCGGCCAGCTCGCGCAGGCGGTTGGAGTTGGAACTGTTCGGCGAGCCGACCACCAGCACCAGATCGCATTGCTTGGCCAGATCGCGCACGGCGTCCTGGCGGTTCTGGGTGGCGTAGCAGATGTCGTCGTTCTTCGGGCCCTGGATGGCCGGGAAGCGCGCCTGCAGGGCCTGGATGATGCCGATGGTGTCATCCACCGACAGCGTGGTCTGGGTGGTGTAGAACAGGTTGCCGGGCTGGCCGACTTCCAGTTGCGCGACGTCGTCGATGTCTTCGACCAGGTAGATGCGGCCGGTGCTGCCTTCACGGCTCCACTGGCCCATGGTGCCCTCCACCTCGGGGTGGCCGGCATGGCCGATCAGCACGACGTCGCGGCCGGCTCGACAATGGCGGGCCACTTCCAGGTGGACCTTGGTCACCAGCGGACAGGTCGCGTCGAACACCTTCAGGCCGCGGCGATCGGCCTCGGCGCGGACCGCCTGCGAGACGCCGTGGGCGCTGAAGATGACGGTGGCGTTGTCCGGCACTTCATCCAGTTCTTCCACGAACACCGCGCCGCGGTTGCGCAGGTCGTCCACGACGAAGCGGTTGTGCACGACTTCGTGGCGCACGTAGATCGGCGCGCCGAGGGTCTCGATGGCGCGCTTGACGATTTCAATGGCACGGTCGACGCCGGCGCAGAAGCCGCGGGGGTTGGCGAGCAGGACATCCATGGCGGCGATTTTACCGGAGCCGGCGGCGGGAACGGTGAATCGGCGCTTCCAGCCCGGAATTCCCTTCCCCCCTGCCCTGGCTCAAGCCTTGGCCGGCTTGTTGCGCTTGCCGTCGAACAGGCCAAACAGGGCGATACCGACGGCGCCGGCGACGATCGCCGAATCGGCCAGGTTGAACGCCGGCCAGTAATGATCGCGCCAGTACCACTGGATGAAGTCGATGACGTGGCCGTGGATGAGGCGGTCCACCACGTTGCCCAGCGCGCCGCCGATGACCAGCGAGTACGGCAGCGCCTGACGCCAGTCGCCTCGCGGGGTGCGGCCCAGCCAGAAGGTCAGCAGGCCGCAGATGCCGATCGCCAGCGCGGTGAAGAACCAGATCTGCCAGCCGCCGGCGCCACTGAGGAAGCTGAACGCCGCGCCGGTGTTGTAGGTGCGGAACCAGTTCCAGAAGCCTTCGATGACCGGCACGGCGGTGTACTCGGGCAGCGCGGCCAGCACCCAGGCCTTGGTCCATTGGTCCAGACCGATGACGACGGCCGAGAGCAGCAGCCAGATCAGGGCGTTGGGTTTGACGGCGGTTTGGCTCATGGGTCGGGTCGCGGTTTCTGAAAGACAGGTTCTGAAGGGGTGAGTATGCCGGGTAAAGCGTTCCGTTTATGGCGCCTGATGCCCTTCTGCCGGAAGCGTGGAAGAAGGACCGGAGGCGTCGGGCCAGACCGATCGGGGAGGCATCCTGGGAGGGGCTGGCTGGAGGGGGGCTGACTTGTGGGTTTCGGCGGTCGGTTCCGGGGTTCGGGGTGAGTGCTCCGGAATCACCGCGCTGCTCCCATCACGCTGACCTCATCCGGCTTTGCCCCCATCCGGCGCTGCGCGCCCCCTTCCCCCGCGGGGCGGGGGAAGGGGTTTTGTCAGAACCAGCGGCGGTCTTCGCCGGGACCGTCGACGTTGCTGGCGCAGCGGCCGCACTATTTCGTTACCCGGATTGGCGCCGATGTCGGCGCGGTGGTGCCAGCAGCGCACGCACTTGGACTTGTCGGTCGGCTGGGCCAGCACGAACACGTCGTCCGCCTCCACCGCGCTGACGCTGACATCACCGCTGATGAAGAAGAAGCGCAGTTCCTCGGCCAGCGGCTGCCACTTGGCGGCCAATGCGGCGTTCACGGATACCGCGATCTCCGCTTCCAGCGCCGCGCCGATCTGGCCGTTGGCGCGCATCGGTTCCAGCACCTTGGCGACCTGCTCGCGCAGGGCCAGCAACTGGTCGAAGTCGGCGGCCGTCAAGGTGGCGTCCGTCGGCAGCGGCGCCAGGCCGTCGTACCAGATGGCGAACAGCACGTTGCCGGTGCGCTCGCCGGGCAGGTAGCCCCACATTTCGTCGGCGGTGAAGCTGAGCACCGGCGCGATCCAGCGCACGAACGCCTCGGCGATGCGGTACATCGCGCTCTGCGCCGAGCGGCGGCCGCGCGAGTCCTCGCGCATCGTATACAGGCGATCCTTGGTGACGTCCAGGTACAGCGAGCCCAGGTCCACGCTGCAGAAGTTGAGCAGCGCCTGCACGATCTCGGCGAAGTCGTAGCGATCGTAGGCGGCCTTGATCTTCTCCTGCACTTCCCATGCGCGGTGCACGATCCAGCGATCCAGCGCGACCATGTCCTCCAGCGGGCGCAGATCGCGCGCCGGATCGAAGCCGTGCAGGTTGCCCAGCAGGAAGCGCGCGGTGTTGCGCAGGCGACGGTAGGCGTCGGCGTTGCGCTTGAGGATTTCCTGCGACAGCGACATCTCGTTGCTGTAATCGGCCGAGGCAATCCACAGGCGCAGGATGTCCGCGCCCAGGTTCTTCATGATGTCCTGCGGCTCGATGCCGTTGCCGAGCGACTTGGACATCTTGCGTCCGTGCTCGTCGACGGTGAAGCCGTGGGTCAGGCACTGCCGGTACGGCGCGTGCTTGTCGATGGCCACGCCGGTGAGCAGCGAGGACTGGAACCAGCCGCGATGCTGGTCCGAGCCTTCCAGGTACAGATCCGCCGGCTTGCCGAGACCGCGTTCCAGCAGCACGCCTTCATGGGTCACGCCGGAGTCGAACCAGACATCGAGGATGTCGGTGATCTTCTCGTAGTCGCCGGCCTCGTCGCCCAGCAGTTCGGCCATGTCCAGGGTGTACCAGACATCGACGCCGCCCTGCTCCACCCGATCGGCCACCGCCTGCATCAGTTCGACGCTGCGCGGATGCGGCTCGCCGGTTTCGCGGTGCACGAACAGCGCGATCGGCACGCCCCAGGTCGCGCTGGCGCGAGATGGTCCAGTCCGGACGGCCGTCGACCATGCCGGCGATGCGCGCTTCGCCCCACTGCGGGAACCAGCCGACCTGCTTGATCGCGGCCAGCGCGTCGCGGCGCAGGTGCGCCTGCTCCATCGAGATGAACCACTGCGGGGTGGCGCGGAACGCGATCGGCGTCTTGTGCCGCCAGCAATGCGGGTAGCTGTGGGTCAGCTTGGCGAACGCCAGCAGCGCGCCGCTGTCGCGCAGCACCTCGACCAGCGCATCGTTGGCCTTCCAGATGTGCAGGCCGGCCAGCGCGGTCTCGCCCGCCGACGGCGTGGACGGCAGGTACACGCCGCGACCATCGACCGGATTGAGCTGGCCCGTGGTGTACTTGTCGATCAGGCCATAGCGCTGGCCGACCACGAAGTCTTCCTGGCCATGGCCGGGCGCGGTGTGCACTGCGCCGGTGCCGTCCTCGGCCGACACGTGATCGCCCAGCAGCACGGGGATTTCGCGCTCGGCATAGAACGGATGCGACAGCACCACGCCTTCCAGCGACGAACCGGCGGTACGTGCATGCACCACCGCTTCATTCACGCCATAGCGTTGCAGCGCGCGCGCGGCCAGCGCGTCGGCCAGCACCAGCCAGCGGCGCTTGCCGTGGTGGGCCGGTCCCTCGACCAGCGCATATTCCAGATCCGGGCCCAGCGAGACCGCCAGCGAGGCCGGCAGCGTCCACGGCGTGGTGGTCCAGATCGGCACCGCCACTTCCACGTCGTCGGGAACCTCGACGCCGAATGCCGCCGCCAGCGCCTTGCGATCACGCACGGTGTAGGCGACGTCGATGGCCGGCGAGTCCTTCTCCTGGTATTCGATTTCCGCCTCGGCCAACGCCGAGCCGCAATCGAAGCACCAGTGCACCGGCTTCACGCCACGGGTCAGGTGGCCGTTGGCGACGATCTTGCCCAGCGCGCGGATCTCGTTGGCCTCGAAGCGGAAATCCAGGGTCTTGTACGGGTTGTCCCAGTCGCCGATCACGCCCAGGCGCTTGAAGTCCTTGCGCTGCAGATCGATCTGCGACTCGGCGTACTCGCGACACTTCTGCCGGAACTCGACCGCGTCCAGCTTGACGCCGACCTTGCCGTATTTCTTCTCGATGGCGATTTCGATCGGCAGGCCGTGGCAATCCCAGCCCGGAATGTACGGCGCGTCGAAGCCGGCCAGGTACTTCGACTTGACGATGATGTCCTTGAGGATCTTGTTGACCGCGTGGCCCAGGTGGATCGCGCCGTTGGCATATGGCGGTCCGTCGTGCAACACGAACAGCGGGCGACCTTTGGCATTCGCGCGCAGTTGCGCGTACAGGCCGTCGGCTTCCCAGCGTGCCAGGGTATCCGGCTCGCGCTTGGGCAGATCGCCACGCATCGGGAAATCCGTCGCCGGCAGGTGGAGGGTGGCTTTGTAGTCCTGGCTCACGCCGTTGCTCGTTGGTTGTCGTTTGAAAGAAGGACGCGCGCCTGTTCGGCATCGCGGTGCATCTGCTCGGTCAGGCTGGGCAGATCGGGGAATTTCAGTTCGTCGCGCAGCTTGGCGACGAATTCGACTTCGATGTGGCGCCCGTACAGGTCGCCGGCGAAATCGAACAGGTGCGCTTCCAGCAGTGGCTCCACGCCGTCCACGGTGGGACGCGTGCCGAAACTGGAGACGGAAGCCCACGGCTGTTCCGCCACGCCATGCACCCAGGTCGCGTAGATGCCCGACAGCGCGGGCGTCTTCGGAAAGCGCAGGTTGGCGGTGGGAAAACCGAGCGTGCGGCCGAGTTGCTGCCCGCGCACCACCCGCCCGCCAATCGCGTACGGCCGGCCGAGCAGGCGCGCGGCATCGGCGAAGTCGCCCTGTTTCAGCGCTTCGCGGATGCGGGTGCTGGAGATGCGCTCGCCCTGCGACTGCACCGCTTCGATTTCGTTGGCGGTGAAGCCGAGTTCGGCGCCCATCGCCTGCAACAGCGCCAGGTCACCCCCGCGTCGGTGGCCGAAGCGGAACTCGGGGCCAATCCAGACTTCGCACGCGGACAGCCGTTCCACCAGCATCCGGCGAACGAAATCCTCCGCGCTCATTGCCGCCATCGCCGCGTCGAAACGCAGCAGGCCGACCGTGTCGGCCCCCAGTTCGCGCAGGCCCTCGACCTTGGCACGGGCCAGAGTCAGGCGCGGCGGCGGGTTCTCGCGCGCGAAGAATTCGCGCGGCAGCGGCTCGAAGCTCAGCGCTACCGCGTCCACGCCCAACGCGCGCGCGCGCGCCGCCGTGTGGCGCACCAGCGCCCGGTGACCGCCATGCAGGCCGTCGAAAGCGCCGATGCAGACCACGCTTCCCCGGGGACTCAGCGGTCCACCGTCGACGTCACGAAACAGCCTGCTCATAGATTCCTGATTGGAGTGGCCGCCCTTGCGGGCAGGCCGGCGCGAAACGCGCGAATCCCGAAGTATAGCCGTCCTGTCCGGTCTCAATGGCCTCGCAGATCGCGTGGGCGGATGCCTTGCAGCCACAGCAGCGCCGCATACAGCGCGCCGCCGCTGCCGACCAGCACCGCCAGCCGCCAGCCGCGCTCCCACCAGGCCCAATGGGACCAGTCCGGCCAGACCCAGCGCAGCGCGATCAGCACGGCGGTCATCGCCAGCGAGGCAAGGCCGATCGTGGCGCACGGAACCCGTCCCCAGGCCGGGCTGGCGGCGGTACGACCCCGGCCCGGCGCAGGTACCAGGCCAGCTGCACGGCGTTGGTCCAGCCGGCGACGGCGATCGCAACCCACACCGCGTGCGCGCCGGGAATGTGCGCCAGCGCGTCCAGGTATTTGCCGTCGGCCTTGGCCAGCGCGGCCTGGCCGACGTCGGTGAACAGCAGCAGGCCGGCGAACAACAGGATCGTCGCGGTCGCATTCACCAGCACCGACACCACCGCCGCCTTCACCGGCGTGCGGGTGTCCTGCCGCGAGTAGAAAGCCGGTGCCAGCACCTTGACCAGCAGGAACGCCGGTACCGCGGTGGACTGCGCCATCAGGCTCCAACTGCTCATCTGGGCGTGGAAGGCGGTGAACTTGTGGTACTGGAACAGCGTCGCCATCAGCGGGCCCGCGCACAGGACCAGGCCAATGCAGGCCGGCACGCCGATCAGCAGGCACAGCCGGAACGCCCCAATCCAGGCCCTTGGAGAACCCTTCCGGATCCGTGGCGGCGTGGCGGCTGGACAGGTGCGGCAGGATCACCGTGCCGATCGCCACGCCGAACATGCCCAGCGGAAATTCCAGCAGGCGATCGCTGTAATACAGCCAGCTGACGCTGCCGCTCAGCAGGAACGCCGCCGCCCAGGTGTTGAACAGCAGGTTGAACTGCACCACCGAGGAGCCGAACAGGGTCGGCACCATCAGCTTCATGATCTTGCGCACGCCCGCATGGGCCAGGCCCAGTTTCGGGCGCGGCAACAGACCCAGCTTCGCCAGCGCGGGCAACTGGAAGACCAGTTGCAGGATGCCGGCGACGAACACGCCCCAGGCCAGCATCATCACCGAGGCGCCGCTCACGTAAGCCAGCCACGCCGCCGCGATCATCGACAGGTTCAGCAGGATCGGCGACAGCGCCGGAATCGCGAAGCGCTGGTAGCTGTTGAGGATGCTGCCCACCAGCGAGGCCAGCGAGATGAACAATGCATACGGAAAGGTGATGCGCAACATCTCGGTCAGCATGTCGTGATGCGCGCCGGTGTATTTGGACGCGATCAGGAAAGCCAGTTGCGGCGCCAGCAGCAGCACCACCGCGGTCACCACCAGCAGCGCGGCGGTCAGGGTGCCGGTGACCCGGTCAATCAGTTCCCTGACCGCTTCCGGGCTGTGCTTTTCCTTGTACTCGGCCAGGACCGGCACGAAGGCCATCGAGAACGAGCCTTCGGCGGAAAGCCGGCGCATGAAATTGGGAATCCTGAACGCGACGAAGAACACGTCCATGGCGGCGGTGGCGCCGAAAACATAGGCGTAGACCTGGTCCCGAACGAGCCCCGACAGGCGGGACAGGAAGGTCATGGCGCTGAAAATGGCGCTGGAGCGCAGGAGCCGGTTGCCGCTCATCGGGCGGTCCCCGGTGCCGGCAGGGCCAGGTTGACGCAAGCTGCTGAATAGTCCATACTTTTTTGTCTATTTTCCCGTAACCCCATTATCCCAGCTTTCAGGAACCCATCGTGGCCAATATCAAGTCCGCCAAGAAGCGCGCCAAGCAGACCGTCGTGCGCAATGCGCGCAACTCTGCCCAGCGCTCCATGTGAGTAAGCCGTCAAGAAGTGCTCAAGGCGCTTGACGCCAACGACGCCACGGGCGCGCAGGCCGTCTTTCGCCGTCGCCCAGCCGATCCTGGATCGCTTCAGCTCGCGTGGCCTGATCCACAAGAACAAGGCTGCCCGCCACAAGAGCCGCCTGACCGCCCGCATCAAGGCGCTCCAGGCCGCCTGACCAGGCGTCCACGGGAAAGCAAAAAAACCCGGCTCCGGCCGGGTTTTTGTTGCCCCGGATCCAGTCCCCTCCCCGCCCGCGGGAGGGTTGGGGTGGGGGCAGGACGAAGCCGACTCGCTTCGAGCGGATGGAAACCCATGAACGTTTCCGGGCTTTCCTCACTCGAAATGTCGTCGCCTGGACGCTTGTCACGGATTCCGGCGTGTCCCCACCCGGGCCTTCCCCCGCCTGCGGAGGAAGGGGCGAAACACGTACTTTCGGCGCGGCTGGATCAGCCGGCATTCCGGGCCTCTTCGGCCTCTTCGCGCTGGCGGTCGAAGAACGCCATCACGTCCTGCATGATCGGCCAGGTGCCTTCGCGGGAAATCGCGGAAATCTGGTACCAGGGATGCATCCAGTCCAGCTCGGCCACAATCTGCTCGGCGCGCTCGCGGGCCTCGTCCTCGAACATGAGGTCGGCCTTGTTGAGCACCAGCCAGCGCGGCTTCTCCAGCAGTTCCGGATCATGCTTCATCAGTTCCTGCTCGATGGCACGGACCTGTTCGGCCGGGGCGATGCCTTCCACCCCGCCTTCCATCGGTGCCATGTCCACCAGGTGCAGCAGCAGGCGGGTGCGCTGCAGGTGGCGCAGGAACTGCGCGCCCAGGCCGGCGCCGTCGGCGGCGCCCTCGATCAGGCCGGGAATGTCGGCGATGACGAAGCTGCGGTGCGCCTCGACGCTGACCACGCCCAGGTTCGGGTAGAGAGTGGTGAACGGATAGTCGGCGACCTTCGGCGTGGCCGCCGAAACCGCGCGGATGAAGGTGCTCTTGCCGGCATTCGGGAAGCCCAGCAGGCCGACGTCCGCCAGCAGCTTCAGTTCCAGCTTCAGCAGGCGCTGTTCGCCTTCCTCGCCCGGCGTGGCCTTGCGCGGGGCGCGGGTCACCGAACTCTTGAAATGCATGTTGCCCAGGCCGCCCTTGCCGCCCTTGGCGACCAGCAGGCGATCGCCGTGGCGGGTCAGGTCGCCGATCACCTCGTCGGTCTCGACGTTGGTGATGACGGTCCCGACCGGCACGGTGATGGTCAGATCCTCGCCGGCCTTGCCGTACATCTGCCGGCCCATGCCGTTCTCGCCGCGCTGCGCGCGGAAGTTCTTTTCGTGGCGGAAATCGACCAGGGTGTTGAGGTTCTCGTCGGCAACCAGCCAGACACTGCCACCACTGCCGCCGTCACCACCGTCCGGCCCGCCCAGCGGAATGAACTTCTCGCGCCGGAAGCCGATGCAACCGTTGCCGCCGTTGCCGGCGATGACCTGGATTTCCGCTTCGTCTACGAGTTTCATAAGTTGCCGGGAATCGGGGAATGGGGAATGGAGAATCGAAAGCCGGCGATAGGGGCTGGAGAGTCTATCGGACTCGCGGCCAGGCCGCGGAACGTCACGGGGTTGCTTTTCCTTTCCCCCATTCCCGATTCTCGATTCCCTATTACCGGCTTTCAAAACGAAAAACCCCGCACGCGGCGGGGCCCTTCGCTACGTGTGCGCGGAGCCTCAGGCTTCCGCGACCACGCTGACGGTGCGGCGCTTCTTCGGGCCCTTGATCGAGAACTCGACCTTGCCATCGACCAGCGCGAACAGGGTGTGATCGCGACCCAGGCCGACGCCCGAACCCGGATGGAACTGGGTGCCACGCTGACGGACGATGATGTTGCCGGCGTCGATCGCCTGGCCACCATAGACCTTCACGCCCAGCATCTTCGGATTGGAGTCGCGGCCGTTGCGCGATGAGCCTACGCCCTTTTTATGTGCCATGACTGATTCTCCTTACTTGTTGATGCCGGTGATTTCGATTTCGGTGTAGTGCTGCCGGTGACCCTGACGCTTCATGTGGTGCTTGCGGCGGCGGAACTTGATGATGCGGACCTTGTCGGCGCGGCCGTGGCCGACGATCTTGGCCGAGACGCTCGCGCTCTTCAGCGCGTCGCCCAGGGTGACGCTTTCGCCGTCGCCCAGCATCAGGATGTTGTCGAACGTGACTTCCTTACCGGCTTCCGCATCGAGCTTCTCGACGCGCAGAGTCTCGCCCTTCATCACGCGGTATTGCTTACCGCCAGTGACCAGAACTGCGTACATTGTTGAATCCTCTTCTGTAGTTATTCTCTTGAACCCGACCACCATCGAGGGCGGTCAGAAGCGGAATTGTAGGGCTTTCAGCAGCTTAGGGTCAAGTCACCCCCTTCCCTGCCGTCCCGGGGCCTCCCGGGGCCGGCATGGGCGGGTCGCAGCCCCTGAGACGCCGCCGGGTTCCCATGTCCGGCAGGGCCCGCCAGCCGGGCCGGCAACGGCGTGAACGGGACCGCAGCGGCCGTTCCGGCGCTCGCCGCCGGGCCTTTGCTGGCGGCGATTTGCCCCCAAATAACGGAATCGCTACGCTGGGCGATTCGCTGGCGCGACCGGGTCGCGCCGGCGGATCCGGAGCCCTTCCCTCCCTTCTGAACAGGCCACCCCACGGCATGGACAGCATCCGCATCCGCGGCGCACGCACCCACAACCTCAAGAACATCGACCTCGACCTGCCCCGGGACAAGCTGATTGTCATCACCGGGCTGTCCGGCTCGGGCAAGTCCTCGCTGGCGTTCGACACCATCTACGCCGAAGGCCAGCGCCGCTATGTCGAGTCGCTGTCCGCCTACGCCCGGCAGTTCCTGTCGGTGATGGAAAAGCCGGACGTGGACCACATCGAGGGCCTGTCGCCGGCAATCTCCATCGAGCAGAAGTCGACCTCGCACAACCCGCGTTCGACGGTCGGCACCATCACCGAGATCTACGACTACCTGCGCCTGCTGTACGCCCGCGTCGGTACCCCGCGCTGCCCGGACCACGGCTACCCGCTGGAGGCGCAGACGGTCAGCCAGATGGTCGACCAGGTGCTGGGCCTGGACGGCGAGCAGCGTTACATGCTGCTGGCGCCGGTCATCCGCGAGCGCAAGGGCGAGCATGCGCAGGTGTTCGATCAGCTGCGCGCACAGGGTTTCGTGCGTGTGCGGGTGAACGGCCAGTTGCACGAAATCGACGCCGTGCCGCCGCTGGCGCTGCGCCAGAAGCACACCATCGAGGCGGTCATCGACCGCTTCCGGCCGCGCGAGGACATCAAGCAGCGCCTGGCCGAGAGCTTCGAGACCGCGCTGAAGCTGGGCGACGGCATGGCTTCGGTCATGTCGCTGGACAAGCCGGAAGCCGACCCGCTGCTGTTCTCGTCCAAGTACTCCTGCCCGGTCTGCGACTACTCGCTGCCGGAGCTTGAACCGCGCCTGTTCTCGTTCAACTCGCCGGTCGGCGCCTGCCCGACCTGCGACGGCCTGGGCGTGGCCCAGTTCTTCGACCCCGCGCGGGTGGTGGTGCATCCGGAACTGTCACTGGCCGCCGGCGCGGTGCGCGGCTGGGACCGCCGCAACGCCTACTATTTCCAGCTGATCGCCTCGCTCGCCAAACACTATCGCTTCGACGTGGATGCGCCCTGGCAGTCGCTGCCGGAGAAGGCCCGCCAGGCGGTGCTGTACGGCAGCGGCGAGGAGGTCATCACCTTCACCTACCTCACCGAATCGGGCGGACGCACCCAGCGCAAGCACCGCTTCGAGGGCATCGTGCCGAACCTGGAGCGCCGCTACCGCGAGACTGAATCGCCGGCGGTGCGCGAGGAACTGGCCAAGTACATCAGCGAACAGCCCTGCCCCGACTGCGGCGGCGCCCGCCTGAACAAGGCCGCGCGGAACGTGTTCGTCGCCGATCGGCCGCTGCCGGCGTTGGTGGTGATGCCGGTGGACGAAGCGCTGTCGTTCTTCCGCGGCCTGGTCCTGCCCGGCTGGCGCGGTGAAATCGCGGCCAAGATCGTCAAGGAAATCGGCGAGCGGCTCGGCTTCCTGGTCGACGTCGGCTTGGATTACCTGACCCTGGAACGCAAGGCCGACACCCTGTCCGGCGGCGAGGCGCAGCGCATCCGCCTGGCCTCGCAGATCGGCGCCGGCCTGGTCGGCGTGATGTACGTGCTGGACGAACCCAGCATCGGCCTGCACCAGCGCGACAACGAACGCCTGCTCGGCACCCTCACCCGCCTGCGCGATCTCGGCAACACCGTGATCGTCGTCGAGCATGACGAGGACGCCATCCGCGCGGCCGACTACGTGCTGGACATCGGTCCCGGCGCGGGCGTGCACGGCGGCGAGATCGTCGGCGAAGGCAGCCTGCAGGACATCCTGAAGGCGCCGCGCTCGCTGACCGGCCAGTACCTGTCGGGCAGGCGCAGCATCGAGGTGCCCAAGGCGCGCCACAAGGCCAACCCGAAGATGATGCTGCACCTGCGTGGCGCCAGCGGGAACAACCTGAAGGACGTGGACCTGGACATCGCCTCGGGCCTGTTCACCTGCGTCACCGGCGTGTCCGGTTCCGGCAAATCCACCCTGATCAACGACACCCTGTACGCGCTGGCCGCCAACGAGATCAACGGCGCCTCGCACAAGCCGGCGCCGTATCGCGAAGTGGTCGGCCTGGATCTGTTCGACAAGGTGGTCGACATCGACCAGTCGCCGATCGGTCGCACCCCGCGTTCCAATCCGGCGACCTACACCGGCCTGTTCACGCCGCTGCGCGAGCTGTATGCGCAGGTGCCGGAAGCGCGCGCGCGCGGCTACTCGCCGGGCCGCTTCAGCTTCAACGTGCGCGGCGGCCGCTGCGAAGCCTGCCAGGGCGATGGCCTGATCAAGGTCGAGATGCACTTCCTGCCGGACGTGTACGTGCCCTGCGACGTCTGCCACGGCAAGCGCTACAACCGCGAAACGCTGGAGATCCTCTACAAGGGCTTCAACATTAAAGAAGTGCTGGAAATGACCGTCGAGGATGCGTTGAAGCTGTTCGAGCCGGTGCCGGCGATCGCCCGCAAGCTGGAAACGCTGATGGACGTGGGCCTGAGCTACATCAAGCTGGGCCAGAGCGCGACCACGCTGTCCGGCGGCGAGGCGCAGCGCGTCAAGCTGTCCAAGGAACTGTCGCGCCGCGACACCGGCCGCACCCTGTACATCCTGGACGAGCCGACCACCGGCCTGCACTTCCACGACATCGAGCATCTGCTGGCGGTGCTGCACAAGCTGCGCGACGAGGGCAACACCATTGTCGTCATCGAGCACAACCTGGACGTGATCAAGACCGCCGACTGGGTGGTGGATCTGGGTCCGGAAGGCGGCCATCGCGGCGGACGCATCCTCGCCAGCGGTACGCCGGAGGACATCGCCGCGCATCCGGATTCGCACACCGGCCGATTCCTGGCCAAGCTGCTGCCGGCCGGCAAGACGCCCAAGGCCAGCAAGCCGGCCGCGGTCGCCAAGCCCGACGTGCTGCCGCCGCGCAAGTCCGAGAAGAAAAAGAAAGCGGTGAAAGCCAAATGACCTCGACGCCCGAGAGTTCCCCCGACCGCAAGATGCTGGCGGCGATTCCGATCAGCGTGCGCTGGCGCGACATGGACAGCATGGGCCACGTCAACAACGCCAAGTACGTGTCCTATCTGGAAGAAGCGCGGGTGCGCTGGATTCTCGATATCCCGGGCGTCTCGATGACCGATCGCATCGCACCGGTGGTCGCCGCCAACAACATCAATTACCGCCGCCCGCTGACCTGGCCGAACGACATCCTGGTCGAGTTGTACGTGGATCGGCTGGGCACCAGCAGCGTCACCATCGGCCACCGCATCGTCGACCAGGACGGCGTGCTGTACTGCGACGGCAACGTGGTGGTGGTGTGGATGGATACCCACACCGGCAAGAGCGCGCCGCTGCCGGACGCCGTGCGCAACGCGTCCGTTTGACGGTCTCATGACCGCCCCTGTGGGAGCGACGTCAGTCGCGATGCCCTTCAAACCAGCAAAGAGCATTCGCGACTGACGTCGCTCCCACAACCAAGTTGCCTTGCCTTCGAAACGCGATGGTTGCCGCTCGGGACCGGGCTAAGGCGCCGTCTTGCGTACCTCGAAGGTCACCGGCAGGCTGCGGCCGCCCTTCAACTTGAGCGTGATCACCGGCTTGTCGCCTTCCTTCACCGGGGCGTAGGGCTTGTAGAGCATCAGGTGCAGGCCACCGGGCTTGAACTCGACCGACTTGCCGGCGGCCACCGGCAGGGTTTCGAGTTCGCGCATCTTGTTGACGCCATCGACCTGCCGCGATTCGTGCAGCGACACCTCGGCGAAGGCCAGGCTGTCGGCGCCGGTGACTTCCACCGTCTTGGCGCAGGCGTTATCGATGCGGAGGAAGCCGGCCAGTCATCGGCATCGCCGGCGAGGGCCGGCAGCCGTATCCACGCCTGGCGGGCCGTGGGCAGGCACTCGGCAGCCTGGGCGGAGACGCTGCCGGCCAGCAGCAGCGCGACGGGGAGGACGGCGGATACAAGGCGATGATTCATGCGCCTATCATAGGCCCACACGCCCTTGGAGCAGATGAATGTCCTCGCTGATTGAAACCCGGGACCATGGCAGCGTCCGCGAAATCCGGCTGGCGCGTCCGCCGGTCAACGCCCTCAACACCGAACTGTGCCGCGCCCTGATCCACGCGGTCGATACCGCCGTGGGCGATGGCGTGCGCGGCATCGTGCTGGCCGGCAACCCGAAGATCTTCTCCGCCGGCATGGATGTGCCCTACCTGCTGTCGCTGGGCGAGAACCGGCACGCGCTGATGGACGCCTGGCAGGCGTTCTTCGGCGCGGCGCGCGCGCTGGCCGATTCGCGGGTGCCGGTGGTGGCGGCCATCGGCGGCCACGCTCCCGCGGGCGGCTGCGTGCTGGCGCTGTGCTGCGACTACCGGGTGATGGCCCGCAGCGTGGATCCCGCGCGTCCCTTCGGCATCGGCCTCAACGAAACCCAGGTCGGCCTGGTCGCGCCGGAAGGCATCCAGCGGCTGATGCGACGGCTGGTGGGCCCGCATCGCGCCGAACGCCTGCTGGTGGCCGGCGAGATGGTGCCGGCCGAGCGTGCGCTGGAACTTGGGCTGGTGGACGAACTGGCCGATCAGGAGCAGGTCGATGCGCGCGCGCTGGCCTGGCTGGAGAACCTGCTGCGCCTGCCCCACCATCCGATGCTGCAGACGCGCGCCATCGCCCGCCGCGAGGTGGTGGAAGCGATGTCGCCGGAGTTCATCCAGCTGGATCGCTTCATCGACGCCTGGGATGCACCCGACACCCACGGCCGCCCTGAAGGCGCTGGTGGACAAGCTGAAGAAGTGACGCCACGCGAGGCGCCCACTGCATTTCCTGCTCTGCTACGACTACGCGCCCGACTATGCGCAGCGACGCGGGCGAGTTCCGCGACGAACACCTGCGCCTGGCCTGGGAAGTCCCACGGCGCGCGGTGAGATGCAGTTGCGGCGCGGTCGATGATCCGCTGGACATGGCGGTGATGGTGTTCCGCTGCGACTCGCCGGCGCCGCTGGAAGCGTTCGTCGCCGCCGATCCCTGTGTCCGCAACGGCATCGTCAGCCGATGGCGCATCCGCCGCTGGCACACGGTGGTGGGCGCCGAAGCGACCGAACCGACCCGGCCCCGCTGAGCCGGTCCGCTCGCTGGTTTACCTCACCCACACTTCCACACGCTCGTTGCGGTAGCGCGTGGCCGCGTCGGCGCCCGCGCCCAGCGCGCGGCTCGCACCCATGCCGATGGAACGCTGCACCGGAATGCCCTGCTTGACCAGATAGTCGGCGACCGTGTCGGCGTGCTGGTTGCTGCGCACGGTGGCGATCAGGCGGTTGCTGCCGTCGTCGTGCGAAAAGCCCACCACCGTGACCTGGCGTCCGCGGTTCTGCGGCAGCTTCATGTAAGCGGTCAGGCGCTCGAGGTCATTCGCGCCCCGGCTGTCGAAGAAGGTGGTCAGCGAGGCTGCGTTGAAGCGCAGGCTCAGCGGCAAACGTTCGGTGCCGGCCACCGCCTGCCCGTATGGCTGCGCGGGATCCGGTGCGCGTGGCTGGCTTGCCGGACGCAGGGTCACGGCCAGGAATCCCGCCCGCTGCACCGCCTGCTGTGCGTCACGGCCGACGCTGTACTGGGCGAAGCTGCGGCCCAACGCCGACATCAACTGTCCGCCGTAGAGCCGGTAGCGCCGCACCAGCGGATAGTCCTCGCTCATCACGTTGATGCGGGTCGGTAGGACCGCCAGCCCGCCATCGGCGATGGCGAGCGTGCGGGTGCCGCGTGGAATCGCGCTGGCCACCCCGACCACCGCGACCGCGTCCGGATCCGCGGCGACCGCGCGCGCGGCCTGCGCCAGCGTCGCATGCGTCTGCACGCCGGAGGCAACCGATGCGCCCCCAGCACCCGTTCACGCAGGAAGTCGCGATTGCCGCTGGGTGCGCGCGCCAGATGCAGACGGATCGGCGCATTGCGTCCCCCGAGTCCGGACCAGTCGCCGATGCGGCCGGTGACCAGCTCGCGCAACTGCGCGACCGACAGTCGGCGAACGGGATTCCGCTCGTTGACCACCACCGCCAGACCGTCGACGGCGACGACGAATTCCTGCTCCGGCGATCCGAGATCCCCCAACTGCCAGGCGGCCTCGCGCTCGGCTGCGTCCGGCGCGCGCGCCATCATCGCGATCTCGGCGTTTCCCTCAACCAGATCGCTGAATCCCGCCGCCGAGCCGCGCTTGCCGATCTCGACGATCAACGGCATGCCATCGCGGGTCGCGCGGATCTCGGTCTGCTGCGCGGAAACCGTCTTGCGGCGAATTCCGGTATAGCCGATGTGGTGCAGCCAGGATTCGACCATCGCCGGAACCAGCGCATCGCCCAGCGTATTGGAGCCATGGATGCGCAGCCGCTCGGCGGAGCCGTCATCCTGCGCGGACGCCGGCAGGCAGGCCGGCAACAACAGGCACATCGCCAATGCGACGCGCGGCAAACGGTGCAGCATCGATCATCCCCTGTGAAGCGCGGCAGAGTGACCGCGCCCCGTTACAGGGCGATGACGATGGGAGACGGCGGTTGCGGCGTCAGCGCGCGCCGCGTTCGACCGGACGCGCCGGATCGGTGATCCAGCCACTCCAGGAACCCGCGTAGACGCGCGCGCCCGGCAGGCCGGCGTGTTCGAACGCCAGCAGCAGATGGCAGGCGGTCACGCCGGAGCCGCACATGAGCACCAGATCGTCCGGCCGCCGTCCGGCCAGCATCGGTGCCAGTTCGGGATGAGTTCCGCGGCGGGTTTGAACTTGCCGTCGCGCAGGTTGGCGCCGAAAGGACGATTGAGCGCGCCGGGCACATGGCCGGCCACCGGATCGATGGGTTCGACCTCACCACGGAAACGTTCCGGCGCGCGGGCGTCGAACAGCCAGCCGCTGTCCTCGTCCAGGCGCTGCTGCACCTCTTCGGCATCGGCAATCCGGCGGGTATCGAAGCGGGCCGGATAGGCGGCCAGCGGGGGCGGCGTCGACAAGTCGGCCGTTTCCGGCAAACCTTGCCCACGCCACGCGGCCAGACCGCCATCGAGCACGGCCACGCGCCGATGCCCCAGCAGTTTGAGCATCCACCAGAAGCGCGCGGCGGCCATGCTGCCGTCGCCCGCGTCGTAGACCACGACCTGATGCTCCGGCCCGATGCCCCATTCGCCGAGGCGACGGGCGAAGGCATCGTCGTCCGGCAGCGGATGCCGGCCCAGGCCGGAACGGGACAGGTCGGACAGATCCTCGTTGAGGTGGCATGTACCGCGCCGGGCAGATGCGACTCCGCGTATGCCATGCGACCGGCGGCGGGATCCATCAGGGCGAAGCGCGCATCGACGATCCGAAGGGCGGGACTGTCCAGCGTCGCGCCCAGCGCGTCCGCCTGCACGAGCGTGGTCCATTCCATCACGTACCCTCCAGCCGTTGCCTCAGGTTGAACAGGATCGCCGCGGTCGCGCCCCAGATGCGCTGGCCGGCCAGCCGTATTCCACACGGCGCGGCGACGGCCACGGTAATCGACTTCCACCCGGCGCAGGTTGGCCGGCGCCATCAGGTAGTCGAGCGGTACTTCGAACACGTCCGCCACTTCGCCCGGTTCGGGCGTGGCGACATAGCCGGGATCGATGACCGCCACCACCGGCACCACCCGGAAGCCGCTGATCGTGGTGAACGGATCCAGGAATCCGAGCGGCGCGATCTGCGTGGCAGGAATCGCCAGTTCTTCCCAGGTTTCACGCAGCGCCGCGGCGACCACGCCGGCATCGGCGGTTTCGATGCGGCCTCCGGGAAAACTCACCTGCCCGGCATGGTGGCGCAGGCCATCGGTGCGCTTGGTCAGGATCACCTGCGTGCCCTGCGGGCGCGGCACCAGGCCGGCCAGCACCGCGGCTTCCGCCGGTTCGCCCGGCGGCAACAGGTCCAGCAGTTCCTCGTGGTTCCAGCCGCGCGCGGTGGGAATGTGATCCAGCGGGTGCAGCACGTGGCGCAGGCGCGCGGCTTCGGGCAGGCGTTGCTCGAACGGCAGCTTGCCCTGCTCGCGCGCGGGCAGCACCGTTTCCATCAGACGCAGGCGTTCGTCATCGTTCATTCGGGACCAGCGGGCGATCTCGGCGGTCGTGGCGCAGACAGCCTTCGCACAGCCCGTCATCACCCAGGTACAGACGCCGATGCACGGGCTAAGCACGGCGCGAAAAGCGGAATTCATGAACCTTCATACCTGCGCAGCCTAGCGCGAAAACCGCGCCCGTGCCGCGCAAAACGCACTACGCCGGCCTGGGGCCGGCGTAGCGGGACTGCTGGGAAAAATCGACTGCTGGAATTACTTGGTGCTGAGCAGCTTGATTTCGAACACCACCGCCACGTTCGGCGGGAAGCCCGTGCGCGGATCCGCGCCGTAGGCCTTGTCCGGCGGCAGCGCGACTTCCCACTTGGCGCCCGACGGCATCTGCAGCAGCACTTCGCGCATGGCCTGCATTTCGATCTCGCTGACCTTCACGTTCGGCATCTGCTGGGCGGGACGCGCTTCGGCCGGCTTCTGGCCGAACGGATACGGACCGGCGACTTCCAGGCTGACCGTGCTGGCCTGGGTCGGCTTGGCGCCGGCGCCGGCTTCGATCACGCGGTACTGCACGCCGCTGGGCAGCGACTGCACGCCCTGCTTGGCCTTGTTCTGGGCCAGGAACTGATCGCTCTTGGTCTTGTTTTCCGCCGCGACCTTGTCGTACTCCGCCTTGGCCTGCTGGGCGCGCGCCTGCTCACGCTTCTGGAACGCTTCCAGCGCGGGCTTGAGCTGATCGGCGGTCAGCGCCGGCTGCTTCTTGGCATACGCGTCCTGGAGGCCCTTGATGACGGTGTTGATGTCGAGCTGCTCGCCGCGACCGGTCAGTTCCGCCAGGTTGTTGCCGTAGTCGTAGCCGAAGTAATAGCTCAACTTGCCTTTCTCGGACGTGGTGTCCTGAGCCAGGGCGCTACCGGCCATGGCGAATGCCGCGACAGCGACCACTAACGAACGCAACTTCATCAACGATTTCTCCAGGGTGGTGGTACAGGGCGGGCGTACCGCCTCGAATGGACGCGCTAGGATAGCGGCCAGGGCGCTTAACCGCCACTGACAACCGCCGGGTACGACCGACGGGGCGGCCCAAGAGTTCAATTTCACTTAAAATTCACGAATTTACCGGAATTCCCGCGCATGTCCGACACCCCTGTTTCCGTCACCGACCAGGGCGCCATCCGGCGCATCACCGTCAACCGCCCGGACAAACTGAACGCGCTCAACGCGGCCACCCTGGATGCCCTGCTGGTGGCCTTCGACGCGGCCGCGGCGGACCCGGCGGTGCGGGTGGTGGTCCTGACCGGCGCCGGTCCCAAAGCATTCGTGGCCGGCGCGGACATCGCCGAAATGTCGGCGCTCAGCGCGGTCGAAGGACGCGACTTCTCCCTGCGCGGGCAACGCCTGATGCGGCGCATCGAAACCCTGCCCAAGCCGGTGATCGCGATGGTCAACGGGTTCGCCCTGGGCGGCGGGCTGGAACTGGCGATGGCCTGCCACCTGCGGATCGCCTCGGACAACGCCAAGGTCGGGCAGCCGGAGATCAATCTCGGCCTCATCCCGGGCTTTGGCGGCAGCCAGCGGCTGCTGCGCCTGGCCGGCCGCGCGGCCACGCTGGAACTGTGCCTGCTGGGCGCGCCCATCACCGCCGAGCGCGCGTACCAGTTGGGGATCATCAACAAGGTGGTCGCCGCCGATGCGCTGGAAGCCGAAACCCTGCAATGGGCCGAACAACTGGCGCAGGCCGCGCCGCTGGCCCTGCGTGGCAACCTCGACGTCATCCATGTCGGTGGCGAATGCGCGATCGAGGAAGGCCTGCAGTACGAGTCGGCGCAGTTCGGCCTGATGTTCTCGACCGAGGACATGCGCGAAGGCACACGCGCGTTCCTGGAGCGCCGCAAGCCGCAGTTCGCCGGCCGTTGAAGTCGTCATGGGCGAGGCATCTCCTTCCCCCTGCCCGCAGGCCGCCCACGGCGAACGCCTGCTGGCATTGCTGGCGCGGGACGATCTGGATGCCGCCATCGACGCCGGACTGATGGAAATCGCGCCCTGTGCCGCGGACTGCGGCTGTGTCACGCGACTGGCGCCCGCCTGGGAGGCCCAGCGCCGGCTCCGGACGGCATGGGAGGCACGCGATCGCCATCGCGCGCGCCAGGCGCGCCTGCTCCGGCGTGCCGCCGAACGCGATGCCCGGCGTACGCCGGTGCCGGCGACGCCGCAGGCGCCCCGCCCTTCACTTCCCCCTTCCGCCGCCGCCATCCTGGCGCGCGCCAAGGCGCGCGCGGCCGGCCACAAGGCCCCCGAATAGACACCGCATGACCGAACGCCGCAAACGCCGCAGCCGCACCCTGAGCAAGGCCGAGGTGCAGGAACTGTTCTCGCGCCTGCGCGAACTCAATCCCAAGCCGACCACCGAACTGGAATACAAGACGCCGTTCGAACTGCTGGTCGCGGTGACCCTGTCCGCGCAGGCCACCGACGTGGGCGTCAACAAGGCCACCCGGCGGCTGTTCCCGGTCGCCAACACCGCGGAAAAGATCCTGGCCCTGGGCGAGGAGGGCCTGAAGAAGTACATCTCGACGATCGGCCTGTACAACGCCAAGGCCAAGAACGTGATCGCCACCTGCCGGATCCTGGTCGATCAGTACGGCGGCGAGGTGCCGCGCTCGCGCGAAGCGCTGGAAGCGCTGCCCGGCGTTGGCCGCAAGACCGCCAACGTGGTGCTGAACACCGCGTTCGGTGAGCCGACCATGGCGGTGGACACCCATATCTTCCGGGTCGCCAACCGGACCGGCCTGGCGCCGGGCAAGAACGTGCGCGAGGTGGAGGACGGGCTGCTGAAGGCGGTCCCCGCCGAATTCCTGCACGACGCCCATCACTGGCTGATCCTGCACGGCCGCTACGTCTGCAAGGCCCGCAAGCCGGATTGCCCGCAATGCGTGATTAGGGATATCTGCCGCTATCCGGACAAGACTCCGGCGGATTGAGCGGGGAATCGGGAATCGGGAATCGGGAATCGGGAATCGGGAATCGGGAATCGTCGGAGCGTTTGTCCTGCCTCCCCATTTTGCAAGCGCTTCTCTACAGTCGAATGGCTGGTCAAGGGGGAGGCAAAGCGGTTTCGTGGAGTCGCTCGATCTCGTGATGGCCCCTTTGATAAACGGGGTGTACCCAGCGCCAACAGCAAATCCCCCTCAATCCCCCCTTTTTCAAAGGGGGACGGCACAACCGGTTTCCGTGGAGTCGCCCGATCTACGTGATTGCCCCCTTTGAAAAACGGGGCGGGCACCCTGCGCAGCAGGGGACGGGGGATTTGCTGTTGGCGCAAACAGTAATCACCTCTCAACCGCCGAAT